>OFFF01000977.1_pt1 | contig 19495 bp, 13 predicted proteins | sample 1521301 | NCBI WGS metagenome assembly OFFF01 (sample SAMEA3504101, study PRJEB24116) | mouse gut metagenome | biome: mouse gut; feature: mouse-associated habitat; material: faeces | place: Denmark | collected 2011
CACTCGCCCCGTTCTCTGATCTATCATCCTGTTCTCCGATCTCATTCCCTGCCTCAGGGCCCATGCCGGTTCCCGTTTTCGGCCCCGCCTCCGGGCCCCTCTGGCAAGATCCTCCTGAAGATTCTTTCACCTTGATCTTACAGCGCCGCCTTTACGTCCTCCGTCAGCTGTGCAAGCTCATTCTGGGCGTCCTCAAGGCTGGCGCCCTTTACGCCCATGTAAAACTTGATCTTGGGCTCCGTGCCGGAAGGACGGGCACAGCACCAGGCGTCGTCAGGCAGCTCGAAGTAAAGAACGTTGGACTTGGGCAGACCGGTCTTTCCCTCTTCCCCGGTGGCCATGTCCACCGCCCTATCCGTCTCGTAATCCCTGAACTTCAGCACCGAAAGCCCTCCGAAAGCCTTGGGCGGGTTCTTGCGCAGCTTGTCCATGATCTCCGCGATCTGTCTGGAGCCGTCGATACCCTTTAGGGTGATGGTGTACTGGGATTCCTTATAATACCCATATTTCTCATAAGTATCCAGCATCATATCCCAGAGGGTCTTTCCGTGCTTCTTGCAGTACGCGGCCACCTCGCAGAGGCACATAACCGCCACAATGGCGTCCTTGTCCCTTGCATGGGTTCCCGCCAGACAGCCGTAGCTCTCCTCTAAGCCAAACACGTAGTTGTTGCTTCCGCTCTTCTCGAAGAGCTTGATCTGTTCCCCGATGAACTTAAAGCCTGTGAGCACCTCAATGAGCTTCACGCCATAGTTCTTGGTGATGGGACGGGTCATGTTGGTAGTGACGATGGTGGTCACCAAAGCGGGATTGGCAGGCATGGTTCCCGTGGCCGTCCTCTCCCTCAGAATATATTCCGCAATCAGCATACCGGACATGTTTCCGGTGAAGGAGACATATTCTCCCGTCTTTGTATCCTTGGCATACACGCCCAGACGGTCCGCATCGGGATCCGTGGCCAGAACGATGTCCGCGTCCTTTTCCTTGGCCAGACGCAGAGCGTAGGTGAATGCCTTGGGATCCTCAGGATTGGGATAATCCAAGGTGGTGAAATTGGGATCCGGATTCTCCTGCTCAGGCACCACATACACATGCTTGAAGCCCAGCTCCTTCAGGATCCTCCTTGCAGGCAGATTCCCCGTGCCGCAGAGAGGCGTGTAAACGATCTTGATATCGTCGGCAACCTCGGCAATGACCTCAGGATGGATGATCTGCTTCTTAAGCTCTGCCATATAGGCGTCGTCGATCTCCTTGCCGATGACCTGATACAGCCCCTTCTCCAGAGCCTCCGCCTTGGCCATGGTCTTCACGGTATGATAGTCCTTGATGGCCTTCACTTCCTCTATGATCTCCTTGTCGAAAGGAGCCGTGACCTGAGCGCCGTCCTCCCAGTACACCTTGTAGCCGTTGTACTCCGGGGGATTATGGCTGGCTGTCACCACGATGCCTGCAGTACAGCCAAGAGTGCGCAGGGCGAAGGACAGCTCCGGCGTAGGCCGCAGGGAGTCAAACACATAGGCCTTGATGCCGTTTGCCGACAGACACAGCGCCGCCTCGTCCGCAAACTCCGGGGACATCCGTCTGGAATCATAGGCGATGGCCACCCCTTTCCCCTCAGTCCCCTTCTTCAGTATGAAATTGGCAAGACCCTGAGTGGCCTTGCGGACAGTGTATAAATTCATCCTATTGGTTCCTGCGCCGATGACCCCCCTCAGGCCCCCCGTGCCGAACTCCAGCTCCTTGTAAAACCGGTCCTCAATCTCCCCCTGATTGTCTTTGATGGCCTCCAGCTCCTCCTTCGTGCCCTGATCGAAATAGTCGTCCTCCAGCCAGAAGCGGTACTCGTCCATATAGCTCATTTCCTTCTCCTCTTTTCTGCGCGGCCCTTTTATGCCGGGACCCCATGCCCCCTGTCCGGAATCCGCGTCCGCACCCCTACAGATTCCATAATTTTCTTCATTTTACCATAATTATGGGAAGAATGCCACATAATTCTTTCCCTGATTCTTTTGCCCGAATTTATTGTCCCGATAGGTACAGTCAGCTTCCCGCCAGAATCCTATTCAGGCTCCCCATATGGCCCTTCATTGCCATCTGCCCGTAATACGAATAAATCCCTTCCCGCACAATCCACTCCACCATATCCCGCATCTGATTCATGATCCTGCCCCAGTTCTCCTCCGTCACTCTGTCCTCCCCTGCTGCCATCCGCTCCAGCATATACCGGTTGATCTCCGGAGAATAATGCGCAATCTCCAGATAATACAGCAAATCAGCCATGGAGCCGGATGCCCTGATGACTTTTAACGTGCGGCAGTCATATGCCTCATCCAAAAATGCGCTGTCAAAATTCTCCGCCACCGAGGATCCTGCCAGTACACTGTCATACTGAAAATTGCGAATCGTGCCGGGCATCTGATTGTCCCTGTCATTCAGCACCGCCTCCAACCCCAAAAAAGGCTCATGGTACTGATAAAAAGGGTCAAAAAACCATACCGCCACTGCCACTGCCACAAGCTCCGCCACTATGAAAATTATTAGTCTTTTCAATGCATTTGCCTTCATGGATTCTTCTCCCCCCAGCGGCCGTCAGAAATTGAAATACAAAAACACGCTGACCTGCGACAAGGACAAAAACGACCAGACGAACAAGGTCGCCAGACAGAAGGCACCCAGAAGCGTATGCCCCCTCTTCTCGATCCATTCCTCCGCCTTACGTCCCTGTATCAGCAAAAGGCTCACTCCGGAAAGCAATGCGAAGCACACTAGGAAGAAACCGTTGAGCAGCTCCGGCGCCTTCATCTCCAAAAATTTTATGAAAACCCTATTTTCGGGATAAACCAGCGTATTGCAGATCCCCATCAACATGGCGCCGCCGAGCTCCGCAAACAGCTTTCTCCACAAAAGTCCCGCCATCTCCAGCGAATCGCTGCGAAAAACCGAAAAGGAAAGCGTCACGAAAACTGCCGTTGCCAGCCTATTCATCCATTCCCACCGGAATCTCAATTTGGGAAACGCCGTCTCAAAAACCGCTGCCAGACCATGCATCAGCCCCCAGCAATATCCTTCGGCCCCTTATCCCCTGACATCCCCCAAGCAACAAGCTGATGCCATAATTAAGCCCCAGACTTGCCAGCAGGATCCACAGATAGGATACATTGTAATATCCATAGAACCAAAGGGACATTCCCACAAGAAACGCCTTTGCATAAGCCGGATTCTCCAATTTCTGCAGCAGAAACCATCCCGCCAGAGCCATGGGCAAAAACAGCACGATAAATATCACGGAATTGAACAGCATTCCCTTCTTTCCCTTCCTTTTCTTTTGTCCGTCCCTTTCATTCCGGTTCTCTCTTTCGCCCGAAAATCACTTCCGTATTCAGAAATTCTCTTTCATGTCTTTTTCATAGGTCACTTCTGAATTTTCAGGGAAAAATCGCTTCTGTCCAGAGAAAAGTTGGAGTTGTAATAGGGACCCCCCGCCGCAAGAATCGCCTTCCATTTTTCCCGGAAGCGCTCCGACTCCCGATTGTAGCGCTCCGCCTTCTCCCCGCCGTCGTCCAGCCCTCTGGAAACGGACTCATAGTGAAACAGCTCCGCAAAAGGCGTGAACACATTCAGAAGCCCCATCCCGCGCAGCTTCAGGCATAGATCCACATCATTCAGGGAAACTGCAAATCCTTCATCCAGACCTCCCGCCGCCAGATACAGACTCACCAGCAGGCAGGCTCCCGTCACCGCCGTCACATCCTGCGCATAGCAGAGCCGCCCCATATACCCCAGATTCTGTCTGCTCTGCTTATAATGGGTATGGCCTGCCGTCCGATGGGCTCCCAGCCCGATCACCACCCCGGCGTGCTGGATGGTCTTGTCCCCATAATAAAGCTTGGCCCCCACCGCGCCCACATCGGCCCTCTGGGCGTACATCAGCAGCTCCTCCATCCAGTTCACGGTAATGACTTCCGTGTCGTTGTTCAGCAGAAGCACATATTCCCCGGCGGCATACTTGACCCCCAGATTGTTCACTGCGGAATAATTGAACATGCCCTTATAAGTCACGATGCATATTTTCCCGTCTTCGCTGCGCAGAATTCCGCCGTCTGACGTCGGTTTTGCCTCCGTGCTCTGGTCTTCTGCACCTGCAGATCCGGCCCCAGCCTTGCTCTGGGACTCTCCCCGGAGGCTTTCCCCCCGGGCGCTTTTGTCCGCCGCTTTGCTCTTAGCTTCTTTGTGCCTTTCCGCCCCGGCAGATCCTTCCTCTGTCTGCGGAGTGTACTCATATCCCAAGAGCTCTCCGTAATACTTCCGTATATCTTCCCCGGTGCTGTTATTTTCTACCACGATAATTTCGTAATTATCATAGGTAGATTTCTGCCTGACGGAGTCTATGCACCGCCGCAGATCCTCCACATGATCCTTGTTGGGTATAATGACGGAAATCTTCGGTGTGCCCATGATCTGGTAGCGAATCCGGAAAATAGTCTCGAAGGCCCTTGTGCTCTCGATCTTGAAATGCTCATATCCATGCCCCCGCAGATGCTCCGCCACCGCCCCCTTGGCCGCCGCTATGGCGTAGGGCTTGGCCCCGATGCCGGAGGCCACGCTGCCCGAATGGCTCCTCCAATAATACATCAGTCTGGGCACATGGACGATTTTTTCCGCCCGGTCCGTGAGCCGAAGAATCATGTCGTGATCCTGACTGCCGTCGAATTTGGGCCGAAACAGCTGGTCTCCCTCCAGAAGCCTTCTGGCAAACACGCTGAAATGGCAGATATAGTTGTTGGCCCTGAGATTGTCCGGCGCATAATCGGGCTTGAAGTGCATGGTAAGCATATGATTGATATCGTTCCCCTTAAAGGTGGTCTCATCACAGTAGAGGTAGTCCGCCCCCTGCTCGTTGATGGCCTTCACATACTCATACAGCACGCTGGGATGCAGCACATCGTCCTGATCCAGAAGGCCCACATACTCCCCCGTAGCCATCTGCAGGCAGGCATTGGTGTTGCCGGCAATACCCCCGTTTTTCTCCAGCTGCTTATAGACAATCCTGCCCTCCGCCTTCGCCTCATACTCCCTGCAGATCTCCTTTATATAGGCGTGGGCTTCGTCGGAGCCGTCCGCAAGGCAAAGCTCCCAGTTCCCATAGGTCTGATTCATGACGGACTCAAGCATCTGCACCTGAAAGTCCCTGTCATTGTTCCACAAGGGCACCAGAATGCTGATCTTCACCATCCGGGGAAACACCGTCTCCCGCTCCTTCTTGGCCTGCTCCGGCCCGGGAAAGCTCAATGTGCCGAACTGCTTCATGGCCTCCCTCTCGCGCTTTTTATACCCCAGCTTGGACACCACTCCTCTGGGGCCGCCGCAGTTTTTCAGCCTGTCCTTCTGCCGGATCGCCCAATGCACCGCGTCCCTTGCCGGCCTGCTGGCCTTCCAGAGGGGATTTTTTTTGATGCGGTTCAGTTTCCACTCCAGCTCCTCGCATTTCGACTCCAGATCCGCCACCCGTGCCGCCAGATCGGCGCACTTCAAATGCTCCTGCTCATATGCCTTCTCGTAATCCATCCTCTGCAACCCTCCTGCAGCCTTTTCCATTCTCATATATCCGCCGAAATCCCTCTTCCTTTGCACCTGCCGGAATCTAAACACATACCAGGCAAACCACAGACGCCCCGGCCTCTTTCCGAATCCTTCCCGAACCCTTTTACAGCTCTACATACCGGTTGCTCCAGTTTGCCAGTCTAAGCCCCGTCACCCGATTCCGAACCGCCATCCCAAGCCGGTATCTTCCTCCGGGAACCGCATCCTGCCCTATTTCCACATCAAAGCCTCCCAGCGCCACATGGATCTGATCGGCCATATTTTTCTCCAGATCGGGCCGGTACTGCCCCCCAAGCTTCAGGGCATACACTGTCCGGGGACCAGCCTGAGAGGGCTTTGTCCCTATAGAATCTTCAGCCCCTGTTTCCCCTCTGGCTCCGGCCAGCAGCAGCTCCCTGCTGTAGCACGCATTGTCGTCACCCAGCACCACGCCGTAGCCCAGAATACGTCTTCCCCGGCAGTCCTCCACCCGAACCATCAGGCAATCGTCACGCCGGTATTTCTCTAACGACAGATCGCCCGCCTTCTCCGAAGCCTTCCCTTCCGAGACCTTCTTCTGCGAAATCAGCTTTTCCGAAACCTTCTGGACTCTGTTTGCAGCCGTCAAAAAAGCAGGCCGTATGCCTGTGTCCAGCCCCTCATGGTTCAGATATCGGGAATAATAGGGATCCTTCCCCTCCAGCGCGGGATGCCTTTCATAGAGAACCTCCCTCTCACCCAAAAGCCTCTCCAGCTTCTCCGGGGAGTCGTCCCCGCCCCGGCTCAAGGATTCATGATGATAGCCATAGCTGTCATTGACGCATACATTATGATAGCCCAGCTCGTACAGCCGAAAGCAGAAATCCACATCATTGAAAGCCACTCTCAGCTCTTCTGCCATTCCTCCGGCCTCCAGATATTTCTTCCGCTCCACCATAAGACAGGCCGCCGTCACTGCCAGCACATTGCGCCGCATCCGGTTCGCCCCATAATAATACTCTCTGTCATCCTCCAGAAACTGCAGCTTATGCACCGGTCCCATGGGAAGATTCGTAACCCCCGCATGCTGGATGCGGCAGGAATCCGGATAGTACAGTTTCAGGCCCACGGCCCCCGTATGGGCCCTATGGGCAAACGCCGCCAGACGCTGTATGCACCCCGGCCGGCAAAGCTCCACATCATCATTCAAAAAAAGCAAAAGGCTTCCCTTTGCCTGCGCCGCCCCCAGATTGCACATCCTGGAAAAATGAAACTCCTCAGGCCGGTACAGATAAAGCGCCCTGCCGCAGGAAGCCTCCGCTTCCCTCAAAAACCCCTGAATTCTTCTGCGGTTCTCTTCACTGCTGCCATTGTCCACCACAATGATCTCCAGCCCCGGCACTTCCTGCGCAATACAGCTCCTGACACAGTTTTCCAGAACATCCGGCTGATCCTTGGATGGTATCACTACGGAGATGCATATATGATCAGAATCCAGTCTGCACCGGAAGCCCTCCAGAAGCGCCTCCTCCTGCTTCTCCAAAAAATCCGATTTCTGCAGAAAGAATCTCTGGGCATCTTCACTCTCACAATGGAACAAAATCCGGGGGATATGCGCCACGGCACCGGAGCCCTTTTCAAACCCCCCCGCCAAACGGACACAGGAATGCATCCATTTCTCATAGTGCTGCCAATTCCCCACCTTATAAAAAAGGGCCTCCTGCAGCGGATCCTGAGGAAATCCTCCCAGACAATAAACGTTGTCCCACGACCTGCATAGCTCCAGAAAACTTGGAGGCTGCCAGTTTCCATCCCCCTCTGTCTCCGCATTGCCTTTTCCGAAAGCTTCCGGACAGTGCTGCCTTTCCGGTTCCCGAACGCCCCGCAGAAACAGTTCCCGTCGCAGAATCACCACGCTTCCGAAATAAAAACAGCTCTCCAGCAAATCCGGGGACCAGTCCGGCTTGAACCAGGGAAGGCTCCTCTCCTTAAGAGTCCTCTCCTTAGGATTTTCCTCCTCAGGATTTCCCCGCCTCAGATTATCCCCCCTATCCCAGACATCTTCGTCACCGTACAGTACCATCGCCTCCGGGTGCCGCGCCAGATAGGCCTTTACACAAGAAAGCATGTCCGCCGAAAAAAAACCTTTGCTGCCACAGATCACCACGAATTCATCAGACTTAGGCGGCGCTTCCCCCATCTCATCCCCCGCCTGATTCTGCACTCTTCGGGTCTCCAAATCGATAGGTTCCGGCGCAGACCGGGCCTCTATGGCCTGCACCCATTGTCCGTATGTGGTTCTTCTGCTTCTCAGAAGCCTTTCATACCGCTTGTCCTCTCTTTTTGTCAGCTGCCGCTTCACAAAGCCCTTCACATTCACCATGCCGCTCCTTCGTGCAATTCGTGGACGGTCTGCCCAAAGATCAGAACCGCCGCTTTTCCTTGCCCTCCGCCAGATCCTTTGCCATGGCGGGAGACAGCCTCACGATGTCCATCCTCACTCTCAGAGTGTCCTTTTCTCCGAGCTTTAAATTCTCCGGCGTTCGCCCACGTCCCTCCGGCGTTCGCCCAAGCCCTGCCAGCCATATGCTGATATTAGGGTCATCCGTTGCAAATACGATGCTGGGACAATATTCCATCCCCTTCTCGCCGGAGCGCAGAATACGTCCGTTGGCAGCAAGAATCTTTCTTTTCTCCAGCGGCACTGCGGTTCCGTTGAGGGTCATCTCCATGATCTTCACCACACAGTGGAACATACCGGGATCGATCCGAAGCCTCTCCACATCGCTGCCCACCTGCAGCTCCAGATCGATGCGGTTCTCCCCCTCATAGGCGTCCTTCACAAAATAGGAATTCTCCTCCCGGAAGCCATCCCCTCTATCCTCATATATCTGAACCCGGTTCACCTGCCCGGAATCCTGATATTTGTCGATCCATTTCTGGGGAACCATAACCCTGCCGCCGATTTTTTCCCTCAGGGACGCCATAGCGGACTTCCCCCCGGTCACAAAGCTCTGGAAATCCCTCTCCTGTTCCCGGAAGCTCTCAGCCTCCTCCTGTGTGACGGAAAGCTCCTTACACACCCGGTTCAGGTCCAGCCTGCTTCTTTTGCCGTCCTCCAGCAGATAGCAGTGAACAGCCCGAAAGGCCAGCTCCTTCGTGTCCATTGGCTTTCCAAAAGTCCACTCATAATCAATCAGCGTCCACTTCTCCTCCGGCGGCTTCCCCTCCTCATCTCCGGGAATCTGCTCCACCAATATATTTGAGAAGATCAAATCGAAGTCCGCTGCCGGATACTCGCTGTGGTAGCCCACCCGCTCCACATATCTGCGAAAATATCCGTAAAAACCATCCAGATCGTTCCTCTCCAGACAACCGTCCATCAGCTCCGAGAGAGGGACTCCCTGTACGAAGGGAAACTCTGCCAAAATCCCGTCTTCATCCTCCGCCAGACTGCAGTCATTGATCTCCAGACCGCTGCCCTCATACCTCTCCTTCAGACTCTCGCAGGCCGCTGCCATTCCCCGGATATGCTCCTGCGCAGCCTCCCCCATAGGATACTTCCTGACCACCGCCCCGCCCCGATAGCTCATGAATCGAGAGCCCGCGCCGAATCGGCTTCTGGCGATCTCCGTCCGGATGGCGTATTCCGGAAGCCTATCATTGGAATATTTCACATATTTGACATCGAAGTCCCTGCCAATGACCGCCAAATAGGAATTTGAGAACAAGGGGAAAAGCCCCTCCTCACCCATTCCGTCAAAGGCACTCTTCTCATCGAACAGAAGCATCCTGTCTCTGTCAAAGTTGCGCAGATTGTTGGAGAGCTCCCCCTTTCCGGGCAAATATTCATCGCTGTAGAGCATAGTCATGAACTTATAGTCCGGATAGGGATAGTAGAAATGATATTCCTCCACGCCGCAGCTGCGGAAAATACGCTCCAAACCGTTTCTGCCGAAGGTGCGCACCTGCCCTCCCGCCCCATAATTCTCGATGCCGGAGAAGTAAGTTCCCAGATGGTCCTCCTTGCAGCCTGCAAAATATTTCAGGCCGTATTTGTTCTCTATGGCAATGACAAGCCTGCCGCCTGCCGCCAAATGGGGTAGAAGCTGCTTCAAAAAGGTCTCATAGGGCTCGCTGCCCCCCACGTAACCCTGCGCGTACTCAAAGACTCCTATGAGAAAGATAAAATCAAAATCCTTGGGAAGATCCGGCTCTATGTCCTTAAAGTTTCCCACATGGATGGTTATATTATCCTGATTTCTGTGTCTATAAGCGTTGATCTGGCTGCGCTTTTTTGACAGCTCCACGCAGGTCACGGACTGGGCCTTTCTGGACAGAGCGCCTGTCAGCGCGCCGCAGCCGCTGCCCACCTCCAGCACCTTCGCCCTTCTGTGCCCATCCTCCCCGGCCCTCTTCCCTCCTATGCTCAAGGGTATCCAATCTATAATATTCTCCCGAAGGGGAGACAGATGGTACAGAATGGGCCAGCTCCCACTCTCCTCGATGACACTCTGATATTCCGAAGCCTGCCTTCGCCTCACGATATCCAGAAGCTCGTCCTCCACCGCGCCGTCGCAGTACAGATCTCTCCCCGGATATCTGCTATAGTCAAGCCTGACCTTCCCGATTGTTTCCACTGCTTCTCCCATATACACACCCCCGGCCCGCCTCCGGCGGACATTGAAGCGCCGCCCATCCTGCGGCATATCCTCCCCCTTGCGCTGCGTCATTCCTCCCACGCTGCGTCATTCCTTCCACGCTGCGTCATTCCTTCCACGCTGCGTCATTCCTTCCACGCTGCGTCCGTCACTTCCACCACAGAATCCATGTCATAGTATCCTACTGTGTTTTTGTCGGAGACCACGGTAATGTCCAATGCATCATAAAGCCTATGATACACCTCAAAAGCATCTCCATTGTATCCTGTGACCCCCAGCGACAGCAGATAATCGCCCCCCTGCAGGCTCATCTTCTGAGAAAAGGCAATGTCCTTTACCTGCCCCGGCTCTCCGCTCTCCAGAAAAGCCTTTTCGATCATGGAATTGGTTCCCGTAATCTCCGTTCCCTGCACATTCTTGACGGAAAAGGCAAAGATCGGCCCCGGCACATGCTCATGGAATCTCACCCGCATATGGATGGTGAACCTGCTCTCCTTCAGCACAGCCACCGTGCGCACCCCTCTGTCATCCGTGACATAATATTCCACAATCTCGGCCTGCTTGGTTCCATACTCCAGCACATGGGGATTGACGCCCACCGCCACACCTTCGCCGGAAGCCTCCTCCCCGGCCGGAGAACCTTTTTCCGCCGGGGAAACCTTGTCCACAGTCTGATCCCGGCCCTGTCCCGCCGCTGTATTTTCCTGCCAATTCTCCGAATCCTTGTCCTCCGGAAGCTCATATTGGCCCACCAGTACCCGTTTATATGCGTCTATCATCTCCTTCGGCGCACCCTGCCCCAGAAGAATCCCTTTGTTTAACAGAAACACTCTGTCGCAATATCTGCTGATGCTGCTCAAGTCATGACTGACAAACACAATGGTTTTTCCCAGCTCTTTGAATTCCTCAAACTTATGATAGCACTTGGCCTGAAAGAACACATCTCCCACTGACAAGGCCTCGTCCACAATGAGAATCTCCGGCTCTATGTTGATGGCCACCGCAAATGCGAGCCTGACGAACATACCGCTGGAATAAGTCTTCACCGGCTGGTTCACATAATCCCCGATGTCCGCGAAGTCCAGAATCTCCGGCAGCTTCTTATCGATCTCCTTCTCCGAAAATCCCATCATGGTTCCGTTCAGATATACGTTCTCGATGCCGTTGTATTCCATATTGAAACCTGCCCCCAGCTCCAAAAGCGCAGAAATCCGCCCATCCACCTTCACGGAGCCGGAGGTGGGGTTCAGCACGCCGGTGATGATCTTCAGGATGGTGGACTTCCCCGAACCGTTGGTGCCGATGATGCCCACTGTCTCCCCCTTATGGATGTCCAGACTGATTCCGTTCAGCGCATAGTGAAGCTTATGAACTTTTCTGCCGCCGAACCCAAGAGCCTCCTTCACCCGGTCTCTGGGTCTGTCGTAAAGCTTATAGATCTTCACCAGATCCTTGATTTCTATGGCAGGAATGTCCACCTCCTGCACGCGCACTGTTCTCTCTTCCATAACACCTCTGACTCTGACGGCTTCATGGCTCCAAGCCTGCGAAACGCCGGACTCTCGCCCTCCCGCTGCACCGGCTCACTCCCTTGGGGCCACTCGCACCGATTCCTTCCAATACCATCCTGCAACCGCCCTATTCTGCTCCGCCTCCGGATCCTCCGACAGATCCCCCACACATATGAACCATGGCTTCCAGTGATAAGGTTCCAGCACCACATCAGGCCCGCTGTTTTTCAGCGTCTCCACTCTGGCAAGATACTCCCTATAGAAATTGTCGGCTTCTCCGGTATGGACAAAATGATATGCTCCATAGGAGGAATAGTACCTTCCCGGATTGGACTCCAAAAGAAAAATTCCAAGCATAAGCATTCCCACCGCCCCAAAAAAGAATACACTTTGACGCCGCCCGTCCCTCGCAGCCAGCCCCTCCCTCAGCCAGCCAAGACGAGCATATTGTCCCCACTGATCCAACCTGCCCTGAAGCCACCCCAGCCAATAGACCTCATTGATTAACAATAAAATCTGATATGTCAGCTTCACTGCGTTCAGAGTTCTGGCCAAACCAGAAGTGCTCATAGCATATAGGCTTGGAGTAAATCCTGCCGCATACAGACAGAAGGAACCCAATAGCACCAGACCGGGAAACCGAAAACGAACCTTTGTCTTGCGTACCATCTTCCAAATCACCGGCACCAGCAGAAGCATCACCGCCGGCATCATCACGCCGGTAAACTGTCCCAGATGCCGGAAAGCTTCCAGAAAGGAATTTCCTATTGCAGGCAGAGCATCCATCCCCTTCCCTATCCCCTCAAAAATACGCTTCCGAACAGCATTGCCCTGAGCAGTTACGTTCTTGTAAAAAGCGTATCCGTATATGGCCACAGAGGGGAGCATCAGCAAGACACGCCTATTCCGCAATAACATGCCAAACACCATGAGCACCATGAGCACCATCCCCCCTTGAAGGGCAGTCACATAATTTGCCCCTCCGGCCAGAAGCGCCCCCAGCATGGTCCACAATACCGTAAAAATATAGGATATCTTTCTCCCCCCTGCCAGCAGCTTGATCCATGCAGCCGTCAGCAAAAGCAAAAAAGAATGCATTCCCAGATAATGGACACCTGCATTGTACCAGAAAAAGCCGTCCTGAGCACTGTGCATCAGCATGACGCAGGCTCCGGCAGCCACAGAACATACTATGACCGCCGAGGCCCTATCTACCTTTAACACATTCCTAAGAAACACCTTTCCCAATACGCACACAGAGACGGGCATCAGGAAAATCAAAAACAATGGACCCAAAAAATAATATTCCTCTCCCCATATCATGGGCGAGAGCGACATGAACATAATGGAAGAAAATGTTCCCTGCCATGCATACCAGTTTGTCTTCGTACAATATACCGCTCCTTCATACGCGCTCTTCAGGCTGCGCTCCTCCAGCAGAAAATTTCTGGCATCTTTGGCATAATTATAGTCATCATACCAAGGTGCCGAATATGTAGAAAGCCGGATCAGAGGAACCAATACCAACACCAGCCCTATAGCCGCTAACACCGCCATAACCCGCAAATCCACTTTCCATTTCAACACTGTCTTAATCGTTTCTTTCCATTTAATCATCTTTTGTCTCTCTCCATGAATTCTGCCTTAACTCCTGCAGCCCATCGGCTACCTCTTTTGCTCTGTTCCGATTTTGCCCTGCCTCTACAGCACATCTGCGAAATGTACCTTCAGCCTCTTGAAGACGGCTCCTCCTATTCCGAACAGCACCACTGTCACAATCCAGAAGTACATGGTGGAGAAGAAATCCTGAAAGAACCATTCCCTCTCACAGATAGCGCTGCGATAGCCGTTTACGATATAGACTAGCGGGTTCAGCTTCAGCAGTATCACCCACTTCTCATGTACGGAGTTGATGTCCCACAGAATCGGTGTTGCCCACATGCCGATCTGAAGCACGATATTGATGATCTGTGCCAGATCCTTGAAAAAGACCACGATAGAGCAGGTGGTATAGCTCAGGGCCAAAACGAAAATGAATAGACAGAAGCTGTAATAAACCAGCTGAATAGTATAGACAGTAGGATAATACCCATAGATTGCCGCCACCACCAAAAGCACCGCCGCAAAAAATACATGTATAAAGGTGGCGGCGATGATTTTGATGATGGGCAAAATACTGATCTTGAACACCACCTTCTTCACAAGGTAATTATATTCCCGCAGCGCGTTGGTGCCATTGTTCAATGCCTCGCTGAAATAGAACCAGGGCACCAGCCCTGCTGTGAGAAATAGAACGAAAGGCATGTCCTCAGTACCTCTGCCGGTATTTCCCATGATTTTATCGAAGACAATATAGTACATGGCCACCGTCACCACCGGCTGCACCATGGCCCAGAGAGCTCCCATATAGGAGCCTGCATACCTCTTCTTGAAATCATTCTTTGCCAGCTTCCAGATCAAATGTCTGCTCTGGAACAGTTCCACGGGAAGAGTGGTGAACTTATCATACTCTTTTGCAAAAATGAGGCAGGACACCAGAATCACGCCGCAGGACAATACCTTCTTCACCAGCTCCTCCAGCGGATCCGCACTGGGGCCGGGATTGTGATGAAGGATGATCACTGCCGCCATCAAGATTCCTATAGATGAAAAAATGGCGATTCCGCCTTTCTTGCTGATTTTCATATCACCCTTACTCCTTGCCGTATCTCCCCCAGCTATTGGGCTCTTCACAAGCTCAAACTGTCCAGACCGCCCCAGTTCTTGTCCCTTTCCACCATGATCAGCTCCATGCCCTCCGGAATGGGCCATTCCACCCCGATGGCAGGATCATTGTACAGAAGGCCTCCCTCATCCCCCGGATGATAGAACTCCGTACACTTGTAGCAGAACTCCGCATAGTCAGAAAGCACTAAATATCCATGGGCAAAATTCTTAGGCACAAAAAACTGCTTCTTATTCTCCTCGGAAAGCAGAACGCCGAACCACTTGCCGAATGTAGGCGAGCCCTTCCTCAGATCCACCGCCACATCGAACACCTCGCCCCGAATGGCCCTCACCAGCTTGTCCTGAGGAAACTGCTTCTGGAAATGAAGCCCTCTGAGCACCCCCCGTCTCCCGGAGGACTGATTATCCTGCACGAATATCTGCGGAATCCCCGCCGCCTTGTAATCTTCATACTGATAAGACTCGTAGAAATATCCTCTCTCGTCGCCGTACACCGCAGGCGTGACCACCTTCAGCCCCTCAATTTCACATGTTTCCACATTAATCTTACCCATCCCAAGTCACTCTCCTTCTCTATCTTTTCTCCGTCCTTCCTCAGATCTCCTTGTCTTTTTCCCTCTTCTTCCGGCTCTTCCCTGACTCCTCGCAGTTTCTGCCTATCCTTCCCTGCGTTCCTTCTGCCTTTTCCTCTCTTCTTCCGGCTCTTCCCTGACTCCTCGCAGCTTCTGCCTATCCTTCCCTGCGTTCCTTCTGCCTTTTCTTCTCTTCTTTTGGCTCTTCCCTGACTCCTCGCAGCTTCTGCCTATCCTTCCAGCTTTCCTTGCCTTTTTTTCTATCCTCTGGCTGTTTCGTCCTTCACCTGCCCGCGCTACCGCCCCAGATAACTGATGTTCATATCCACATTCCCGGATATCCCGTCTATGCTCCCCTTGGAAGTGTACTGCCATATCTGGTAATACCCTTGATAGATGGGCTCGCTCCTATATTCTGCAAGCCAAATGCAATAATTCTCCAGCTTGCTGGTCTCCAGACGGTTGTTGTACCAATTGCGGCTGCCGTAAACCCCGGCCTCATACCCCGCATTCTCTATGGTACGGCAGAACGCCTCGCACACCTGAGTCCGGGCCGCCACGTCCAGCCCGTCCGCCCGCCCGTTTCCGCCTGCGCCCTCAGTGTCGATAAATATCGGGTAGTCCAGCTCATACTCCCTTACCAGCCGAAGCACTGCGGAAGCCTCCTCCACGGCCTCCACCTCGTTCACGGCCTGCGTGAAGAAATACACTCCCACCGGCATGCCGCTGGCGGCAGCTCCCCTCATATTTGCAGCAAAATAAGGATCCTCCACCAGACTTCCCGTGACGGAGCCCCGATAGCCCGCCCGGACGATGGCAAATTCCACACCTGCGTTCTTTACCTTGTCCCAGTCGATGTCCCCGTTCCATTTGGACACGTCGATGCCCACCTTTGAATTAGCCGTAGTTTTCTGAATGTCCTGAATCTCCGTCTTGTCCGCGTCCGTCAGGGCGTCCGCTACCGCCGTATCCTCAGCCTCCGCATCGATATCCTCCTCTGTCTTCAGCAGAAGGGAGATATCGTCTATAGCCACATATTCCACCCGCTCCTTTACCCTGATGCGGGTCTCGTTGGACGGCACTCTATAGCCCTCCATGGGCATCAGCTCTACATAGTACTCTCCCGCGGGCAGACCGCCGATATAGATGACACCGTCCTTGTCCAGATCCTTGTACTCCCCCAGCCCTTCCAGCTTCACAAAGAAGCTCTCCCCCGTGACCGGATCCCCCTGAGAGTCCACGATCTGTATGCGCAGATCCTTCTCCACAGAAGTCACCACCAGAGAAAGCCTTGTGGCATTGTCCTTCGCCGCCTCCAGAATAGGGCTGATCTCCTGATCGAAAAAAGTACTGTCCCGCAGAAAGGCGGACAGATCATTCCCTATCTGCCCATTGATCACCCCATGTTCATCGGGTCCTGACAAAGTACCTTGCTCCTCTTCCGGCGGCGCTGTAGCCGCTAAAGACCCGCCGATGCCAGAGCCCCTGCCCCCATTGGTATACAGCACCAGCGCAGACACCACCAGAATCATGGCCAGAGAGGACAGCATCGCAATCTTGAACAGTCTAGAGTCCATTGGCTACCTCTTCCAAATATTTTCCGTAGTTCGTCTTCATCAAGGGCTCCGCCAGCCTGAGAAGCTGCTCCTTATCGATAAAGCCCCTTCTGAACGCAATCTCCTCTATGCAGGAGATATACAGTCCCTGTCGCTTCTGGAAGGCGGCAACAAAATCCGCCGCGTCCAGCAGCGCGTCATGATTTCCCGTATCCAGCCATGCAAATCCCCTGCCCAGAGTCTCCACATGAAGAGCATTCCTGCGCAGGTATTCATTGTTGATGCTGGTGATCTCGATTTCTCCTCTGGCAGAGGGCTTCACGTTCCGGGCGATCTCCACCACCTCATTATCATAGAAATAGAGCCCCGGCACCGCGTAATTACTCTTTGGATTCTCCGGCTTCTCCTCTATGGACAGCGCTTTACCGTTGTCGTCGAACTCCACCACGCCGTACTCTCTGGGGTCACGGACATAGTACCCGAATATGGTAGCCCCCTTGTCTCTGGCGGCCACTCTCTTCAGCACGGCGGAAAAACTCTGCCCGTAAAAGATATTGTCCCCCAGCACCAGAGCCACCTTGTCCCTGCCGATGAAATCCGCTCCAATCAGAAAAGCATCCGCAAGGCCTCTGGGGTACTCCTGCACCGCATAGGAAAATGTCATTCCAAGCTGTTCCCCCTCCCCCAGCAGCTCCTGAAATACCGGAAGGTCTCTGGGCGTGGAGATAATGAGTACATCGCGAATCCCCGCCAGCATAAGTGTTGACAAGGGATAATAAATCATCGGTTTGTCGTACACAGGCATGATCTGCTTGGAAATGGCCTGCGTCAGAGGATACAGCCTGGTGCCCGATCCCCCTGCGAGAATGATTCCCTTCATGATTGCTCCTCCGTTCTGTTCCGGCGCCGCCTTATGAATGGGGGCTGCGCACTTCTTTCCGGTACACTGAATGGGAACGGCAGAACCGTCCCCATTTATTTATTTCCTGCTTGTTTAACTGATCCTACTTCCCATACATTTCCGTATAGTATTTCTGATAGTCTCCGCTGGTCACATTTTTCATCCATTCCTCATGCTCAAAGAACCACTGGATTGTCTTTCTGATACCCTCCTTGAACATGGTCTCCGGCTGCCATCCGATTTCCTTTTTGATCTTGTCGGGCGCAATGGCGTACCTGCGGTCATGCCCCTTCCGGTCCTCCACATAGCTGATCAGGTCTCTGGTCACAAGGGCCTTTCTGGGATCCCCCTCCGGCAGCATCTCCTGCAGCGTGTCGATAATGATGTGGATGATATCGATATTGCGCTTTTCATTATGGCCCCCGATATTATAAGTCTCAAACAGTCTGCCCTGCTCCTGCACCATATCAATGGCCTTGGCATGATCTTCCACATACAGCCAGTCCCTTACATTCTTTCCGTCTCCGTACACCGGAAGCTTCCTGCCCTGCAGCGCATTGTTGATGATCAGGGGAATCAGCTTCTCCGGAAACTGATAAGGCCCGTAATTGTTGGAACAGTTGGTGATGTTGGCCGGGAAATGGTAGGTGTCCATATAGGACTTTACCAGCATGTCCGCTCCGGCCTTGCTGGCCGAATAGGGACTGTGGGGATCATAGGGCGTGGTCTCATAAAAGAAAGCATTCTCGTCGTCCGGCAGGGAACCGTACACCTCATCTGTGGACACGTGCAGGAATTTCTTCCCCTCCTTGAAGCCTCCCTCCGGCAGCTCCCATGCGGCCTTTGCGCAATTGAGCATCACCGCGGTGCCCAGCACGTTGGTCTGGACAAACACCTCCGGATTCCGGATGCTGCGGTCCACATGGCTCTCCGCCGCAAAATTTACAACCGTATCAAATGCGTATTCCGCAAACAGCTTCTCAACCAAATCACGGTCGCAAATGCTGCCGTGGACAAAACAATAGCGGGGGTCATCTGCACAATCCGCAAGATTTTCCAGATTGCCCGCGTAAGTCAACGCATCCAAATTCACAATCCGGTCAATCGTTTCCTCAGATAATACGTGCCGTATAAAGTTTGACCCAATAAATCCGGCTCCACCTGTCACAAGAACTGATCTCATAGGGCTTCCTCCGCTACATCCCGCAAATACTGTCCATAAGCTGTCTTCCGCATGGGCTCTGCCAGCGCCAGCAGCCGCTCCCGCGATATGTATCCCATCCGGTAGGCGATCTCCTCAATGCAGGATATGTAAAGCCCCTGCCGCTTTTGAATAATGGAGACATACTTTGCCGCTTCTAAAAGGCCGTCATGAGTTCCGGTGTCCAGCCACGTCATTCCCCGTCCAAACAGCTCCACCCTCAGCTCTCCACGCCGCAGGTAAACATTGTTGACCGCCGTGATCTCCAGCTCCCCTCTCTCCGAGGGGGCAATAGATTTTGCAATGGACACCACATCACGGTCATAAAAATATAGGCCGGGAACTGCATACCGGGATTTAGGGTGCTCCGGTTTTTCCTCAATAGAGCGCACCTGATGCTTATGATCGAACTCCACTACACCAAAATCCTGGGGATTGGGCACCGGATACCCAAAAATAAGTGCACCGCGCTCCAAGGCAGCGGCCCGCCGCAGCACGCCTCCGAAATCTCTTCCATGAAAAACATTGTCACCTAAGATCAGACACACGCTTCTATCCCCGATGAAGCGCTCTCCAATCAAAAATGCCTCCGCCAAACCATTCGGCTGATCCTGCTTTTCATAGGAGAGCGCAATTCCATAATCGGATCCATCCCCCAGAAGCTGCTTAAAGGACGGCAGATCCCGAGGGGTGGAGATAATCAGGATCTCCCGAATACCCGCCAGCATCAAAATGGAGAGTGGGTAGTAGATCATGGGCTTGTCGTAGATGGGAAGTATCTGCTTGGAAACCGACCTTGTCGCCGGG
>OFFF01000983.1_pt1 | contig 19449 bp, 18 predicted proteins | sample 1521301 | NCBI WGS metagenome assembly OFFF01 (sample SAMEA3504101, study PRJEB24116) | mouse gut metagenome | biome: mouse gut; feature: mouse-associated habitat; material: faeces | place: Denmark | collected 2011
TATATCGTTCTTTTATATATGTTTTTTAATTATATTTTTATAATCAAGCAGGGAAGAGGAATCTTCCCTGCTCGTGCGTTTGGGCAGGCTGCGAAAGCAGCATATACCTTTCTGCCCCATGTGCATAAAAATACCCCGAATGCCTGTTACAGCACCCGGGGGTTTTCTTTTTTACATATTATTCCAGTTCCAACTGCTTTCTAATCAGATACTCGCTTAAAAAGTACAATCCCACGCCGATTATAACGGACACCGCCGAAATAATTAAATACATTACCGTCATAAGCGGAAACGGCGTTTCTACATATACGTTATCAAAAGTACTAATCATATAGGGAAACAGAATTACCGTACTGATAATCTGCATGACTGTGCCTATTGCAAAGTATGCGCCAAAGGCTCCTAAAATCCGGTGTCTGCGCACCATCTGGCCAATTGTAACAGAGGCGACTATTGTCATGGTGCCGCTGAAAGCGCTGGCAAAAACCATAACAATCATGCTTACACAAAAGCCCCCGAACTCCTGCATATACGGGGAATCCCAGATACCCATATCAAAAAGTTCCCAAAAGCCGTCCACAATGGTTTTTCCGTCTCCCGGCTCCATAAAAGCCAGTATTATCATTCCCATAAAAATCACTACACTGGCAGCAACTGCAAGAATACTGATGATATTCCATGAAAACATGGTTATTACTTTGCTTAAAAGAAGCTGGTGGGAGCTGACCGGCAGCGTGTTTGTCAGGTATCCCTCATCCGTAAACATATTTTTGTAGTAGCGGACCGCAAAATAAATGGTAATGCCAAGACTGACGCCGATTATCGCTACATAAAAAGTTATTATCATCATCACGCCGGACAGAGGCAGCCCTACCCATTCACTGTCCCAGATAGGAAGGTGAAAGGTGAAACCGGCCATCATGGCCGCGGCCAGCAATATTCCGATTAAGAGCACGGGGATTTTCCAGACTGCTTTCCATTCGTGCTTCAATAATTTTCCTAACATGCGAACACCTCCCTGAAATACATATCCACGGATTTTCCTCTGGATTCACGGATATGCTCCACCGTATCATGCAGCATCATGCGTCCGTCCCGGATAAAAATCACCTCGTCCAGTACCTTCTCGATATCGGTTATCAGATGAGTAGAGATTAAAACCGTGGCATTCTCATTATAATTGGAGATAATGGTTTTCAAAATGTAATCTCTGGCAGCCGGGTCAACCCCCGCAATGGGTTCATCCAGAATATAAAGCTGCGCTTCCCTGCTCATCACCATAATGAGCTGCACCTTCTCCTTCGTCCCCTTGGAAAGGGTTTTTAAACGGGCGTCCTCGCTGATATTTAAATTTGCAAGCATCTGCCTTGCCTTTTCCGGACGGAAATCTTCGTAAAAATCCGCGAAAAAGGCTATCAGCTCCCTGACCTTCATCCCGCCCTGAAAGTAAGTCCGCTCCGGCAGATAGGACACGCATGCCTTGCTCTCCGGTCCGGGCTGTTTGCCGTTAATCAGGATTTCTCCTTCCGTGGGCACCAAAAGCCCGCTGATTAACTTGATTAACGTGGTCTTGCCGCTTCCGTTCGGTCCCAGCAGACCGATAATCTTCCCGCGTGGTATTACAAGATTCATATGGTCTAAGGCCATTTTTTTCTTCTCGTAAACCTTGGTAAGATTGTTTACATACACAAGTTCACTCATTTCTCGTTCTCCCTCTTTTATTCCGGCTTTGCATCATCCCGCCGCCGGTTCTGAAATTATTCCGCCGCATCCGCCGGCTTCGGCTTTTCGTCCTGTTCCAGCAGGGACAGGATTTCTTTCTTCTCGAAGCCCAGCTTTTTCATCTTGTCAATAAACTCGCGAATCTGCTCCCTTGCCAGTTTATTGCGAACCTCGCTAATCATTTCCATATTCTCCGTCACAACCCTTCCGCTTGTTCTTTGCGCCATCACCAGTCCGTTTCTCTCCAGCTCGGCAAACGCCCGCTGCATTGTGTTGGGATTGACTCCCGCCTCGGACGCCAAATCCCGCACGCTGGGAAGCCGCTCTCCCGGCTGATACCTGCCGGCAACTATCTGGTATTGTATCACTTCAAGAATCTGAGTATATATCGGACGGTCAGAATCCAGTTTCCACGCCATTATCCTCTTCCTTTCTTTGTATTATTGTACTGTTCTGTTAATACAATAATACTAAAAAGGCGTTTTGTCAATATCATTTTAGATATTTTTATCAAAAACCCTGTATTTCTTCCCCAAATGAGGCAATCAGGACAAACAGCGAACCGGCCATAATTGCGAAATCTCCGATATTAAAAATCACTTTCCGCAGACCGCACGGCACATTAAAGCTCACATAATCCACCACGTACTTGCGGAAAAGCCTGTCGTAGGTGTTGCTGTAAGCTCCGCCAAGGAGCAGCGTAAGCCCCCATTTCAAAGCGCCTTTTCCGGCAGTTCCGAGGGTAAGAATAAAAAACACCGTCAGCATTGCCGTCATAAGAACGGAAAGGAGCATTACGATTTTCCGCTTCTTCTCACCGAAATTTAAGAAGGCCCCTTTATTATGGTGCTTTTTTATGATGAGGAGACAGCCGGGTTTTTCCCTGACTTCTCCCTCATTTATATTTTTTTCTATATAACTTTTTATGCCCAAATCCAGGCCGAGGATGCCGGATATTACTGCTAAATATTTCATAATTTTTGTTTTTCCTTATTGGGGTAACGTGACCGCTTACATGCAAAACACCGCGTAAAACGGAATCCACCAGATGTTGTTTTCACTCCAGGCATCTTTATAACTGCGGATACAGCTCTTCAAAAACGGCGTCCATCAGCCGCTTTCCGTCCCGGCACTGCGCCGTCAGGGAAATCACCGCGTCTTTTTCCCGCAGTATGATGGAATACTGGGAATATTTTCCGTCCGCCCTGAACGAACCGAACGGGCCGCCCCAGAACAGATAGCCATACCCGTAATCCTCCTTACGGTCTGTCGCCGCCTGTACCTTCGTGCTCTCCGCCACCCATTTTTCCGGTATAAGCTGCTTCCCGTTCCATGCGCCCTTGTGCAGATAAAGGAGTCCCAGCTTATGCATCTCCGATAAAGTAAGCATCAGGCCGCCGGAACCGAAGGTATTCCCAAGCGGGTCAGTCTCCCAGGTAGGTCTTGAAATCCCCAGCGGCTTAAAAAGCCGGGGCATCAGATAAGACACCAAATCGCAGCCGGCCCGGCGCTGGACCAGCATTCCCGCCAGATACGGCCCCACGTTATTGTATACGAATTTTGTCCCTGGCCTGCAGGTGAAGGGAAAGGCCAGCGACATTTTCACCCAGTCCTGTTCCCTGTACAAAGGACGCTGTTCCCCCATCAGCGCCGGCGTTTCCTGTCCCAGACACATGGTAAGCAAATCTCTCACCGTTGCCTGTAAGAGAAATTCTCCCGGATTTTCCGGCATATCTTCCGCAAATGCGTCCGCTAACGTCTCCTCAAGGGCAAGCAGCCCTTCCTTTATGGCAATCCCCACCGCCGCGGAGGTAAAACTCTTGCTCACGGAATAGACATTACGCCTGCATTCCTCGTCCCAGAGGTGCTTTCCGATATCTTCGCCGTTTTGGGTAATCTTTATTCCCAGAATCCCGTCTTGTGTGGTGCGGTTGATGAAATTTTGCAGTTCCATAATGAGGGTCTCCTTTAAATTGGGTTTTTGTTTATAGTCTAGCATAAAGAAACAGCGCCGTAAAGAAACAGGCTGCAACAAAAATTACCAGAAAAGCCGTCTTCGCAAAAGTTTGCAATATCCGCCTATAGTGATACAATGTGTGTACTAAATGTCAGGAGGCCGCAATGTCTTTAAAGAAACAGATGATACTGTATTTTTCCTGTCTGATGATAGGAATCTTTATTCTGGTGGAACTGATTAACGGGAGTCAGGCTTACTCCCTGCTGGAAAAAAACATCACCTCTTCCATCGGCGAATCGCTGGGGCTGGGTCTTAAAAATATGGATTATTATTTTCAAAATACCGGCAATATCTGCGCCTCTATCATGGCGGATGAAAAGGTTCAGGAAATCCTGAAAAAAGATGTGGAAAATAATCTGGAAGGAAAAATCCTTTTCCGGGAACTGAACAAAATCATAGCGCAGTATTCCTTAACGGCTCCCTATATAACCAAAATTTATCTTCTGAACAGCAATCGGCAGATAATGAGTCAGGAGGTGGATTACAATGATTATGAACTGGCCGCCAACGCAAAGGAAAGTGAAAACCCGGTAAAAATCTCATCCCTTCACCAGACCGGATACATTGCCGGCGATACGAAAGTATTTTCTCTGTTAAAGGAAATTTATGCCTACAACGACCGCACACATCAGATAGGAACTATTGTCGCGGACGTTGACTACCATATTATCGACGGCCTGATTCGTGATTTTCCCCTGCCGATGAACGGCCTCCTCGTTCTCGTTGACGAACAGGAAGAAATATTTATAAAAGAAACCGGAAAAAATATCAGTTGGAATCCATCCAAAGAATATAAGGAATTGTTATTGGAATTACAGGATAAAGACAGAATCTCACTGGACGGAAAGCCGTACATTGCCCTGTCAAGACGCTCAGAAATAACCGGTTTCAAAATGCTGGCTTTAATTCCCAGAAATGAATTGGTAAAATCTATTTTTCTGCAGCTTCGCATGACGATTTTCCTTTTGTTTATCTGCCTGACCGTCATCGGGTTTGTGACAAGAAAAATTATTTTTTCCATTTACGGCCCTTTAAATCTATTGTTAGATTCCATGTCCAGGATAGAAAAAGGCGATTTTAACACGAAAATCACATATAACAGGCGGGATGAATTTTCCACACTGATAAACGGCTATAACATTATGGTCGTCAAAATAAAAGCTCTTCTCGAGGAATTAATTGAAAAAGAAAAAACCAGGCGGAATGCTGAGCTGTATGCTTTACAGGCGCAAATCAATCCTCATTTTTTATATAATACCTTAAATTCCATCCGGTATTTTGCAAAAGCTTATAACATCCCAGAAATAAAAGAAATCACCACCGCTCTCATACAGCTTTCCAAGGCAAGCCTGAGTTCTGAAAAATTTATCAGTATCGGACAGGAAATCGCTTTGACAAAACAATATCTGGCCATCCAGAAAATACGGTACGGCGATATTCTGAAAATATCTTATCATGTAGACAGCGAACTTAAGCAGTGTATGATTCCCCGGTTTTCCATTCAGCCGATAGTGGAAAATTCACTGTTTCATGGAATTCTTCCTCAGGGACAGGGAGAAATTGAAGTTGTTGTATCCAGCCGGGAAAACGGTATTCAAATCAGTATCAGGGACGACGGAATCGGAATGGAAAAAGAGCAGATTGACGCTCTGAACGAAAGCCTGGGAAACAGTATCGGCAAAAAGGAACCCAAAGAGGACATCAGCAAGTTAAAAAATATAGGCCTGGAAAATATCCATTACAGGATAAAAATGCACTACAAAAACGGCCGGCCCCAGCTATGGCTCGCAAAAGAAAATCCCGGAACTTCCGTATACATTTGGATTCCGGAAAAAATTTACGGGGACTTTCCGGGAAACGGAGAATGATTTAATGAGAAAAGTAATGATTGTAGATGACGAAATGCTTGCCAGAAAAATGTTAAGGGAAAGTATTGTATGGGAAGAATACGGATACACCGTGATATATGAAGCGCAAAACGGAAAAGAGGCATTGGAAAAAATAAAGGAACTGTCCCCTGACGTGATTTTCGTGGATATCAAAATGCCCGTGATGGACGGGCTGGAGATGCTGCGCCAAATGAACGCCCTGCAAACCGACAGCAAAGCAGTACTGCTCACCTGCTATGAGGACTTTTCCTATGTACGGGATGCAATGCGGTACGGCGCTGTGGATTATCTGACCAAGCATACCTTTGAGCCGGAAGACTTGATTTCTCTGCTCGACAAAATTGAGAAACAAATACGGAAAGAAAAGGCACATCAGGAAAGCTTCAATATTCTGAAAGATGATGTGCTCAATAAAGTGATGGAATCTTCTCTTACCCGGGAAGATATCCGCAGATACGTGGAAATAGGAATACTGCCTGTATCAAAACCCCGGTATCTGATGGTCTGTTTTAAACTACAGAAAGATTTAAATAATGAAAAATGCCGGATTTTTGAAAATAAACTGAAAGAAGTTCTGAGAGAAAGAATCGACGGAAGGATTATTACCGATGCCTATACCTCCACTGTCAGGGAAAAGGAAATTTACTCCATCCTTCTCTGTCAGGAAGAATGCAGCGTTTCAGAGATAAAGCAAAATATCCGTGAAGGAATAACCAGCCTTCACAGTGCAATGCCGGATAAGGAAATCCGGTGGCTGACTGGCATCACCTATCATATTTTTAATCACTGGAGCGACCTTCCAGGCGCCCTGAAAGAGGTGAGGGATATCGTAAGGGTGGAAGGCGAATACCTGGAATGCTCACCTAAAATTATTATGGCAATAGAGTATATCAGGGAGAACTACCACAAGCCCATCACCCTGGAGGAAGTTGCGGACTATGTAGGCATCAGCAGGGTGTATCTGAGTCAGACCTTTAAGAAAGAAACCAATAAAAATATATGGGACTATCTGGCTCAGTACCGCCTTTCCAAGGCAAAAGAGCTTTTGCTCACCAGCAATTTGAAAATATACGCCATAGCGGAATTATGCGGCTTTGGCAGCCCGCAGTACTTTAACAAAATCTTTAAAAGACTTACCGGATTCAGTCCTTATCAGTTCAAGGATAATAAAATGCAATAAATCATAACGGAGATTCTATATTTTCTTTTCCAGATTGTTATACTTCTTTATAGACAGACTATTAAGCAGCATGAAACAGCAGATATACGGAAAGTATATCTGCAAAGCCAAATGGAGGATAACATATGAAAAGAAAAACAGCATTATTTCTGGCCGGAATCTGTCTGGTGTCATTATTAAGCGGATGCGGAAGCAAAGAGTCGGCTGAAAATACGGATATTAAGGACCCGGCACCGGCAGTGACCCGTGAAGAAGCAGACAGCGAAGAGCCCAACGCACAGCCCGAAAACGATTCTTCCAATCAGACCGACGAATATTACATGGTCAATGGGAAATCGCCTGAGGAGGTTACAGGCAACATCCTCTTCTGGAGCTGGGACCCTAACTTCTTTGATATGGTGGAAAAAATGAACACCATTTACCCCAACGTCACCTTCGACTTTGTTACCGTAGCTTCTGCAGACGACTATATGCAGAAACTGCAGGCCGCCCTTACCAGCGGTAGCGACGTTCCTGATATTCTGGCAATGGAAATCAACAACCTTGGAAAATTCTATGATATGGGCATCTGCGAAAATCTGGATGAACATGAAATCGATAAAAGCCTGCTGATTCCCTACCTGGAAGAAATGGGTAAGGATAATAACGGAACCTTCATCGGCATACCAAACACGGCAGCGCCCGGAGGTCTTTATTACAGAAGAGATATTGCCAGAGAGTATCTCGGAACAGACGACCCGGATGAAATTACAGAGATGGTAAAGGATTGGGATTCCTTTATTGAAACAGGAAAGAAAATCAAAGAGGCGTCCGGCGGTGAAGTAAGTATGATACCCGGAATCGACACTCTGGTACAGCCTCTGGTAAATCAGACAGGGCTTCGCTGGCGCGACGGAAACAAACTGACGATACAGGAAAATTTCACGGATACCATTGCATTAATGCAGAAAATAAAAGAAGCAGAGATAGACGCCGGTCTGGACGTTTGGACGCCTGCATGGAACGCGTCTTTTGCACAGGGAAATGTATTCTGCTGCCCGGGCTCCTGCTGGTTCCAGAGCTATGTCATAGAGCCTAATGACCCGGAAGGCACCGGAAACTGGGGCGTAGCGGAAGTCCCCGGCGGCTACTACAACTGGGGCGGAATATGGTGGGGAATGTACAACCAAAGCCAGAACAAAGATGCCGTTGCCGCCTGGATGAAATATGAGCTTACAGTGGAAGGCGCGCAGAATAAATACGACCTGATTCATTTTTATCCCGGTGTTAAAGCAGTCTATGAAGATGATTACCTCAATAAGCCCAATGAATTTTTCGGAGGGCAGAACGTAACTGAGCTGTATCTGAAAGAAATGGATGAAATGACGGTTTTAAGACCTATTGCCGACGACGCCCTGTTCTATAACAGCATGACCTTTTTTGCACAGTCATTGGAGGGAACCCCGGAAGAAATTGCGGACAAGATAGAAGACGATATTATTTCCTCCAATCCTCAATACGAAAAGTAAACCACATTTGGGCTGCGGCATGAAATACTGCGCGGCCCTTTTTCACACATAAGAACAAGCGCATGACAATCCCATTGCAAGGAGGAGCATCCAATGAAAAAAAAGAAGGTGTGCTGGCCGTTCATATTTATCGCCCCCTTTTTTATCGTCTATGGAATTTTTAATTTATTTCCTATTTTATTCAGCTTTTATATCAGCCTGACAAACTGGCAGGGATATGGTCCCATGAATTATGTCGGCTTCAGTAATTATGCATCACTATTGAAAAACGGAGCCTTCTGCAAATCTGTCTTAAACAGTTTTATTATCGTTCTGGAAGCTATGATTCCGATTCAGACACTTGGCCTTGTTCTTGCCCTGCTGCTGAATTACGGAATTATAAAAACCGGCAGAAACTATATCCGAAACGCCATGTTCCTTCCCTATGTGACAGCGCCTATCGCAATAGGGCTCATTTTTGCCACTTTATTTGACCAAAATTTCGGCGCGGTCAATCTTTTCCTTAGAAGCATCGGGCTAATCGGTGAAAATATCAACTGGCTGCACACCGAAAGCCTGGCAAAGCCTCTGGTCGCACTCGTTACCCTCTGGCGTTATGCGGGATATACGGCAGTCATCTATCTTGCCGGACTGCAAAGCATTTCCAGGGATATCTATGAGGCGGCAAAAGTTGACGGGGCTTCCACGCCTAAGGCAATTATCCACGTGATTCTTCCCATGCTCAAGCCTATCCTTATTTTTCAGGTTACCAACGGCATCATTGGCTGTCTGAGAATTTTTGAAGAACCTTATATGCTTTTCGGCGATTACAAAGGCGGTATCAACAATGCCGCCCAGACAATGAATATGAAATTCCTGGATACCGCCTTTAAGGCCGGACAAAGCGGGTATGGCGCAGCTACCGGATACCTGATGTTCATCATCATTATGATTTTCACCACCATCTATTTTGGCATAGTGAACAGGAAAGAGGATAATTAGCCCATGAAAATAAACACGTCAAAACTGATAAGAAAAATAATAAATTTACTGGTAATTGCTCTTGCAACGATAAGCATTATACCGTTTCTGTTAATGTTTCTGATGGCAACCCAGGATAATCAGACCATTTTTGCCGGAAAAATCCTGACATTTGGACGCTCTCTGTCAGAAAATTTTCAGACGGTTGCGGAAGCGGAATATTTCAGGTCTTTTTTAAACAGTTTGTTTGTGTCAGTATCAAGTACCTTACTTACCGTTTTTTTCGGCGCCATGGCCGGATTCGGATTTGCAAAGTATGAATTCAGGCATAAAAAAATAATTTATCAACTGGTAATACTGACCATGCTTGTCCCCATGGAAGTAGGCCTTGTCGCTTTTGTATGGGAAATGAAAATCCTTCATTTATCCAAAACCTTTCTGCCGCTGATACTGCCGAATATGGCAAACGCTTTCAGCGTGTTCTGGATGACGCAATATATAAAGGATGCCTTCCCCTATGAACTGATAGAAAGCGGGCGGATTGACGGCTGTTCGGATATGGGCATCTTTTTGAGAATGGCTCTGCCAATAATAAAGCCGGCCATTTTCACTCTGTCTGTAATTTCGTTCCTCCAATCCTGGAACAACTACCTTCTGCCGATGATTATGATTAACGACCCTAAAAAATTCACGGTTCCTCTGGTCATCGCCTCCATCGGAAATATGTTTGTTGCCGACTACGGGGCAAGGCTTCTGGCCGTAGCCGCCGGAATTCTTCCTATTATGATTGTTTTTATTCTTTTCTCCAGACAGATAACGGAAGGACTGGCTTCCGGCGCAGTAAAGGGGTGAGCATATGCAGATTTTACCGGATATATATTTGTTGTCAGGATACGCCTTTGGGCTCCACCAAAACGTATACGGAATTGACATTCCCGATAAGAAACAACTGATTCTCATTGACTGCGGGCTGGACGAGACAGACAGACACATGATAAAACGCAGCCAGGTTCTGTGGAATCTGGAAGACAGAAAGACAGCCGCCGTTTTTATTACCCATTCCCATTTTGACCACGCCGGGAACGCCGCCGGATTTGAAGCTGGCGGAAGCCGGATTTATGCGGGAAAGGACAGCGAAAGCCTTCTGTCCGGCGATGAGCATACCATTGATTTCGCATATGGAAAACCCTTTCCCGTATGCCGGAGTGTACACACGCTTTATGATAAGGACAGAATAACTCTTGGCGCAAACTGCGAAATCATCTGCCACCATACCCCCGGCCACACCCCCGGAAGTATGTGCTACGAGCTCCATCATATGGGAATGAAAATCATATTTACAGGAGACTTTATCCAGGCCGGAGAAAACGTAAATGAGGTACGGCCCGGAATTAAAGTAGATATTGGGTATAACTATGTTGATTATCTTGATTCTATGAGAAAAATGATGCGTCTGGACGCGGATGCCGTTCTTCCCGGACACTATTATCCATGGCTGTCGAACGGCAAAAGGCTGTTTCAGTTGGGGTACAGGGAGCTTTTGGTCAACAGGGAACGTTATGTATAAGATTTTCTGTCATTTATTTTTAAGGGGTCAGTTCCCCCGCAGAGCAAACTGACCCCCTTTTTATATAATTTTTATTTACTTATGTCAAATGCAGCCACTTGGCTCGTTGCTCACGGAAATCAATACCTTCATTAATTTCCCTCATTTCTCCTGTACCCGCTGCAGGCCTCTGTTCCTTTTCCAAACCGCACCTCACAGTCCTTGTGAAAAAAGGCTATACCATAAAAATTTATATTCCGGTATCCCTCCGTACGCAGCTCCCGCGCATATTGTTTATCATATATCTGCCGCAAAGCTTTTCCGGCATCTTTCTCCAAATCATCAATGTGGTCGGAAACCTTTATTTCCAGTATAAACGCCCTCCCTCGCAGAGACGGGCTTTTCACCATAATATCCGAACGCCCGTTGCCGGACTCCCTGTTGGATTGTACGATATAATTTTCACTCTGGCTCAGAATCCCGGCAAGAAAACCATGATAAAAATTTTCTGCACTGTCATAAAAGCTGATTGTCGAAAATAGCTGACTGTTGATAATATCCCGGACTGTTTCCGCCGCTCCCTCCTCCATGGCGCAATATAAAGCATGGAAATCCTGCTTCTTTATGGTCTGACGAAACCAGCCCAAAATGGTGTTCTGATAAATCGTCTTTACTTCCGTATTGGGAATTCGTACTTTTAAAAACACCGATGACTCTTTGAAATATTCGCTCTCTTTCGTCAGATACCCGGTAAAATAAAGGAAATTCCACAGGCTCTCCCCCCGGCTGCGCATATCTCCATAGGTAATTTCCTCATGCACCTGAATATCCAACGGTTTTCCTCGAAGGAGCGACTCTATCTGTTCTCCTGTTTCCCGGTCCGCCCCTGTAATCAGCTCCTTTATGATGTCATTCGAACTGGTATTTATCCAGTAGGGACGCGGGAACGCATTAATATCAGCGCTCAAATCATATAAAAACCTGATTACACTCCACGGGTTATAGACGTCGGTGTTTCCAAAGATATATCCGTCATACCATTCCTTCATTGTCGAAAAACGGCTGCTTACCTCATAATAAGACATCATATCCCGCACTTCGGACTCTGTAAAGCCAAAATGTTCACTGAATCTTTTATCAAGAATTGATACGATATTCAAATGATTCAGGCCGGTAAAAATACTTTCCTTTGAAATCCGAAGACATCCGGTGATTACTGCAAGCTGCAGATAATCGTTGGTTTTCAGCCCCGCTTCAAACAGGGAACGGATAAAATCCGCCATCTTCTCATAAAAGCCTGCAAAATATGCGTTTTCCAGAGGGACATCATATTCGTCTATGAGGATAACCGTATTCTTCCCTGTGATTTTGTACATACACCTGCAAAACAGCAACAAAGAGTTTCTTACTTCCTTTTCATCTGCCTTTTCCTCTGCAATCGCAATATACCGCTCATATTCATTCCCGGAAAGGCGTTCTTTTCCCTCCTCCACAATGCTTCTGTGCCTTTCAAACTCAGCTGCAATTCCGGTCTGTATCATGTAATAAGCGGTTTCCACATCTCTTTGTTTTGCAGATTTTAAAGTCAGGTTCATCACCGGATACATTCCCATCTGACCGGTGTATTTTTCCCCCTCCTTCATAATTTTCATTCCGTAAAAAAGCTTTTTATTTTCCTCATTTCTATCGCTATCTCCGGTATCTTCAAAAAAATACCGGAGCATACTTAAATTCAGGGTTTTTCCAAAGCGTCTGGGGCGGATGAATAAATTTACTTTTCCCTTCAAATCCAGCAATTCTTTCATAAATATGGTTTTATCTACGTAATAATAATCGTTTTTTACCATATCTGCAAAATTTTCAACCCCTATCGGAAACGGTCTCTTCATCAGCATACCTCCATGTTATCCTTCTTACCCTGATTATATCCCACCCCCGCCCCTTTCACAATCCATTATTTACTGCGTTTCCATTTTAAGAAAGTTTCATTTTTCTTTTTATACCGCCTTACGAATCCGTAGCGCCATATACTGCCTTCCGGGCATTTCCACCCTGTTAAAGCCACGCATTCTGCCAAGAGGCGTAATCGTCATATCCCATGTATCGATGACATCCACCTCGTAATCCGCATCCTCCGGAAGCATCACCAGGCGATAGACCGGCTGGCAGATACCCAGGTAGTGAATGGAGTAGTCATAGCAGCTTGCCATGCCCTCTCCCGTCTTTCCTCCGGCATATCCCACAACCTCGTCGAACACTCCCTGACCTTTTGTGAGAAAGCCTCCCGGAACATCCTTCAGAATGTCCAGCAAAAAGCGCAGCCTCTCCGGGCTATCCCCTTTCAAAACGCCGCCATGGGACCACCAGAGAATGTCCTCCGCATCCATAAAGGTTTCCCCGTGTCCGCAGTGGCCGCCTCTCATAAATGCCTCCCAGAATCTTCGAACCAACTCCTGCCCCGTAATGTTGCCCCAGCCAAGTCCGATATTTCCTTCGTAGCAAATCTCGTCCCAGACCACCGGCTTTCCGTATTTTTCCAGAAATTCATCGGTAGTTTCCGTTGTCTTGTAAAAGTCAACTCTCTGAAGGGAGCAGTGGGTCACCCAGTCCTTTGAAAAATCATAATTGGGTCCTCCGTTATGTACGGAGAGAAGCCGGTGGAACTTATCGCACCCGGAAACTATCTGCCCGTAGCGCTCCCAGTCCTCCGGCGTCTTTGTTTTTATAAAGTCAAACTCATTGGAAAGGGACCACCACACATTCCTGTAAGCGCCGTATCTTGCCACCACATATCTCAGATAAGCATCGCAGGCCGCCTTTCCCATCTCGTTGTTTCCCCATTTATCGTAAGGATGCATGAGTATCATGTCCGCCTCGATACCCATCTCCATGAGCTGGGCGATTCTCAGGTCAAATTTTCTGAAATGCTCCGCGTTTGGTCTGTAGTAATCAAAACTGTAATCCTGCTCCTCTTCTTTCATCCCCGGAAATATGAATCTGTCTTCTTTTTCCTTTTTTACAAGCTCCTCGTCCAGCCCTTCCCCGCTTCCTCTCTCAAAAGGATAGCTTAAGGGCTCTTTGGTGTTAAACTCATAGAATTTCGGAAAAAAGCAAAATCTGATTTTATTAAATGCGCTGTTTCGCAGCGTTTCAAGTGTCTGCTCCTGTCTCTCAAGAGGCTGATTCACCCAGGTATAACAAGTGGTTCCGATGGAAAAGTACGGCGTTTCGTCCGCATAGGCAAAATGTACCTTATCCTTTACCAGAACCGGGCCGTGATTTCCCATAGAGGGAGCGACAGCCTCAAAGGCTCCTTCTTTTTCCTCTATATTATCAGAAAAATCCCCTCCGATTACGTAGGTATAGATTCCCTCGTAAGAAGGCATAAATCTCGCTCTGTATACTCCGTCCCCATCATAAAAACCGTTTACCGTCACCTCCTCCTTATCGCTTTTGAAGATAGCTGTCATAGTGTAATCAAGAAACGGATTTCCGTCGCTTTTCCCCTTGCTGCTCACTTCAAAAATTCCCCATTTTTCTACTGTCTGCATCTGTCATCCTCCTGTTTTTAACTCAAACGTCAGATGCCCCGCCAGCCGTGCGTGCGCAGTATCTGACATTCTGTCCTTTTTAATTTGTTCTGACCATACCTACGGCATTCTTATAGCCGCCGTATTTTCTTTCCCGGACCTCCTCCGTCATCTGCGGCAGAACCTTGCTCCAGCTTATGGTGTCAAAAATTTCCTCCTGCCACACGCCAAGAGCCATTCCCGCCATAAAAGCCGCGCCTGTCCCGGATAATTCCTCTATTCTGGAGATGGAAACCTCGCTTCCCGTAATATCGCTCTGGAACTGCATCAGATATTGATTCCTTGTAGGGCCTCCGTCCACCCGCAAAATCCCGATTTTCTTTTCCGAGTCTCTCTCCATGGCTCGTACGATATCCGTAATCTGATAGGCAATACTCTCAAGAGCCGCCCTTGCAAGCTCCGCTTTTCCCGTGGTTCTGTCCATTCCCACAATGGCCGCTCTTGCGTTGCTGTCCCAATAAGGCGCGCCCAGACCGGAAAATGCCGGAACCAGATACAGACTATCCTCCTGCGCAGCCTCCTTCGCCAGCGCTTCCGTCTCGGACGCGCTCTCAATTAAGTGCACGCTGTCTTTCAGCCAGGTGATTACCGCCCCTGTGTAATTCAAATTTCCCTCCAGAACATACTCCGGCTTCCCGCTGATGCCCCATGCCAGCGACGTCACCAGGCCGTTGCTGCTCAATATGGGCTTTTCCCCGATGTTCATCATAATGGAGGAGCCGGTTCCATAGGTCACCTTTGTCTTGCCTTCTAAGCGGCAGTTCTGTCCGAAAAGCGCCGCATGGGAGTCCCCCATCACCCCGCAAATGGGGATGGGCTTTGCAAAAAAGCCCTCGCAGTCCGTGTAGCCAAAGCAGGCGTTGGAATCCTTCACCTCCGGAAGGTTTTCCGTGTCTATTCCAAAGCTGCCGCAGATTTCCTTATCCCATGTAAGGGTAAAAATATTAAAGAGCTGGGTTCTTGAAGCATTGGAATAGTCCGTGGCGTACACTTCGCCCTTCGTGAGTCTGTATATCAGGTAGGAATCCATAGTTCCGTGGCAGATGTTATGGTCTTTTGCCTTTTCCTTTGCCCCCTTTACATTTTCAAGCAGCCAGCAGATTTTAGCTGCGGTAAAGTAAGGGGAGAGCTGCAGCCCTGTTTTTTCCCTTATCTTTCCCGCCATGCCGCTGATTTCTTTTCTCTCGCAGATTTGCGCCGCCCTCGCGCACTGCCATACAACGGCGTAATCGGAAGGCTTTCCGGTTTCCCGCTCCCACATGATGCCGGTTTCCCGCTGGTTGCTGATGCCAATTCCCGCCACCTCGTCGGGGTTTACCTTTGCTATGTTCAGAACGTTTTTAATCACTTGAATGGTGTTCTGATAAATTTCCTCCCCGTCGTGGGAAACCCAGCCCTTACCGTTCACAATCTGTTTATGAGGCAAATCCGTCCTCATACACAGCTCGCCCCTTTCATTAAAAAGAAGCGCCTTGGTTCCCTGCGTGCTCTGGTCGATACTGACAATATATTTTCCGGCATGACGCCCTGCATCATATTGTACATCATGCTTTGCAATTTCCTTTGCAGTTTGCTTTGCACTTTGCTTTTCCATATGTTCCCTTCTCTCCAAATTCCTGATTATATTCAGAAAATCCAAGGCAATATCCTGCCTCAGATTTTCCTCTCATGCTTCTGCTCTTATTTTTATTTCAGCTTATCTCCTGACTTTTGCTCTTATTTCATTTCAGGTTTTCCACAGCCTTCTTTGCAATCCCCTCCGCGTTCAGTCCGTAGTAATCAAATACCGCCGCCGATTTTCCGGTAATCACGTGGTCGTCGGGAAGCGCCATTGTGATGACCTTTTTGGGACAGTTGGCCGACACTTCCACCGCGACGGCGCTGCCAAGGCCGCCAAAGGGCGCGTGCTCCTCCACCGTTATCACTAACTTCGCATGCTCCGCAGCCTTTATCACAGCGTCCTTATCAAGCGGCTTTACGCAGTACATATCCAGAACCACCGCCCTGATTCCCTTTTCCTCAAGGAGCTTTGCCGCCTCCATGGCAGGCCGCACCATCTCCCCGCAGGCAACGATGGCAACATCGTTTTCTCCTTCAAGTTCTCCCCGCACCGTGGCCTTATCCATCTCGAAAGGACAGTCGCTTTCGCTGTAAATATCCTCAACCGGATTGCGTCCCACCCTGACGTAAGCGGGCTTTTCATCCTTCAAAAGGCTTTCAATGAGCTTTGCGGTCTGGAACCTGTCGCTGGGAAGGTAGACTCTCATGTTGGGAATGGCTGACATTGCCGCGATATCCTGGGCCGAATGATGGCTCATGCCCAGCTCCCCGTAGCTGATGCCGCCGCTGATGCCGATGAGCTTTACGTTGGTGTCGGAATAGGCCACGTCCACCTTTGCCTGCTCGTAGCTTCTGGTGGAGAGAAAACATGCCGGCGAAAAGCAGTAGGGCTTTTCCCCACAGTGCGCCAGGCCCGCGGAGATACTCACCAGATTCTGCTCCGCAATGCCCACCTCCACGGACTGTTCCGGGAATGCATTGAAAAAGGGGGTCATGGAAGCGGAGCCTCTCGAATCCGAACACAATGCGATAATACTTTTATCTTCTTTGGCGTGAGCCATAAGGGTCTCGCAGATTACCTGCCTGTTTGGAATTTTATTCATGCAGCACTTCCTCCTTCTTCGCGTCTAAAGCTTTCATTATCTGCTCGTATTCCTCCTGCGTGGGTACGTGATGATGCCATGCCGCCTTGTTTTCCATGACCTCTCCGCCGCCGTAGCCCTTGATGGTGTTGGCAATAATGCAGGTGGGCCTGTCGGTCACCGTCTTTGCCTGCTCGAATGCCCCGTGAAGCTGGGCGATATCGTTTCCATCCTGCAGCTCAATCACGTTCCATCCGAAGCTTTCAATCTGGGCGTGAAGATTTTCGTGGGTCATAACCTGCTCCGTGGTTCCCGAAATCTGCAAATGGTTCCTGTCAACCACCGCGCACAGATTGCCCAGCTTATAATGTCCGGCCGCCATAAAGCCTTCCCATACGGAGCCTTCCGCCACCTCTCCGTCGCCCATTACCGTATAAACGCGGCTGGGCCGTCCTTCCTTGCGGCATGCCAGGGCCATGCCCACGCATACGGGAAGCCCATGTCCTAAGGAGCCGGAATTCATCTCGATTCCGGGCAGCTCATTGTTGGGATGTCCGATAAATTTGGAGCCGAACTGAGAAAATTCATTGATAACCGTTTCCGTCTCAAAAAATCCCTTCGCCGCGAGCACCGCGTAATAGCTTTCCACGGAATGTCCCTTGCTCATTACAAAGTAATCCCGGTTTTCATCATCCATATTTTCCGGACTTACGTTCATCTGGTCAAAGTACAGGGTAACAAGGGTATCCATCACGGAAAAGTCCCCTCCGATATGGCCGCCGCCGGATTTTCTAATCATCTCGAGAACCACTTTGCGCAGCTCGAGAGATTTTACTGTCAATGCCTTTGCATCAAATTCTGCTTTCTTCATCTTTATAACCATGCTCCTTTCCGCGCATAATGGAATTTGCTTATGCCTTTACCCCATGTACCGTATCAATCACTTTCTGCTCCACATCATCGTAAAGGTCGGGCTTTACGCCGATATACTTGCAGGCTTCGTACAACACGGGCACCACGTCCTGATGGATGCCCACACAGTGATGGATGTAAGGGCCTTCCACAATCTTTGCCTCCAGCCTCGGCCAGTTTTCCACCTCAATCCACAGATAGGTTCCCTTGGTGTAAGGGCCGTCGATTCCCTTAGCGTTTCCAAGTAAGAGGGAATACTCACCGCCGTCGCCGTCAAACCTTGCCAACGTAAGCTCTCCGTGTTTTGCCTCCGCTTCCACCGCGCCCGGATGGGAAAACGCCAGAGGATAGCCGATGGTAGGCTTGCAGGAAGCGCAGCTAACAGGCCAGGGGCCGCAGTGCTGCAGCAGTTCGCCGTTGTCGTTAAAAGGATGGCGCACCGTCCAGTCCGCGAAGAAGCTTCTGCTCTTATCCATTCCGGCAGCTTCCACCATAAGGGCCGTGATTGCTCCGTGAATATCTGTCTCGCACACTACCGGAAATCCCTCTTCGTTGAGAAGCGCATTTGCCGCACAGGGCATAATTCCGATTTCCGACTGCAGCGCGTTCCAGCACTGGATTGCCCCGGCGCAGCACCCGTATTTATCGGCAAGGTTCCTGATTGCCACTTTAAGAGCCGCCACGTTCAAAAGCTCTTCGTCCTTAATTGCAATATTGAAGTTTTCCTTGCAGTAAGCCACTACCTCGTTTACCTTTGTTCCCTCTTCCTTTGCCTTTTTCATCTCTTCCGTAAGCTCCGGCATGGGAATGGGCGCAAGCTGAACATTGAATTTCTCTAAAAGCTCGCCTTCGTTGCACATGGTTGACCAGAAATCGAAAGGCCTCGGCCCAATCTGCAGGATTCTGATGCTCCTGAAGGTTTTCACCACATTACATACCGCCAGGAATCTGCCTATTCCCTCTTCAAATTCCGCGTCCTCCAGGTTACAGTTTGTCAGATAGGTAAAAGGAACCTGAAATCTCCGAAGGACCTTGCCCGTGGCGAAAATGCCGCACTGGCTGTCGCGCAGACGGATTCCCTTTTCGTCCGGGCATTCGTCCCTGGGCCCCCATAAAAGAACGGGCACGTTCAGGCTTTTCGCCAGCCTCGCCACCTCGTATTCCGTTCCGAAATTTCCGTGAGGGAAGAACAGGCCGTCCACCTTTTCTTTCTTAAACTTTTCCTCGATTTTTATTCTGTCTCCGTCGTCATGGAGCAGGCCGTCTTCTGCGATATCGTTGATATCCACAAAGTCAACTCCCATTTTTTTCAGTTTTTTTCTCGTGTAATCGGCATACTCCACCGCTGCCGGCGCGCTGAAAATACTTCTTCTCGTAGGTGCAAAACCAAGTTTTACTGCTGCCATTTTTAAATCCTCCTATCCTTAGTTCCGCAAGCTCACTTCCAGTACACCTTTGTCTGGAACAATTTTCGAACGCTGGA
>OFFF01000993.1_pt1 | contig 19275 bp, 14 predicted proteins | sample 1521301 | NCBI WGS metagenome assembly OFFF01 (sample SAMEA3504101, study PRJEB24116) | mouse gut metagenome | biome: mouse gut; feature: mouse-associated habitat; material: faeces | place: Denmark | collected 2011
CCGCATTCGGATACGTAAACGGGATACTTTAGAGCCGTTTTATCCTGTCACACAGTGAATGCCGCATCCCCTGTCCTCTGGCTGACGGAACTTTGCCAACATTGTTCGCTGTAGTGCAAAACGCCAGATATGTATAATTGCCGTTATGTGTATATACTTTAATTTTTATCCGCGCATTTCTAAAAAATAGTTTATACTATGCACAGAAGATATTTAAAAATGTATATGATTATTATAAGAGTTAGAGATTCGAAAGGATGATAGCTATGGGTACTCTTGAGAATACAGTTTCTATGATGAAGGCTTTACCAGAAACAGACCTGTTGGAGATCCAAAACTTGACCCTGAAACTTTTCCGGCAACGAAAATCCAAAACGGCAGATGAAGCCGTTAAGAAGTTTCTCAAGCCTATGTCACAGGAAGATTTTATAAAAGATATCGATATGGCAGAACAGGAAATTGCGGAAGGGAAATACCGCAGCGCGAATGAGGTGTTTATATGAAAGAAACCGCCAGGCAGCTTTCTCATATGGCGGGCAGCCTAAAATTATGTGATGATCCGAAATTGCGGCGTTTAGGCTGCCGCACCATTCACCTGAAACATCATAATTATTTTATGTTATATAAAATTGTCGGCAGACGCGTATTTGTCACGGGCGTCTATCATGATTTACAGGATTATGAGAACTCGCTTGGATAGCGTGGCAGTATTGAATCGGTACCCTCTAATATAAATTTCTGACCTTAAAATTCCGTTCGGATTCCCTTCTCTGATCCTTCTTTGCAATATCCTCCCGCTTGTCATACAGCTTTTTGCCTTTCGCAAGCGATACCTGCACTTTGACAAGGCTCCCTTTAAAATAAACCTCTACCGGAACCAGCGTGTATCCTTTTTCCGCTATTTTCTGCCTGAGTTTTAAAATTTCTTTCTTGTGCATCAGCAGTTTTTTTGGCCTGAGCGGATCCTTGTTAAAAATATTCCCCTTTTCATACGGAGAAATGTGCATACCGTAAATCAGCACTTCCCCCCGCTCAATTTTTACATATGCCTCTTTGATACTGCATTTGCCCATCCGGAGCGACTTAACCTCCGTTCCGTGCAGGCTGATGCCCGCCTCGTAATTTTCCTCCAGGAAATAATCATGCCTGGCCTTTTTGTTGTTTGCAATGCACTTGATACTGTCTTTTCCCATCTCATCCTCCCGTCTTTACTGTTTTACCAGTTCAAAATCAATCGTATGCTGTACCAGATCCGTCCCTGCCGCAACAACAAAAACCCTCTGCCCCAGCTTATAGCGGCGGTTCGTCACCCTTCCGGCCAGTTCATATGTCTGTTCCACATACTCATAATAATCATCCGTAAGCGACGTAACATGCACCAGCCCCTCTACCGTATTGGGCAGTTCCACATACAGTCCCCATGCGGTAACGCCGGATATCACGCCTTCAAACGTTTCCCCGATGTGAGCCGACATATATTCCGCCTTTTTCAATTTGTCCGTTTCCCGTTCCAGTTCCTCGGCGCGGCGTTCCGCCTCGCTCGCATGCTCCGCCACCTCCGGCAAAATACTTTCGTAATGGGCCATGCGCCGCTCATTCATCCTGCCCCGCAGGCAGTCCTTTATAATACGGTGAATCTGTAAATCCGGATAACGGCGGATTGGAGAAGTAAAATGGCAGTAATAAGACGCTGCCAGGCCGAAATGGCCCGTACAGTCCGCGGAATATTTCGCACGTTTCATGGAACGCAGCGTCAGGCGGCTAATCAATGCCTCCTCAGCGGAACCGTCTATCTTCTGCAGCAGCTTTTGAAGTTCCTTCGGGTGGATCTCTTCCGATCCGATATGGATGGTATACCCAAAATTATGGATAAACGTCGCCAGTTTGCGTATTTTGTCCCCGTCCGGTTTTTCATGCGTCCGGTAAACAAACGGCATCTGCTGCCAGAAAAAATCCTCCGCAACCGTTTCGTTTGCAATCAGCATAAAATCTTCGATAAGCTTTGTCGCCGCATTGCGCTCATAAGGGCGGATGTCCGCCGCACGCCCATGCTTGTCCAGAATAATCTTCGTTTCCGGAAAATCAAAATCAATAGAACCCCGCTTCATACGGCGGCTGCGCAGCAGCGCGGCCAATTCCCCCATCTGTTCCAGCATCGGCACAAATGCCCTGTGCGTTTCCATCGTCTCCGGATCGCGGTCTTCCAGAATTTTTTTAACGTCCGTATAACTCATTCTGCGGTCTGACCGGATTACCGTTTCGGCTATTTTGTGATCCAAGACCTTTCCGGTTTCGTCTATTTTCATGATGCAGCTTAACGCCAGGCGGTTTTCGCCTTCATTTAAAGAACAGATACCGTTTGAAAGCGCCTGCGGCAGCATCGGGATTACGCGGTCCGCCAGGTATACGCTTGTCCCGCGTTCCTGCGCCTGGGCGTCTAACGCGCTGTATTCCTGCACATAATTGGAAACGTCCGCAATATGGACTCCCAGGCAGTAGACGCCGTCTTCCTTTATCAAGGAAACCGCATCGTCCAGATCTTTTGCATCCTCTCCGTCAATCGTAACCATCTGTAAATCCCGCAAATCCAGCCGTCCCTGCATATCCGCGGCGGAAACATCTTTTGCCGCGCGCGCAGCCTGATTCAACGCTTTTTCAGGAAACTCCACCGCAATCCCGCTCGCCTTCACCAGCGACGTCACCTGGGTTCCCGGCGCTTCTATATGGCCTATGATTTCAACGACCTTTCCCTCCGGGTTTTTGCCGCCCTTTCCATAGTCCGTAATCTCCACCACGACTTTAAAGCCGTCCTCCACTCCTTTGGAACGCTCCTTCGGCACAAAGATATCTTTGCCGATTTTCGGATCGTCCGGTATGACAAACCCAAAATTCCTGCTGGATTCATACAGCCCGACAATCCGGGTTAAACTGTGGGAAATAATTTTTACCACGCTTCCCTCCGCGCGCTTCCCGGAAGACGACGGGCTTAGGGATACCTGCACCGCGTCTAAGTGGAACGCCCCGTTTACCTGATCCGCCGGGATAAAAATATCGTCTTCGCCCTCCTGCCAGCTTACAAATCCATACCCCCTGGCATGTCCGGTAAACGTCCCTGTCACCAGGCGGTGTTTGGCTTTTGCATATTTGCCCTTCTGGGAAATCTGCACCTTCCCTTCCAAAATCAGAGCGTTTAACACCTCTTCCAAATCCGCGCGTTCGCTTTTGGGAACCGACAGCAGCATTGCTATTTCCTTTGCCTTCATTGGCACATATACCTTGTCGCAGATGAGTTCGTATATTATTTTTTTGCGTTTTTCAAATTGATCCTTATCCATGCGTTTCCTGCCTCCTTTCCGCACTGCCTGTGCACGCAAAAAGCCCTCACCCGGCAGGGGATGAGAGCTTTTGTAAAAATTTTGCCCAAATAGAGAGAAGCTTAAAAGCTTCCAATGTTCAGAACTGCAGCTATGATGATAAATAACGCCACCAAAGCCTTGGTGCCTTTGGCAAGCATCCCTTCCATGGAACGGCCTTTGTTCTTGCCCCAATAGGTATCCGCTGCGCCTGCAATCGCCCCTAAACCTGCTGACTTTCCTTCCTGCATCAGAATAATCACTGTCAAAGCCAGGCATATTAAAATAAATACAACTGTTACAATCGTCTTTAATACCGCCACGTGTCATACCTCCTGCAATTTATTGTTCTTTTTACATAACTTTAAACAGTATAGCATATACAGCAGACTTTTTCAAGGTTTATTTTCGCTGCACAGAAACTACCGTATAGTCCTGCTCTTCTACGGCCTGCTTTAGCGTCTCGTCCGAAACGTCTGCGTCAAGCCGCACCACAGCCGTTCCCGTTTCATGGCTTACCTGCGCTTCCGTAACGCCGTCCAGCGCTTCGAGCGTCTTTTTCACTCTCGCCTCGCAGTGCCCGCACATCATACCTTCAATTTTCATCGTTTTTTCCATCATTTTTTCATCCTCCATTTTTCTTTTCGGTTTTATTTTTTTATCCTTCGCCGCATTATGGATTTGCAGCAAATTCAGGCGCAGTGCATTTGTCACAACGCAAAAGCTTGACAGGCTCATTGCCCCGGCCGCAAACATCGGGTTTAACGAAAGCCCGAACGCCGGAATAAACGCCCCTGCTGCAAGCGGGATGCCGACAATATTATAAATAAACGCCCAGAACAGGTTTTCATGGATATTCCTCAATGCCGCCCGGCTTAAGCGGATTGCCGCCGGGACGTCGCTTAACCGGCTTTTCATAAGCACCACGTCCGCCGCGTCAATCGCAATATCCGTCCCCGCGCCAATCGCAATACCGATATCGGCCCTTGTAAGCGCCGGGGCGTCGTTGATGCCGTCGCCCACCATTGCAACCTTGCCCTGTTTCTTTAAAGAGCGGATAACGCTTTCCTTGCCCTCCGGCAGCACGCCCGCAATCACCTCGTCCACGCCTGCCCGAGCCCCGATTGCCTTTGCGGTACGTTCATTGTCCCCGGTCAGCATAACGACGCGGATCCCCATATTTTTAAGTTCCCGCACCGCGGCAGGGCTCTCCTCCTTCGGGATATCCGCAACCGCGATAATCCCCAAAAACCGCCCTTCCCCGGCAAAAAACAGCGGCGTTTTCCCTTCTTCGGCCAAACGGCCGGACTGCTCTAAAAGCTGCGCCGGGATTTCTGCAAAACGGCTGATATAGTTTTTATTGCCGCCCCAAAGCGGTCTGCCTTCGATTGTACCGGACAGCCCGTTTCCGGCCACGGCTGCAAAATCGGCCGTATCGCCCGGTTTTACCGCCTGCTCCCGCGCATATTTTATAACGGCCGCCGCCAGGGGATGCTCGCTCTTTTGCTCCAGGGAAGCCGCCAGATACAAAAGCTCCTCCTCCGTTACGCCGTCCGCCGCAATCAAATCCGTCACGACAGGCTCGCCCGCCGTAATCGTGCCGGTTTTATCGAGCGCCACAATCCGCACCTTTCCGGCCTCCTCCAAAGACACCGCCGTTTTAAACATAATCCCGTTTTTGGCCCCAATCCCGTTTCCTACCATAATAGCAACCGGCGTCGCAAGGCCAAGCGCGCACGGGCAGCTGATAACAAGGACGGCAATCCCCCTGGCCAGCGCAAATCCAAACCCTTCCCCCGCAGCCAGCCATACGCCCGCCGTAACAAGCGCAATTGCAATTACAACCGGGACAAACACACCGGAGACCTTATCCGCCACCTTTGCAATCGGCGCTTTCGTCGCCGCGGCGTCGCTGACCAACCGGATAATCTGCGACAGGGCCGTATCCTCCCCCACACGCGCCGCTTCACATTTTAAAAACCCGGACTGGTTTTGCGTCGCTGCGGATACCAGATCCCCGGCGGCCTTATCCACCGGAATACTCTCCCCGGTTAAGGCCGCCTCATTTACCGCGCTGCTGCCTTCCAGAACAACGCCGTCCACCGGGATATTCTCCCCCGGGCGCACCGTAAAAACATCGCCCTTTTTCACCAGTTCAACCGCAACTTCCGTTTCTACCCCGTCCACAAGCACCGTCGCCTTCTTTGGCGAAAGCTTAATCAGGCTTTTTAGGGCGTCCGTCGTCCTGCCCTTCGATCTGGCCTCCAGCATTTTCCCAACCGTAATTAACGTCAAAATCATAGCCGCGGACTCAAAATAAAATTCATGCATATATGCCGTTACCGCCGCCCTGTCCCCATGCATCTGGGCGTCTGTCATAGCAAACAGCGCATATGTGCTGTACAAAAAAGAAGCCGCCGCTCCCAGCGCAATTTATCCATATTCGGCGCAAGATGGAACAGGCTTTTAAACCCGCTGACAAAAAACTTCTGGTTAATCACCATAATGATCCCGGTCAGCAAAAGCTGCAAAAGCCCCGCCGCGACATGGTTATCCGCAAGCGCCTGCGGCAGAGGCCAGCCCCACATCATATGCCCCATAGAAACATACATCAAAACCGCCAAAAACCCCACGGACGCATACAGCCTTTTCTTTAACGCCGGCGTTTCCTTATCCTTTAACATCTCATCTGCATCCGCCGGGACAGACGCTTTCGCACCGTCTTTTTCCCGGGCCTTCGCAGCCGCGCCGTACCCGGCCTCTTCCACCGCCCGGACAATCTCATCCTCCGCCGCCGTTCCCTCCACGCCCATAGAATTGGTCAAAAGGCTCACGGAACAAGACGTCACGCCCGGTACCTTACCCACCGCTTTTTCCACGCGGCTGCTGCACGCGGCGCAGCTCATCCCTGTCACATGGTACTGCTTCATACAATCCCTCCCTACTTCATCAGCTTCGGTAAAACAGAAAGCAGCTCATCCACCGTATCCTCCCTGCCTTCCCTGATATCCTGCATCACGCAGGTTTTCACATGATTCGCCAAAAGCACACGGTTAAAACTGTTCAGCGCGGCATTCACTGCCGCCGACTGCACCAGAATATCGGTACAATACGCATCCCGTTCTACCATTCCCTTAATCCCGCGAACCTGCCCTTCAATCCGGCTCAGCCGGTTCAACAGATCCTTATACTCTTTCTTAGAGCGTTCCTTCGTCTTATGACTACAGCATTCCCGTTCTTCGCCCATACAAACACCTCGCTTTTCCTCTTTCACAGAAATTATATACCCCCATAGGGTATATTGTCAACCCCATTTATAAAAAAAGCCGCCGGAACACGCCGTTTTCACACGGCGCCCTCCGACGGCTCCGGTACGGCATCCCGCTAAGACGCCGCAATCCCGTTCCCCGTATAAAGCTGGTAATATTTTCCTTTCTCTTCTAACAATTCCTCATGCGTCCCCTTTTCAATCACGCACCCGTTCTCCAGCACTACGATACAATCACTGTTCTTCACCGTAGAAAGCCTGTGCGCAATTACAAACGTGGTCCTGCCCTTCATCAGCTTATCCATCCCGTCCTGCACAATCCGCTCGGTCCGGGTGTCAATCGAGCTTGTCGCCTCATCCAAAATCAGCGCGGGCGGATCCGCTACCGCCGCCCTGGCAATGGCAAGCAGCTGCCTCTGCCCCTGGCTTAAGCTTGCGCCGTCTCCCTGCAGCACCGTATCATACCCTTTCGGCAGACGCCGGATAAACCCGTCCGCATTGGCAAGCTTCGCCGCCGCTATGACTTCCTCGTCCGTCGCATCCAGCCGCCCGTAACGGATATTTTCCATCACGGTATTCGTAAACAGGTGCGTATCCTGCAGCACCATGCCAAGCGAATGACGCAGATCTTCCTTTTTAATCTTATTAATATTAATCCCGTCGTATCGGATTTTCCCGTCGGAAATATCATAAAACCGGTTGATTAAATTGGTAATCGTCGTCTTTCCCGCCCCGGTCGAACCGACAAACGCGATTTTTTGCCCGGGCTTTGCGTAAAGGCGGATATCATGCAGCACGGTTTTCTCCTCCGTATAGCCAAAATCCACGCCGTCCAACACCAGATCCCCCTGCTGCCGGATATAATCCGTCGTGCCCGAATCCTTATGGAAATGCTTCCACGCCCAGATCCCGGTACGCTCGTCGGCTTCGGTAAGCTTCCCGTTTTCTTCCTTTGCATTGACTAAAGTCACATAGCCGTCGTTGGCTTCCGGCTGTTCGTCCAGCAGGGCAAACACGCGCTGCGCGCCCGCCATAGCCATAATAATACTGTTCAGCTGCTGGCTGACCTGGCTGATCGGCATGTTAAAGCTTTTGTTGAAGGTCAGAAAGCTGGCAAGGCCGCCGACCGTAAACCCGCCTATATTGTTTAACGCTAAGATACCGCCGGCCAAAGCGCAAAGCACATAACTGATGTTGCCCATCTGCGCGATTAACGGCATCAGGATATTGGCGTACTGGTTGGCTTTATAGGAGCTGTCAAACAGCTTTTCATTTAATTCCAGAAACCGTTTGGTACTCTCCTCTTCATGGCAGAATACCTTAACGACCTTCTGGCCTTCCATCATTTCCTCAATGTAGCCGTTGACCTCGCCGATATTTGCCTGCTGCGCAATAAAATAGCTGCCGCTTGCGCCCGCTACCTTCCCCGTTACCACAAGCATCAGGACAACCATCAGAATTGTCACTCCGGTTAAGGGGATGCTAAGCCTTATCATGCTGATGAAAACAGACAGAATCGTAATTCCGCTTGATAACAGCTGCGGCATACTCTGGCTTATCATCTGGCGCAGCGTGTCGATATCGTTGGTGTAAACCGACATAATATTGCCGTGCGCGTTCGTATCAAAATACCGGATCGGCAGCTTTTCCATATGGGCGAACAAATCGTCGCGCAGGCGGCGCAATGAACCCTGCGTCACATAGATCATAATCCGGGTATACGCAAAGGTGCTCAAAACACCGATGGCGTAAAAGCCGCCGACGCGGACGATCGCGTGCAGCAGGCCGGAAAAATCCGGATTGTCGCTCCCGATTAACGGCATAATATATACGTCAATCAGCGTCTTTAAAAATAAGGTTCCCTGTACGTTCGCCAGCACGCTGATTAAAATACAAATCACGACCAGGATACAGGCTGCGCCGTAGTTTTGAAATACATAGGAAAGCAGGCGTTTTAACAGCTTTCCGGGATTTTTGATTTTATTTTTCCCCTTTGGGGAAACTTTTCTTGCATGCATTGGCCCTGGCATTACGCATCACCTCCATGTTTGTCAAAATCTCCTTCGCCGCTCATCTGCGACTCATAAACGTCCCGGTAAATTTCATTGGAAGCCATCAGCTCTTCGTGCGTCCCAAAGCCGTGTACCTTACCGTCTTCTAAAACGATAATCCGGTCCGCGCCCTGTACGCTTGAAATCCGCTGCGCGATAATAAGCTTTGTCGTATCCGGGATTTCTTCGGCAAACGCCCTACGGATTTTCGCGTCCGTCGCGGTGTCGACCGCGCTGGTGCTGTCGTCTAAAATCAAAATCTTCGGCTTCTTTAACAGGGCCCTCGCAATACACAGACGCTGCTTTTGCCCGCCGGAAACGTTCGTGCCGCCCTGTTCAATGCGCGTTTCGTATTGTTCCGGCATTTTGCTGATAAATTCATCCGCACACGCCAGTTTGCAGGCGCGGACGCATTCTTCCTCGGTGGCGTTTTTATCGCCCCAGCGCAGGTTTTCCAGAATCGTGCCGCTAAAGAGCACGTTTTTCTGCAGCACGACGGCTACTTCGTTGCGCAGCGTTTCCATGTCGTATTCCCGCACGTCCCTGCCGCCGACCTTTACGCAGCCCTCCGTCACGTCGTACAGACGGCTGATTAAGTTGACCAGGCTGGTTTTGGCGCTGCCCGTGCCGCCGATAATCCCGATGGTTTCTCCGGCGCGGATGTTTAAATTCACCTGGGAGAGCACGGGGCTTTCGTTATCCTTCTTATAAGAAAACGATACGTTTTCAAAATCAATGCTGCCGTCCGCCACCTGCATCCTGGGATCTTTGGGATTCGTCAGATCGGCCTTTTCATTTAATACCTCCGCGATACGCTCTGCGCTCGCCATGCTTAACGTAATCATAACAAAGACCATAGAAAGCATCATCAGGCTCATCAATATGTTCATACAGTAGGTTAAAAGGCTCATCAAATCTCCGGTGGAAAGCGTATTCTGCACAATCATGCGCGCGCCCAGCCAGCTGATACCGAGAATACAGCCGTATACGGTAAACTGCATCACCGGCGCGTTCCACGCCACAATGGATTCCGCCCTTAAAAACATGCGGTACAGATTGCCGCTTGCTTTATGGAAACGGCCGATTTCATAATCCTCCCGCACAAATGCCTTCACTACCCGGATCCCGGTCACGTTTTCCTGTACGCTGGCGTTTAAGTCGTCGTATTTGCGGAACAGCTCGTTAAAATATTTCATTGCCTGACGGATGATAAGCATCAGGACGCCCCCTAAAAACAGGACGGCAACCAGATAAACGGTCGCAATTTTGGCATTGATCCAAAACGCCATGCACAGCGCGCAGATTAAGCTTGCAGGCGCGCGCATACACATCCGTAAAATCATCTGGTAGGCGTTCTGCAGATTGGTCACGTCGGTCGTCATACGCGTGACAAGCCCTGCCGTACTGAATTTATCAATGTTGGAAAAGGAAAACGTCTGGATGTTTTCATACATGGCCTGGCGCAGGTTTTTGGCAAATCCGGCCGACGCCCTTGCGCCGTATTTGCCGCCCATCACCCCGGCAAACAAACCGACTGCCGCGGCAAGCGCCATAAAGACGCCCATTTTGTAAATATGCGCCATGTCGCCCGCCTGCACCCCGTCGTCTACAATGGACGCCATCATCAGCGGGATCACCATTTCCATCACCACTTCCAAGATCATAAAAAGCGGCGTGCGGATGGAATCGGCTTTAAATTCTTTGACTTGTGCACCAAGTGTTTTCAGCATATCTTTGTCATCTCCTCACTTGATTAAATTTTGTTTGATCTTGCCCAGTAAAAAGAAAAGCTGTTCTTTTTCTTCTTCTGAAAGAGGTTCTTCCAATGCCTGGTGAAACCGTTCCATTTCACTCTGGGTACGCTCCTGGAGCTTTTGGGCTTTTTCGGTCAGGATGATTTTTTTGAGCCTCCCGTCGCGGCTTACAGGCTCGCGCAGGATGTAGCCTTTCTGCTCAAGGCCCTGCAGCATGACGGTAACGGTGGAACGCCGGAGTGAAAATTCTTTTTCGATATCGCGCTGGAATACTTCGCCCTTTTGGGTATGGCACATGATATAGCCCATAATCGCGTGCTGTACCCCGGTCATGCCGTCGTACTCGGGCGCTGAAAATGTAACGTCAAGCTTCCTGCGGATCAGATGGGAGATGCTTTTGATCTCATATCCGATGTATCGTTTCTCTTCCACTGGTGTTCCTTCTTTCGATATTTTTTGCCGGACAAGATGTTAGCTTTCTAACGTTTTATGTTAGCTTACTAACATTATACAGAAAAATTTGGCAATTGCAACCGTAAAATTTTACAAAAAGAAAATCCATTTCCTTTATTCTGTTGGTCAAAACGCAAAAGAACTGCCGCACGAAAGAACGCCCCTTCTTCCGTGCGGCAGTCCATTTTATCGGTTGCCGCATACAATCCGCATCATTTCCTGTATTCTCTGTTCATACGTATGAAGGCGGCAGGCCTTTTGATATCCGCTCTCTGCAATCTGTATCCGCTCTTCATCGTGTTCAAGATAATACCCGGCCAATTCCACCAGTTCCTCCACGCTTTCAAAACAGACCAAATCTTCTTTATGCTTAAAATAATAGGGAATCTCCGCCTGAAAATTGGTCATCAGAAAACCTTTGCAGCCCAGCACGTCCCAGATCCGAAGCGGAAGCCCGCTTTTGATATTCGGGATCGTAAGGTTCAGATTGATTTTTGACCCGTAAAATACCTTTGGCATCTCGCTCCAGTAATCCAGCGATCCGCCGTAGCGCACCCGCAGCAAATCCCTGGTATTGCTGTTGCTGTAAATCGTCACCGGATATTTTTTTGCCAGTTCAATCAGAGCGCGCCGCCTCTGCTGCTGCGCCGTTTTAAATCCCAGCACGGTTGTGGAAAATATAAGCCCCAGATCCGAAAAGGAATCCTTTGATTTTTCCAGCTTAAAATACTCCTGCAGCTGTTCCAGCACGTCCACCGTCAGCAGTTCCTCCAGGATATTGCCGCCGTTTACGCACTGCTGCGCCCAGATAGCCGCGTCGAAATATCCCTGTAAATACTGCGGCAGTTCCGGGCGGAGCATATCGTAGCTGTTGCGCTCATACAAACTCCCTACAAAGGAAATCTCATTTTGGTACGCGTTTAGATCCTCCGCGTGGTCCAGCAGGTAATCCAGGCGTTTTGTATTGACCGCAAGCGGCAGATACCAGATATGCCGGACGCCCATCCCCTGAAATTCCAGGCAGTTGGTCTTGTCGAAGGTAAAAAAATAGTTGCAGTCCTCAAACGCCTTCCGGTTATACATACTGATCAACGGGTTGTCGCAGGTCCAGACGACATACGGAATTTGAAGCTTTGCGCAGACCGTCGTCACCAGGGCAAAGTAATTGACGGAGAACACCATGCCGCACGCTTCCTGCAAAATCATGCCGGCAAGCTGTTCCTCAAATTCCCGATCCTCGTCATAGCAGTCAAGATCCTGCTCCACCGTTACATATTCATATCCCAGCTGCGTAAACGCTTCCAGGATATCGCGATAATTATAGGCTTTCCACTGATATACTAAAATACGCATTTTTTTCTCTCCTGTAAATAAATTCAGATTCATGCGATACCTGCTGTTTTTATTCGTCATAAATTGAAACAATTTCCCCGTCTAAAATCCGGTTCATATTCTTCACGGCGCAGAAATTCCCGCACATAGAGCAGGTATCCTCTTTTTCCGGGGCCGCTTCGGCTCTATAACGCCTTGCTTTTTCGGGATCTACCGCAAGGGAAAACATCTGTTCCCAGTCGAGTTTTTTGCGCGCCGCGCTCATAGCGTCGTCCCAGTCCCGCGCGCCTTTTACTCCTTTTGCAATATCCGCCGCATGCGCCGCAATCCGGGATGCAATAATACCTTCTTTTACGTCGTTTACATCCGGAAGGCGCAAATGCTCCGCCGGCGTGACATAACACAGAAAAGCCGCGCCGTTCATTGCGGCGACCGCCCCGCCGACAGCCGCTGTAATATGGTCATAGCCCGGCGCAACGTCTGTTACCAAAGGCCCTAAAACGTAAAACGGCGCGCCGTGGCAGATGGTTTCCTGAATTTTCATATTGGCGGCAACCTGATCCAGCGGCATATGCCCAGGCCCTTCAATCATGACCTGTACGTCCTTCTCCCAGGCGCGTTTTGTCAGTTCCCCTAACGTAATCAGTTCTTCTATCTGGGAGGCGTCCGTCGCGTCTTTTAAGCAGCCCGGGCGGCAGGCGTCCCCCAGGCTTAACGTAACGTCGTACTGCCTGCAGATTTCTAAAATTTGATCAAACTGCGCATAAAACGGATTTTCCTCTCCCGTCATTTCCATCCAGGCAAACATAATAGAACCGCCTCTTGAAACAATATTCGTCAGGCGCTTATTGCGTTTGAATTTCCGCGCCGTTTCTTGATTGATGCCGCAGTGTACCGTGATAAAATCCACGCCGTCCTCCGCATGCATCCGCACGATATCAATCCATTCCTTGGAAGAGATTTTCTTTAATGGCTTGTGGTAATACACAACCGCGTCATAAATCGGCACGGTGCCAATCATTGCTGGGCATTCGCTGCAGAGTTTCCTGCGGAATTTCCGCGTATCGCCGTAAGAACTTAAATCCATAATCGCTTCCGCGCCAAGATTTACCGCCGCATGCACCTTTTCCATTTCCACGTCCAAATCTTTGCAGTCCCGCGAAACGCCAAGGTTCACATTGATCTTGGTTTTTAACATGGAACCGATTCCGTTCGGGCGGATGCCTGTGTGGCTTTTATTACAGGGAATAATTGCTTTTCCTTCTGCAACCAGGCGGCAAAGTTCCCCGATATCCATGTTTTCTTTTTTCGCGACCTCTTTCATTTCTTCGGTATAAATCTGTTTGCGCGCCGCATCCATCTGTGTTGTATAGTCCATATTGTTTCATCCTTTCCGGCTGATTCAAAGAACAAAGACAGGATACATCACGGGGATATATCCTGTCTGCTGCATAATCGTTATTCGTTCCGATATCTTATCTTCCTACGACGGCATTACCCGTATCAGGTTCATGGTTCGAAATGTAACCGCATTTCCTCTCAGCCTATCAATATAAGCTCCCCAGTTCTCTATGCTGTTGTATGTTTATCCGGCTCTGTTTTTCAAGAGCCTTTTCGATCATACTCCCAGTATAGCCGATTCTGTCGCAGGTGTAAAGCCTTTCTTGCCGCCCTTCTTTTGCTGCGCCGGTATCATATTATTTTACAGTTACGGTTTTCTTTTGTCCCTTGCCCTGAAACGCCTTCGTATAGATGCCTTTCATTCCTTTCGGCGCTTTTATAACCGCCTTTGCGGAAATATTTTTCAGTGCGGATGCCCCGACTTTTTTCAGGTTCCGGCCTTTGAGCACGATGTTTTTCAGATTCTTATCGCCATAGAACGCCCGTTTCCCAATGGAAACCACATTCCTGCCGACCGTAGCCTTCTTTAGCTTTGTCATTCCTTTAAAGGCGCTGTCCGCAACAGCCGTTACTTTTAAGGTGACGCCTTTTATCTTTACAGCAGGAGCAACCGCGACCTTCTGTAAGTTCTTTGATTTTACGCCGTATGCTTCCGCAGTCTTTTTGGCTGCGCTTATAACGCGGTATTTTACATTGCCTGTGGTAATGGTATCGCCTGCCTTAAGCCCTTCGTCTTTGGCTTCTGCCTTTGCATTTACGGCGCCCTGGAGTTTTAACAGTTCTTCCTGGATTTTCCTGATTGCCGCCTGCGCTTCTTCTTTTTCCTGTTTCATCTTGAGAAGCTCTGCTTCGAGTTTTGCTACGCGTTCCGCTTCCGCTTTGGTTTCCGCAAGTTCTTTCGCCTGGCCTTCAAGCCGTTTTATTTCTGCTTCTAAGGAAGCGATTTTGTTCACCTGCTCGGTAAGCGAGGCAATCTGCTCTTCCAATGTCCCGATTTTTGCAACTTCCCTTTGCAGTTCCGAGATCTTTTCCGCCTGTTCTTTCAGCAGGTTTATCTGTGTCTGCAGGCCGCTTATTTTTTCCACTTCGGTCTTTAGCGCCTCAACCTGCTCTGCCTGGCCCTTTAACGTATTGACGTCGGTCTTAAGCGTATCGATATCCGTCGCCAAATCGTCCGGTATCTGGCCAGCCTGATCTATCAAATCTTTCAGATCGCTTTCCAGCTTTCCAATTCTGCCGTCAAATCCGTCGATGCCTTCCGGAAGCGCGTCCACTTCGCCCTGCAGTGCGGCCATTTGCTCTTCAAGCCCTGCAATGGCGCTTAATTTTTCTTCCAAATCCAGCCCCGCGACAGCGTCGGCCTGTTCGCGCAGATCCTGAATCTGGCCTTTGAGCGTTTCAATTTCCGCCACTTTATCCTCAAGCGTTTCCATTTTGGAAATCTCATCCTGTAATTTTGCAATCTCGCCATTCAGCCGTTCAATTTCATCTGTATTGGCCTGTACGTCTTCGAGTTTTGCAGCTTCTTCCTGAAGCAACTTAATCTGGGCTTCCAGTTCGGTAATCTTTTCCGCTTTGTCTTCAAGAATATCAATCCTGGATATCTCGCCCTGCAGCTTTGCAATTTCACTTTCCAGTTCCGATAACTGATTTACCCTGTCTTCCAAGCCTTCAATTTTTTCAGCTTCTTTCTGCAGTTTTACAATCTGCGCCTGCAATTCGGCCAGCTGATCCGGAGCGTCTTTTAACCGTTCCATCTCGGCCTGTAATTCTGCAATCCTTTGCCTTAAAATTTCATCCGAATCCGTCGAATCTGAAACGGTAATACGTATACTTGCCGTAATCTCCGGATTTTCAGATAATACTGCCGTAATCTGGGCGCTTCCTTTTGCTACTGCCGTAATCGTCCCTTTTTGATCCACACGCGCCACGGATTCATCGGAAGAAGACCAGCTTGCCGCAGTGTTCACCGTGCCTGACGGCGTAACGGATACAACTGCCTTCACCGTTTCATTTGGAAGCAGTTCTGTTTTTGCCGCAGACAGCTGCATGCTTCCAACCCATTTTACAGACAATGCGGCGACTGCTTCCCCTGCCATATGGGTATCTGTTTCGGATGTCGCCAGTTTGATCCGGATGCTGCCGAACCTGGAAACCGTAAGCGTTTTGCCGTCGGTTTTGTCCACGCGGCCTTTTCCTGTCCCGCCGCTTACCACACTGTAAACCTGATTCTTGCCCGCATTGGTATCTACGTCAAACAGCCCCAGCCTGCTAAGGTCAATCTGATTTCCTGAAATTTCCACCGTTTCTGTCTGTTTCGGCGTAATCGTAACAGGCACTTTATATATAGCGTAAAGCGTCAAATCCGCTGCCGGCATAGTAACGGTATCGCCTGCGCGGTAGCTTATGCCCGTACCGTCGGCTTTCGTATTCCATTCTGCAAACAGCCTGCCGTCCGGCCCTGCGATACCGGTTCCCTTTGCTGCCGTAAATGTCTGCGACGCATCCAAAGTGGACTGGATCGGAGCCGTTCCCGTTCCGCCGTTTAAGTCATAGGTTACCATATAATCCGGATCTTTTTCCACTTCTACGAAAAGCATCGGGGCATTGGCCGCATTTGAGCCGATCCCGCCTTCTTTTGACGTCAGCCTGAAATCTCTGGCATTGGTATTTACCGTTACGGCAAATGTAATCTGTTCTTCGCCTTCCGAAAGAGCCTCATAAAAATCGGTTACATCCAGTTCCAGTGTTTTGCTGCCGTTTTGCGTCGCCGTAAACGCTTCGGACTCTACAATCGTATCCGGATCGGTAAGCGCCGGCCTGGTAACCCAAGTTACTTTGCTCTCATCCCAGTCGGAGGACGCCGTTGTTGCCAGAAGCTTCACATTATCTGTTGTGCCCCCGCCGTTCTGGTTGCCTTCATAGTGAAGCGCCAGTTTTACGGATTGAACGGCCTGATCCTGAAATTCACTTACGTCAAAACGGATGAACGACGCCTTCATATCCGTACCGTCCGTGGTGCTTTCGCTTGTAAATTTCTCGCCAAACATTCCATATTCTGCGGTATTGCTGTGCTGGCGCAGCAAAAGTGAAGCATCGGCGCCATAATTTGTAACTTTCTCTTTCTGCCAGGTCTTTCCGGAAGCGTCTGCATTGGCCCTGACAACGATTCTTGGATCTTTGTTCCAAATTGCATAAAATACGGTGTCTTCTTCAAACTTCATTTCCTCTACCTGCATGGCTTCTTTGTCCGAGCGGTCTGTCGTCCAGCCGCCGAAGAGGTAGCCTTCCCTGGATGGGGACGCGGGAGTCAAAACAGACCCTCCTTTCCGGATAAAGTTCGAAACCGCCTGCACGCTGCCGTTGATATTGCCTCCATAAAGGTCAAAGGAAACGGTTACGCCCCTGGTTACATTTACAACGTAGCGATTGGTTACGCTGCCGTTTGTCACCGTATAAGTTACCGGTTCCGTAAAATCCTGCGGCCCTTCGGGACTTATGGACGCTCCGGGCGTTACGGTAATTTCCGGCGTAACCGCCGTAATATCCATAGAAGCCGGAACCGGCAGGGATACGGTTTTGGTATCCTGATCAATTACGCCCGTATGGCCGCCAAGCGCAAAGCCTGCCAGAACGGCGTCTGCAGCCTGGCTTTCGTCTCCGCCCTTTAATATGATCTGCGTCATATTAAACCGCCACGTTTCACTGCCCGGGTAATTGACCCGCAGATAATTTGTGCCTTCCGGAAATACGGCGTCCTCATTTGAGGTATAATCTCTCTGCGCCCAGATTCCGTCTTTTGTTCCGGTACCTGGTAAAATATCCCCTTTTGTAAATCCGGTAAACGCAGTCCAGTTTTCCCCGTCGGCGGATGTTTCAAATGTAAAGCTGTTATTATTGGATATATCATTGCTGCCATTATCGCTCGTATACGCAACGTTGCGCACCTGGAAAAACTTCAGATCCGGCGCCGCGAATACGACATTCTTGCCGCCGCCGTTTGGTTCCGGATAAATTCCGTAACGGAACCCGTAATTGCCCACGTTCTCTACAAGCATTCCGGCGCTTCCGGAGTAAATCAGCTTCGGCGTAAGCTTCATCGCGCTAAACTGCACCTTTTTGCCGCTGCCGACATTCGGATAATCAAACGTTTCCGTAACGCTCCAGGAACCTATTTTTTCTGCAAACCCTTCTGCTTTTGCCGCTTCTTTATAATCGGTCATATACTGAAACGCAACCAGGTTATCCGCAGCGCCTTCTAACCTGCCGTATACCGTCTGTACGGAGCCTGCCGTAAACATTGCGTCCGAAACCGGGGTAAGCCATTTCACGCGGAACGTTACCGGTTCGTCCACCCCGTCAACCGACGCCTGTACCGTTTGCGGCAGCGACGGGCTTTCGCCTGCGTTTGCCGTGTACAGCTGCGGCGTAATAATTTCATTTACCGCAATATTTGCCGAAAGGAACCTTGCGTCCACCCAGTCGGCCAGGTCGTCTTCCGCGTTCTGCGATCTGGATTCGGTTACCAGGCGGACAGTGGATTTCCCTGTCACGTCGATGTCTACGAGTTTTGCTTCGTTTGCCCGGTCCATGTCTCCGCTCGAGAAGACGGGCTCTGTTTCGTCATCCAGAAATACTTTAAACGCAACTGCTCCCGGAGCGGCCACACCGCCTTTTACAAGGCTTAAGTTGACCAAAGAACGGAACCGTTCATAGCCTTTGCCCGCAATATCAATTACGATTTCGGCCGGGGCCTGCGTCCCGAAGCCTTTTTCATAAACTTCCCCGGGACCGCCCTGCATCCCTCTTGCCTGCAGGCTTTCTCCGTTTGCCATAGTATCCTTAAATACATTATCCTGCGCCTGCGTCTCATAGTTTTGATCGCTTGCATATACCACCGTGCTGACATTCAGCCAGGCAACGGCTTTCGTTTCGGAACTTAATACCGTACCGGTTATCTTTTTCATTCCCGCAGACGCTACGTCCTCTTCTGAAAGAGCCCATTTTACGCCGATGGGTTCTTCCGATCCGTCCGTAAACGTTACGTTTACCGTAGACGGCATAGTCGGCATAACGCCGCGTTCCGTGCTGAGAGAAATTTCTTCAATAGACGAAATTTCTTTTACCAGGACTTCCGCGGTAACCGTTTTGTCCGGGCCGATTTTTCCGTTCACATCAAAAATACCCTCTTTGGCGTACTCAGACGGATCCACCCCGTCCCAAGCCACCTGTGCCGAACCGGTTTCCCCATCCGTATAATGAAGCGTTACAAAATTCGGAAGAGGAGGCTCTATCCCTGCGACCGTAGTTACTTCTACTTCCTCAATCGTATCAATCCCTTTGACATGGACAATCGTTTCCACACGTTCGTCAATCTCATCCGACACCGCATATACTTTATAATTCCCCGGCCTGTTCAGGTTCAGGGCGTCCAAATCCCAGGAATCAATCTGATATTCCTGGATCAATCCGTCGTCATAAACGGCTCCGACTGTTTCCGGCAGCATTGGCGTAACGCCGACCCCGGTCGTCACTTCCGGCAGGTCGTAAGAAAGAACTGTCGTTCCGTCCCCCACGGTATCTACCGCGCCGGCCGAAAGCGTATTGGAAGGCTATGCGGTCAACAGGCAGGGAGGCGGACGCCACGGAGGTGACATCCGGGG
>OFFF01000999.1_pt1 | contig 19202 bp, 15 predicted proteins | sample 1521301 | NCBI WGS metagenome assembly OFFF01 (sample SAMEA3504101, study PRJEB24116) | mouse gut metagenome | biome: mouse gut; feature: mouse-associated habitat; material: faeces | place: Denmark | collected 2011
CACCGAGGCGTTCAGGGAGTCGATGTCCCCCTTCATGGGGATTGCGGCCACCATGTCGCACTTCTCCTTCACCAGCCGCCCTACGCCCTCGCCCTCGCTTCCGATGACCAGCCCGATGGGGCCCTTCATGTCAAGTTCATACATGGAAGTGCCGCCCATGTCCGCGCAGACGAACCACAGACCCTGCTTCTTCAGTTCCTCTATGGTCTTGGCCAGGTTGGTGACTTTTGCCACAGGGGTATAGTTCAGCGCCCCCGCGGAGGCCCTGGCCACCCCTGCCGTCAGCCCCACGGCCCGGTTCTTGGGGATGATGACGCCGTGGGCGCCCGCCAGGTTGGCCGTGCGGATGATCGCGCCCAGGTTGTGGGGATCCTCGATATTGTCCAGCAGGATGACAAAGGGCGGCTCCTGCTTCGCCTTCGCCGCCTGGAGGATGTCCTGCACCGTGGCATACTCATAGGCCGCGGCCATGGCGATGACCCCCTGGTGCTTTCCCGTGCCGGACATCTGATCCAGCCGTTCCCTGGTCACATACCGAATGATGGTGTCATGCTTTTTCGCCTCTTTCTTGATGGCCACCACGGGCCCGTCCTGGCAGCCGTCCTGGACATAGAGCTTGTCTATGACCTTGCCGGAGCGGAACGCTTCCCTCACCGCGTTCCTCCCCTCTATGGTAAATTCCTCGTATCTCATGTCTATACCTCTCTGCGCGCTTTAGCGCTTTTTATCCTGTTCCGGTTCCCTGTGTCCTATCTTCTGTCCGCTTCCCGTCCTTCGCTGTCCCCGGGGCTTCTTTCGGGCAGATGCCCGTCCCCCACCGGCTCATAGCTCCAGACCTGTAAGCTGAATGCCCTTTTTCACCAGATACAGCGCCCGCTCCATATCCCCCGTCAGATAGAGATATCCCAGCACCGCCTCGAAACCGGTGGCCTTCATGTAATCCGCCACACTGGCGTTCTTGGCAGTCGTGTGCGGTTTTGAATTCTTTCCTCTGCGGTATACCGCTTCCTCTTCCTCCGTGAAGCTGCCCGCCAAAGCCTGTACGATTTTGGACTGGGCTCCTGCGCTGACATACCGCACCGTAATCCGGTGCAAGTCGTTCACGGGGCGGTTGGCCCGGGACACCACCACCGTGCGGATGATCAGGTCGTAGACCACGTCCCCGATGTAGGCCAGGGACAGGGCGGAGTAGGAGCGGATGTCCTGGCGCTTTCCCGGGAATGTATCCGTTATCATCTCAAGAAGGTTTTGCGGACAAGTCCCGCTGGCCTGGGCTTCTTCCGGCATCTTTTCGCATTTGTCCGCATCTATGCCGGAAGAGCCTGTTGTTGGCGCGCTTTCCTTTGGCTCCTCGGCCGATGCGCCAGGTTCTGGCATGCTTTCCTCTGGTTCCTGGCCGGATGCGCCAGGTTCTGGCACACTTTCCTCTGGCTCCTGTCTGGATGCTCCAGGTTCTGGTGCGCTTTCCTCTGGCTCCTGTCTGGATGCTCCAGGTTCTGGCGCGCTTTCCTCTGGTTCCTGGCCGGATGCGCCAGGTTCTGACGCGCTTTCCTCTGGCTCCCCGCCGGAGGAATCCGCCTCCCGGCAAATCTCCTGTCTTATGCGCTGCTCCTCCGTCATGCTTTCTTCCATTTCACACCCTCGCGGGTGTCCTCCAGGACGATCCCCTTCTCCAGAAGCTGGGCCCGGATTTCGTCTGCCCTGGCAAAATCCCTGGCTTTCTTCGCGGCCTTGCGCTCCTCGATCCTTTCCAGGACATAGGCCTCCAGCTCCGCGTCCACCCCGTTCCCGGCCTGCCTCTGGGCATAGGCCGTGGTCAGATCCAGGGACAGCACCCTGTCGAAATCCTCCGCAAGGGCATATTTGGTGGCATCGGACATATCCTCCTTCAGCATGTCGTAGAGCACCGTCAGCGCCATGGAGGAATTCAGGTCATCGCAGAGCACCGCCTGGAAGCGGGCCTTCCATGCATCGAACTTCTCCGGCTCCACCGCGCCCCCGTCCTTTGAGAGGCTGCCGATGCGCTTGGTCAGCTTCTCAAATGCCGCGCCCGCGTTGTCCAGGGCCTCAAAGGAGAATTCCAGGGGCTTGCGGTAATGGGACTGGAGGCAGTACAGGCGGTACACCCTGGGGTCATACCCCTTGGACTTCAGCAGGGAAACCGTCAGGAACTCCCCTTTGGACTTGCTCATCTTGCCCGCCTTGTCGTTGAGATGGTGCACATGGAACCAGTAATTGCACCATTTATGCCCCAGATAGGCCTCGCTCTGGGCAATCTCGTTGGTGTGGTGGGGGAAGATATTGTCCACCCCGCCGCAGTGGATGTCCATGTACTCGCCCAGATGCTTCATGGAAATGCAGGAGCACTCGATGTGCCAGCCGGGATACCCTGTCCCCCAGGGGCTGTCCCATTTCAGCTCCTGGTCCTCGAACTTGGACTTGGTGAACCAGAGCACGAAATCAGTCTTGTTCCTCTTGTTCTCATCCTCGTCCACATCCTCCCGCACGCCCACCAGCAGCTCCTCCTCGCTGTGGTTGGACAGCACGTAATACTCTTTCAGCTTGGAGGTGTCAAAATAGATGTTCCCGCCGCTCTCATAGGCAAAGCCCTTCTCCATAAGCCCCTCTATCATGTGGATGAACGCAGAGATGCAGTTGGTGGCGGGCTCCACCACGTCCGGCGTCTTGATGTTCAGGTCCCCGCAGTCGGCGAAAAAGGCGTCCGTGTAGAACTTCGCGATCTCCATCACGGATTTATGCTCCCGCTTCGCTCCTTTCAGCATCTTGTCCTCGCCGGTGTCCGCATCGCTGGACAGATGGCCCACGTCCGTGATATTCATGACCCGCTTCACGTCATAGCCGATATATCGTAAAGTCTTCTCCAGCAAGTCCTCCATGATATAGCTTCTCAGGTTCCCGATATGGGCAAAATGATACACCGTGGGGCCGCAGGTATACATGGCCACCTTTCCCTCCTCATTGGGAATGAACTGCTCCACCTTTCTGGTGAGCGTGTTGTAGATCCTTAACCTGTTCTCCATTTTTCTCCTCTCCGCCCGCCCTGGGGCAGGCTCCAAATCGTATCTATCCAATGGGCTTTCCCCTCAGGGCTTTGCCTTCAGCTCCTTTATCTGCCGCTCCAGCTCCAGGATGCGGTTCACCATCTCCGAGTTGGCATGCCGTAAGTTCGCGATGTCCTCCTTGATAGGATCCGGCAGGTCGGCGTGGTTCAGGGTCTCCTGGGGCAGGGCCATGTTGCCCCGCTTCACCACGCGGCCCGGCACGCCCACCACGGTGGAGCAGGGAGGCACCTCGCTCAGGACCACGCTCCCCGCGCCGATCTTGGAATTGTCCCCGATGGTGAAGGAACCCAGCACCTTTGCCCCTGCGCTGATCATCACATTGTTGCCGATGGTGGGATGCCTCTTCCCGTGCTCCTTGCCCGTGCCCCCCAGGGTCACGCCCTGGTACAGGGTCACATTGTCCCCGATGACCGTGGTCTCCCCGATGATGACGCCATTGCCGTGGTCGATGAAGAAGCCCTTCCCAATCCTCGCCCCAGGGTGGATTTCGATTCCGGTCTTGCGCACGCCCCTCTGGGACACCCACCTGGCCCAGAAGTAATGCCCCTTCTCATAGAGCCTGTGGGCAATCCGGTAGTGGATCATCACCTTGAAGCTGGGATACAGAAAAACCTCCATCGAAGAATGAATCGCCGGATCCCGCTCCCTGATGATCCGAATCTCCTCTGTAATGTTGCCGATGATTCCCATGCAAGCCCTCCCCTCCCGAACCAATCCTGTTCCCGTACTCCCTAAAACCGATGCCGCAGCCTGGAAGAATGCCCGCCCAAAGCGAATCCCGCCCCTGCAGCCCCGAAGTTCCTGACAGACGTCCTACTGCCGCCCGGAACTTCCTTCCGCACAAATAAAACCGCGGAAAATCCCTCTCCTTAGAGACGGATATATCCGCGGTTCCACTCTACTTAAAGGCTGACAAGCCTTCCACTCCATACGCTTAACGCGCGCCTACGTGCCCGCCTACCTGGCCCGGCCCTCGCCATCCGAATCCACGGCTAAGCCTGCCTGTTCAGCGGACCTGCTCCCGGATGCACTTCCTTTTCCGCCCATGAGGACTGCTTCCAGCTCTTTGGAACGCCCCTGTCCCAAATGAACAGTCCCTCTCTGACATCCTGGCGCGACAAACGGAATGCATATTACACCCCTGTCGTCCGAAAAGTACTCTCTCCGTTCCCAGCATTTCCATTCTATATTTCCTACTTAAACAGAATATGCAAAAAAACCGGTTCTGTCAATGCTTTTGTGAAAAAGAACCAAAAAAAGAGCCAAACATCACAGCCTATGCCTTCCGGCAGCCGCTGCAGCCCTCACAGCCTCCTGCAATCTGCTGGGCCGTCAGGTCGAAAGGGCTGGTCAGCAGGCACACGGCCTGGGCCGAAATCCCCTCGCCCGCTCCCGTGAAGCCCATCCCTTCCTCCGTGGTGGCCTTCACGCTGACGAAATCGATCTCCAACCCCAGGGCCCCGGCGATGTTCTCCCGCATGGCATCGATATAGGGCCGCATCTTGGGAGCCTGGGCGATGATGGTGGAGTCGATGTTCTCCACCACAAAGCCCTTCTCCGCAAGGAAATCCCCCACCTTCTCCAGAAGCGTCAGGGAGGAAATCCCCTTGTAAGCAGGGTCGCTGTCCGGAAAATGCTTCCCGATGTCCCCCAGCGCCGCCGCCCCCAGCAGGGCATCCATGACGGCGTGGAGCAGCACATCCGCATCGGAGTGGCCCAGCAGCCCCTTCTCATAGGGTATCCTCACGCCGCCGATTATCAAATCCCTGTCCGGGACAAGCCTGTGCACGTCATATCCTGTTCCTATTCTCATTCTGTCTTATTTCCTCTTCTTTTTGGGAAAGGAGAACGCAAGTCCCCTGTCGCTGCCGTCCATCCGGATGTCGCGCAGCCTGGAAGGACGGATTTCCTCGCGGTCATGCTTTCTGCGGCTGTCGCGCTCTTCCTCACGGCCTCGGCGGCGGCTGTCACGGCTGCTCTCCCGCTCGAATCTCCCGTGGACCCGCTCCTCACCGCGGTCACGGCCTCGGCGGCTGTCGCGGTCATTATCACGGCCGCGTCTTCCGCGGTCGTCACGGCTCTCCTCACGGTCACGTCTGCGGCGGCTGTCACGGTCGTCCTCGCGGTCGCGCTTTCTGCGGCTCCCACGGTCATCCCCCCAGCCGAACCTCACACGGCTGTCACGGTCTCCCCGCTCTTCCTCGCGGTCGCGTCTGCGGCGGCCCTCGCGCTCTTCCTCACGGTCGAAGCTCCTGCGGCCCTCACGTTCCTCGTCATGGCCGAATCCCTGACGGCTGTCGCGCTCCTCGCCACGGTCGAAGTTCCTGCGGCTGTCGCGCCCCTCATCCCGCTCAAAGCTCCTGTGGCTGTCGCGTTCTTCGTCCCGGTCACGGCTGCGGCTCTCACGCTCCTCGTCCCGCTCAAAGCTGCGGCGGCTCTCACGCTCTTCATCCCGGTCACGGCGGCGGCGCTCCTCGTGTTCCTCGTCGCGTTCGCGCCTCCTGCGGCTGTCTCTCTCCCCGTCACGGTCGCGGCCCCTGCGCTCTTCGTCGCGCTCGCGCCTCCTGCGACCCTCGCGGTTTTCCTCCCGGCCGCCTCTCCTGCGGCCTCTGCCTCTTCCGCGGTCCCCGCGTCCGCCCCGGGCCTCGTAATCATCCACCTCTATCTCCGGGCCGATGTCCCCGATATGATATTTCAGCATGGCGGCGGCCAGTTCCAGGGCATCGCAGCCCTCTTCCTCCATCTTCCGCTCCACATAGCTCTTCATCAAATCGATGTCGTCCCGTCCGTGCAGCTCCCAGGAACGGTTCAGGTATTTCTCCGCCTTGGCCTTCATCACCTTGGAGGCATTGGGCAGCTCCCTCTCCTCGATGGTGGTATGGCAGAAGCGCTCTATCTGGCGGAGGCGGAAAAGCTCCCTGCCGCTGACGAAGGTAAACGACCGCCCCGTCTTCCCCGCCCGGCCCGTCCGGCCGATGCGGTGCACATAGTATTCGTTGTCCTGAGGCACGTCATAATTGATGACCACCTCCACATTGTCCACATCGATGCCCCTGGCCGCCACGTCCGTGGCAATCAGGATGTTGGTGCTGCCGTTCCTGAAGTGGTTCATGGCCACGTCCCTCTGGTGCTGGGACATGTCCCCATGAAGCCCCTCGGCCCGGAACTCCGCCTTCTTCAGCAGCTCCGACACCTCATCCACCTTAATCTTCGTATTACAGAAAATCAGGCAGAGCTTGGGCTGATAATACTCCAGCAGACGGATGCATGCCGCATCCTTGTCATGGCTCTTTACTCTATAGTATCTCTGGGACACCAGAGGGATGGTCAGCTCTTTTGCCGCCACCCGCACCAGCCTGGCGTCCTTCTGGAACCGGTTTGCGATCTCCAGGATGGGCTGGGGCATGGTAGCGGAGAACAGGGCGGTCTGATGGGCATTGGGAACCTCACCCAGTATCAGCTCCATGTCCTCCCGGAAGCCCATGTCCAGCATCTCGTCCGCCTCGTCCAGGACTACCATGTTCACGTAGTCAAGCTTCATGGTACGGCGGCGCATATGGTCCATCACGCGCCCGGGGGTGCCCACCACAATCTGTACGTCCTTCAGCCCCCTGATCTGCTTGCTGATGTCCTGTCCGCCATAGACGGGCAGCACCTTGATGCCGTGCATGAACTTGGCGATATTGCGGATCTCCTCCGCCGCCTGCATGGCCAGCTCCCTGGTGGGGCAGAGGATGATAGTCTGGAGCTTGCGCAGATCGGGGTCGATCTTCTGTAGGGCAGGGATGGCGAAGGCCGCCGTCTTGCCCGTGCCTGTCTGGGCCTGTCCGATGATGTCCTCGCCGTCCAGCAGGTAGGGGATGGCCTGCACCTGGATAGGGGTCAGCTTCTCGAAGCCCATCTCCCGCACGGCCCGCACGATGCGGTCGTCCAGAAGGGGCTCGATGGAAGCCAGGCTGGCGGAATCCACAGCCTCCTCCCCGCTGCCATCCGGCTTCGTCTCCGGCCTTGCGGCGACTGTATTCCCTTCCGCCGCAGCCCCGGTGTCCTCTGCCGCCATATCCTCTTCCTCCGCGGAGACTTCTTCCGTCTCTGCCTGGTCTGTATCTTCCGTATCCTCAAATCCGTCCGCCATATCCTCCTCGGACGCATCCCATTCCTCCGTGGCCTCTTCCCGGGGCTCGGCGTCCCCGTCTGCCACTTCCTCCGTCTCCGGCGCTGCGCCCTTCTCCGACGCCTCTTCCACGTCCTCCGGACAGGCTTCCGCGCTGTCTTCCCCACTCTCCGGCAGCTCCGCCGTATTCCGCTCTGCCTCTCCGGTCATCTGCGCTGCCTCTGCCTGCTCTTCTCTCTCCGCAGCCTCCTGCGTCTGTGCCGCCTCATCCTGACGCTCCGTCAGCTTCTGCTCCGCCGACATCTCCTCAGTCGGCGCATTGTTCCATTCGTTCATTCTGAACCTACCTGACTTCCCTTTCCTCAAATCTACGCTGAAAATTTGCGCTGCCTACAGTATCTTCTCCATTCCGGTCTTCTGGGGCACAAGCCCGCAGCCCTCATAGAATCTCTTCGCGCCCTGATTGCACTCCCACACATTCAATGTCAGGTTATAGCAGCCCTCTCTTCTGGCAAACTCCAGCACATGCTCATACAGGCTCCTGCCTATATGTTTCCCTCTTAAGCCCTCGTCCACACATAAATCATCAATATACAGTGTCCTGATATCCGTCAATATGTTGTCGTTAAAATGCTGCTGAAATACACAGAATGCATAGCCCACCACATATCCGTCATCGTCTACAGCAACGAATACGGGCTTTTTGTCATCGCATAAAATAGCCAGAAGCTCCTTGTCCGTATACTTTTTCGTGTCGCCCTTGAACAAATCCGGCCTCCCATTGTGATGCACCGCCAGGACCTGCCCCAGCAGCCTGCCTATTCCTATCAGATCCCTTTCTTCCCCGCGTCTGATGACCATGATTTCTCCTCCGGAAAGCCTTTTACCCCGGGCCACATCCGGCCCTGTATGCAACCTGATGCGCACTTAAAAAGAATGCCGAAAACATTACATTTCCGAGCATTCTTTCTAGTAGCGAGAGGGGGATTTGAACCCTCGACACTGCGGGTATGAACCGCATGCTCTAGCCAACTGAGCTATCTCGCCATATTTGCAAAACGCTTTATTGCCTGTCCGCGCTGCCGACTTTGTTAGTATACAATGAGAAACGGATTTTGTCAACAAATTTTTTTCATTATTTTACTATTTTTTTCATTTTCATTTCATGCCGGGACGGCCTGCCGCAGACTTCCGCAGACCGTCCCGCACATCCTGCCCCAGTCAGGTCCTGGCGGCCCCGTCCACGGACAGGACCACGCCTGTGACGTAGCTGGCCATGTCGCTGGCCAGGTACAGGAAAGCGTTGGCCACGTCCTCGGGCTCGCCCACGCGGCCCAGAGGGATGCCCGCAATGATGGGCTTGATGACCTCCTCAGGCAGCACTGCCACCATGTCCGTCCTGGTGACGCCCGGTGCCACGGCGTTCACGCGGATGTTGTCCTTGCCCAGCTCCCTGGCCAGGGACTTGGTCAGGCCGTTGACGGCGAACTTCGAAGCGGGATAGGCCACGCCGGAGGGCTGTCCGTAGAGGCTGACCATGGAGCTGGTGTTCAGGATGACGCCGCCCCCCTGCTCCTTCATCACCTTAGCCGCGGCCTGGGCACAGTTGAACACGGCGTTCACGTTCAACGCCATGGTCTTGGCGAAGTCTTCGGGCTTGTAGTCATAGATGCTCTCCCTGGCGGAGACGCCCGCGTTGTTCACCATGATATCCAGGCTGCCGAAGGTCTCCTTCACGGCGGCCACTGCCTTCTCCACCTCCGCGGGATCCTGCAGGTCAGGACACAGTCCTATCACCTTGTAGTCCGGATTCTCGGCCCGCAGCTTGTCCAGCGCCTTGTCCACGGTCTCCTGCCTGGAGCCGCACAGCGCCACCTTTGCGCCATTGTCCAGATACATCTTCACGATCGCGTAGCCGATGCCTCTCGTGCCGCCTGTGACCATGGCGGTCTTGCCTTTCAACAATTCCATTTTCAAATCCCTCCTGTTCCGTTTTTTCAATATCATACCCTAAATCCCATGCGCTCCGGCGCATATGGAATCAAAAGTCGGCGTAAATGTCCTTCCGGGTCACTATTATACAGATTCCCCGGGAAAAAGTCAATCGCTCCGCGGCAATCCGGCAAGCCCGCGTCCAGGCCCTGCCCCATTGCGCTCACTCGCTGCCCTGACGGATCTCCGAGGGGGTCTGCCGGTAATAGCCGTGGAAATGCTGGTAGAAATAGTTCAGGTTGGAATATCCCACCCCCGCCGCGATGGCGGATATCTTCTCGTCCGAGTTCAGGATCCGCTCCCTGGCCACCTGCATGCGGTAGGCCATCAGGTACTCGGAGAATTTCATGCCGGTCTCCCGGATGAAAATCTGCCCCAGATAGGTGGCGTTCATGCGGAATCTGTCGGCGATGCTCTTCAGGGACACATGCTGTCCGTATTCCATGGCCGTCATCATGACGATTTTCCGAATCAGAGGGGACAGTTCTTCGTACGGTCGCTGCAGGACGGGGTCACGGCTCTCCTCCTCCCCCGCCGGCAGGGTGCCGTGGAGCTTTTCCACGATGATCTGCTCTATCCTCTTTAACAGCATCTTTTTGTCCACGGGCTTCAGCAGATAGTCCAGCGCGCCGCAGCGCAGGGCCTCGCAGGCGTATTCGAACTCGTCGTAGCCGCTCATCATCACATAGTTGGACTCGATCCCCATGCTGTTCAAATGGTTGATCAGCTCATGGCCGAATTCATCGCCGATCCGCACGTCCACCAGGCACACGTCCGGCTTCCAGTCCACCATATGGGATATGACCTCGGCGCAGCTCCTGGCCGTCCGCACCCGCCCGAAGCCCAGAGCCCTCCAGTCCAGGATCCTGCTAATCCCCTCCAGAACCGCAGGCTCGTCGTCCACTATCAGCAATGTATACATTTCCGTCCTCCTCTCCCGGGATTCCGGCCGCTTCCGGGCCGCGCCGCCGAAACGCCCTCCTGCCGTTCCCTGCCGGGACGGACAGCGTCCTTATGCCGTCCCTCCGCCCTCCGGCTTCCCGGCGCACTGTCCGTATCCCCCGGCAGACGCGGCGGGCAGGAAGACTGAGATGAAGAATCCCCCTTCCTCCCGGTTTCCGATTTCCATCCGGAATCCCTCCCGGTAGAAGTACCTCAGCCTCATATAGACATTGCGCAGTCCGATATCCGCCTCGGGGCTGTCGTTCCCCTCATACATGTTCCGCCGGATCTCCGGGAGCTTGTCCGGGGATGCCCCCGCGCCGTTGTCCATCATACGGATCTCCACGCCCCCGTCCCGCTCCCTGCCCGTGACGATCAGCAGATTGTATTCGCTCTCCCTGTCGAATCCATGGGCGAAGAAGTTCTCCGCCAGGGGCTGCATCCAGAAAACCACGGTCTTCCAGTCCCCCACCGCCCGCTCCAGCTCCAACTGGTAGACGAATTTGTCCCCATAGCGCATGGCCATGATTTTCAGATACATTTCCAGCAGCTCGAATTCCTCCCGCAGAAGGACAGACTCTTTTTTGTGCATCCTTGTGCGGTACAGCGTTCCCAGCATGGCGATGGCGTCCGCCGTGTCCCGGTCTCCCTGCACCAGTGCCTTGGAGCGCAGCATTTCCAGGGTGTTGTACAGGAAATGGGGGTTTATCTGATGCTGCAGGGCCCGCATCTGGGCCTCCTGCTGCTTCAGCTTCAGGATGTACTCTGTCTCTATATAGCCTTCCAGCTTCCTGCCCACATCCTGCAGGGCGGCTGCTATCATGTCGTACTCCGTCTCCCGGTGCCTGGCCGGAAGCTCCCGCTTCTGCATCCGGCCAAAGCGCCCGTCCTCCAGGTCGGAGAGCATGGCCAGAATCAGGGAGAGGAAATTAGCGTCGGACCGGATGCCCGCATAGCTGCTCAGAAGGATGGCCCCGTCGATCAGCAGCAGGGCCGCCAGCAGCACCGCCACCGCATAGCGGTTGTCCCACATGGCGGAAACGACGTCCTTCGCCACGATGTAGCGGTTGCCGCTCTGGCCGGACTCCATCTGCGAATAATATACCAGGCGGCCCCCTTCATCCCGGAACCACCCGCTCCTTTCCGGCCCCGGGATCGCCGTGACCATCCAGGTCTCCTGATAGCCCTCCAGGCCATTGTCCCACAGGACGGTGCCGTCTGCGTCCAGGATTGTCCAGGCGGCCCCGATGTCCGCTTCCGTTACATAGATGTCCCTGCTGCTGACTTTGAATTCCATGGTGCCCATGATCCGCCCCATGTCCCGGGGATCCCTGACGGAGCACACGGCTACAGGGATGTCCCCGGAATCCGCCTCCGCGTCCGCGTCAAAGGACAGGCACACGTCCATGTTCTGGAGCCATATGGTCTTTGCACCGCTGTCCGAGCGCAGCGTCACGCTCCTGATCCTGTTGCGGTTATTGAAGAGGATGTTCTTGATATCGGCCGGTATGTACCGGATCTGGGAGGCTGTGCCCAGGCTGTTCTCCCGGCGCAGGCTGATGTACTCCGCCTCGCTCCGGGCCTGGAACAGGACGGTCAGATCCTCCATGAGCCTTTCGTTGCCGTAAAGGTTGTTGACATATTCCGTCGCCCACTCCTGGATATTCGCCAGCTCCTGCTCCCGCTCCAGAAAACGGCTCTGCGCCTCATTCCCCATGGCGGCCATCCAGGTATTGACGAAAAAGGCCGTCATCCCCAGGAACACCGCTGTGCTCATCACCAGCAGAACAGCCACTGTCCCCCAAAATTTCCTCCGGTATATCCGATAGCCGAACAAAGCGCCATGCTGTCTGTCCATACGGCTCCCCTCTCCCTGAGGCCTGCGCCCCCTGACCTGCGGCAGCGGCCGCTCCCACATCCGCCGCTCTCCCATATCTTTTCCGTAAACCACAAAAACCTGCAGGGCTCTCGGTCAGAGCCCGCAGGGATTTGTTTTACACTTTCTTATTCGGTCTGCGCATTACTTGAAGAACTCGTCGATCTGCTTCTGGGCCTCTGCGATGATGGTGTCCAGACCGGCGCCCTTCAGCTCCTCGATGCACTGGGGAACTACCTCCTCAGGATCGGACGCGCCTGTCAGCAGGTCGTATTTGTACTTGTCCCATACGGTATTCACCGTGGATACCTCGTTCTGGATATTGGTGATGTCCAGAGCGAATCCGAGGCAGGTGGAAGGCACGGCCTCTTCGTTCTGCTTCTTTACCTCATCCCACTGGTTGGGGTCTGTCCCCACCTGGTTGCTCATGATGAAGAATGTGCCCTGGGTGTAGCTGGGCCATACCCAGTCATCGCGCAGCCTGTTCACGAATCCGTCCTCTGTGTACTCGAAGTGGTTGCCCTCGATGCCGTATGCGCACATGTCGCGGAATTTGCTGTCCGTGTTCATCAGCTGCAATACCTTCAGGGCCTCCTCCTTATAGTTGGAGTTCACGGAGATGGCGTTCATGGAACCCTGGATGGTCTCTGTGGTGTAAATGGGGCCGAACACCTTGTTGACGATGTACTTGTCAATGCCCTGGCCAACTGCCCAACCGGCCGCGGCGCTGGGCCATCCCTGAGCGTTGCCGAACATATGTCCTTTTCCGCTGTCCGTCATGACGTTGGCATCGGGATTGATGATGCCCGCGGTGTACCAGCTGTGCAGGAGCTTCAGGTTCTCCATGATATCTTCCTGCTCCAGCGTGCATACAACCTGACGGGACTCGTCGTCAAGCTTGACACCGATGGACTGGATGCCGCCTGCAAGTCCGTCATAGTTGTTGAAGAATCCGTTCCACAGAGAGCCCTGATCCAGCTGAATCGGATAGAAGGACTTGCCCTCCGCTTCCTTAATCTCACGGACTATGGGATCCAGAGCCTGCATGGAATCGATTGTGGTCATATCGATATTATACTTCTGTACATAGGTGTCGTCAATATAGTAGAACTGGGTCAGGGAAGAATCCTTATAGGTAGGAACCGCGTACACCTTCCCGTGTATCTGTGTACCGGACCAGAGCTGCTCCGGAATGAAGCTGTAAAGCTCCGGCGTCACGCTCTGCACCAAGTCCGTGATGTCCTCAAAAGCGCCAAGGTTCACGAATTTGCTGTAATTCGTGTTGTTGGTGAACATCAGGTCGAAATATTCGCCCGTATTCACGATGGTGTTCATCTTTGTGTCATACTGATCCCATGCGGCGATCTTCACGTCCAGCCTTACGCCGATCTTCTCCTCGGTGTAATCGCTGATCTGGGCGATGTTCTCCTCAAAATCGTCTGCAGGCGTACCGCCTACCGTCCAGTAGACCAGCGTGGGCACTTCGCCGCTGCCGCCCTCTGCCTCCTGGCTGCTCTCTGCCTCAGAAGACTCCTCAGGCGCCTCCTCGGATGACTCCTCTGCAGAAGACTCCTCAGCAGAAGACTCTTCCGCGGAAGACTCCTCTGATGCCCCCCCTGAAGCCTCGGTGCTCTCCGATCCGCCATCGCCACCGCAGCCTGCCAGCATGCCGGCCGTCATGACTGCAGTCAGGCCCAATGCAAGGATCCTGCTTAAGCTTTTCTTTTTCATGGTAATCCTCCTGTTTTGATAAAATTTATATCATCCGGCAAAAGCCGGTCTGATATCTAAGGTACGCTGTCCCAAACCCACATCGGGAATTCCCCGTCAGGACCGCTTTTCCCTCTCTGCGCAGGTCATCCCTTCACCGCTCCCACCGTGAGGCCGGAGATGAAGTATTTCTGGAAGAACGGATAGGCGCATGCGATAGGAAGCACAATCAGGACCACAATGGCCATACGGGCCGATTCCTGCGGCATCTTGGCCAGCATTTCCGCCGCCGTGACGCCGATGGTGGCCGCATTCTTCACCAGCATCTGGATATTGGTCAGAATCTGGTTCAGCAGGGCCTGCAGGGACAACAGCTTGCTGTCGTCTATGTAGAGCATGGACTGATACCAGTCGTTCCAGTAGGCGAAGCTCAGGAACAATCCGATGGTGGCCAGTACCGGCAGGGAGATCGGCAGCACGATCCTGCTGAAGATCACCAACTGGCTGGCGCCGTCCATCTTTGCGGATTCCACCAGGGATTCCGGTATGGTGGTCTTGAAGAATGTCCGGCAGACGATCACGTTGAAGGATGATACCGACAAGGGCAATATCAGCGCCCACACGGAGTCCTTCAAGCCCAGGAACTGGCTCACGATGAAGTAGGTGGAGACCAGGCCGCCGTTGAATACCATGGGAATGAACACCACCATGGTCAGGAATCCGTTCAGCTTATAGTCCGGCCGGGAGAGCACATAGCCCATCAGCGTGGTCAGCAGCACTCCCAGGGCAGTGCCCGCGATGGTCACGAACAGGGAGATGCTCAGGGCCCGGGCAATCATCTTCCCCTGAGAGATCAGGAAGGTATAGCCTTCCAGGGACGGAATCTTTGGGATGAAGCGGTAGCCGTATTCCAGAATGGACTCCTCTGCCGAGAAGGAGATCGCCACCACCAGCAGCACCGGGATGACACAGGTCAGCGCTGCCAGCATGAAAATCACATGCAGGACGGCGTTCACCGGCTTTGAGACCCTGTTGAAACGGTCGAATCCGTCGGGTTCGTTCTTTTTCTTGTTTTTTATTCTTTCTGCCATAATGCCCTCCTTATTCCAGTCCTTATTCCAGTCCCGTATGCGCCCGCCCAGTACCAGGCATCGGCGCTTACTGTTTCCAGTTCCGTATGCGCCCGCCCAGTACCAGGCGCTTACTGCTATTAAATCATTGCGCTCTCGCGGTCTATCTTCCGTACGATGGCGTTGGCGGTCAGAATCGTGATGCAGCCCGCCACGGACTGAACGAAAGCGGCCGCCGCCGACATGCCCGTCGTCGAGGTGCGCAGTTGTTTGTACACATAGACGTCCAGCGTGTAGACCACGTCGTAAAGCGAGTTGGAATCTCTGGGCACCTGGTAGAACAGACCGAAGTCGGAGTAGAAGATGCCTCCCACCTTCATGATGAACATCATGATGATCACGTTCTTCATCAGGGGCAAAGTTATGTAGCGGATCTGCTGCCATATGGTGGCTCCATCGATGCCCGCGGCCTCATAGTAGGTCTTGTCGATGCCGGTGATGGTGGCCAGATAGACTACCATGCCGTAGCCGACGCCTTTCCACAGGTTCATGAACACCAGGAACGGCGGCCACATCTGTTTCTTCATATACCATTGCTGGCGCTCATATCCCAAGGTCTCCAGCATGTTGTTCAGAAGCCCCTTGTCAAAGCTTAAGAATGCCCATACCAGCGCGGTCACCACCACCCAGGACAGGAAGTACGGCATGAACATGGCCGTCTGGTAGACCTTCGCCATCCGCTTGGAATGAATCTGGCCGATGGCAATAGCCGCCGCCACAGGGATGACGATTCCCAGGATGATGAATACAATATTGTAGGCAAGCGTGTTCCTGATGATGAGCCAGATGTCCTTGGAGGCAAAGAGGAACTTGAAATTGTTGAACCCCACCCATTTGCTGGTGAAGAAGCTCTTCAGGAATCCTCCGTTGATCTTGAATTCCTTGAATGCAATCACGATACCGAACATGGGTAAAAAGGAAAATAGAAAATACCAAATCGTAGTCGGCAGCGCCAACAGCGTCAGTTCCGTATCGTCACGCCTCCAGCGGCGTCTTTTCACCTTTGCCTTTTTCTTGTCTCCTGCCATTCCCTCTCCTCCTTGCTGTTTCCAAATTTCACTATCCAAAATCCATCATGTCTTTTCGTTGTTTTTAGTATAACATGGCATCTTTTACACAGCAATCCAAAAAAACTCACATTGTAGTATAAAAATCTTAGGCCTTATGTATATAATCGGCATTCGGATTTATATAGTTTGCACAATCCATTGTTCTTCATTTCAACTTATTTCTTTACTATATGGCAGATTTCTCTGTCGGGACGGAGGATTGGACGGAAGGTTCACAGGGGCAGATGGAGGAACTCAGGCGGCAGCTTGCGGAGGCATTAAAAAGCTCCGGCATCTGCCGTACGCGCTGGCAGGAGCTGGCGGCGAGGACGAAGCGAGGACGAAGGAGTACATGGAGAGGGAGCGGCTGCACCCGGAGGAGGCGCAGGCAGCCCCGGAAGCGCTGAAGAGCTGCAGGCACCGGGAGCGCAGCAGATGAGGGCATCCGAGAGGGAGCGCCGGACGGCGCGTGAATAGAGTGCGGTTTAAAAATGAAAGGATATGGGTATGACGGGCCGCCGCCAACTGGCCAAGCCAACGCTTTGTTGGCTTGGCAGGCAACGGCCGCTTGGCTCATTGTCCGCGGGAATCAAATACCCCGCTGCAAGCAACGGGGTATCAAGCTTGCAACGCTGCAGAGCAGCGGGGTATTTGACCCTCGCGGCATTCGCCAACTGGCCGTGCAAGCACGGCCGCTTGGCTCATTGCTCGCGGGAATAAACGGGAACTGTCAGAAACAAGTGATTCACTCTATGTTCAACTCTTTGCATTTCTCCTCTGCTAAGTTATGTCCCTGGGCACGGGCCGCTTTGTACCAGTGAATCGACTCTTCCTGATTGAATTCAGTACCGATTCCTTCTTCGTACATCACCGCTAAATTATATTGAGCATCCCGATCACCGTGCATTGCTCCTCGTTCAGTCCAATAAAACGCCCGTTCTAAATCTTTTGCAACACCAATACCTTCTAAATAAAAATATCCAACCTGACATTCTGCTAACGGATAACTCGTTTCCTCGGCTAATTTTAAATACCCTTGAAAGCACAGTTCGAATTGCCTGCTTTCCCAATACTTTTCGATAAGCCTATTGCAGATATCAAATTCTTCACAGGGTTCATAGTATCCAGCCATGTAGTTTTGTCCTCCTCGTTTTATGCGTTCTTCACCTGGCAATTTCCGATATGTCACGAAGTAACCGTCTCCTGCGCATCGGGGCTGTGTCTGCTGTTATATGTTTTGGGTATAGTGGGATACATATTTTTATCGGCCGGAACCGGGGATTTGTCAACTCTCCTCCCTGTACCTTTTTGCCGTATTTCTGCCGCAATCCTTCCGCATTTCCGGTCTGTCACTGCTCCCCGGCGCTCCCTGTCCGGCACTGTCTTGTCAATAGCGGGAGTCATGCCGCTCCAGCTCTTTGGTGCGCCTGTCGTATTCATCGTCTCCCGCATGCCAGGCGTCGACGGCGGTAATCTCTCCCAGGCGGTTCCTCCGGACAACGATGTCTACACCTCCGTTTTCCCTGGACTGATAGGAGCCCAGCATCTCGTCCCGGTAGATGCGCACCTGCTCCCCCTGGTAGCGCAGGAAGCCATTGTCCAGGCGTTCGATTCCCCATTCGGCGTATTGGGCGTCCACTGTCTCCGCATCCAGGCACAGGCTCACCGACACGTCAAAGGCGCTCCGCTCCACGCCGAATTCCCGGGCCAGCGCCGCCTGGACCGCCTCCCGGATGATGTCCGGATCCTGGGAGGCGTCCGCGTCCAGCACGGAGAACACTGCGTCCTCCGCCCGCTTCTGGGGACGCTGCCCCAGGGCGATGTCCCGGGTGATTTCCACCTTCACGCCCCATCTGGAGCCCGAGCTGGCGCAGTAGCTGGTCAAGGCATGGGAAAAAGGGGCCTGCCCCCCGGTGGCAAAGGCAACCGTGCCCCCCGCCAGCAGCAATACGGAAAGCAGCAATGCAAAGGCCGAGGCTTTCCTGAACGCCAGAATCCCCTTCACCCGCCTCTCTACCTCGGTTTTGGAGAAAGCGCTGTACAGCAGGGAGCTGCGGCTGGCGCTGACGGCCATGGCCAGCAGGCTGTAGGCATAGCTCTTGCGCTCGTCTGTGTCATATTTTTTCAGCACAGCGGCATCACAGGCGGCTTCCAGGTCGGATGCCAGGCATTTCGCCATCAGCCACACCAGGGGATTGTACCAGTTCAGCACAAGCGCCGCCAGCATGACGGCCTTCACCCAGTTGTCCCTGCGCCTGATATGCATGGCCTCGTGGGCCAGCACATGGCGCAGCAGCACGGTATTTCCAAAGTCCATCCGGGTGGGCAGGCAGATGCGGGGGCCGATCAGCCCGCAGGCCAGCGGGGAGGCAATCTCGTCATTGGAGAACACCAGCACATGGCCCATCCCCATGTCCCGCAGCAGCCCGTTCACAGTCTCATTGTGCTCCATCAGCAGGCCGCCTTTCAGTCTCTTCGCGTAGATGATTTTCTGCCATGCCAGGATTCCCGCCACAACGGCCAGACCCAGCAGGTACAGCGCAGGCAGGGCCTTTCTCAGGGAATTGTTTCCCGGGAAAAAACTTCGCGGCAGGAAGGAAGTGCCGGTATCCATGATGTAGCCGGAAGAGCCTTCCATTACCACCTCCTCTGCCACTGCCATGTCATTATCCGTGCCTGGGATGTCAGGACTCTCCGAAGCCCAGGCGCGCGCTGCCCCATCGCCTCCTGTCGCTTCGGCCCCTGCAGTGCCGGACTGCGTCTGTGGCAAATCCTCTGCAACCCATGTCGTCTCATCTTCATGTATCGCCATAGATTCTGACAGCCCCGTCAGCCCGGCAGGCACCGGCAGGCTTAAGGGGCTGCTTAAGGAAAAGGGCACCAGCAGACGCAGCAGCACCACGCCCCAGAGCGCGGGGAACACGAACTTTGGCAACTTATTTTTGAGCAGCGCCCGCAGCAGCAGAACCGCCGCGATCATGACGCTCCCGTAAAATGCCATCAGGTAAAACGGCATATTCATCCTGAAATGTAACATTTATTTCGCCTCCTCTATCATGCGGGCAAGCCGGAGGGCCTCCGCCTCCGAAATCCCCTGATTTTTCAGAAATGATGAAAAGAACAGCTCGCTGGAGCCGCCGAACATCTTGTCGATGAGCTGCTCGGTCTCGCTTTTTGCCACCTCTTCCCTGGTGACCAGGGGCGTGCACAGGAAGCCGGGCTCGCTGCGCTCGATGGCGCCTTTTTCCATACATTTCTTGATGACGGTGTAGGTGGTGTTCTTGTTCCAGCCGATTCGCCGGGACA
>OFFF01001002.1_pt1 | contig 19166 bp, 17 predicted proteins | sample 1521301 | NCBI WGS metagenome assembly OFFF01 (sample SAMEA3504101, study PRJEB24116) | mouse gut metagenome | biome: mouse gut; feature: mouse-associated habitat; material: faeces | place: Denmark | collected 2011
ATGGGTCTACTATAGCAGAAAACGGGGGAAAAAGCGAATGTGGATAATTTTCTGTTTTGGTAGATATTACCATGCAGGATCTTGGAGAAAAAACTGTCCAGATGAGCTGGAAGCGGAAGATGCCAGGTGATTCCAGCCGGATGTTGTAAAAAAGGGAAGCGGCCGTTCTGAGGAATCGGACGGATATCCACATTTTCTCAAAATCAGCCGCTTTGGAGTGGATAACTATTTTTTTAATTTCGGCGTTTTGCACAATTATCAATTATGCTTTCCGCACCCCGTGAAAAGTAACTTTCCGCTTTTGAACAGCTTTCCTTCAAATATCCCCAAGCCCATGGTATCGGTAATACTGCAGCAACAGCTTCACCACGCGGCTGTAGCTCACCGCGCCGTCGGAGATGCCATGTATCTTCAGGTTGGTATCGATGAACACGTCCGCGGCCTTGTCCACCACCTCTGTGTCGATCAGGGCCTTCCCGTCGATCCGGTCCCACTCCTCCTGCACCACGAACACATTGTCCTCCCAGACCCGGGCCTCCACCTCCACCGGGGCGATCCGCTCTATGGCCTCCTCGTAGGCGGCGCGGTCCTCCCTCCTCGCCTTGTAGATGTCATTGCGCAGGTACACCAATACACTGAGATATCCCGCGTACTGGAAAAAGGCGTCCTCCGATTCCACGCAGGCCAGATAGCCGATGAAATTTGCCTCGTCCTCATAGATATATCCCCGCAGATGGGCCAGCTCATGGCACATGGTGGAGGGGAAATTCAGGATGTGCATCACATCGTTGTAATTGGCCTCCATGGAGAAGGGGAAATAGTACCCCTGCATATGCTGCTGGCACATGAAATCCGAGGCCGCCAACGCCTTGGGCCGGGGATAGTAGCCCTTGAGCCGGGGATATTCCTCCCCAAGCCGCGCCATCAGCTCCCTGGCCATGTCCTCCATGTCCAGCAGCTCCCCGTCCCTCCCCAGGCTCCCCGGGTACAGCGCCATGCCGTCCTCGTCCCGCAGTATCTCCCCGCTTAAGCGGTTGCACTGCTCCGCCACCATGTTATAGACCCCGATCAGCTCCTCCAGCGCGTACACATTGTCGTCCTCGCCGAAATACTGCTCCGAGAAGGTGGAGGCATGGTACAGGATGAAGCAGTTCAGCGTCATGACCAGGCAGACGATCAGCAATGTCCATATGAAAAACCGATAATACGCGACGCTGACCTTCCGATAGATTCCAAGCCCCGCGCCGGCAGCATGAACAGCCTCCCTGGGTCTTCTGCCCCACAGATGCCTCACTGCCAGAACACTGCCAATCCCCGCCCAGCCGACGCCCAACAGCACCGCCAGCCCCAGCACCGCCAGCCCGGCACCGATTATCCATTCCCCCACCGAGAAGGGGAACAGCCCGGTCAGGCGGCCATAGGTGCCCACCCAGACAGGGAAGACATGGGCGATATACCAGTCGGAAAAGGCAGCGCTGTTCCATGCCGCCACGTTCAGCAGGACCACCAGGATCCCAATCCCCAGAAATATCATCCTGCCCCTGCGAAGCCGCTTCCTTCTGTCCATTCCCTTCCCCCTGTCCTCTGATGCCGTCTACACGCCGCGTCCCCTGGCCCCTGCAGTCTGCGGTTCCGCCCTGCCGCCCCTGCGGGTCCGCTGCCCCCTGTGGTTCCGTCCCTCTGCCCCTGTGGCTGCGCCCTGCTGCACTCCGCGGTTCCGTCCCGCCGCCCTCTGCGGGTCCGCCGAAAGAAAAAGATGAACACAGTCTCATGTTCATCTTTTCCGGGCATGGCTATTAAGCTGTTACTTTATGACGATGTCGTCCCACCCATCGGAGGGCACGATGGAGATGTAGGTCTTCCCCGTGTTCAACTGAATCTCCTCGCTTGTCCCCTTCTTGTAGAAGGTCGTGGGAGCGGTGTCCGAACCCTTATACCAGTTCACCTCAATGGCTTTTCCGTTGGTTATGTAGTATCCGCTGCGCCCCGAGGTGTCCAGGACATTATAAATCAGATATCCTTCTCCCAGGTCGGAGAAGGTGCAGTCCTGGATCAGAAGGTTCTTGAAGGAGAGCTGGGCATTGTCATGCTGCGGGTCCAGATGGGCCTGGCCGTACTCATAATAATCGTATGTCCCGGTCTCCTCGTTGTATTTCAGCGTAGAGCCATTGTGCTTGAAGGGAAGCTGGATTTCGGTACAGTCGATCGCCCCCGCCTCGCCGGACAGGTCGATTTCCTCATTGGAGAACTGGAAATGCTCCCCCTCATAATGCTCATTGTATTCCTTGCTGTAGTTCTTGCTGCTGAAGTTCTTCTCCAGGTCCCCCGCCAGGATATACTCCGTGAACTCAGTGGGCTTCCCGTTCTGCACGCGGGAAAAGGTGCCTGTGAAATTATCGCAGTAGGCCTTCTCGGCAATCAGGTCCATGGCGAAGTGAGGGCCGCCGTCATGGCAGAGCACGGCGTTCCACTCGCCCACCAGGTAGATGTTGGTGGAGCGGGTGCTGCGGATGCTGCCCATCTGCTGAATCTTCCCCCAGTCCTTCACAAGCACCATGAACCGTGTGATCCTGTCGTTCAGCGTGCTGTTCATGATCTCGTAGACCACATCGGCCTCCGTCAGCCCGTAATGGGGCAGCGCTATCTTCTCGTTGTCCACCATGACCGCTATGGGCCTCTGGTTCTTCAGCCCCTCGTCTATCCACTCATTCGTCAGCTCGCTCCGGTACATCCCCTCCCGGGTCTCTTCCTCCACCTCAGGTTCCGCCTCCGGCTCCTCAGTGGCCTCCGGCGAAGGCTCCGGTGTATCCTCTACGATGACGGGCGACATTGTCTCCACCGGAGCCTCGGACGTCCCCCCATCGTTTCCTCCGCAGCCAGCCAGGATGACAGCGGCCGCCATAATTGCTGCCAGTACTTTCTTTTTCATGGAAATTTCCTTTCTTTTATGTTTTTTTATGTTTTTTTCTATTTTATCCCCAAATACTGCTCTTTGTCCATTTATTCTTAAGGATTCTAAACGATTATTATGAATTTCACTGTTTATCATCCATAAATGCACGGGAGCCCGTAGCCCCTGTCTGTCCCTGATACTTTCCCTGGTAAGGATGCAGGGCCGCGGCGTCCATCTCCGCGAACACAAGCTGCCCCACCCTGCGTCCGGCCTTCAGCTCGATGGCGCAGCGGTTGGCGTTGAACAGCTCCAGCGTGATCTCTCCTTTAAACCCCGGATCCACCCAGCCCGCGTTCTGGATGAACAGCCCCATGCGCCCCAGGGAGCTGCGCCCCTCCACGAAGGCCGTCAGGTTGTCGGGCAGCTCTATGTATTCCATGGTGGTGGCCAGGACGAACTGGCCGGGCAGGAGCACATAGGTATCCGTCTCCATGGTGCGGTATTGAATCTCGTTCTCCAGGTCGATGACGCCCCTGGGCAGATCCTCGATAATGCTGAACATGTTCCCCAGCCTTATGTCCACGCTGGCGGGCTGTATCTGGCCCTCCTCCAGAGGCGAGACGGACAGCGTCCCCTCCCGGAGCATCCTCATGATTGTCTTATCCGATAGTACCATCCTGTCCTCTCCTCTTCCCTCTCAGCGCGCGCCAGCCTTCAGCCCGTGCTTTCCCGCCAGAGCAGCGGCCTCTCAGCGATACCCGGCGGCGGCCAGGTTGTCATAGCTTTGCTTTAGGCAGTCGAAGGGGCTCCCCTGGCAAATGTCCTGCTCCACCAGCAGATATTCGCAGCTCGTCCCCTCCAGCGCCTTCAGGATGGCCCCGAAGTTCAGGTTCCCCTCCATCACGGGCGCCATCATGGCCCCCTCCGCGCCTACGGCCATGTCTTTCAGATGCACGCAGGGAATCCTGTCCGCCAGCAGGCCGATCCACTGGCACACGTCCGCCCCCGCCGCCTGCACCCAGTAGGTGTCCAGCGTAAAGCCCAGCTCCCGGGGCCCGAACCAGTCGCACAGGTACTCGATGATGCGCTTCTCCTGCGCCTCCCCTTCCGCCTGGATCCTGCGGAACTCGAAGTTGTGGTTGTGGTACATCAGAAGCTTCCCCGCATCCGCAATCTTCCTGGCCGGTTCCCTGAAATCCTCGGCAAAATGCGCCAGCCATTCCGGCGCGCGGTATCTGTCCGGCATGGCCCCTATGCCTATGTATCTGCATCCCATGACATCATGCTCCGCAATGAGCCTGTCCGTATCGTACAGGATGCGGTTCACGTCGCTGTGGGTCAGCACGATCTCCAGCCCGTTCTCATCGCAGATCTCACGGATGCGCTCCGGGCGGATGTCCTTGCCCACCGCGGATATCTGCACCGTCCTGTAGCCTGTCTGCGCGATGCGCTTCATGCTCCGTGCGAAATCCTTTTCATTCTGCGTGTATGCACGTATGGTGTAGAGCTGTGCCCCTGTCTTCATATCCTCACGTCCTCCTGCTCACCATTCTCTCGATGCCCGTCTGCTGTCCCCGGGCCCGCCTTTCCAGGCTCCTGACCGGCCTCCTGTCGGACATCCGCTGTTCTTATTGTAATCTGTCACGCCTGTGAAATCAATAGAATTTTATTGATTTTAACCCTTGACTTTTCAAAACAGACGTGATATCATACTTGAAATTTCAGATTACTGTGCTTGAAACAGACGAAAGCAGGAGAATTCATCATGTTTGCATACAATTGTGTATCTTATGTACTGATTATGCTGCCCGTGCAGATTTTTCACTTTACGGTCACGACTTGATTCCGGTGGACATCCGGAAGAACGCATGGCCGAAAAGACGGAAAGTCTTGTTTGGCTATGCGGTAATCAGAACAGGAGCCGCTAGCGTATACTCGAAGGTGTATATGGCAGAGCGGTTCCTTTTTTTATACACGAATTTATCATACAGGAAATCCATATAAACGGCATTTAATTCCTGCCAGCCACATAGCACAGCCAGTCATGCCGTTTATCCGGTTTTGGGCAAGATTTTATCGCTACATATATACATTCACAGAGGGAGGAGAAGACATGAATGTAATCGAAGCAGAGAACCTGGCGAAGACTTTTCGGGTCAGGCAGAAGGAAAAGGGCATGAAGGGGAGCCTCCAGGCAATCCTGCGCCCCAGGATCAAAGAGGTGCAGGCGGTGGACGGCATCTCCTTCTCCGTGGAGGCGGGCGAGATGCTTGCCTTCATCGGCCCCAACGGCGCGGGGAAGAGCACCACCATCAAAATGCTCACGGGCATCCTCTATCCCGACGGCGGCCGTGCCAGAGTGCTGGACATCGATCCCGCGAAGCAGCGCAGGCGCCTGGCCTATGAAATCGGCACGGTGTTCGGCCAGAAGGAGCAGCTCTGGACCCACCTGACGCCCTACGACAATTTCCGCTTCTTCGGGGCAATCTACGATTCTCCCGACAGGGAGACGGAGAGCCGCATAAGGGAGCTTGCGGACACCTTTGAGCTGGGTTCCTTCCTGAACACCCCGGTGAGGAACCTGTCCCTGGGCCAGAGAATCCGCTGCGAGATCGTGGCCTCCCTGATCCACAGGCCCAGGGTGCTGTTCCTGGACGAGCCCACCATCGGCCTGGATCCCGTGGTGAAGGAGAACATCCGGGCCCTAATCCGGCAGATGAACCGGGAGCTTGGCACCACCATCTTCCTCACCAGCCATGACGTGGGGGACATCGAGAAGCTCTGCAGGCGCATCATCATCGTGAACAGCGGCCGGATCGTGCTGGACGACTCCATGGAGCATCTGAAGAACCATTACCTGGACCGGAAGATCGTGGAGGCCAAGCTCCGGGAGGAGACCCCCCTGCCCGCCGCGGAGGGCATCACCCTCCTGAAGCAGAAGGGCAGCCGGGTGAAGTTCCAGGTGGACACCGGGAAGCTGCGCATCAACGACGCCCTGCACATAATCGACGCGGAGAACCTGGAGGACATCAATATCTCCAATGTCCCGCTGGAAAGCATCATCACGGAAATCTATAAAGCAGAGGGGAGGGAGGATGGAATCTCATGAGAAAGAGCCTTCGCTTACGAAAATACAGGGTCATCTACCAGTCCGTGCTCATGGAGAACCTCCAGTACGCGGCCAATATCGCCATGGGCTTCATCAGCTTCGTCATTATCATCTTTGTGTTCATCCAGCTCTGGAATTACATATATTCCTCGCCGGGAGAGCTGATCGCCGGGTACGATAAGGCGCAGATGATCTGGTACGTGATGATCACGGAGACCATCTGGTTCGGCGCTCCGTCCCACGTGGTGACCAGGCAGGTGGCCGCGGACATCCGGGGCGGCAATATCGCTTACCTGATAGGCAAGCCCTATCACTACTGCCTCTACTGCCTGGCCAGGTATACGGGAGGCTGGAGCATCCAGCTGCCCATGTTCGCCCTGCTGGCCGCGGGACTGGGACTGGTTCTGGTGGGGCCGCTGCCCCGTTTCCGTCCCCTGGCCCTGCTGGCGGCAATACCTGTGGTCATAGCGGGCATCACCATCGATGCCGTCCTGCGGCTGTGCATCAGCATGATCTCCTTCTGGATTGAGGACTCCGCTCCCTTCCAGTGGCTCTACAGCAAGCTCCTGCTGGTGGTGGGCACCCTGTTTCCGGTGGAGATATTCCCGGAGGCCCTTCAGCCCCTGGTGAAGCTCACGCCTGTCTACACGGTCTGTTACGGCCCGGCCAAGCTGATCGTGGATTTCTCCACGGAAAAGTACCTGGAAATCCTCCTGGCCCAGGCCCTGTACCTGGGGGCGGCCTGGGGGCTCATGCTCTTCCTCTACGGAAAGGGGGCGAAAAAGCTGTATGTCAACGGCGGTTAAGAATCAGCTGCGGGTATGCCTGCTGGCTGTAAAATACAATATCATGCGGGAGATGCTGAACAAAGTCACCTTCCTCACCAACATAGGCTTCATGATCCTGAACAATGCCGCCTTCATCCTGCAATGGATGATTCTCTTCCATATAAAAGAGGATATCGGCGGCTACACCATGCGGGAGGTCATGCTGCTGTGGGGCCTGGCCGCCAGCACCTTCGGCCTGTCCCGGATTCTGTTCGCCAGAGCCTTCTCCCTGCCCGACCTGATCGTCAGCGGGAAGCTGGACTCCTACCTGGTACAGCCCAAGAACGTGCTGCTTAGCGTGATCACCTCCGCCACCAACACCTCGGCCATCGGCGACCTGCTCTACGGACTGATCCTGCTGTGCGTGTTCTGCTTCAGCGTGAAGCGGCTGCTCCTGTTCCTGCTGTTCACGGTGACAGGGGCGGCAATCCTGGCGGCCTTCGCTCTGCTGCTGGGGAGCCTGTCCTTCTGGTTCCTGCGTGCCGATGCCTTCGCCCAGCATCTGATGAACAGCACCATCAGCTTCTCCACCTACCCGGACGGCATCTTCCACGGCGCGGCCAGGTTCCTGCTCTACCAGGTCCTCCCCGTGGGCATGGTCATCTACCGGCCGGTGCATGTGATGGTGGATTTCGATATGGGAAGTCTGGCCCGGATCCTGGCCTACACCGTCCTGATCTGCGCCCTGGCGACAACAGTGTTCTACCGTGGGCTTCGGCGGTATGCCTCCAGCAATCTTATGGAGGCAAGGATGTAAAGGCAGACAGCCGCGCATCCACATGCCATAAATTTTGCTGTAAATTTCCATGCAAATTTGTTGCAGGCGACGGCAGACAACTGGTATAATACTATCAGAAAGGTGTGTAGAGAACCGACTGGAAGTTTGGAAGAATTGGAGGATGCGAAATGCCGAATATAAAACCCATATCAGACTTGAGAAATTACACAGCGGTGGTAAATGAGGTTTCCTATGGGAACCGAGTCTATCTTACCCGCAACGGACATGGCTCCTGCGCCATTATCGACATGCAGGAATTAGATGAGCTGGATAAGCAGAAGGCCTTAAATCAGTTGCTGCTAAAGCTTCAGGAAGCCGAAAAATCAGTGATTGCTGAAGGAACCATATCCGCAGATGAATTAGAAAAAGAGCTGGGGCACAAGAATCTCATCGCAATATGATGTCGAATCCGATTACAGCTATATTTTTGTGGAACATAACTATTTCTTTTACCGCTTAACAGCCAATGAAACCATCCTTATTCTGGAAATGTTCCATGAAAAGGAAGATTTTATGCGAAAACTATTTGGAATCGTCACCACCTCGCAGGAAACGATAGACTATTGGAAAGAGTGACGATTCGCAGAAGCAAAAAACAGGCTCCCTCCCGAAAGACAGCGGAATTCCGCCCTTTCGGAAAGGAGCCTCATTTGATTAATTCACGTTCTTATATTACACCTTCATCATACTCCGCCCACAGGGTTCATGGCGGCGATCCTGTCCCAGAACGGGCAGTTGATGTCCAGGGCCGCCCCTTCCTGCCTGGGCCGCATGGAGCCGTAGTGCAGAAGCTCCAGTTCCAGCTCCTCTATCTTTGCCCCTTCATGGCAGAAGGCATCCAGGCATTCCAGCGCGTATTTCAACTGGGCCTCCAGCGCTCCCAGGCGGATGGTTATCACCTCGAAGCCCACAGCCTTGCTGGTGCTCCTCCAGAGCTTCCGCCAGGTGTCCGCCAGCGCGGGCAGCTGCTCCAGGAGCCCGGCGCATCTGTCCATGCACTCCTCTGTCAGGTCGTCCCTGCCCGCATCGTAGGCGAAGCGGATGGCGCAGCCCAGCTCCGCCTTGTCCGCCAGGAACTGTGCCAGGTTCGCATAGTGGGCGAACAGCAGGGCGTTCCCCTCTGACTTCCGCATATAGCCCCGCAGCTTTCCGGCCAGATCCATATAGTAATCGTACAGGCCGTGGAGCTCCTCGTCCTCCCCGAAGAGGATGGCCTCCATCTGGGCCGGATCCTCCGGGTCGCGCCCTGCCGTCTTCAGCGCATCCTTCAGGAAATCCTCCACATGCCTGTCGAAGAGACCGTAGAGCGGATTCTGGTACAACAGGAACTTGGAGGGATTGGCGCTGTGGAGGTTCTCCTCCGGCACGGAGGGGATTTCATCCAGCAGCCGCAGGTCGTAGAACGCCTGGCCGTCCTCCCGGCAGCACGCCCGGAAGCTGCGGAAGACTTCCTCGTTGGTGGGATCCTCATTGTAGGCATACTCGCCGAACAGCTGCATCCCGATCAGGGCGCAAAGGCTGGAGGTCTCGCCGCCATTGTCCCCCCACATGGTGGTACAGACATTGCGGATGCCCCGCTCCCTGCAGGCCCCGAGGCCTTCCCTGGTGACGCGGAAGGCCTTCCCCTGGTTGGGGGAGATGCCGTTCCAGGTCCAGATGCCCCCTGCGAAGACGATGCGGTCCGTGAGCTGCTGGTGCTTCTCCAGCAGCCTGGAGTACACCTCCTTCTCCGCGTGGTAATAGTCCCAGTATACCAGCGACAGCCCCTCCGGGATGGAGGCCCTGATCTGCTCCAGGGTCTTCTCCTCGATGGGGGACTGGTCGTAATAATCGCCGCTCTCGTTCAAAGGCCGGAAGAACATGTCGCTCCAGATCATGGGCTCCAGGTCGATTTCCCGGCACACGTCCATCACCATCTCCAGATGGTCCCGAAGAATCTCCAGAGAGGGCTTGTAGCCGTTCTTCGCCAGGTACATGCCGCTTCCCAGCCCCCAGGCCTCGTCCATGCCCAGATGGATCCTGGAGGAACGGAAGGGCGCGGTGGCTGCCTTCAGGATGCTCCGCAGGAACTCCTTCGTCTCCGGCGCGCCTACCAGCAGCACGTTCTCCGTATCCCTTATAGGGAACGCCACCGGCCAGCGCAGGTACTTCTCCAGATGCCCCAGCGTCTGGATGCAGGGAATCAGCTCGATTCCGTAATCCGCCGCGTAGGTGTCCATCCGGGACAGCTCCTCCTGGGTATACCTGCCCCTCATGTACCCGAAGTAGGGCAGCCCCTCCACCTCATAAGTATCTTCCATATATAAGAAGATATAGGTGTAGCCCATCAGCGCCAGCTTCCTCATGAAGCCCTGGAAGCCCCCCACGGATATCACATTGTTCCGGGAAAGGTCGAACATAGCCCCCAGCTCATCGAAATATTTGACTGTCTTCTCCTCAAAGGCTTCCGGCAGCCGCCCCAGCAGCCGCCCCAACTGACGGAAGAACAGCGTCCTGGATTCGAAACGGATGCAGGCGCTCTGCCCGTCGCAGCTCACCAGATTCTCCGCCCCGCTTTCCGCCTTTACCGGAAAGCCGCCCTCGTCCTTGCCGCACAGCCTGAAATATCCATCCCCCTCCAGCCCCTTCAGAGCCGGAACCAGGCCCTCGATGTCACCGTAAAAATATAGCTTTGGAATTCCCATATCTGACAACCTCCTTATCTCAGCGCTGCGCATTGCAGGCCGTCTGCAGCTGCCCGTTGCGGCAGTCCGCTGCCTTTATATATACTTTCGGCTCCCCTGCCCCTTTTCATAAGGGGACAAGGGAGCCGTCCGTGCTTACTTCATTTCTGTCATATCATTGCTGTGTTTCGCTATTTCAATGCTTTCTGTGCTCTTTCCCGCGCACCGCGCTCTTCTCAATAGCCGAAATGCTCGTTCAGCTCGTTCAGCAGGGGTTCCCACATGCCTCTGTTCTCCTCAAAGAAAGCATCCCATGTGGAAGCGATGTCATCGGTGCCGGTAACCAGCTCGTTGATCTTATCCCCATAAGCCACGGAGTACATATCCTTCGTAGGGCTGCTGAAGATGGTGTAGTTCTTCTCGTAAGGAATGACAGTACCCTGCTTCTTGACCTCAAAGACAGCCAGCGCCTGGTCGATTGCGCGTTTGTCCATATCTGCCCTTGCTCCGGAATATCCGATTTCGTCCTGGCAGTGGCTGAATGCCGTTCCCAGAATCTCGGTGGAAGGATATACGGTGATGTCGATGTTGTTGATGGGCTCGATGCTGCCGTCGTCCGCATACTTCCAGTCCACCTCGGGGATACCGATCTGTACGGAAGCCTCGCCCTCAGCCGTGCAGGCCCAATCCATGACTTCCATGATCTTTGCCATCGTAGCTTCATCCGTATCAGGATTGAAGACCTGCACGGTCCAGTAGTTGCCTACCTCCAGGATGGAGCCGGCGCTTACGCCTTCATCCGGAACGATGTGGGCTCCGCCGATGATATCGTAGGGATCCTGATCCGGGAAGTTCCCCTGGTAACCTGTCATATAGGTATTGGTATTTCCGCAGTCGCCGCTGTCGTACATGGCAGCCAGCGTACCTGCCATCAGAGCGGCACGGGCATCATAGATATCGTTGATGACCACATAGTCGGGATCGATCAGGCCTGCCTGATACCACTCCCTCATGATCTCAATCATGTTGATCCATTTGTCCCTGTCATCCACGAAAGTATACTTAAAGCCGTCCGGGGTCTCGATGAAGGTACGGCCATAAGGGGTGCCTGTGGCATATCCGAACATCTGGTCGATGTTTCCGGGGCTGTCGCTCACGAAGGAATCGTTGGTCAGGCCCGCCTCTTTTACCTTCTCCAGATACTCCTTCAGTTCAGAGATGGTGACGTAATAGTCCTTGCCCATGTCAGGCATGCCTACCTCTGCCGCCCAGTCTTTTCTGAAGAACAGGGTCGCATGGTTGATGGGGGGATCCATCTCCAGGAAGTTGTTGAACACAACGTGGGGAACGCCATAGGTCTTGCCGTCCACCTTCAGATACTCCGCGTAGCCGGAGGCCTCTACCATCTTGGCGATGTTGGGATACTTCTCCTCCCAGCCGTCAGGCAGCGCGCCAAGCAGGCCCTGATCAATGTAGGAATAATACTCGGCAAACGTGAATCCTTCCCAGTTTGCACAGTCGGGAAGCGTGCCGCCCATGACCCATGTACGGAACCTCTCGTCAGCGCCGCTGGGCTCATTGGCCATGACTTCCATGTCCACGCCGAATTTCTCGTTGATCCAGAGGAACAGGGGATCCTTGTAGTCCTTACCGGCGATACAGTTGTAAGCCGTAAAGGTGAAGTGGACCGCGTCTCCGCTTGCGGCTTCGCCGCCTGCGTCCTCGCCACCGGCATCTTCCGCCTCGCCGCCGGCATCCTCTGCCTTGCTCTCCTCCGCCTTGGATTCTTCCGGAGCAGAGCTGCTCTCCTTGGAAGAGCCTCCGTCATCGCCGCCGCAGCCCGTCAGAGCGGAAAGCGTCAGCGCGCCGCACAGCAACAGTGCAGCAAACTTTTTTACCTTTCTCATAATACTCTCCTTTCATGGAAATGAATTTATATTTGTATTACTTCCGGCGCGGTTCCCCGGCGCCGGGTTCATAATACTTTCACAGATATCCGGAACTACATCTTCACCGCCCCTACCAGCATGCCTTTTACGAAATACTTCTGCAGGAACGGGTATACCACCATGATGGGAAGCATGACCGCGAACACTGCCGCCATCTTCACGCCCTGGGAGAAGGTGTTCTGGAACGCCTGGCCGGAAGCCGCCATATTCTTGGTGCCCTCCTGGGATGTCAGGGCATTGACGATGGAGCGCAGGAACAGCTGCAGCACGGTCTTGTCGCCGCTGCTCAAAAGGAGCATGGGCCAGTACCAGCTGTTCCAGTATCCCACTGCGGTGAACAGGGAGAACGTGGCAATCAGGGGCTTCTGCAGAGGAAGCATAATCTTGGCGAATACCGTCAGGTCGTTGGCCCCGTCTATCATGGCCGCCTCCTGGAGATCCATGGGCGTGCTCTCGAAGCCGTTCTTCATGATGATGATATTGTAGGTGGAAATCATGCCCAGCAGCACCAATATGGTGTAAGTGTCCAGCAGCCCCATGCCCTTGATCAGCAGGTAGGTGGGAATCAGGCCGCCGCCGAAGAACATGGTGAACAGCATGGCCATGAAGAAGAACTTCTTCCCCGGGAACTTTCTGGAGAAGGCATATGCCCCCATGACCGACACCAGCATTCCCAAGAATGTGCCTACCACCGTAATCCCTATGGTAGCCTTATATGCCGTAATCATGGCGCCGCTGTTCTGGAACAGCAGGTAGTCATAGTTGGCCAGGGTGAACTCCCCGGGCAGCCAGGAGAAGGGCTTGCGGCTGAAAGCGGCCGATGTCTCCAGGGAAATCACCACCGCGTTCCAGAAAGGAACGACTATCAATATGGCTATGATCGTCAGGACGATTACGGAGAAAATCTCCGTGCCCTGCCATTTATGTCTCTTCTTGATTTTCGGGTTCTTCATACTCTCTGTCTCCTTTCCTGTCTTCGCTTAAGCGAACATTCCCTGTCCGCTGATCTTCTTCGTCACCGTGTTCGCCAGGAACAGCAGGAAGAAGTTGATCACGGACTTGAACAATCCTACCGCCGTGGAGAAGCCGTAATTCGGCGTGCTCAGGAAAGTGATGTCATAGACATAGGTGTCCAGGATCTGGGAGATATCCTTTACCGCACTGTTGCGCAGGTTGAAGACCTGGTCGAAACCGGCGTTCATCATGCCGCCTACCTGGAGGATGAACATGATGACGATGGTGCTCAGGATGCCGGGCAGGGTCACATGCCATATCTGCTTCAGCCGGGTGGCGCCGTCCACCTTGGCCGCTTCATAGAGCGTGGTGTCGATGCCCGCTATGGCCGCCATGTAGATGATGGCGGACCATCCCATCTCCTTCCAGTTGGAGGTGATGTAGAGCAGAGGCCTGAACAGAGGCTTGGTGGTCAGGAAATTAATCTTCTCAAATCCCAGGTTATCCAAAAGGATATTGATCGCGCCGCCCTGGGCCATGAAGTTGGTCACGATGTTCGCCACCACGACCCAGGAGAGGAAATGGGGGAACGTAAAAATGGTCTGATATATCTTTTTCGTGCGGTTACCGGGCATCTCGGTAATCATGATAGCCATGATGATAGGCATGGGGAACTCAAAAAGCAGCCTGCTGGCGCTGATCACGATGGTATTGTTGATCGACCTCATAGCGTCCGGCGTAATGAAAATTCTCTTGAAATGCTGCAGCCCCACCCACGGGCTCCCCAAAACCCCCAGCTTTGCGCTGTAGTTCTTGAAGGCCATGAGCACGCCGTACATGGGGGCATAGCAGAACACTGCCAGCCAGACCAGCAGGGGCAAAAGAAGTATGTACAGGTACCTCGCTTTCCAGATTTCAAGTAATTTGCTTTTCTTCTTGGTCGTTTCCATATACAGTCCCCCTTGGAGTTGTTTTCGCCTTCCATCTTTCTCCTTAAAAACACCCCAAAAGGTATACATTTTGAGAAAAAAGATTACTAACGAATTTGTTATTTTAATTTACTACAAAAGTACGGAAAAGTCAAGTATTTATTGGCCAGTTTTGTCAATTTTGACAAATATCATAGCAGTTCCAAAATGTATACCTTTCGATACTGTTGAAAATATGCCGAATTTCTTGTCCCCCTCTTCCGCCCTCCCCCTTCGAGCTATCTTTCCTTTTGTGTTTTTTATCTGAAATACCCTGTTTTCCTGGCGTTTCAGGCCCATTTGGACAAGTTTCCTTATTATTTCGCCCGGCTTCCTGTCCGCAAACGCATGTTGACAGCGGCCCCCAATGCATCTACAATGTAGTTTAACAAAAAACAGGCCGGTTCCACCCCGGGCCGGCAGTCAGGAGGTATGATGGACAATTATCTGGCAAGCTTATTGACCGAGCAGGTCAATAGCAGGACAAAAGAAATCGACTGTTGCGATACGGCCGGGATTCTGGAGCTGATCAACGCGGAGGACCGAATCGTTCCGGAGGCGGTAGGAAAGGAAATCCCCCGAATCGCCCGGGCCGTGGACCTGATTGTAAGCGCCATCCGGGACGGCGGGCGGCTCTTCTATTTCGGCGCGGGCACCTCCGGGCGGCTGGGGGTCCTGGACGCCTCCGAGTGCACCCCCACCTTCGGGGTCAGCCACGACCTGATACAGGGACATATAGCAGGCGGGGACACGGCCCTGCGCAATGCGGTGGAGGACAGCGAGGACAGCGAAGACCTGGGCAGGGATGAAATCGCAAGGCTGGGCATCACGGCCGCCGATGTGGTGACGGGCATCGCCGCCAGCGGCAGGACGCCCTATGTGCTGGGCGTGGTCAGGCAGGCCGCGGCCGTGGGCGCGAAGACCATCGGCATCACCACCAATCCGGACAGCATCCTGCAGAGGGAAGTTGACATCTGCATCGCGCCCGTGACAGGCCCGGAGGCCCTCACAGGCTCCACCCGGATGAAGTCCGGCACGGCCCAGAAGCTGGTGCTGAACATGCTCACCACCGCCACCATGATCAAGCTGGGCAAGGCATACGGGAACCGCATGGTGGACCTGAACGCCACCAACGGCAAGCTGGTGGACCGAGCCAGGCGGATTTTCCGGGACATTACCGGCGGGTCGGAGGAGGACGCGCAGAAGTATCTGGCGGCGGCCAATATGAGGACGAAGCTGGCCATACTGATGTACCTCTCCGGGCTGGAGGCCGCCGATGCCCAGGCCGCGCTGGATGAAAACGCAGACAATCTGCGGCAGGCCCTCTCCCGGCTGGGGATTGAGGCTCCTGCGACAAACGGGTGAAGATATTTGCCTCCGCTGCAGCCACCATCGGCAGAGGCCGGTCCACAGCACTCATGGGCCTCTGCCCCACGGACTAGGCGGCCTGGGCAAGGGCTTCTTCAAGAGGCTTCTTACAGGGAGCGTCTTTTGCGTAATGGCCTATTACATAAGCTTCTTCTGCGGCAGCATCTTCTGTACAATAACTTTTAACAGAAGCCTCCTTTGCAGAGGCATCTTCCACGGGAGCGTCTTCTGTGGAAGAGACTAATATTGGATGAATTCGGGAATAAACACCGTACAAGGAGTTTCACATGGAAAAATGTTCTGGGAAATATTACATCGGAATGGACGCCGGAGGGACGGGGACTTCCGTCCTGATTTCCGACGGCGAAAATGACCTTTTTCAGATGAAGACAGAAGGCCTCAACTGCAACAGCTTCCCCCGGGAGCGGATCGCCAGGTCCCTGCAGGACGTTGCGGAGGGGCTTAAGGAAAACGGCTATGCCCTGGCGGACTGCGGGGCCATCGCCATCGGCGCTGCGGGGAACAACAATCCTGCCGCCGACGCCCTCCTGCGGAATCTCCTGGAAGGCTGCGGCTTCCGCTGCCCGGTCACTGTCTGCAGCGATGCGGACGCGGCGCTGTACGGCGCTCTCGGGGAGGAGGACGGCCTCCTGCTGATCTCCGGCACAGGCTCCATCTGCCTGGGGCAGACCCAGGGCGGAAGGGAAAGATACCGGGCCGGAGGCTTCGGGCATCTCATCGACGACGAGGGCAGCGCCTATGCCATCGGCCGGGACATCGCTGCCGCGGTGGTGAAGGCAGAGGACGGCAGGGGGCCTGAGACCACCCTGCGCGGCGCCCTGTTCAGGCATCTGGGGATATCCGGTTCCCCGGAGCTGGTGGGGTATATCTACGACATGAGCCATACCAAGAAGGACATCGCCAGGCTGGCCCGCCTGATCTCCCTGCCGGAAAATGAAGGGGACAGGGCCTCGGCACAGATTATCGAAAAAGCGGTAGCCGGTCTTCTGGAAATGGTCACGGCCGTCTACGGTAGGATGGAGGCCCGCTGCGGCAGCCCAGAGCTCCCTCTCGTGCTGCACGGCAGCGTCCTGCTGGGCAACCCGCGGATTGCGGGTGAATTGACGGAAGCCATTTCCCACAGGCTTCCCGGAATCCGCATCGCCCAGGCGCTGGGAGTGCCGGAGCGTGTCATTGCGGTTACATTTATTGCGCTGGGAACCTCCCTGCCGGAGCTGGTGACCTCCCTGGCATCGCTGATCAAGGGCTACGGCAATGTGGGCCTTGGAAATGTAATCGGCGCGAATATCCTGAATCTCCTGCTGGTGATCGGCATTCCGGCCGCAGTACAGGGAATCCCGCTGGAACGCAAGACGATTCTGGTGGACATGCCCCTTTCTACTGCCGTCATGGCTGTTCTGCTGGTGCCGATCCTGATCCGAAAAAAATCTTCGCGCGTACAGGGGATGATCCTGCTGGGTATATACGCGCTGTATTGTATCCGTTCCTTTTTATAAAACAATAAGATTCGGGCGCGAGACCTGCGGGGCTGCCGGGAAATTGCAAACCTTGTTTCCCGACGGCCTTATCCATTTTCCGACCCCGGGTTTATTCGGGTTCCTTCTCTTTGGAAGGTGCATTCATAAAAGGTTCGCCGTCCTCCACCATAGTTCGAAGCCGCGCATATTCCTTGGTCAGCATTTTAATGCCTGTATCAGTGATCACATAAGATTTGCGTCGTCCGTCCTCGGCGGTCAGGCGGATGATCTGATTTTTTTCAAACCGGGCCAGCATGGCATACAGGGTGCCCGGGCCGACCCGGATTCTGCCACGGGACAGTTTTTCTACTTTATTCATAATATCCACGCCACAGCATTCCTCGGTCAATGCCAGAAGAATATAATACATAGGCTCTGTTAATGTCTGAAATGCTTCTCTTGCCATGATTTTTCCCCATTCTCTAAATATTGTCGTATGCAGAAAAGCTAAAAGGTTTCGTCTGCGTCCTGCAGCGCCATGTAAAAGACAGCAGAACAAAGTGAATGTCAGGTTTCATGCATCAGCTTTTCACGGATTATACGGATCTGGCGGTCGTTCAGCCTGCCCTCGGAATTGATCACAAACAGTCTGTCCGGATAGCGTACCATTTCTATGCAGACACCGTTTTCCAGTGTCCGGCTTACTGCGGATAGGGCGTCCCAGGCTTTGGAGCGGTCCTCGGGATGCCCCGCCGATTCCGGTATTTCCTCCTCCCACAGTTTATCCAGAATCCAGGGATGGGGGCTCTGATAGATTGTGTACCAGAGATTATCCGAACTGGATTCACCAGATGCGTGCGGCTCCCCGGATTCTTCTATACTATAGGTTACGAAAAAATGTCCGGCGCTTCCCAGTATGCTTTCCATATATTCTCCGAGTGTCCAGGTGATCTCTCCGTCCATCTGCCGGTAGTCTTCCTGGATCAGAGGAAAGTCCTCCGCATTTTTGAAACGGGCTTCGTCACGGGAATCGATTCCAATACTCAATACAATGACGATGGTACCGAAGCAGGCGAGGAAGGTAAAACCCAGTCCCGCCAGAATCTGAAAGGTCAGATTATCACTCCGGGAGGGCCTGCGGTATGCGATCCATAGGACAGTGAGCAAAACAAACACCGTTGCGGCTGCCGACGGCAGAACATAGGGCAGGAAGGAGCCGTCCCGGGAAAGTGCAAGAAATGCCGCCGAAACCAGGAATAATATAAACGGCAGGGCAGCAATAAAAGCCCGGTGTTTTCCGCCGCCGTATATCGGAACATGGCCGGCTCTGAGCATCCTTCCTCTGGTGACCGACCAGTACAGAAGGAAGATTCCGTCCAATAGATATTCTATAAAGAAGAGCATCATAAACAGAAGGATATGAAGCATCGCGTTACTGAAAATCAATTTGCCAAAGTTTCCGGTCAGCAGTTGTGCTCCGTATAGAAAGGTCAGTAGAAAGAAGGGAACTGCTCTGTTCAGCCAGAGAAGCCATTCTGCCTTCCGGATATTTGCAAACCGTTCTTTAGGCTCCACGATCGGAACCGCATCCTCCTTTGTCCGGCGAAAGACACAGAACTTCCGGCGGCTGTCGATCAGTCTCCATCCGGCCGCTTCGCAGTATTCGGCATATTCTTCCGTACTTTTCTCCGGCCGGGTATCCATCTCGCTCCCCTTCGGAAATACCTCCACCGCATAATAGATATCGTCAGGCTCCCCGATCTCAAATACCAGCCCCAGCCTAAATTCCTTAAAATGCTGCCCGCGCAGCGACTGCTCATGCAGATACCGGGCGAATGCATCGCAGTTTCTGTAGTTAAAACCGATGCCGACTTTTCGTTTCTTCATATTATAATCCCTCCTTTATAACCAATTTGCGAAGCAAATTGCTTGCCTGCTTGTCCGCCATCTGCGAAGCAGATTTTAAATGCGGGCAATACCCGTATCATTTTTTTATATGATACTTTACACTACCCTGCACTTTACATTTCCACAGGATGCAATAAAGATGCTCCTGCTTGAATGTAATATCGAGTATCGATGTTTATAACTTCAGTATATTATCGATACTCGATATTGTCAAGATGAAAAAAAATGAAAATAATGGTTGACGGTAAAAGACTTCTGTGTTAGAATACAT
>OFFF01001023.1_pt1 | contig 18917 bp, 21 predicted proteins | sample 1521301 | NCBI WGS metagenome assembly OFFF01 (sample SAMEA3504101, study PRJEB24116) | mouse gut metagenome | biome: mouse gut; feature: mouse-associated habitat; material: faeces | place: Denmark | collected 2011
ACCTTCACGGTTTCACCCACGATCTCCGGGCCGATGCCGTCCCCCCGGATCAGGGCAATTTTATAATTCATAGCTTCCCAACCTTTCTATCTTGACTTGCAGCCTTACGAGAGCGCCCGCACCACCGCCGAAACCACGGAGATGGCGTACCTGTGGGTAGGATAATAGAGGTAGAAGAACCATTTCGGCCCCCTCCCCCGCTGTCCGTTGTAGAGCATCATAAAGGGCAGGGCCAGCGCCATCCGGCACTGGGAGGGGTTAAAAAATGTCATCGTGAACGATGAAAAGTCCTGGATGGGATAATAGAACCCGCCCGCCGCCGCCCCGGCTCCCGCTCCGGGATGGTGCCGATCACCTCCACGTGGAGCAGGCCCGCCTTGATGTGCTTGATTGCGCGGGCCATCTACCACGCCTCCTTCATGATCATTTGCTCCGGTTCCTGGGCTTCTACCTGGAGCACGGTTACGTCCCCGTATTTCTCCAAATCCATGGCGATAGCCTCCTTGATGCCCAGGGCTTTGCCTGTTGGGGCGTTGTCCACCGCGATGGACAGCACCAGGCGGCTCATGGGGCCGCCTCCTCTCGGCTGATTCGCTCAAAGGAAATTATCCAGACCCAGGGATTTGCCGCCCAGCCATAGAGGGTGCGGTCGGCAGGCTTGATGGTGCTGTCCCACAGTTCAGCGAAAGCGTCTGGCAAATCAACGTTCCACGGACAGGCCACGCCCTCTGCCATACACTGCGTGTCTGATATTGACCGCAACCTCTCCACTTGCACATCCGTCACCCGCAGGAAAATACGTGCGGCCTCCCGAGGCATATGGATGGAAGGACGCCACTTGTACCCAAAATCTTTACGAGCACGCTCACTCTCTGGCGTCGCATCCGCTTTATAGGCGTATTTCACACCATTGTTTACATGATCTGCATCAAACAGGCAAAACGCCTCCCGCACATACAGGATGTCGCCGGGTCGGTAGGGCGGCGTTTTCTCAATGTAAGCCAACAGCGTATGCGTTGTTGTCCTATCCGGATTTTTGATGGTAGTTACACCCGGTTCCTCGTTTTGCTTTTCAATCAGTCGTGTACCACATTTGTTTGTAAATTTCTCTAAATGGGTATTGCTATATTTGAGCTTCACCGCCCGCCGCGTCATCGTCTTGCGGTCCTCCAGAATGGCGCGGACCATGTCGGGGTTGAATAGGATTGGTTTCATGCCGTTTCCTCCTCCGGCCTGCGGCGGCAGGCTTTTCCGCCACACTCAAGCAGGATATTCGCCGGAGTGCAAATTGCATTTTTGTGGGTAATAAAAACCTTGCCCTGTTGCACTCTCACAAGAGCCCATTCGCCTCCACTGCCGAAGTCTAAATACACTGGCTCCCCGTCCATCACCCGCAGTTGCTCCAGGGATAACGGGCCGTCGAGTACCGGCGGGGGCAACCCCTCCAGCCGATCCACCGCCAATCTAATAATGGCACAACCTTTTAAACTGCACTTATGCTCGTACCCACAGCCAAGACAATGAAGTGAGCCCGTCTCCGGGGCCATGCGTCGTAGTGCGCGGGCCAAATCCACATCGTTCATTTTTCCTGGCATTTCTTTCATCGGCTGCTCCCTCCACATTCCGGGCAAACTGTCCCGGAGGTGATTTTTATGGCAAAGAAAGGCATGGCCCGTCCGGACTGGACCCACACCCAGCCCCGGAACGACGTTCCGCCGGTGCCCGAGCTTCAGGGCAAGGCCAAGCGCACGAAGGACAAGGCCAACCCCGTCATCGCCGGAACCTCCGGCCCGGAGCTGAAGGTGTACCACAGCCAGCCCCACGCCGGGGACACGGAGCATCAGGACTGATCCGCCGCCCCGGATTCGGGGCGGCTTTTTCTGCCCGCGTCCAGCAGCCGCCCAAATCACGCTTTTTCCTTTGCCCTGAATACAACCACCATCGATGGAAACGGTGCGCTGTTCCTGCTCCCGCCAAATTTCAGGCGTCCGCGAATAAAGCGGATTTCGGCACCATCCGGCCCGTATATGTAATCATGAAACCACCGCGTATCAGTTCTCGCCGGGAGGAGCATCACAACTGTGTGTCCGGCGTCGGACGCACTCCGCGCCTTGCGGACCCAGGCCCCAATCCCCCGGCCATAGGGCGGATTGCACCAGCACGTCCCGTCCCACGGCTGGGAAAGCCCGTCCAGCTCCGGCGTGTAGTACCGCTTGCATTTCGCGTTTTCCGGGAGCGCGCACACGTCGAGATCAAAATGAAATTCTGCGTTCAGCTGGTCAAAAAAGCCCTGCGGCGTCTCCCACAAATCTGTCTTGCTGGAAAACATGGCGTCCATGTTCAACCGTGCGCCTCCTCCTGTTCAACGCAACCCGCGCCGGTGCCCAATTCGGGCACAGGTTTCGGCGCGTCCTCTACCGGCGGCAGGACCATCCAGCGCACCACAGGCAGCTCTATGGCAGCGCGGCTTGACGCGAAATGGAACCTGCCGTTAAAGAACCGGCAAACCTCTCGAACCGTTTTTCCTGTACCCAAGTCGAAGTCCGCCACTGCATCGCAGCCTGCGGAAGGCAGCGTCCCGCCGGGCATCCAGCCGTTCAGCACCAGCTGGCCCTCCGGCTGGGGAGCAGAACCGGCGGGATCATCCGTCCGGCACAGCAGATAGTCCAGCGACACGCCCAGCAGGTCGGCAGCCTTCACATACCGCTGCACTTCACTGAGGCCGCAGCTGAGGCCGAACGGTAAGCGGGTGTCCTGGGTGATCCGGGCTTTCCCCTGCTCCAACTGTTCCATTTCCTCAATGAATGATACAGGACAGTAAATTCCCACCCCATGGCAGAATTCTTCCGCCGTCTTTCCTGACGCGGCCCGAGCCTGGGCGAACCGCGCCCACAACGCTTTGATCTGCTCCACCTTCGGGAGGGACTTTGTCTCCGCCGCCTTCTTCTCCTGCTGTCTCCTTGCTTTGGCGTCCTCCTTCAGGACCTTGACCCGCTCCGCCAGCATAGGACAGGCATATTTGCATCTGATCAGCTCCGGACAGTCTCCGCAGCACTGGCGGCAGTAGCTGTAGGAATAGCTGTCCTGCCCCATGATCCGTTTCCGCATTGCCTCCCGGTTTACGCAGGGTCCGCTTCCGTAGGTCTGACAGTTGATCTCATCCACTTTGGCGAGACTGTCTCCATAGTTTTTAACGGTATATTCGCTTTTTGTGCTGGGGCATTTACCCTGTGCCGCCAGCCCGTCATAGATCACCCGCTGGCGGGCCTGGGGCATCTGGGCCAAGGCATAGGCCGCGGACTCCGCCAGGTCCCCCTTCTCATACCCCGGCCGCCAGGATTCCTCCAGATTCTCCCGGATGATCTTCAGCCGGGACAGCTTGGACTTGGAAACCTTGCAGGCCTCCGCAACATGATCCCGCATCCGGCCCGGGAACTCGTACCCCTCCTCTTTGAGCTGGTACAGCAGCTCCTCCACCCGCTCCGCCTGCCGGCCGATATCGGCGGAGGTCATTTTGCGGGTATCGCTGTTGGCGTAGATCAGCCGCAGCTCCTGGAGGGCGGCGGATGTCTGCCCGCGCTCCACAATGCAGGGGATGGCGGCCAGCGCGCCGTGGCCATCCTCCACCAGCTGCCGCACCTCCTGCGGCTCCACCAGCGGCGCCTGCAGCTGCACTATTACCCTGTCCATTTGCCCCAGAATTACGTTCCGCACTTGCATTACTGAGGTTCGTGTTCGTTCCGCCAGAATTACTGCCTGCATCGTTTGAGCCGCTGCCTTCATTCGAGCCGCCAGCTTCACCAGAACCGCTTCCACCGCCGCCAAGTTTATCCTTAGCAAAGTTCAGAAGTCCACCGCCGGCACGGGAAGCTGCACCCATAGCAGCGCCTGCAATCGCTCCATTAGTGACGGCAGCACCCTTGCCGGCTACCTGATCGACAAAGCCGCCGGCAGGTCCAAAGAACAGGCTGCGAACCATGGAGGTAAAGGGAATAATTGCATAGAGAGCAATCAGATTGTCAAACCCGTGGGAGGATGCAGGCAAAAGCAGGATAACCGTGATGCAAAAGGTATGGATAGGCTGCACAAGGATATTTGCGAGAAGTTCTTTTGCCCAGGTCATTGTGGTCTGTTTTCTGGAGGAACTAATGGTAATCATGGCAACCATCATAGGCGCCATAATAATCAGGATGGCGGTTGTCAACGCCCGTAGAGCGTAGAAAAAGTTGAAATAAACCTGTACGCCGAAGAACAAGCACTGAGCAATAATGCCGCCAAAGGTTCCGTTGCTACTGGAGAATCGGGCAACCATTTCGCTGATGGTCTTTGGGTCTCCTGTAGTTATGCTGTCTGGGCGCATGGCGCTGACAATATCCACCAAATTCCCTGACATTGCTATGATCATGCGCAGAGCAACAGGAAGCAGTACCAGGGCGATGCCGCATACCAACAAATCTTGAATCTGAGACATAGCATGGATGCGTGCGATGGTGTTCATGGTGGAAGCGGCCTGCTTGAGTACGTTCATGACAATTCCAACCAGCAGAATCATCGCTGCAATGATTTCCGTAAAGATAAATAATGCCCAGATAGTCGGTTCCCAACTGGTGGGGAAGATTCCTCCGACATACCCACCAGATCTCCAGCCCTCATTAAACATCAGCTCATCCATAGACCAGAGACCCAGAATACTCCGCAGATCGTTCAATGCGTTGCCAAAGAAGCCGACGATAGCCTTTGTGAGTTGGTTAGGATTGCTGGAAAACACGTTGTCCGCATCTACAGCCTCGTCCCCTTCCAGGGAAAAGTTATTAAATGCCTCAACAATCAGCATGGACCAGGTGATCATTTCAGAGCTGTTTTTATACTTTTCTGTTTTCCAACGGTACTTTGTCTTCTCATTCCCGCTTGCGCTGGCATAGTACTCAATGAAATCGCCACTCGGAGAAGTGCTATTCATAAAGTCCTTTATTGCTGTCAGCATTGCCGTTGCATCAGGTTTTTTTGCAATTCCTTCACGTTCGCAATAGACCTTAAACGCCTGGTTCAAATCAAATACAATAGCGTTATTGGCAGCCATTGCACTTTCCATATCGGTGGAATCCGAACTATTACGACTCTTCTGTTTTGTTGGGAACGATAAAACTCGTTTGTCTTCTTCAAAAAATCCGGCATTTTGGGCAATACCAGCAAGAATGTTCTGTCCGTTGTTAGCCACTTTCTTATCGCGGGAGGCAACCTTGTCTGCATCAATCAGATCCAAGCTGTTATATGCGTAATTGGACAAGGTTGTTAAATCGCTTTCTTCCATCCGCTTCCACTCAGGAGAGCAAGCAGTAATCCCCACCTCATCCCGAACAACACCCGTGAGAATTTCCCATGTTGCGAGGTCAATGGAAGCCTGGATGTGAACAATGGAGTAGGCGTGCGCTGGGGGCACCAGATTTAGGCAGAGAACCAGCAGGAGCAGGAAGGAACAGATGCGAATAAGGAAAGGGTTCTTCTTCCCCTCCTTTCGCTCGCAATCAGCCCCTGCCGGCGAAATAGAAATTGCTCTTTGCAATAGACTCATCTCCTTTCCTGGAGTTTTTGCAGGAGCTTACTGCGTGGATTTAATCATGGCAGCCGTCTTCTTCTCGATGAGGTACTGCTCATAGTCGAAGGCCCTGGCGAAGCCCGTTGTGCTCTCTTCCTGCATTTTCAGCAGGAAATTTCCCTTGGTTGCGCTTACCAGGAAGTTCCGCTCACCATTGGACAGCTTGAATACCTTCTGCACGTCATCAATGTCTGTAGAGTTTTGCCGCAGAAAGATGTTGACTGTTGCATTGGTCAGTACCGCCTGTCCCTGGGGATTATCAGCAAACTCCTTGAAGTTCTGGGACGCAACCAGCAGCGCACCGTTCCTCTTTCTGATGCGGCGGGCAGTGTTCTCCAAGAACTGGGCGGTAAATTCAGAACCCGCCATTTCCTTTTTGACCAACATCCACGCCTCGTCGCAGACGATACGCTTCTTGACTGCGATGTTTTTCTTGGCGAATTTTTCCCAACACCAGGTCAGGGCAATGTACATGCCAATAGGACGCAACACCTTGTCTTCCAAAGCAGATACGTCAAAAGTAATGACTGGTGCGTCTCGCATATCTGCCAGTTCTGGTGCTGTCTGACAGTCAAACAGTCCATACACACCTGTCTTTACGAACATTTGCAGGGAGTTTGCGACAGAAACAAGGCAGCCATTCCCCTCCTGTTTTGATGCGGCGACAAGCCGCTGGTGGAAATCGGACAGAGTGGGCATGGTCTTCTTTTGTCCGTGATGGACAAACTCGCCCTGCTCATTCAGTACGATGTCATCTGTGTACAGGGAGTTGGGATCTTCTGTCATGCCGAAATCCTTGTAGGTATCTGCAATGACAAGGGACAACAGGGAAATCTGCTCCCTTTCCAGTCCGCCGCACATAACGCCAATCAGGTTCAGGAGATCGGAAACCTTGCTCCGCAACTCTACCACCCGGCGTCCCGTAGGCTTCCCAAAGTCATCCACTTCCTCCTCATCCTCCAGGTCAAAGGGGTTGGGGATGGCTCCGTTGGGTTTGATTTCAATGTTGACACCGCCAAGGGCCTGGGTAATGGTTTTATATTCTCCTTCGGGATCCACAATAGCCGTACGGATACCCTTCAGGACAGACCGCATTGTCAGCAGGGACACCATGAAGGTTTTACCAGAACCGGCAGTACCGAAGACAGTGGTATTCCCGTTATTCAGCAGCCGCCGGTTGTAAAAGTCGATGTAAATAGGCGTCTGGGTCTGATTGTTGACGCCCAGGAACACCCCGGACGGATGGGAGATTTCTGCGTTGTAGAAGGGGTAGCAGGCGGTCAAACCCTCAGAGTTGAAGTTTCGGTAGCTCCTGGGCAGCCAGGACTTTGCGAAAGGAAGGGCGCTCTTGTAGCCCATGTCCTGCCGAAGAAATGTACTCATGAGCTTGATTTTGTGGCCTTTCAGGGAGTTCTCCAGAAGCTGCGACTCCTTATTCAACTGCTCCAGAGAGTCGGTGAACAGGTTCATAATCATCTGGATGGAAAACAGGGAGATGTAGTTCTGTTCCGCTTTCCGGCGCTCCTCATACAGGTCGTCAATTTGGGTACGCAGGCGGGTGATGTTCCGGTTGCTGCCCTTCTCCAGTTCCGTCTCCAACTGGGCCTCGAACTGAGTAATCTTCGTGGTCAGTTCATCCATGGCGGTGCGCTCGTCAGTCGGATTGATGTGAATGGAGAGGTCAAGGTCTCCCTCGTAGTTATAGATACTGTTGGCCCAGCCCACGCCGATTTGTTTTGGAAAGCCGGCAATAATGAAGTTCCTGATGAATTTAGGACCAACCTGCAGATGGTCGGGAGACGACCGGTCCACATGAGGCGGGGCAATCAAATCCTTCTTGTGAGGGATGCCATTGCTGAGACGATTCTTCGTGAGGGATACATCCTGCCCAAGAACGGGAGCGTCCTGAAAAGCAGGGACATCCATATCGGGTCTTTTCTTCTTCTTAAACATGATCCAGTCCTCCTTCCTCTCTATCTTCCGTGAAGTAGCCGGCATAGGTGTCCCTGAGATGTTTGAGTTCATCCAAGGTTTTGCGCCCGCCTGGGTCGGAATCTACGTTCGAGAGCTCGATTTTATTGATGGCTTCACCAAGAATCAAATCCAGTAGTTTTGCCTTCGGCAAATCCCTGAACTTATCCTCGCTGCCGCCAACGAACATGGAAAAGGGTTCCTTTTCAGCAATTGCTTCGGCATAACTGTAGTCGTTCCGGTAATAACAAGAATAGACCAACTCAATCAGCTCCGCCGTATTTAGGACGGTGCCTTTCACACCTACCGCCTGCAGGTTGCTGATAAGGCCGTTGCAGCGGTGCTGAATCTCCTTCTCTGCATGGATGACCTTCTCTTCATCAGAGAGGGTGTCCAGGTCACCGGAATCATCGTATGTAACGATGATATAGCGTTTCTTCTGCTGGTTGTTGCCAATCACCTGGTTTAGATTCGCCATATCCTTCTGATATCGTTCAGCGTAGTTCGCCATATTGGGGAATTCCGAAACAGTGCGTTCCGCATCCTTCTTTAGGGTCTGCAGCCGCTCCGTATTATCAATGACCTTCGTCTGAAGAAAGAAGGTCACTGGGAATGTGATGGTGTTCAAGAACCGCTGAAAGGACATCTCGATTTGCTCCCTTTCACCGGCTGTCTTCAGTTGATAGTTGGTTGAGGAGCAGGAAATAACTGCCCGATACCGGTGGTTCGGGAGGATAATCATATTGTTCGTGATATCCTCGAAGGGCAGAAATTCTTGCGCCTCCTTGATATCCGGATTCTCGCTGGTGTCCTTATTCTTGGGGTCGATTTTCTTGATCATGATAAAGGCAACAGCGCCAACGGCTCCAAAAATAACGAGCATAATAAGGGTGATTAAAATTGCCGTACCCAAATGAGTTCAGCTCCTTTCTAAAATTGATTGGGAGTTCAGTTAAAAAGCTCATCTTCTTTGGCAAACGTCTTGCCGTAGACAAGGTCGTTTACCATGAGTTTTGATTTCTTATCAAAGGATCTCTTGTAAAGGATGTAAGTGGAGAGCGGAAGTCCTTCCTTTTTGTAGAAGGCAAAGACACACCCAAATCCAATCCCAGGCGGAAGCCCGAGAATTAAAGCTAAAACAGGGGGAAGGATATTCGCCAGCAGCAAAAATAACGCAGCGCAGATCAGAAAGCCAAGAACGAGCCATCCTGCCTGCCCAAATGTCATAATGCCGCCAACCGCTTTTTCCTTCTCGCTTACATCTGCGGAGACTTTATACATACGAGCCATAAGTTTCTCACCTCCCTGTGCCCGCTTAGTTTCTTCTTAGGAAATATGCAAAATGGGACCCTATTTATCAGGAGACCCCCAGCGGCCTTCCCAGCCTGTTCTTAGGCAGTCTCCCCCTACCCCTACTCCCCGCTTTCCCAAATGGCTATCCCCTTCCTGGAGCGCAAATCTGGGCCGGAGAGAGGGTAAAAGAAAGAGCAGACCCCAGAGTCTTAGCCGGAGTCTGCTTCTGCTGTTTTTTGAATCGGGCTTTGTCTCAGCCATTCGTCCACTCGTTCTTTCACATAGTCCACCGTCCCGTCCGTTACCTCCTTCTCTGTTTCCTTAATGGAATCAAAGATGTCGGTGATTTTATCAGAGACGGCATCAGAGTTGATGATGGGGTCCTTTGAATCCTGATCCTTATAATAGGCGTACGCATCCTCCAACTGCTGTTGGTGGTTTGGCGTTAGATAGGATGCAAGCTCTGAGATGTACGCCGAGCCATCGCCCCAGAAAATTGTGAAGAGGATGGGAATGATTATGGATAGAATCGCAATCCCAATGGCAAGCCGGACGAATTTCCAGATGATGCAGATGGCAAAGAGTACTATTGCCAGGATGCCCCCGATAATCAGAACAGCCATGTAATTTTGTTGCAGAAAGGCGAGCATTTGTCATCGCCCCCTTTCCTTCATTAGGAAGCGGCCCAGGCCGCAATCCAGTTGACGATTTCCCGTCCACAGACGATTCCGGCATAAGCTACGCCGGAGATGACCAGGCCGATAATGGCGCCAGCCAACAGCCGCTTGTTGCCGATAATACCAATCAGGGTCAGGATGCAACAGATAATGAAGGCGGCAATACAGGCATATTTGCCAACGGTCTGAAGGATGTAAACAATGTCGTTCCCCTTCGACTCCAACTTACCAACGATGGTGTCTGTAGAGACATTCGGGGTAATGACCCCATTTCCACCAAACAGCTCATTGTTGATGTAGTCCTGTGTTGCGTTGGGGTTGCTCAGGTCGACTCCTCCGCTGCTCGTTCCACTGCCATGATGCCGGGATGCGTCAGTGCCGACCTCAGTATCAACGCTTCCTCCGCCAACAACCTCTCCGGTCCGCGTTCCGTTGGAGGCAAACGCAGAGGTGGTGAGACAGAGGGTGAGCATCAAGATGGTCAACAGTGCAAAAATCCGCTTCATTTTCAAAAACCTCCTCACTTCATATTTTCCACAAACAGAACGGACGTTTCTTTATTATCCGTTTCCTGTTTATATGCAAAACATGCGGAAAATATTATATTATGTGTCAGGGCAGACTTTTGCGCGGAGAACATCGTATTCCATCCAGTGATGCCCACTATTCAGCAGATATGGGATTCCTGCACCTGCAGCTGTCAAAAAGCCATTGGTATCCTCAGAGAGTTTCGTAATCTGCGCAGGGCGTATACGAAGAATCTGCTCAATCTTCTTCTGTGTGATGGGCGCATTGGGTGCGAACTTATTGATAATAAATTCGCCGCCTGCAACCATGCTGGACGCATGCGCCTTGGACAGATTTGTAATCTGAACACCGGCAGACACCACCGCATGAGGGTCCTGAGTCAGAACCAGACAAAGCTTATCGAACTGATAGCCGCTCTGCAACAGGCTCTCCTGAGTCCGGAAGTCGTCACACTGGACATCTACAATGATGTGGGAATATTGCTGCCGCTTTGATAGGTAACTCAGTAGTGTATACAGTGTTGCCTCCGTAATCAGAGGATTCTTTTCGTAGCTGCGGTTAACCAGGGACTGATTGGAAAAGAGCATGAAGTGCAGTCCAGCTGGGAGCTTCTTATAGGTCTTGTATAGGCTTCCTTTTGTCGGGCGGAGTCCATGGGGACGTATGATAGATTTGTCTACCGCAGCCATCTCGCCGGAGGCAACCGCCTTAGCGGCCTCCTCAATTCCAAATGGTATGTGCGTGAACTCAAAGAACTGATTACACATAGGGTAGTTCTGGTTGAACTCTACGAGTATCGTCTTGAATCCCCGGCCTGCCAAACCGGCGGCAAGATTCATCGCAGCAGTAGTTGTACCAATACCGTGCTTCGCTCCAAGAAAGAGAATAGACTTGGGAGACTCAGCGGAGGTTTTATAGACAGTATCGTCCGGCAATTGAGGAACTTCCTCCAGAGGGACGGAAAAGTCGGCTCCGCCCTCCTGGGCAATTTCCAGCTCTTTTCTGGTACGTTCCAAATCTGCATTAAGCTGAGCGGACTCACTCTTCACCTCTGAAATTTCCGCCCTCAGCTGTCCAATCAGCTCATCGGAGCCAGCCTCACTCAACTGCATATCCTTCGCCCGCTGAATCTGTTCTTTCTGAGTTGTAATAATTCCATTCAGCTTCTCTATCTGCTCTGTCAGGAAATTACACTTCGCTGTCAGCTCTTCCACTTCTCTGGTCTTATCCTCTAATCCCTTTGTCAGAGAATTTTTTTGGGAATCCCACAGTGCTGTTTGCTGGGAGTACCACTCTGGGGTGTTGGTAGGGTCATGGAGAGCGCGGAGTTGAGATTCATACATATCGATAGCCTGCTGCATCTCCCGGCGGGTATCTGTCAGGGTAATATTCAGTCCATCCCGTTCTGTGCGCAGTGCATTCAATTCCTCTATCGTGCTGGAGGCATGCTTCTCCGCTACGGCTGTATCTAACTCAGCTCGCTCCAATTGCTTCTGAAGATTTTCCACCTTGGACAACAGGGCTGCAGTTTGTTTATCAACAGCCTCTTTAACCAGGCGGTCCAGATCCGCCTGGGCCTTTCTCGCCTCTGATTCCTTGATGGACTCTCTCAGAAGCTCAAGGTTTACTTGTGCGCCACCTCCGCCGCTAGATGATGTGGGCGTATGTGATTCTGCTCTTTGAGTTGGCACAGCAGGTGGGGTAGCAGAGTCACTAACAGATGGAGCCTTCTTTAGTGCAGCGAATCCTTTTGCGACATCCGAGAGGAAGCCCTTTGTCTTCTTTACCATCGCATTCTCATCCTGCTGCTGGTGGGGATTAGAAGAAGGAGCTGGGGGTGGATTATAGCTGGCCTTGATGGGTGCTTCTGGGAGACCAATCCCATACTGAGCGGCATCTCGGAAGGTCCTTGGTGTTTTGACGTAGGAAGCGATTTCTGCTACTGTGGGACGGTCGGAGTTAATGATGTCGTAGATGGCAAGGCCCACCACTTCCTGCAAAAATGGATCTTTTTTCTGGCGGTGAGAGCAAATGAGAACCACCCGGACATCTGGACATTCCACCCTGATTCGTTTCAGGAGACTTTCCAAGCTTGTTGATCCAGGCAGAGAATCGCGAATCAAAACAACATCCGCCCCGGTAGAATGCAGCTGCTCAATGATTGCTTCCTTATAGGTAGCAGCGCCAACCGGCAGGTACTCGCCGGACAGATACTCAGAAATCATATCCTCCGTCTGCCGGTGATTGATTGCATATAAAAGTTTTTTCATGAAAGAACTATCTCCTTTCGTCAATTTTATAACTTAGCTATGCGCAGTTCGTGGACCGTTTCTAAGAGGGAGTCATCCTTAAAATGATTCATGTTCTTGAGTTGGTCAATTTGAAACAGCGCCCTGCACCAGTCACTTTTCGTACTCATTCTATCTGGAGTTGTAAAGAAAATAGTTTCAGAAATGGCTGTTTTCGTAATGGATGGGATACGTTTTGCCCATATTGGAGAACTGACTACCAGTAAATATGGGACTTCACGACCAACCCTTTCTCGCATGACTTTCTCATTCCGTTCAATGTTGGTGATATTCTGAAACAAAGAAAAACGTCGATCCAGCCACAAATCCAAAATAAATTCCTGCGGACGAGAACCAATAACATCGATTTTTCCTTGTGTGTTAAGGCGCTTGATGTAATATGCACCAGGAAAGCCTAATGTCTTCAGAAAGGGCGGCTGTGTAACGGTAAAACCATACTTCGCTCTGAGACAGTCTAAAACTGATTTCTCCGCCCCCGCCATTTCTGTGCCGGCAGAGAGATATCTTGTTTGGAGGATTTCATGGCACATTTCTGGGGTCTCAATATATGCCTCAAACTCTCCATTAACCCTGCCGTTCAGGTATGTCATTAAGCTGCGCATAACACTCTTTTGTCTGTACGAAAGCCTCTTGACTCCTGCAAGAAGAAAGAACATGGTAATTGGTTTCTTCTCATAGAATGCCTTCGGCGAGTTCAGAAACATGCGGTAGCTGTTCCATTTCTGCGCCAGGCGCTTCACTCTTTCTGTTCCCATGTCCATCTCCAAAAAAAGGATCCTCTCTGGAAGGACAATCATTCCATCCGGCATAATGAAGTCTGAGGCGGGGGGCATAAACTTTTCATCGTAGTATGTATACGCAGCATCTCCCCGGGCGTAGTCTTCAAACTCTAGCCCAAACTGATTCAGATGCATCTGATGGTTGATATTTGCAGGATGCATTTTGAGGTCAAAACAGGTAGGTAGCGCAGTATTTTGAGAACCTGGTTTATAGAGCTTCTTCAGTCGGTCGCCAAAAAGTGAAACCACTGTTCTTACTCCAAATTGAGTCAGAAAAAGAGCTTCCTCGCTGCTGCCATAGGGGACGGGTTCAATGAGATGATCAAGAATCATTGCGTCAAGTCTGTGGTTTGCAATTTCTTCTTGGATACCATCAATGCGATAAAGATGCTTTACAATTAAGGAGGGCGTTAGGCACCGGTGGAGATAGAGGGATAGAATTGTCTCTTTATCTCCCTCAGACATACCCGCCACCATTTGCTCGTTAAGCTTGTAGTTTGCCATTGCGCTTTCTCCTTTCTATTTCTTTTTCTATGCAATTTCTTTTTGCTCTATCAGGGGACAGTACCATGAAAAACCTCCACCTCTCATTGCGAGAGAGTGGAGGTTTTCTGTTATATTGCATTCCAGAAGACACCGGCAATAACTGTGATGCCGCCAAACAGGGCAAGGGAAACACCCGAGAAGAGGAGCCCTTTGAGCGCCCTTGCTCGCTGCATATCGTTGCCTGCCGAAGTACTGAATTTTGTCAGGTTGATGACGAAATAAATCAGAGCCGTAATAGCGCAGATACCGCTGATGGCCGTGCCAATCGTCTTGAATCCTGAAAAGAATCCGGAAAGTTCTGACGCATCTGGCGCTTCGCCCAGAGACTTCATTGTTCCACCAGGAATCGTGATTGTGGACGCCTGAGCTATAACTGTACCAAAATTCAGTGTGACAAAGGCAGAAATTGCCTTAAAAATCTTTGTTTTCTTCATAAAATTTCCCTCTAAGTTTCCTATTCGGGCAACCGAACAGGAACTGTTTGGGACCTCCTTTCATATCCATTAAGTCAGAAAGTTTATATAAATGCGTTCCAGAAGATGCCAACAACTGCCGCCAAAGAACCAAATACAGCAAGAGCAGATCCACTGAAGATGATCCCTTTCAGAGCCATTGCTCTCATGCGCTCGTTGTCTCCAGCAGCGCCTAGCTTCGTAATTTGAATTAAGAGGCTAAGGATAGCTGTTATAACGCATATGCCAGTTATTACAGCAGCGATCTTTTTGTATTTCTGAAAGATCAGACTGATTGCTGAACTGGGATCTCCAGCGCTGACTCCCTCAGCACCTGGAAGGTTAATGGTAATCGAGCCATCGGAGCCGAGACTTGCATCAAAGTGATTGCTTGCAGATCCGCCTCCGCCAGATGTGCCACCTGGAAATGATCCGGAAGGATGTGGATTGCCTGCGCCAGAGGTAGGCAGAGGTTGAATTTGACTTCCTGGAGTCCAGCTGCTTGCACCCGGATAATACCCCGTTCCAGAACCTGGAATCCCACTGTTTCCTCCAGACTGTGTTCCAGAGCCAGGCATTCCTCCATGATTATTTCCTCCCGCTCCATTATAAAACCCTCCATTAGATTGGATTCCTCCTGCATTCGTCCCCGAATTTCCGCCAGATGCAGGATGACTTCCAACCTGATACTCAGAATAACCCTGTCCATGTGAGTCTTGATAAGGGTTTCCTGTGCCTGCAAAGGCAGGTATTGACAAGTAGAAAAGGCAGAAAATAGCAGCTAGAGCAGATATAATTCTTTTTTTCATAGTCCTTCACTCCTATAAAGTCAGCCGGGAAGCTCAAAATAGGCATCCCGGCTGACCTAATTTGTTGTTTATGAAGTGCGTAGCTCAAAGGCTTAGCTACCAGTGAGAGCGCCCCAGAAGAAGCCGACAATAATGGTTGCGCCACCCAGCAGGGCAGTCGCAATTCCGGTCGTGAGAATTCCCATGATAGCTTTCTTTCGAGCCATTTCGTTGTCTCCTGCAGCACCCAGCTTAGTAAACTGAATCAGCATGAAGATCAACATTGTGATGGTCAGGATGCCCATGATGGCAACTGCGATTGCCTTATACTTGGTGATGATTGTGGTGAAGCTGCCGTCGGTATTTTGCTGTGCAACATCACTGCTACTGTTGATTCCGCCATCATCGCCAACAAGGTCAAAAATGTTGCCGCCTGCAGAGCCTGTTCCTCCGGTACCGCCGGTTCCAGAGCCTCCTCCGGATCCGGGCATGTACGCATAGGCAACGGTCACAGACTGCCCAACCGCCCCGAAGACCAGCATAATCGCCACGAGGAAAGACATAATCCGCGTGTTCAGTTTTTTCATGACTTTCATGGCTGTATACCTCCTTTACGAGGGCGTTTATGTATTTTCTGCAGCCGTTTGCATGCAGCAAAGGGCAGATGTCCCCTCGATCATTTTCTTGTATGCAAAACGTAAAAAATTTATTAAGGGAGGTCGATAATTTTTTGAGCAAACGCATATCATGGGATGAAAGCCAAGAAGAAACCACAAGATGTAGGGATTAAAAATCCATAAGTTTCTAATTTATTAACAATTCATTCTTGTGGAATTTCTGAAATAACGTTAAAATGAAAGGAGAAAATAAATGCTTAGAAAGGTAAGGACGATTATGACATATACTTACGCCTCTCAGAGTCGCAAAAATCTGGGATTAAATCTGCTTCTGACTGCTGGGGCAGCCGCTGTGCTTGATATCTCTTTTATCGCCGCCTGCTTCCTGATTCTGCTCATTCTCTGAAAGAATAACGAATGGAGAGGTGATTCCTTTGAAACAAACCTATACGCTCAGCCCTATTCAATCCGATTTGAGTATCCTTGACAATGAGCTGAAGCTACTGAATCCTGTCTGCCTTGATCTTCTTTTTAAAAGAGGATATACGTCAAACGAGGCGATTCGAGACATTCTGTTTCCTTCGTTCCAGTCTGCCATTCAACCTCTGGCTTGTCAGGATATTAAGCCTGCAGTGGAGGTTCTCTCCGAAGCGGTAAAAGAAGATAAGCACATCGTTGTCTACCGCGACTATGATGTCGACGGCATTACTGCTGGGGCTTTAGCAGTCGAGTGCCTGTCCGCTTTGGGAGCAAATGTCCATCACTACGTCAACCGGCGTGAGGTGGATGGGTTTGGCATCTGCAAAAACGGGATTGATAACATCCTGAAGATGTACCCGGACACGGATGTTATCATGACTGTCGATAATGGGATCAATGGTATTGACGCCATTGATTATGCCAACAGCAGGGGCCTGACCGTGGTAGTGACCGACCACCATGAGCCAGGAGAAAAGTTGCCAAATGCAGCTGCTGTTGTTGATTTGAAGCGGAAAGATGAAACATATCCTTTTCGCGATTTCTGCGGCTGCGGCCTTGCTTTCCGGGTAATGCTCGATCTGTACCGCTACATGAAGAAAGACCCCACTCCCGTATTCAATACCTTAGACCTGGTCGCTTTGGCGACCGTTGCTGACGTTGTTCCTCTGACAGGGGAGAACAGAGCGCTCCTGAAGGATGGACTCCAGCGAATTGAATCCGGCGACCGGCTTTTCTTCGCTATACTGCTTCCGCTCCTGAATGTCAAAGAAGTAAACGCACATTATACCTTGGCCTTTCAAATCGCACCTATCCTTAACTCTCTGTCCCGCATGTGTGAGGATACAGCTCTTGCGGTAGATGCTCTCCTTTCCAATGATCCCGACTGGGTCCGGCTCCAATGCTCCGCCTTTATTGACACAAACAAAGTCCGAAAGGAGATGACAAAGGAACAGACAGAGAGGGCAATCTCTATGGCTGAGGAGTGCGAAGACGATCCGGTTCTTGTCATCTATGATGACTCTTTTCATGAAGGGATTGTCGGCATCATAGCAGGCAGACTGAAGGAGCTTTTCTGGAAACCCGCAATCGTCCTTGCGAGAGGAGAAACTAGGGTTTTGAAGGGATCAGGCAGAAGTCTGGATGAGATCCCTCTCAATGAGGCATTGAATGCATGCGACCAATACTTACTAAGCCATGGAGGACACGCAAAGGCTGCTGGTCTTTCTTTGCCGGCTGAAAGTCTCGATTCGTTCCGTACCGCAATTAACACATATGCAACGAATTGTCTTGAGGGGAAAACAATTCGTAAGGAAACACCGCTTGCCGCTGTTTTAACAGAGGATACACTGACAGAAGACTTGATCCACAGCCTTCGGATTTTGGAGCCATATGGAGAGGGCTTTCCCGAGCCACTCTTTGGGCTGAAAGCAATTCCAACATCTATTCAATATATGGGGTCCGAACAGCAGCATGTTAAGCTGCGCTGCGAAAACTCTGGTTTATCCATTATCTTTTGGAACAAGGGTGAGGAGTATAAAAATCGGAGGTCTTTGCCGTCAAAGTTTATCGGAAAACCTCAATTGAACCTGTGGAACGATAACATTTATGTTCAGTTTGTATCCGCAGTCTGAAAGATGGACGGAGTACCCCACACTCCGTCCGTCTACTTATATAATTGTGGATCTTCTCGTATAAAGAAAACAAATCACATAAAAGTGCCGCTGGAAGTCCACTTCGTAAGGGGAGGGAACAGTCAGAGCGGTTAAAACTTCATCCAGCAAAGCTCCAATAGCCATAAGAAGGAGGTAATATAATGGCAAATTTGCATTCAATTTTCAAAGAAAGCGGACTGCAAGGGATCATTCCCTACGGTTTTGACCTGGACGGTCCTGGATATCGGTTCCTCTGTAATAAGCTGAAAGAGGGGATTTCTTTCTACGCTATTGCAGAACCCGAAACTGGACTGCCTTATTACTTTGCAGATCCAAATCACGTCTACTTTAATCTCTACTCTACAGAGGAAGCGGCTGCCGCCAAGTGCGATGAGATTGCAATGAATAAAAGGTACTCCATTCCTGCTCTTTTGGAAACCAGCGGCTGGGTGGACGCTCTTTGGAAGAGATACAGAGATTTAGGGGCAACGCATGTCCGTCTGGACGATGCAGTTTGGGTCGCATTAAAGGATCTGGCTCCTCCTGCCACATATGAAGGCATCATTTCCTTTGAGGCGCCCCTGCGCAATCCCACCCTCAATTCGATTATGTATTGCTATAGGCAGGATGTCCAAGCTGAATGCTGCACAGAAGCAATGGTCGCCCTTTTCTGGGAGACTTTTAAGAAGAGTACATTCTATGCACCCCTGCATCCCACCCGTACACTTCATCCCGGCGAATCTTTGAATGTCAGCAATTCCGACTTTCACTATGTCACCATGAATGATGGGCGAAAGGCATTTCTGCTCTTCACGGATGACGAGTTCAAGAAGATTTACGGCACTGGAGCAAGGCTGAAGCCTGAGGAGTACAAGGTCGTAAATGTGTTTAACTACGACGAGATCCGAGAGTTCTTTGCTGACACTCCTGGCCTCTGTGCTGTGGTTAATGCTGGATGTGGAGGCTTCTCTCTTACGCCGGAGTCTATCAATGAGTTCGAGTCTGTTGCCCTGAACCAGGCTGCCCTGCAGAGGAGTGCCACACCTCAAGGCGTACAGGCAATGACTGGGTTCTTCCAGAACGAGGATTTCTAATCACCCCGTTTTCTTTTCACATTAAGAGGCAACAAGAGCTTCTGCTCTTTGATGCCCTCTTCGTTTATAGAGTATCTTCACTAACTAAGGTCTGTGCCGTACGGCACAGACCTTAGTCATCGAAGCACCTAAATT
>OFFF01001024.1_pt1 | contig 18910 bp, 28 predicted proteins | sample 1521301 | NCBI WGS metagenome assembly OFFF01 (sample SAMEA3504101, study PRJEB24116) | mouse gut metagenome | biome: mouse gut; feature: mouse-associated habitat; material: faeces | place: Denmark | collected 2011
GGGCGTAAGAGATTTGAAGGGAGCTGTCCTTAGTACGAGAGGACCGGGATGGACGAACCTCTGGTGCACCAGTTGTCCTGCCAAGGGCACAGCTGGGTAGCTACGTTCGGACGGGATAAACGCTGAAGGCATCTAAGCGTGAAGCCCCCCCTAAGATAAGATCTCTCATCCTTAATGGAGTAAGGCTCGACGTAGACTATGTCGTTGATAGGCCGGAGGTGTAAGCGCAGTGATGTGTTTAGCTGACCGGTACTAATAAGCCGAGGGCTTGACCTTACAATAAGGTAATGCAGGCTGCTTGCAGATGATCACATTGTTCAGTTTTGAGGGTGCGCGCAACCCTGAAACGCACCTGCGACGCAAAACGGCCCGTTGGTCAAGTGGTCAAGACGGCGGCCTCTCACGCCGCAAACGGGAGTTCGACTCTCCCACGGGTCACCAACTAAATGCACCTTTAGCTCAGTTGGTAGAGCACCTGACTCTTAATCAGGGTGTCCAGGGTTCGAGTCCCTGAAGGTGTACCACTCCCCTGGAGTGGGAACACTCCAGGGGAACAACAAAGATTTTGACTGGGGAACCAGTTGAAATAATAAGTCGGTGCTGATTGCGGTGAGGGTCCACCCGTTCCCATCCCGAACACGGCAGTTAAGCTCACTCGCGCCGAAAATACTTGGCTGGCGACGGCCCGGAAAAATAGGTAGTGCCGACACAAAAGGGTCTGGTCTTGACCGGACCAGACCCTTCAATATTCCTCCTTAGCTCAGTTGGTAGAGCATGCGGCTGTTAACCGCAGGGTCGTTGGTTCGAGTCCAACAGGGGGAGCCATTCTGACGCGTATGCCGCCACTGCCTCAGGTGGCGGCATACGTGAATCAGAAAGTGACTGGCGTGGGCCTTTAGCTCAGTTGGTTAGAGCAGCCGGCTCATAACCGGTCGGTCCCGGGTTCGAGTCCCTGAAGGCCCACCATACAGGGGTATAGCTCAGCTGGTAGAGCATCGGTCTCCAAAACCGAGTGCCGAGGGTTCGAATCCTTCTGCCCCTGCCACTAAAAACGACAGCCCAGGCTGTTTTTATACAGAAGATGGCGCGGTAGTTCAGTTGGTTAGAACGCCGGCCTGTCACGCCGGAGGTCGAGGGTTCAAGTCCCTTCCGCGTCGCCATTCGCTGCTATAGCTCAGTCGGTAGAGCGCATCCTTGGTAAGGATGAGGTCTCCAGTTCAAATCTGGATAGCAGCTCCAATGTTTAACCGCTTAAATCGAAGGATTTAGGCGGTTTTACTTTGTTTATATAACTTTTGGACGGAAACTGTGATTTTGCCGAAATGGGACTTCAGCGAGAAGCTGACACAAAAACTGACACCGACAAGAAAAAATAAGCTGGACAGGGTGCTATCCCTGCCCAGCTTTCTTTATGGCCTCCCTGACAATCTGGGCGGCCTGACTGATACTCTCCTGGTCCGCATGGGTATACATCCGCAGGGTCACGGCCTTGTCGCTATGGCCCAGGGCCTCGCTGACTGAGGCCACGTCCGCCCCATTGGTGATGGCAATACTGGCGAAGGTGTGCCGGAGCTTGTGGGGATGCAGGCCCGGGACCCCGTACCGCTCGGAGAACTTCTTCAGGTAGCGGGTGGGGCTTTGGGGGTGCATCGGCTCCGGGCTGATCTCCTGAGTGAAGACATAGGCGCTGATGGCCTTCCCGGCTTGATCTGTGCGGAGCTGGCGGAGAAGGTCCAGGGTGTGATCCCCAGCGTATACAGTCCTGGTGTGGCCGTTCTTCGGGGTGTCCAAGTATACGCCCCTGCTGCTGGTGTAGCACAGATTTCTGGCGATGGTGATGGCGCCGGTGGTGAAGTCGATGTCTTGCCACCGCAGGGCGCAGCACTCTCCCCGCCGGATGCCCGTATCAATCAGAAGGTGGACAAGGGCCTGCCATTTCAACGGCTCCCGCTCCAGGGCGGTGATAATCTTCTGGACCTCCGCCGGGGTGTAGGCCAGCGGTCCATCGTCCTGGACTTCATCCTTCCTGGGCTTTGGCCGCTCCACCTTGTCCATCGGGTTGCGGTCTACCATGTCCCCCAGGTAGGCCATTTTGAAAAAGCTGTGCAGGATGGTGTAAACCTTGATGACGGTGGAGTGGGCCTTGCCGTCGGCCTGAATGTCCAGAAGCAGGGCGGTGATCTGGGCCGGGGTGATCTCCGGGAGCTTGAAGTCGCCCAAGGCGGGGTAGATTTTCTTGTTCAGGTAGCTTTGGTAGTTGGCTCGGCTGTTCTCGCTCATGGTGACGGTTTTGGAGGGCATGAAGACCCGCTCGCCGTACTGCCTGAAGGTGAGTATCTTTGCGGCCTCCGCCGCTTCCTGGGCGGCCCGTTCTCTTTGCTCTGCCCTGCTGACTACCTCCCCGGCGTCGCATTGGCGCTCGAACTCCGCCGCCACCGCCGCCAGCTCCCGCTCTATGGCCTTCCTACTCCAGCCGTCCGGGGCATACCAGCGCCGAGTGAGGCGAGACTTGTCCCGGCCCCTGCTGACGTTGATTTCATAGTAGACCCGCCCGTCTTTGGTGAGCATCTTCCTGGTCGATGCCATGCGGTATCATCCTTCCTGGCCTGTGGGCCTGGTTATTCCTCTGTTTCGTCACCTTCCGGGGCCGTCTGACGGGGGATAGTATCTCCATAGGCCATAAGCTTTTGCTGGGCTTGGACGGCCTTCATGTCTCGCTCAATGAATAATCTAAGCAATTCTTTTCGTAAATTGGCGCTATCTGCTACTATTTGCAAACAATGATTTGCCAACTCCGCATCAAGCCTATATGAAAATAAATCGTCCCTATCTGGGCTATCTGATTTCTTGTAGTCATAGACAGAACACGCATACGCACTTCTGACCTTTTGGAGGTGGTCTATGATTTCTGATAGATGGGTCAAAATAATGGCACAAGATTCTGTGTCATCCTCGTATTTCAGGAAGTTTTCCAGGCTTGGAAGAAGCCTTTCTCGAATATCAGGGCGAAGTTTTTGGAGAAAGAGAGCTATGCTACCGCTGCGCTCCTCCGCATTATCTTCTGCCTTTTTCTGGGCCTCTGGATTTCGGTAGTTAGTTAATCCAAGGAGATAATCGGTTGATGCCCCGAAAATCTTGGCTATATCACATAGGATTTCGTATGGAGGTTCCCTCCCGTTCTCATACATGGACATCACTTGGGTGGAGATGTTTAGTTGTTGACCGAGTTGTCCCTGTGTCAAACCGGCCTCTTTTCTAAGTGCCCTTATTCTATGACCGTAAGTGAAACCTCCAGCTCCCACTTCAACCCCCCCCCTTTTTTTCCAAGTATACCACAGCAGTATCTAAAAATAAAGAGAGAAATTAAATATTTCCTTGTATTGATGAATTACTATTGACATTAGCCGTATTGTTGATTATTATGGAAGCAGAAAGGAGGGCTGAATATGCGCCTTGTAACTGTGAAGCAAGCATCTGTGGCGGTAGGGATTAGTTCGTATGCCCTGCTGAAAGGTGCGAAAGAAGGTATTTATCCGCACGAGAAGTCCGGCAATCGTTTCCTTTTTGATGTTGACCTGCTGGAGGAAACCATCCGGGAAAGGATGCTCAAATCCTGCGGTGAGCATAGCGGAGGCGACCTGACATGAGTAGAGCAGAAGTAAAGCCACCCCCGGAGGTGTGGCGGATCAATGGGCTGGAGGTAAAGCCCTTCATGAAAATCCCGGATGCCTGCCGGGTAAGCGGTCTGTCGCAGATTTACCTCCGCCGTGGCGTCCGGGATGGCACCATCCCCCACATAGTGTCAGGCCCCAAGAACAACGGGAAGGGGACCGGGACCTATTACATCAATATGCCGGCGCTGCTGAAACAGTTGGGGGTCCCGCTCCAGGGCGGGGACCTCCCGGGGCTGGGGTGAGGTGGTGATCCGTTGGAGCTGTACGACACCATTATGGGCTTTGAAATAGATATGGACCACTTCTGCATCTCGGACAAGGCCCAGCTTCTTTGGTATAAACTACTGTTCCAGGTGATGCTGAGAGAGACGAATGTCATAGAGGCCAGGAATGAGGATGTCCGCAAATGGACAGGGTGGTCTATCCGAACCATAGCTACCGCCCGCCAGGAGCTTGTCTCTTTTGGTCTTCTGGAATTCAGAAAAGGGGTGAGGGGTCATCCAGGGGTCTATCATCTACTGAATGTTCCTCCTGGGGGGGTGGGGTCACCGTCATGGGATATATCGACTACATGAATACCTTCAACAGATGGATTGAAGAAGGCAGACCATCAGACAAAGCGATTGTCCTATATTATGGCCTGCTTAATCTGTTCAACCAACGTCGATGGCCTGAGCAAACGGCTATAGATAACCCACGCCTATTGTCGCTTACCCGGACCACTGACAAAGGCGTTGCAAAACGGGCAAGGGATGATTTGGTAAAAGCTGGGTTTGTTGAATATGTGCCAGGAGTAGGGAGGGGAAGGGCGACGGAGTATCGGTTATTAGAAAAAGGGGAGGATTATCTACCCATAAAATCCCCCCCTGAAATCCACCCCGAAAGTCCCCCCCCTAATAAGATAAAGAAAAAGATAAAGACATTCTCTGGTGGTGGTGAGGGGGCCGCCACGTCCGAGGGCGAGAGAGCTGTCGAGGATTTTGCCACCGAGCATTGTGATAATCTCGATGTGTACCTGAGGATGACCGAAGATGTGAAGACTGAGGTCTGCAAGGTTACCAAGGAGCTTTTCAAAAAATATACGACACGGGAACCGACGCAGATGGATGAAGCGAGGGTGTTTCCCTATGTTCGCCCGCTCGAAGATGGACCTATATTGCCATTCCCGGAAAATCGGATTCAACTATTGAGCTATGCCTTCCAGCAGGCCAACGAATCGGGAAAGCCTGGGAACTGGAGGTACATCATTGGAGTGCTGGCAAATCTGTACAAGCGAGGGCACGACACCGTGGAAAAGGCGGAGGACTACGATGATCTGCTGGGCGACCTTCGTGGGTCCTGAGACGAAATGAGGTGTATAAACATGGGTAGGTCTTCACAGCGCAAGGGTGCCGATGGCGAGCGGGAGCTGGCCGGCATCCTCCGAGGACGTGGCTATGACATCGAGCGGGGCGGATCCCTGTCCTATGGGGAAGTGCCTGACCTGGTGGGGCTGCCTGGGGTACATATCGAAGTCAAGCGGGTGGAGCGGCTGAACGTGCCCGAGGCGATGGACCAGGCCACCCGGGATGCTGACCGCTTCGGAGGTTTTCCCGCCCTGTTCCATCGACGGTCCCGCTCCCCCTGGCTGGTGACCATGCGGCTGGCCGATTGGCTGGAGCTGTACCAGGGCTTTGAGGAAAAAGAAAAGGCCACCCCCTGAAGGATGGCCCGCCGCCTCCCCCGCAGGGAGACAGCCCGTGGCAGGACTATACTATACCACGGGGGAGGCGGCCACGTCAATGACGAGGGGTGAATTAGAGAGCGCCATCACGATGGCCGTGGAGGTTGGAAGGATGGTAGCGGCCCGGACAGCAAAGGACGCCTTCAAGGCCACCGAGCGCCGCCTGTGCGCTATCCCTGATCTGCGGGAGAAGCTGAAGGATGACGAGGATGAACTGGAGAAGGTCCGGAGGAACGGACTGAAAGAGCGGAGCTACAGCGTCCCCCGCTTTGGGATAAAGCTGCCCCCCGAGGAGATCATGGAGGCTGTCGTTATTGACCTGGAGGCCGCCATCTCCGCAACCAAGCATGAGCTGGAGGCCGTCGAGAAGGCCCTGGCCTCTATCCAGGACGACCCCTATTATCTGGCCGTTGACGGAAAGTACATCCAGCGGTTGACTGACAACGAGATAGCTGAGAAAATCCACTGTGATCCTGTGACTGTGCGGAGGAACAGGAAAAACCTTGTCCAGCGTGTGGCCGTCCGCCTGTATGGAGCGTACGCTGTGAAATAGCCTGTTTGCCCCGTAGCGGGCCGCACAAGCATGGGCAGCCTCCAGGGGTAGGGAATTACCCTCTGGAGGCTGTGCGAGCGTTTACGGGGCGTCCTGAAGCTCTATCTTGAAGTAGATGGTCCCGGTATATGTGCCGTCGATAGTGTCATCTAAAGCGGACACATCTGCATGGAGATAACCATAGGAACTTGGCGATGTAGCACCGTTCTGGAAAGTGGCAACGGTGGCGGTACTCGCTGAGGATATCCATTCCCCAGTGGTACCGTAAGTGTCGGAGCGATAAAGGTTGCATATGGCCTTAATATTTGGCCGCTCCGTATTTGATAGGAAGAAAAAGCCATTTTCATCGAAGGTCTTTTCGCAATCGACAGATACCGTCAGGAGTTTTCCAGCTCCGATGTCGACATTGCTGGCGGTGATGGAAAGGCAGGGGATGGTGTTGGTATCATATGCTGCTGGTATACTTACTTCGTATGTGGGCTGGGCCGGTGCTGGAGTGACAGGAGGGGCCTCAGTCCTGAATCCTGAAAAGGTACAGTAGATTTGGGTAGTAGTTTCTGCTGCCGAAGCCGGTAGGGGGAGCGCCAGGAGGAGCGCCAGGGAAAGGAATGCGGCGAGGGCTTTCTTTTTCATGGGTGGACCACCTCTCAAATTATTTCTATCGTGAGCTTTACATCAGCCCCATTCATGGGCTGCATACTGTCCAGGGAATAACAGCTATATCGGAGGATGGAGTTTTCATAAGCCCCTGCCGGCGGGACTGAGGCAAGGGTCATGGTCGATAGGCTTTCCCCTGGAGGGACGAGGCCTGATCTGAAAATCTCCTCCCCGCTCGGGAGGAACAGGGAGATGACGAAATAGCAGGCGTTTCCTGCCGGATTGTAGAAGGGGGCCGCCTGCTGGCCGGTGCTGGCCGCTATCTGGAGCCTGTCGAAGCCGGGGATGGTGGTAGACCCCTCCGGGGCTGTGGCCTGGGCAGTTGGTGTCGCTGAGGAGGCAGCAGCAGGTACCAGCAGCGAGGCCTCTGCTGCTGGCGCCGGGGTGGTGGCCCCTTCCCCCATGTGATACCCCACCATGCCGGCCAAGAGCATGAAGGCGACCGCACATAGGACGCCCAGGGAAAGCACCAATTTGTCACGCATAAAGTTCACCCCCCTTCTTCGTCTGCCGCCCCTATGGTATCAGCTCCCGGGCTGGATGGACAGGCAAAGTGGGTGGGTGATTTTTTCCACCTCCGCATGGTGGAGTTATCGGCAGGGCAGGAAGCTGTGGCCCCCGCTTCCACGGCCTCGATGACGGGGCTGGCGTAGTGTTTATATGGGCGCATGAAGTCTGGAAGCTCCAGGTGGAGCCTGTGACAGGATGGGCACCGCAGGCGCCGGAGCTGGAACAGGAGGACGGCCCCTGAGCCGTCCACCACCCGGCGGGGCCTGGTGTCATAGCCTGAGAGCAGCACACCGCAGGCGGGGCACAGGGGCGGGTCCCTGGCCCGGATGCGGTAGACCCCTGCCCCCTTCTCCACGGTGTAGTGGGTCACTACCAGCATAGGCCATGCTGACGAAGGAAGGGGTCCCGCTCCACCAGGAGAGGGACCCCTTGACTATGCAACGAACCACGAGGGAACAACGAGAAATGGGGGGGGCTACGGGTCATCGGGGACATAGGTCATAAAGTCCCCCGGCTGGCAGTTGAGCCGCTTGCATAGGGCCTCTATGGTGCGAGAATCAATCCCCCCACTGACCTGTCCGAGTAGCTTTTGCCTTGTTGCGCTTCCGATGACCTTTTCTGCATTCAGCTTATAGATGGTGGTCCCGTTGGTCTTCAAAATGTCTTGGAGGCGGCTATAATCCATCGCCATGCTGTCACGTCCTCTCTGGGGGCGGCGGCTTTTTATAAAAGCCCGCTCTCCTAGTATAGCTATATTATAGCCCAAAAGATAGGCAATGTCTAGGCTAAAAATGGACAAAGAAAAAGCCTAGAGTTTGGCTATAATGTCAATAGACAATAGGCAAGAATTAGGCTATACTATAATCACAGCAAGGGGGAAGACCCCAAGCGGGCCGGGTCAACTGGAGAAGGCCCCCGGAGGGGGTAAAGCACCAGGGACAAGGGCGGGACGGGATTTCCGAAAGGGAAGGGCCTGAGTAGGACAGAAGCCCCCCGCCACCCGGCCAAGGGGACAACGGCAATCGTTTATAAGCCTAACACCGAGATTGCGTATAAGAGCGGAACGGTATAGGGAATGGGAAGCAGATGAGGCCACAGCCCTAATGACCCCCGCCGCCGGGGTCCCCGCAAAAATCTGAAAGGAGATCACACCATGAGCATGAACGAGATGGAGAGCAAAATCCGAGAGCTGCGCCAGCTCCAGAACCTGATTGAGGAGGCCCAGGCCGAGGCTGAGGCCATCAAGGACAGCATTAAGGCCCACATGGGGGACGCCGAGGAACTGAGGGCCGGGGAGTACCGGGTGACCTGGAAGGCCGTCACCGCCTCCCGCCTGGACACCGCTGCCCTGAAGAAGGCCCTGCCGGAGGTGGCCGAGCGGTTCACCAAGACCACCACCTCCCGCCGCTTCTGCGTGGCATGAGAAAAGCCCCTTGCATCAATGCCCGTCAAAGCTGGATGCAAGAGGCCCCCACGGACCCACCTGGGCGGGTCTGCTTCCCCAGTATAGCAGGCCCGCTCGAAAATATCAAGGAGGAGTTTATATATGATTATCACACCTGAGCTGAAGGTGAAGCAGCAAAAAATCCTGGACATCTTCAAGCGAATGACCCTGGACGAGCAGTATGTGGTGGTCGGGTATCTCAGTGAATATGCGGACCAAAACTACATGAAGGGTATTCACAGGAATCTGGGCGGGGGCGGTAAGGTTGTCCAGTTTCCCACCGTCGCCCGGTAGAAGGCGAATCGGTGAGGGATGCCGGGGGTTTACACACGTGGGAATACGTGCTATAATAGATACTGCCGGGAGGGGCAGACTATGAGGGTAAACGAAGTGAAGCAGATGCTTCGGAAGAACGATTGCTATTTCTACCGGCAGGGCAGCCGGCATGAAATTTGGATCAGCCGGAGGACCGGGAAGAAGTTCCAGGTCCCGAGGCATGGGACCCAGGATGTCCCCCCTGGGACCCTGAAGTCCATCAAGGAAAGTGCTGGGATCGAGTGATGTGAGGAGGATTGAAATGGCAAAGTACGCATATCCCGCAATCTTCACCAAGGAGGAAAAGGGCTACTCTGTGGCCTTCCCGGATATAGAGGGCTGCTTTACCTGCGGCGACACCCTGCCGGAGGCGATGGAAATGGCCGAGGACGCCTTGTGCCTGATGCTCTATGACCACGAGGAGGATGGAGAGGCCATCCCCGCCGCCTCAGATGTGAAGACCATCCAGGAGGGGACGGCGGAGGTCGTTTCCCTGGTGTGCTGCGACACGGTGGAGTATCGGAAGCTCTATGACAACAGGGCGGTGAAGAAGACCCTCACCATCCCGAATTGGCTGAACACCCTTTCTGAGCGGGCGGGTATCAACTTTTCCACCGCCCTGCAAGAGGCCCTGAAGGCAAAACTGGACATCCAGTGAGAGGAGGACACATCTATGCCGTTGCCGCAAGAGAACCGTTACACCCTGGCCGATGCCCTGGCCTGGGACGAACAGGACCGCATCGAGTTGATCTATGGGGACCCGGTGATGATGGCCCCGCCCACCCGGGCGCATCAAAAGGCCGTCATGGAGCTGTCAGCGCAGCTCCACGCATACCTGAAGGGGAAGAAGTGCGAGGTCTATCCCGCTCCCTTCGCCGTCCGCCTGTTTGAGCAGGACGGGGACCGCCCGGAGGATGTGGACACGATGGTGGAGCCGGACATCTCCGTGGTGTGCGACCCCTCCAAGCTGGATGACATCGGCTGCAAGGGTGCGCCTGATCTGGTGATGGAGATACTTTCCCCATCCACCACCCGGCATGACCGCTTCACCAAGTTCAACCTCTACCAGCGGGCTGGGGTGCGGGAATACTGGATCATAGACCCTGCCGAAAAATCGGTACAGGTCTTTGCCCTGGAGGATGGGCGGTATACCGCCAAAGACTTCGGGGCCGCCGGCGACAGGCTGCGGGTGAACGTCTTGGAGGACTGTACCATTGACCTGTCCCAGGTCTTTCCTGAGTGACCAATAGAGGCCGGAGGGTGATCCCTCTGGCCTTTTACTTCATCTGGAGGTGGTGGCATTGGCAAACGCTGAGAACCTGAAGGGGAAAGGGCTGGACAGCCGAACAGCGAACGAACAACGAGAAATAGCCCGGAAGGGCGGTCAAGCCTCTGGAGCTGCCCGAAGGCTGAAGAAAATGCGTCGGGTTGTGGGTGAGATACTGCTGGATATGCCCGTTGAGGATAGGGAGTTGCAGCGTATAATGGAGCGGCTGGGGATTCCTGAAGAAGAACGCACATACCGAATGGCTGTCGTGGTGGCTATGCTTATTCAAGCCCTAAAGGGAAATGTCAACGCTGCGTGTTTCATCCGGGACACCATTGGGGAAAACCCGAGTGACCAGCTCCGGCGGGAGAAGCTGAAGCTGTCCAAGGCCAAGTTCGAGTATGAGAAGGCCGGGACCGAGCGGGAGGAGGCGTCCCTTGCTGAGGCTATCCAGGCGGCCTACGAGGCCCGCATGGAGCGGGAGGGGCTGGTGGACCCTTCCCGGGATGCTGACGGCGGTCATACGGAGGCGGAGGGGGCTTGACGGGGCCTTGTGTAGGTTGCCAGCCTGCCCGCTTCCCTGCCGGTATGGTGATTTGTAGGGATGAGGTCAGGCGGTGCGGCTCCCGAGAGAAACTGACACAAAACTGACACGGATATGGAATGGGAAGCATTTTTAACCATTGACAAGGGATGATAAGCAGGGACAAGAAAATGGTGGGAGGCGTTGGCCTGCAAGGGCTGGAGGATGATAAGACAGAATAAACAATGACAAGGAAAATCAAACGGTTATGAGTTGGTAAGGATGAGGTCCCCAGTTCAAATCTGGGTAGCAGCTCCAAGAAACTCCTGAAATCGCTGGATTTCGGGAGTTTTTGTTCTGTTTTTATCAAAAATAATGTGGGTCAAAAAGTAGGTCAGGTTGGGTGACCCACAACTTGACCCACACGGGGAAATGTCGGGAAAGGTTCAGAGAGCACCGGGCAGGAAGTTTGGCCTTCCTGCCCGGTGTTTTTGATGGGTCATGGGGTGTGTTTACATCATCTGGCTCATGAAATTTCCCATGGTTTCCGCAGCCTGGTCCTGCATCTGCCGCGTGGCGTGGGTGTAAGTGCGGAGGGTGAACCCTGCGTCATAGTGTCCCAGCATACTGGAGACGGTCTTGATGTCCACGCCATTCTGCAACGCTAAGGTTGCGAAGGTGTGACGCAATGCGTGGAAGGAGATATGCTCCAGTCCGGCGTCCTTGAGGATCTTCTCATGGAGCTTCACCACCGAGTCGGGGTAGTACATCTCACCTGTGGTGCGGGATGGGAACATATAGGGGCTGTTCGGATGCTTCTCATGTTCCTGGATCAGCAGGTCTACCGCTTCCTGGGGAATGGACACCCTCCGCACTGAGGTTTCCGTCTTGGGCCGGGAGAGGGTCAGTTTCCCGCTGGGGTTTTTGATGTACTGCTTGCTGACCGAGATCGTCCGGTTCTGGATGTTCAGGTCATTCCAGAGGAGGGCCACCAGTTCACCCTTCCGCAGGCCGCTCACCAGCTCCAGGTAAAACATGGGGAGGACTCCCCGAGCGTTGGCGGCGTCCAAGTAGGCTTTGAGCTGTTCGGGCCGGAGGGTTTTCATCTCCACCTTCTGTACTTTGGGGGCGATACAGTCGTCGGTGGGATTCCTGGCGATGAGGCGTTCCTTCACCGCCCGCTCAAACGCGCTGTGGAGCATGAGGTGGACGCTTCTCACTGTGGTGCTGCTCAGGCCAGGGTTGCCGTGTCCGCTCCGCTGGTTCACCCTGCCATGCTCCATCAGGTTTTTGTACATCTTTTGCAGGTCGCGGGAGGTCAGCTTCTTCAGCTTGAGCTTTCCAATTCTGGGGATGGTGTAGGTCTCAATCATCAGCTTGTAGCGGTCAGCTGTGGCCTGACGGATGTTGGGTTGGGCGTAGAGATCGTACCAAGCGCGCAGCCAGGTGGCTACGGTGTGCTCGTCGGTGCGGGTCACGTCCACCTGCTGGGCCTGTTCCACCGCCGCTTTGAGCTTTTCCTTGGCTTCGGCCTGGGTGCGGCCCAGGACGTTTTTGATGATGCGCTTGCCGGTGTCGGGGTCATAGCCCGCGGTGTATCGGCCCTCCCAGCGGCCATCGGAACGCTTTCGCAGATTGCCCTCGCCATTGGCGCGGCGTTTTGACATATCTTATCCACCTCCAGTTCTGATATCGCCATCGTTTTCATCCATGCACTCCATCGTGATCTTGGCGCCCAGCCGGAAGCCCAGGATGAAATTTTCCAACGCCATGATGCTGTCGATCTCCTGTTGCGATTCGATCAGCTTTGCCAAGACCGCCTATCCAGCCTCGTCGAGCTGCTCCGCGAGCTGGTTTTCAAAGCGGGCCACACGGTCTGCTGCCCGTTTTAGCTCTGAATTGGGCGCCATGTCCTGCGTGTTGGGTGTGATGTTGCCATAATAGAGATCTTCCAAGGTATTTCGCATGATTTTCGCCTCCTTTGCAGCGACACACCATACCACAGGCTGGCGGGAATAGCTACGGCAAACGGGAAAGATTATCAGTTTGGACATATCTTTTTTGATTTGCGCTGGCGGCGTTCTCTTTGTAGACAGTGGTGCAATCCACACCCCCGCATAACGGCGCACAAAGGGGCCAATACCGCGCTTCTTTTATGGGAGGGGCACGGATGCCGTTTGATCCGTAGGATGGGCACATACCGCTTCACAGGGGCGGACACGGGGGAAATGTCTCGGGGGCCGCTCTCTGCGGAGCGGCCCCCGGCGATTTGCCGTGGCGGTGCTATTCCGGATAGCGTGTGTACATAGCATACCCAGGCTGTTCCTCCAGCCACCATTTGAAGTACTGCCCTCCCCAGCGGGCTTTGTTGTTCAGCCCGCTCTCGGTGACTTTGATGTACTCATCGGTTTTCTTCACCACCACAACTACGTGGCCGCTGGTACTATTGTCGTAGTGGATCAGGTCACCGGGACGGATCTGCTCCCAGCTTGGGTCAGTGATCCGCTTCCAGGGCAGAGTGCCGAACGCGGCATCGGAACAGAGCATCGCCCAGCCCGCACAGTGGTCGCAGTTGCTGAATGGCCGGTTGAGCGGATCATTGGGACGATAAAACTCGCCGTAAACTGTGCCCGTGGGATAGGCTTGCTTCAGCTGCGCCAGGGCGGCCTGCACACTTTCTTCCGTGGGCCCGGGGGATGCGGCGGGGAGTTCCTCCCGGTAGGGCTGGGTGCTGTCAATGTGGACGGAGTTGGTGGCGGCATTGTAGGTCACTCCAAAATCCACGGCCTTTCCGATGTCTCGCAATTTGACATAATTGTTCCCACCGATGTTGTAGGCGGTCATGCTGATCCGTTGGCCGTCCACATAGATGGGTTGGTTGCTGGGACGGGCGGTGAGATGATCCGCCGCCTGGGCGGCGGGGCCGCTGAGTGCGAGGCCCGCGAGGATGCCGATTCCCATAAATACTGCTTCCCGTTTTCTGGTCATGATGATTCTCCTTTCAGTTGTGTTGTGCCTTTGGCAAACACAACCATGCGGAAGGGTTGCTTGGAAGTCAAGCACAATCAAGGCTACGGCGTGGAGAAAAACAGGGCCGCAAATGAAGCAGATTGCACAGCGAGGGATTCCTATATTGTTTTCTGTGGCGCAGATTTTACGGGAATCACATGGTCTGTTCCCAGCGCTGGTCGCCGCTAAACTTTTGGCCCAGGGCCATTTTCTTGATGGCCTCGCGGCGGCGCTGTTTGCTGTCTGTCCAGGTGGGCGGCGCGGGAAGCTGCCACTCATCGTCACGCTCCAGGTCAGCCGCCACCTGGAACCACCCGGCGGCCAGCTCTCCCAGCCATCCCTCATCCGGCTCCACCGTCTGGGGGCGGAAGCCGGTGGCCTGCCGGTAGAGGAACAGCATCTCAAGATTTTCCTTGAGGAAGGTTTCATCGTGGAGGCTGCTGTCCCGGCACTTGCGCCCGTTGGGACAGGTAAAGGTGATGTGCTTTCGGTTTGGAGACCAACTGACCTCGTAACCTTCCAGCTCCATGTTTTCGATGAAGTTCTCCCGGTCAGTTGCGTACTCCAGCGCCTCGTTGATGGCCTGGATGAGATCCAGTTTCCAGCTGTCACCGCGCAGGCCAGCCTGGTACCCACCGGGCTTCATGCGCTTCTTTTTCTTCCTGGGATCGCACTCCTCCAGCACCTGCAGACCGTGGGCCAGACAGATTTGATCGTTCACTTTTCGGTGTGTCAGCAGATCGTCATAGCTTTGGTGGAGCTTGTGCCCGTCCTTGTGACTGACGCTGTTTACCACCATGTGGTTATGCAGATGGCCGGTGTCAACGTGGGTGGCGATTATCACCTCGAAATCCGGGAACTGCTTCTGCGCGAACTCCAGGCCGATGGCGTTGACCTCTTGGGGGGTGATATTGTCCTCCGCAGAGAAGGACTGGACGAAGTGGTAGAACTGCGTCCCTCCTGTTTTGCGGAAGCGTTCCTTGGTCATCTGCATCTCAATGAACGCGGACTGTGGGACGCAGTTGCTGCCAGTGACCAACCACGCATCACCCCAGCGGGTTTTCTTCTCCTGTTCCACGTAGTCGATCACGCCGCGCATGGAGCTGGCGGACTGCTTTTTGCACTGGATCTCGGTGAAGGTCGCCATCAACGCACCTCCCGGATCACCGCGCTCACTGCGTCACACAGCTTGGTATATTCGCTGACCAAGTCGTCCCCGCGCAGGACGGAGATCCGTCCCATGTTGGCCAGGGTGGTGAGCTGGTTGAGGTTGCGGCCCTGGGCCTTTAGTTCAGAGAGGAGATCGTCCAGGCCGTCCACCCGGACAATCTCCTTTTCCAAGGCGCAGGCGGTGAGGTACTGCTCCCTGATGAAAGCATTATCATTATACCTCATTGGCTGTCAGCCTGGTTTTTATTGTTGCACCCGCTTTCTTAACCTGCCATCATCAGTGCGGGGAGGTCGTCCCCCGCAGACGGGCCGTGGCCCATTTCGGCTCAATGCTCGTTAAAATACTTCAGATAATAGGTCTTGACCGCCGGACTGGAAATGGCGTAGCCGTTGACGGTGCAGAACCGGGCGATCATACTGAAATTGAGGTTTTGCTGTTCCTGCATCTGTGCCAGCATCCCTTCCACTTTGGGGAAGCTCTCCAGCTTGCACCGGGCAGGGCCGTAATAGGTCGGGCGGGTGCTGTCCAGTTCGGCCTCTAAGGTGACCGATGGGCTGCTCATTCTGTCCACCAGGCCGGTCAGCTTGTCCACCACCGTGACCATCGCTGTGGCGGCCTGGGCCATTGCGGTAGCAGCCTGGGCCATCTGCTCCGCCAGCTTGGTCAGACCCGCCGTCTGGCTCCCGTAGCCGCCTGTCTGCCGGATGCTGGGCAAAACCTCGTGGGTCACCCAGCGGGTGAACTTCTTGGCCTCCGGCTTGTCTGAGCGGAGGATGACCTTGTACAGGCCGCTCTCGCTGATGATGGTCATCTTCTGGCTGCCTCCAGGGGTGTCGATTTGAGCGACACCCTTTTCATCCTCATCCAGACGCCGCGATGCATCCCGATTGTTCTTGACAGAAAGCACCCGGCACACATCGGCCAGCACCCACCAGACCTCCCCGCCCTATTCCACAGTGCGGACCTCGTTGTCCTCGTACTTGAACACCTGCATCTCGTTCATGGTTTATGCTCCTTTCGTTTCGGTAAAAATATCCTCAACCCCACAATGGAGGGCTTCGGCCAGGGCGCGGGCGCGGATGGGGTAGGTATAGCCCGCCTGATCCAGTTCGATGCGGTAGACCGCATTCTTGGGCAGTCCCGCCAGCAAGGAGAGTTTCTGGCAGGACAAGCCAGCCTCCAGGCGACGGTGCTTAATCTCGGCTACTTTCGGAATGAACATAAATAAACCTCCTTATATTGTACTCTGTCTAAGCTACATTTGATATAATAGCTTTTACTCTGTCTAATGTCAAGCGTATTTTTCAAATTTTCTTTTACATTGTCTAAGTTCTCTGCTATACTCGACTAAATTGGAGGTGCGAACCAATGAACAATTCTGAAAATATGATAGAGCGGCACAAATTTTCTCTCCGTTTACAGTCTCTCCGTAAAGAAAAAGGACTGACCCAAAAGCAACTTGCAGAAAGGTTAAATACCAGTATTTCATCTATAATCAGCTACGAAAACGCCCAAAGATTCCCGTCTACTGCTGTAATAGGATTGCTGTTGCGGTTTTTCAATGTCAGTAAGGAGTACCTGTTAGGAGAAACCGATGAACGGGGAGGTGAGTATACTTGGGACGATCCCGAAATCATGGAGGCCGTGCGGGAGAGCCTTCCAGCGCAGATCAGCGGGCTAAATGACGTGTTAAAGGGCTGTCCTGCCCAGGAGCAGAAGCTGACCTTTGACATCCTGGTGCAGCTTCGCTATGTGCTGGAATTGAAAGACACATCCAAAAAGATGGCGGCCCTATCCATGCTCCACGATGTAGCCGCCGCTGTAGAACACCTGGCAGGCAAGGAGAAATGAGCCTTTATTTTTTGCCGTGATTGAATACGCTTGTATCTTAAACGCCAGCGCCATTTTTGTCTTAAATATGGAAGATAATTCCGTATTCCGTAATGCTTTTGAACACCAGGGGGGCGGAACTCCCGCCGCAACCGATAATGGGTGGTGTTTCATCACCCGCCACTCTGAAACCGTTGGTAACAGCCGCTTTTGCGGCACTTTCACCCCCCTGTGCTTAACTTCCGGGGGTAGTTCCGGGGTCTGTCCAATTAGGCAATAAAAAAAGATCATTTAAGCGAGGCCCGCGCACCGTCTGCGCCGTCTCATTTAAATGGTCTTTTTACGTTTTTTTAAAACCTTGTAACCGTTGCAAATACACGGTTCTTGCGGTTTTCCCCGCCCGTGATTTTTCCACTTAAATGGTATTTAAATGGTCAAATCCGCCGCCAGTGCCGCCAGCCCACAAACAGGCCGGATCGGCCCAAAAACACCAAAAAAATTTTGCAATCCTGTTTCCCCAGGACTGCAAAACTTCTTAACTTTCTGCAAAGAAAACCACTTGGAAACCCAGATATTCAGTCAGATTCCGTGATTTGACGGTTTTTTTCACAACCAAATCCCCACACGGCCTTTTTTCTCAGTTCATCTGAAAATCTACAGCCGATTTTGAGGACAGGGAAATCTGCTTCGTGCATCAACTCATAGCTGCTGGACGGAGCGATGCCCAGCACCTTCGCCACCATTGCTGCGTTGAGGAACAGCGGCAGGTCATCATAGCTTTTGTACTCAGATAATTTCATTGGCGTTTCCTTTCATAAAATTTTGTTGGCCACGCGCCGTACACCTTCCTGCCCCAGAATCTCGCTGCGGCGTTCTCACCCTGTTGGCACGCTCATCCCGTGTGGGAGTCTTGGCGGTGCTTCGTCCAGGGAGTATGTACTCCGGCGGTGGGTATTTACTTGTCAAAGTTCATCTGCCCCTTCCCTTTGGGACAGCTCCATGATAGAATAACCGCGGAGAGTTTTACATCAGGAAGTGATCTTTGTGGAAGATACAGATCAGGTGGTATTTTACGAGCCACGGCTGTTGCTGGTGGAGGTGGGTGAGGGGCGTTTTTCCACCGTGCTTCAGCATGGGGACGGGACGGTGAAGCGGCTGCCTGTTACTACGTCCGCCAAGGATCTGATTACCGCCGCAGAGATCGACTACGGACCATACCGCCGGGAGATCAAACGGCTGCGGGAGGAGCACCCGCTGTTTGCGGCGCGGCTGGACATTCCGGTGGCGGACTTTGAGGACTTTGTGACAGAGACGCTGCTTCTGCCGTCCATGCTCCAGAAGATCGACCCAGTGGGCTTTTTTGCGCTGGGGGTCTTGCTGGATCAGGTATTGCAGAGGGAGGACGATGGCAGCGCGTTGTTCTTGCTGGACGCGGCACAGGAGTTGCTGCACGTGCTGGAGGAGCCGATCTGCACACAGATCTACCTGCGAAATATTCTGGAGATGGCCTTTGACGGGAGGGAGCGGGCCACACAGAGGGAACGGTTTGAGAGACTGCGCCAGGTGTATCCCGATGTGGGGAGACTGTGCGATCCGGCCAAGCTGTCCGATGTGGAGCCGGGACAGAGGGTGTTCAGGGCCAATTCAGTATTTGGGCTGCGGATGCTGGCACTGGCCCTCTGCTTCCAACAGGACAAGCAGCGCATTGCCCGGTGCGACTACTGCTGGGGCTGGTTCATCCCAAAGACGAAAGAAGTCACCCGGTACTGTGACCGGGTGACGGAGGAGTTTTTACAGCGGATCGACACCACCCATGAGCTGGGCAGTTACGAAGCGGATAAGGCAGAGTTGGTGGAGGAGATGGTCTGGCAACGCCGGGGGGCTGGTGACTTTAGCTTTGATCCAGAAACGTATTATCCAGAAATGATACAGGTGCTTGATTTGGGCGCGGCGGAGCCGAAGTGGGAGATATATACAGCGGATCATCTGCGGAAACAGGAGCAGCAGGGGCATCAGAGTTTGCGGGAGAAACATGGGAAACGATAAGGGGGGACGAGGAGTGAAGAACATAGCCATCGTGGAGGACGAAAATGCCGCCGCTGAGCATCTTACGGCATACATACAGCGGTACGCCGCCGAGTTTGGCCAGCAATTCAATATTACCCGGTTTTGTGACGGTGAGGAGTTCCTTCAAAACTATAAGTCCGTTTATGCGGTGGCGTTTCTGGATATTC
>OFFF01001026.1_pt1 | contig 18900 bp, 15 predicted proteins | sample 1521301 | NCBI WGS metagenome assembly OFFF01 (sample SAMEA3504101, study PRJEB24116) | mouse gut metagenome | biome: mouse gut; feature: mouse-associated habitat; material: faeces | place: Denmark | collected 2011
GGCAGGGCGACAGGGATACTGCAAACAGGGCGGCGAGCACAGCATTGTATAGCAGCGTGTTGATTGGCGGGGTTCTGATTGTCTTTGCTGTAGTTTTTCTCAGACCGGTCTTAGCGTTGCTTTCCCAAAATCTGTGGTATCAATGGAATCCTTTATGCGCAGCCGATTGCGGATGCGTTTTCGGCTGTGATTACTATTTTTATGGTATGTTTTGATATTTGGTGGCATTCCAACCGGTTGACAGAGGAAGAATGGAAAGAGGTTTACGGAGGGCATGGATCATGAAATGGACATGATTGGATTTTTGGGCTTCTATGAGGGCCGTAAGCCGATATTGTATGAGAGTTCAGAAAATGGGAGTGCCATCAATCAATTGCTGCTTGACCAATAAACAATAAATTGATAATTGATTCTTCCGTGGGTTCTCTGCTATACTGTAAACACGCCGGCAGACTAAAAATCGGAGGAAAACAGTATGCAAATCGAATTTGGAGAAAAAATCAGAGAACTACGCAAACGGGACGGAAGAAAACAGGAAGATCTGGCGGCAGCTCTCGGTGTCACAAAGCAGGCAGTCTCCCGCTGGGAAGCGAACGGCGGATACCCCGATATGCAGATGCTCCCGGCCATCGCGAACTATTTCCATATCACCATAGACGAGCTTTTCGGATATGATAACGACAGGCAGATAAGATTGCAGTCGTATGTAAATCAGGCCGACCAGATACGCAACGGTGGGGACATAAGACAGCTTCTGGAGTTTCTGCGGAATGCGATTTCAGAGTTCCCGTCGGAATGGCGGCTTCAATGCCGCCTTGCAAACGCTCTGGCGATATTGGGATATCAGGAGTGCGAACCCAATGCAACCATTTCCGAAGGAGGTTCAGTTTGCCTTGACAGAGAGAAGAATGCCCAAAACCGATACCTGAAAGAAGCGGTTTCCGTATATGAAGCAGCTTTAAAAAAAGATGCTTTAGAAAAGGATATGGATGATGGCTATCGCACAGGGGTAATCGGGGCTCTCATATGCCTTTATTCCTTTATAGGTGATTTTGAAAACGCGGAAAAAACGGCGCGTTCCCAGTCGCCAATAAAGATCAGCCAGGAAGTGCTCCTGGCAAGGGCTGCAGAAGGCGAAAAAGCTGAAGAATACTGCGGTGAAGCAATCCTTGCCCTGATGCATGAATTATACATGGTGATAGATGGCTTCATAACAGCGAAACATTCCCTCACATATTCACAGGCGGCGCTTGACGCGGAGCTTGCTGTGGCGCGATTATATGAGAGCATATTGGAAGACGGAAACTATGGAAGCTTTCACAACGACATATGCATGCTTTATTTGAACTGTTCTGCCATAGCAGTACGGCTGAATGAATCAGAACACGCATTGAAATATCTTGAGATTGCATTGGATCATTTTATGCAATGGGAGCATTTTTCCAAATCAGATCAATTGCGGGAAAGCCATCAGCTGACGGCACCGTTAGTCAGCAAGGTGAAGAGCGGCGCAACAAGCTTTGTTGTGATGAATCGTGAATGGTTCGAGAAGCGGATTCCCGCAGCATATGTGGACACCATCAGGAACAATCCGAAGTATGCATTATTTTTTGAAAAATCATGATTGCTGTTCTGCTCTGCCCCCTTGTCTGCTGAAGTGACAGGGGGCAGGCTTGGACAGTGATTGAGGGGATACAGTTTGGCACCGGGCAGACCGCGGCCAGTGCAGAGGATTCTCATGAGCTGATACAGCTTTTGCGATTGATTTAGAGATGAATTAGTACAAAAAATTCATCAAAAAAATGTTGACAAGTCCCTAAAGTGTGATTAAAATGATAAAGAATCAATGAAAGACAATGACGGAGCGAGTACATATTTTTGAAAGTTACAGAGAGCCGCGCAAGCTGAGAAGCGGTACCAGTAGAATCTATGGAAAATCCCTCCTGAGTCGCAGCACCAAAGCAGCCATGCGAGTAGATGCTGACGGGTTCCTTCCGTAAAAGAGGACGCATATGTTGGTATGTCGTAGATGGGATAAGAAGAAAAGGCAGGCTTCTACCGTTTGCGGTGGAGGCCGTTTTTTATTAGGAATTGTCGGAGCAGTGGGAAGAAGAATTCAGAAGGAGTGATACGGAAATGAAGAAAACAATGGAAATCAGATGGCATGGAAGAGGGGGCCAGGGGGCCAAGACGGCTGCGCTTCTGCTGGCGGATGTGGCGTTCAAGGCTGGAAAGTTCGTACAGGGCTTCCCGGAGTACGGGCCGGAGCGCATGGGAGCGCCGATTACGGCCTACAACCGCATCAGCGAGGAGCCGGTCACGGTGCACTCCAACATCTATGCCCCGGACTATGTGGTAGTGGTGGACGACGGGCTGCTGGAGACCACGGACGTGACCCATGGACTGAAAGAAGACGGAGCTGTCATCATCAATACGGAGAAGGAAAAGGACACGTTGCTGCCGTTTCTCCATGACTATAAAGGCAAGGTCTACACTTTGGATGCGAAATCCATCTCCATGCAGACATTAGGGAAGAACTATCCCAATTCCCCCATGCTGGCAGCGGTGGTGGCGGTGTCCGGCATCATGGAACAGGAGGACTTCCTGAAAGAGATGGAGGCATCTTTCCGGCATAAATTCGCCAAGAAGCCGGAAGTCATTGACGGCAATATGAAAGCTCTGGAGCTGACATTTTCGGAAATCACCAAAGCAAGCGCATAAAGCATTTCCAGGTTGTCTGGTGCGAAGCCTTCCCATGGGGTAAGGACAAGTTTCAAGCTTTTCTCTAAAGAAATTGTATCAGTGATTTTCCGACAATTCTTAAGGGGGAGAGACTTGGGGTTGATCCGCACGGACAGTTGTATGAGGAAAAGAAAGGTAGGACAAATCCATGATAAGTGATAGAATAAATGAAAGCAGCCCCTGGCAGGACATCACGGAGGGCAATCAGATCTACGAAGCCGCCACCTCCAGGGAGTTCTGCACGGGAGAGTGGCGCACGTCCACCCCGGTGTGGAACCAGGAAAAATGCAGACAATGCCTTCTGTGCACCCCGGTCTGCCCGGACTCTTCCGTTCCGGTGCGGGAGGGACAGCGCACGGAGTTCGATTACGACCACTGCAAGGGCTGCGGCATCTGTGCGAAAGTGTGCCCTTTTGGCGCGATCACCATGAAGGAGGGAAAATAAATGGCAGTCAGAGAACGTCTATCCGGCAATGAAGCCGTGGCATACGCCATCAAACAGATCAATCCGGACGTGATGCCGGCATTCCCCATCACGCCCTCCACGGAGATTCCTCAGTATGTGGCAAACTATATCGCCAACGGGGAAATCGACACGGAGTTCATCCCAGTGGAGAGCGAGCACAGTTCCATGAGCGCCGCCGTGGGGGCTTCCGCGGCGGGGGCAAGGACGCTTACGGCCACTTCCTCCTGCGGCCTGGCCCTGATGTGGGAGGAGCTGTATGTGGCGGCTTCCAACCGGCTGCCGGTGGTGCTGGCGCTGGTGAACCGGGCCCTGTCCGGCCCCATCAATATCAACGCAGATCATTCCGACAGCATGGGAGCCAGGGACAGCGGGTGGATCCAAATCTACGCGGAGTCCAACCAGGAAGCCTATGACAATTTCCTTCAGGCCTACCCGATTGCGGAGCACAAGGACGTGATGCTTCCGGTGATGATCTGCCAGGACGGCTTTATCACCAGCCATGGGGTGGAGAACATCCTCCTGGTGGAAGACGACCTGGTCAAAGGGTTCGTGGGCCAGCGGGAGCCGGAGCATTATCTGCTGAATCCCCAGGAGACTTTGGCGGTAGGCCCCTATGCGGTGTCCAGCTATTACATGGAGACGAAGCGTGGCCAGCGACAGGCCATGATCAATGCCCGCAGGGTGATTCTGGAGGTGGCGGAGCGTTTCCGGGCCATGACAGGCCGGGAATACGGCTTCTTCGAGTCCTATCGCCTGGAGGATGCGGACTATGCTGCTGTAATCATCGGCTCTGCGGCGGGGACATGTAAGGCGGCCATCGACCAGATTCGGAATACCACCGGGAAAAAGGTGGGCCTGTTGAAAATCAGGGTGTTCCGCCCTTTCCCGGAGGAGGAAATCGCGACGGCGCTGGCCCATGTGAAGGCGGTGGCGATTCTGGATCGTTCAGAGATGTTCTCCGCCACGGGAGGTCCCCTGGGCGCAGAGGTCAGGGCAGCCCTCTACCAGGCAAAGTGCGGCGCGGAAGCAGTGAACTATCTGTACGGGCTGGGCGGCAGAGATATCACGGTGGATGATTTCTGCCAGGTTTATGAGAAACTGGAGAAGATCGCAGCGGAGCACAGGATAACGGACATGTATGATTACATAGGGCTCCGCGGTGTGTAAGGAATTGTCTACAAATAACTGCTACGAGTTGAAAGCCGTTTTCCTTGTGTTTCAGGGCTTTTTCCTACAGAAGTTGTAGCAGTTATTTTCCGACAGTTCCTAAGGAATTGTTGGAGCAGTTTTTTCCGACAGTTCCTAAAGATTTTCTAAGGCTGTAGAGTACACAGCTTAAAGCGCTTAAGTGCATGGCGCTTGAAGATTTAAGTTACACACAGAAGAATGCCCAAAGTGCGGGTATTCTTTCAAGCGCGATTTTTGCGCTTTGTGTGCACCGAGTTATCGGGTGTCTGGACGATTGAGATTCTTTTTATAAGGAGCAGAATATGGAGGCAGCATATAATTTTAAGGAAATCATGAATAGGCCGGAGCGGCTGGCACCAGGGCACAGGATGTGCGCGGGCTGCGGCGGCACCATCGCAGTCCGCGGGGTGCTGCGCTCGCTCCATGAGGGGGACAGGGCGGTCGTGGGCAATGCCACGGGATGCCTGGAGGTCTCCTCCTTTATGTACCCTTACACGGCATACGAGGACAGCTATATCCACAATGCTTTCGAGAACGCGGGAGCGACGCTTTCGGGTGTGGAGACCGCATACAGGGTGCTGAAGAAGAAAGGGAAGATCAAGGAGGATTTTAAGTTCATCACTTTCGGCGGCGACGGCGGCACCTACGACATCGGGTTCCAGTCCCTGTCGGGCGCCATGGAGCGGGGGCATGACATGGTGTATGTGTGCTACGACAACGGCGCATATATGAACACGGGAACCCAGCGTTCCTCCGCAACGCCTCAGTTTGCGGACACCACCACCACGCCGGCCGGAAAGGCGTCCGACGGCAAGGTACAGGTGAGGAAGGATCTGGCGGCCATCATGGCGGAACACCACATCCCTTATGTGGGCCAGACCGCCTTCACAGCCAATTTCAAGGATCTGCACACCAAGGCGGAAAAGGCAATCTACACGCAGGGAGCGGCTTTTCTGAACATCCTTGCGCCCTGTCCCAGGGGCTGGGGATATGAGCCCTCGGAGCTGATGGACATCTGCAGGACGGCCGTTGACACCTGTTACTGGCCGCTGTACGAGGTGGTGGAAGGGAAGTGGATTCTAAGCTACAAGCCCAAGGCGAAGCTGCCCGTCGAAGAGTTCCTCCGCACCCAGAGACGGTTCCGCCATCTGTTCAGACCCGGACAGGAGGAATTGATCGCGCAGTTCCAGAAGGAAGTGGACAGGAGATGGGAGGAGCTGCAGGCACGCTGCGGCCAGTGAGGGGCTGGCAGTGAATCCGGAAAAGTAAGCATTTTCGGCATCATGAATTTGATAAGGGGAGACAGACTGTATTGTGCGGGGCATGATACGGTCTGTCTCTTTTTGGAAAAGGGGATTCTAAGCGGAAACAGAACAAAAGAGGAAGCAGCTGTCCGGGCATCTATATGCAAAAAGTGGACTCAAATCAGTCCTGCCGCAGAAATCTGAAAGAGGAAAGCGGAGTGGCCGGGCTATGGGGGCAGCCTGTCAGACTTGCCAGTGCCGGAGCGCTTTGGGGAGACATGCGACAGCAGATAGGGTCTGGCGGCCGTAGAAGGAGGACGAGGAAGGATATGGGAACCCAGTACGGATATGTGCGCGTAAGCACTAGGGAACAGAATGAGGGCAGACAGCTGCTGGCTCTGAGCGGGGTGCAGGTGCCGGAGAAGAACATATACATGGACAAACAGTCCGGCAAGGACTTCAACCGGCCAATGTACCAGAAACTGTTGAAGAGATTGAAGCCGGACGACCTGCTCTATATCAAGAGCATAGACCGGCTGGGCAGGAACTACGGCGAGATACTGGAGCAGTGGCGGATACTGACCAGGGAGAAGAAGGTGGACATCGTGGTGCTGGACATGCCGCTGCTGGACACCAGGAGAGGGAAGGACCTGGTGGGGACGTTCCTGAGCGACATCGTGCTGCAGGTGCTGTCCTTCGTGGCGGAAAACGAAAGGACGAACATCAGGGAACGGCAGAAAGAAGGCATCGAAGCGGCCAGGCTGCGGGGCGTGCAGTTCGGCAGGCCGAAGAAACCGGTGCCGGCTAATTTCGAGGAGGTATGCTGCAGATGGGCGGCAAGAGAGATATCAGGAAAGGAGGCGGCCAGACAGTGCAACATGCCCTCCACATCCTTCTACCGGAAGGCGAAAAACCAGACGACAGCCTTGAAAGGAAAAAATAATCCGCACTGACAAATGACGACAGATTACTTGACAAGACGAACGGGATGTAGTAAAATAAAAACATGAAATGAGTTCATGGATTAAAGGTTGTTAACTAAAGGTTGCCGAAATAAAGTAGAGGCAATAGATAAAAAATTCGATGTACATTTAGAATGGTAAAGTAATTTAGGAATTGTCGGAAAATAACTGATGCAACTTGTTTAGGAGAAAGCCCAGAAATACAACGAAAACGGCTATAAACTCGCATCAGTTATTTGTAGACAATTCCTTATACTGCTTAACAGTTAAAATTTCCAAGTAACCCGACTACATAACGCCAGCCATATACGTTTAACCAATACAGTACGGTAAATTCTGGCGTTATGTAGTATAGAAACTAATGCCGCACTTCCCCGTAGCCCTAACGCAGGGAAGTGCGGCAGCCGGCAATAGAGGAAGGAATATATAGGGAAAGGGAATGGGTATGATGGCAAAACGGAATACGAAATTCAGATTAAAATGCAAAAGGCTGTTGCAAAGCAGCCTTTTTTTGGTTGGAATGGTTTTGGTGATGGCTATGGCAACGTCCTGCGGAGACCGGGATTCCCAGGAATCCGGGCAGGCAAGAGAACCGGGCGCAGGTTCGGAATCTGAAGGAAGCTTGCCGGGAACAGACGAGGAATACAGTCGGGAAAGCGGGACGGATTTCGATGAGGGAGAGGACGCGGGGGACGGCCCCATAGCCGTGGCAGACTTCAGCTATATGCCGATGGATGCGGAGGATTTAAGGGACAGCACGAACACAGGCTATTATACAATAGACGGGGAATGGCTGTACTATGCCCAGTATGTCAATGCTTCAGGCGCAGAGGAAGTCCTGGCAAGTAATAACGTTTATATCTCCAGGGGCAGAATCTCCGACGGCTGGCAGGAGAGGGACTATATCGTACAGCCAAAAACCGTGGCTTATATCAGGCTGAATGCACTGATGGCGGACGGAGCGGGGAACTGCTATGTCTATTGGACGCCTGGTCACCTGGCGGAAGAGGAGGACAGGTTCTATACCCTGGAGAAGTACGGCAGTGAGGGGGAGCTGCTGTGGAAGGCGGACTACAGGGAGGAGGACCTGTCGGGCATGGGGGATGTCCTGGACCAGGGGACAGTGACTGCGGACGGCAGGGTCTTCCTGTTCAGCACCGGAAGCGAGGGAGGGATCCTTTCCTTTGGGCCGGACGGCGGCCTGGGGGAGGCATATGCCCTTTCCGGGCTGGAGAGCCTTGACGGGGTGGCGTCCGGGAAGGACGGGAAGGTGTACGGATACTGCCTCACCGGGGAAGACCCGGCATTTGTAGAGCTGGGAGGATCGGAGGGGAGGTACCCCTGCCCGGACGGGATACTGGACGTATATGACGGCAGAGGCAGCGACCCCTGTGTGAGAAAGGGGGATAGCCTATGGAGCTATGAGCCGGAGACCGGGGAGCTGGGGCGGCTCTGGGGATGGGGGGATGAATCCGTACAGATTGCAGGGGAGGATGTGGACGCCGTCTTCCGGGACGGGGAGGACTTCATGGTCATGTGCTCGGAGTTCCGCAGCAAGTGGGAGGACTGGGTGGACAAGAGGCCTGTGCAGACCTTTGCGGCCATTGCGCTGGAGGACAGGGAGAGGCATCCGCCGAGGCAGCGCCTTGCTCTGGGGACGGCGGCGGATGAATTTATCAGGGGGGAGCTTGGCAGGCTGGACCTCCTGGTGAGGATGTATAACCGCCAGAGCAGGGAATACAGAGTGGAGCTCGTGGAGGAAAAGGATGAGGACTCCATGCAGATGAAGTTCATACAGGGAAAGGGCGCGGATATCATAGACCTTACCCATATCTATGCGGGAAACCTGGCAGGAATCGGCGCATTTGAAGACCTGACGGCCTATTACGAGGCCAGTGACACAGTAGGGATGGAGGACATCCTGGATTCGGTCAGGGAAGCCTGTGTCCTGGCTGGGAAAAACGTGCTGGTGATGCCGTCCTTCCATATTTTAACTGTATCCTCGCTGGAGGAGGAGGTTACGGCGCAGGACTGGGATGTCTGGGAATATCTCGAAAGGGCGGAAAACGAATGGGTGTTTGACGGCCAGAATCCCTTGAATGCACTGACGGACTGCATGGGAGTGAGAGCAGGAGAATATTTCATTGACTATGAAAAGAAGGAATGCCATTTTGACAGTCCGGAATTTCGGAAGCTTTTGGAAGCATGCGGCAGGGTGAGGACTTATGATGAGGCGACATCCGCAAACAGCCGTGCCCATTCTGTCTTTGTGCCCGAGAGGATTACAACTCCCTGGGATATGACGAGGCAAAGTATACGTGGTTATGAGCTGTGGGACAGGGCTGATCGGCTCGTGGGATATCCGGGCATGTACGGGCCTGAGCATAAGCTTTATCCGAGCAGTGTCTTCGCCATGAACAGCGCCTCCAAAAATAAGGAAGGGGCGTGGGATTTCCTGGAATTCATGATGTCGGAGGAAGTGCAGTTGCTGACAAGCTGGTGCTTCCCCTCCAGGAAGGACGCCTTTGAGCAGAGCCTGTCGGACATCTATGTCAGCCCTAGCCGTGCGAATAGCTTCCCGCTCACTGACGAAAATGGCCAGATCGTGATACTCGGAAAGGTAAAAGAAGTGACCGACCATGAAAAGGAAGTGCTGCGCGGGATAGTGGAGGATGCTAAATATGACAGCTGGGGAAGCGGTTCCAGCCCGCTTTGGAGAATCGTGTCGGAAGAAGCGGCGATGTATTTTAAGGGAGATGCCGGACTGGATTCCACGATCGATAAAATCCAGAGCAGGGTGCAGCTGTATCTGGATGAATCGAAACAGTAGACTTCTTTTGGTGATTGTGGTACAATGTTGAATTGTTACCCGACTCACGAGCGGAAAGCATCTTGAACCGGTGGCAGATTTTATCGCTCGTGAGTAGATTAGGAACTGCCGGAAAATAATCTACGCATTTTGTTTAGAGTAAACCTGATAAAATCTGTAAATTTTGCAACAGGCTTGCGTAGGTTATTTGGAGGCATTTCCTTATGATGGACAGGAGGCTACAAGCGCCATAGGCGAGGCATGGCGCCAGGAGGCAAAAAGGCAGGCGGCGGGCAAGAATGCCGGAAAGCCGCGGCTTGGAAAGGATAAAGAGGAATGAACATTACAGTCGTAGGAACAGGGTATGTGGGGCTGTCGCTGGCGGTTCTGCTGGCTCAGGACAATGAGGTGACGGCGGTGGACATCCTTCAGGAGAAGGTGGACATGATCAACCGCAGGCGCTCCCCCATCAAGGACGCGGAGCTGGAGGAATATCTGCGGGATAAGGAGCTGCATCTGACGGCCACCACGGACGCAGAGGGCGCGTACCGCAGCGCGGACATCATAATCGTGGCTACTCCCACCAATTATGACAGCAAGACCAATTATTTCGATACCTCCGCGGTGGAGAGCGTAGTGGATCAGGTGTTGCGTGCAAACAGCCAGGCCACCGTTGTGATAAAGTCCACCATTCCGGTAGGATATACCGCGCAGCTCAATGAGGACAGGCACACGGACCGCATCCTGTTCAGCCCGGAGTTCCTACGGGAGACGAAAGCGCTGTATGACAATCTCTATCCCTCCAGAATCATCGTGGGATACGACACCTGCAGCCAGGAGATGCGGGAAAGGGCGGAGGCCTTTGCAGGGCTGCTTTCCCGGGCGGCGCTGAAGGACCAGGTTCCGGTGCTTCTGATAGGTACTACGGAAGCGGAAGCAGTGAAGCTGTTCGCCAACACTTACCTGGCGCTGCGGGTGAGTTTCTTCAATGAGCTGGACACCTACGCGGAGGTGAAAGGGCTGGATACCAGGCAGATCATAAAGGGCGTCTGCCTTGACCCCAGGATTGGCGACCATTACAACAATCCTTCCTTCGGGTACGGCGGCTACTGTCTCCCCAAGGACACCAAGCAGCTGCTGGCGAACTACAGCGACATTCCCGAGAACCTGATTCAGGCCATCGTGGAATCCAACCGCACCAGAAAAGAGTTCGTGGCGGATCAGGTGCTGCGGAAGGCGGGCTATTATTCTTATTCGGAGCCGGACTTCGACTGCTCCTATGAGAAGGCCATCACCGTAGGCGTCTACCACCTGACCATGAAGAGCAACAGCGACAATTTCCGTCAGAGCTCCATCCAGGGGGTCATGAAGCGCATCAAGGGCAAGGGCGCCAACATCGTCATCTACGAGCCCTCCCTGGAGGACGGGAGCACCTTCTTCGGCAGCCTGGTGGTGAATGACCTGGAGGAATTTTTCCGCAGATCGGACTGCATCATCGCCAACCGGTACGATTCGTGCCTGGACAGCGTAGCTGACAAGGTGTACACAAGGGATCTGTTCAAACGGGATTGAGAGACCGGATTGAGAGACTCTGCGGATATTTCTTGACACTTTCCGACGGAAAGGCTATCATGGATAGAAGCATCGAAAGACCGAGGCCATGGGCAGAGTGGCCAGGCGATATCCAGGTAATAGGAAAGGCTTCCGGAAGGCCGCATGTAAAGCAGGCTGGGGAATGGCGGGCTTTCGGCAGTCCCTAAGTGATTTGGAGAGTTCGGGAAGAGATGAGAATAGTTATAACGGGTGTTTTTTATAATCAGGCATCTGAAAGCCTTAAAAAATGAGGGCTATAGATTCCGAGAAGTTATGGGAACGGAGAGGAGGAAGCCGGGGCGGGACAGCCCTGGCGGGAAATATGGCATTGAGCAAGAAGCCCACGACGGGCATGCGGGATATTCTGCCGGAGGAGATGCAGATTCGGGAGTATGTCTCCGGTGTGATCAGGGATACTTACGGCAAATTCGGTTTTACTTCCATCGAGACGCCCTGCGTGGAGAACATCGCCAACCTGACCAACAAACAGGGCGGCGACAATGAGAAGCTGATATTCAAGATTCTGAAAAGGGGCGAGAAGCTGAACGTGGCCGAAGCCGCCACGGAAGAGGAAGTGGTGGACGGAGGGCTGCGCTATGACCTGACGGTGCCGCTGGTGCGGTACTATTCCAACAACGCGGCACAGCTGCCCTCGCCCTTCAAGGCGCTGCAAATGGGCAATGTATGGCGTGCGGACAGGCCCCAGAGAGGGAGGTTCCGCCAGTTCATGCAGTGCGATATCGACATTCTGGGAGAGGCCTCCAACCTGGCGGAAATCGAGCTGATTCTGGCCACCACCACTACCTTAGGACGGCTGGGCTTTCAGGATTTTGAAATCCGCATCAACGACAGACAGCTGCTGAAAGCCATGGCCATGAGCAGCGGTTTTGCGGAAGAGTCCTGTGACAGCGTGTTCATCACTTTGGACAAGATGGACAAAATCGGCATGGACGGCGTGGAAGCGGAGCTTCTGGAGAACGGCTTTGAGAAGGAGACTGTTGACGGATATCTGGAATTGTACAGAGGGCTGGAACAGGCCGGGGACGGCGTAGCCTTCCTGGCGGAGAAGCTGGCAGGGAATCTGGAGCCTTCCGTGACGGAGGGGCTGCGGGAAATCATCGACAGCGTCAATGCGGCGAAGACGGCTTCCTTCAAGATGGTGTTCGACCCTACGCTGGTGCGGGGGATGTCCTATTATACGGGGACGATTTTTGAGGTTGCCATCCCGGGCTTCGGCGGCAGCTGCGGCGGCGGCGGCCGGTATGACAGGATGGTGGGGAAATTCACCGGCAAGGATGTTCCGGCATGCGGTTTTTCGATTGGATTTGAACGGATTATCATGTTGCTTCTGGAGAGCGGCTTCCGGATTCCGGACAGGCCCAGGAGGATCGCCTATCTGGTGGAAAAGGGCGTGGACGGACAGGCGCTGTGCGACGTGATTACCAGAGCCCAGGCCGCCCGGGAAGAGGGCATGCAGGTGCTGGTAGTACGGATGAACAAGAACAAGAAGTTCCAGAAAGAACAGCTGGAAGCCCAGGGGTACGAGGAATTCGTGGAATTCTATAAGGAAGCGCTGAAGAACTGACGGCCCGCTGCGGAATAGGAATTTGGGATTAAGATAACGCCCTGGGAAGGAAACAGGGGCAGAAAACGAGGAACAATATGGCAGAGTCAATGAAAGGGTTAAAGAGGACGCATCGCTGCGGGGAGCTTTCCGCGGCGAATGCGGGAGAGAAAGTCACCGTCATGGGCTGGGTGCAGAAACAGCGCAACAAGGGCGGCATCATTTTTGTGGATCTGCGTGACCGGGCAGGGATTCTGCAGGTCATTTTCGAGGAGGCGGACTGCGGCCAGGAGAATTTCGCCAAGGCGGAGAAGCTGCGCAGCGAGTTCGTGGTGGCAATCGTGGGCAAGGTGGAGAAGCGGGCCGGGGCAGTGAACGAGAACCTGGCCACCGGGGAGATTGAAGTCCGGGCGGAGAGCCTGAGGGTTCTGTCCGAGGCGGAGACGCCGCCATTTCCCATCGAGACGGATTCCAGGACCAAGGAGGAGCTGCGCCTGAAATACCGTTATCTCGACCTGCGCAGGCCTGACCTGCAGAGGAACCTAATGCTGCGCAGCAGGATGACGGCGGCGGTGCATGCGTTCCTGAAGGAGGAGGGCTTCCTGGAGGTGGAGACGCCCATCCTGAACAAGTCCACGCCAGAAGGGGCCAGGGACTATCTGGTGCCCAGCCGGATTCACCAGGGCTGCTTCTACGCGCTGCCCCAGTCGCCGCAGATTTTCAAGCAGCTTCTGATGTGCTCCGGGTATGACAGGTATTTCCAGATTGCAAGGTGCTTCCGGGACGAAGACCTGCGGGCGGACAGGCAGCCGGAGTTTACCCAGATTGACATGGAGATGTCTTTCGTGGACATGGAAGACGTGATTGACGTCACGGAGCGGATGGTGGCCAGGGTCTGCAGGGAGGCCGTGGGCCTGGAGGTGCCCCTTCCCATGAAGCGCATGACCTGGGAGGAGGCCATGAACCGCTTCGGGTCAGACAAGCCGGACACCCGTTTCGGCATGGAGCTCGTGGACGTGTCGGAGACAGTGGCGGGCTGCGGGTTCGGCGTGTTCACCGGCGCGCTGGAATCAGGCGGCAGCGTCAGGGGTATCAATGCCAAGGGACAGGCCGAGATGCCCAGGAAGAAGATTGACGCCCTGGTGGAGTTCGCCAAAGGCTATGGTGTGAAAGGGCTGGCGTACCTGGCGGTGCTGCCGGACGGAAGCTATAAATCTTCCTTTGCCAAGTTCATGACCGAGGAAGGGCTGCAGAGGCTGGTGGAGGCCATGGGCGGGGAGCCGGGAGACCTGCTTCTCTTCGCGGCGGACAAACAGAAGCTAGTGTGGTCCGTGTTGGGCGCGCTGCGGGTGGAACTGGCGAAGCAGCTTGGCATGCTGGATGAGAACCAGTACAATTTCCTCTGGGTGACGGAGTTCCCGCAGTTCGAGTGGAGCGACGAGGAGGAGCGGTACGTGGCCATGCACCATCCGTTCACCATGCCCATGGAGGAGGATTTGGAGCTGCTGGAGACAGAGCCTGGCAAGGTGCGGGCGAAAGCCTACGATATTGTAGTAAATGGAATGGAACTGGGCGGCGGCAGCGTCAGAATCTTCCAGAGCGATGTGCAGGAGCGGATGTTCGAAGCCCTTGGGTTCACCAAGGAAAAAGCCTATGAGCAGTTCGGCTTTCTGCTGGATGCCTTCAAGTATGGCGTGCCGCCTCACGCGGGGCTGGCCATCGGCCTGGAACGGTTCGTCATGCAGCTGGCCCAGACGGAAAATATCCGCGATGTCATCGCGTTCCCCAAAATCAAGGACGCGTCTTGCCTGATGTCCGAGGCGCCGGGCGCTGTGGATCCCGGGCAGCTGGAGGAGCTGCATCTGCAGGTGACGGAGTAGGCGATGTATGCGGCAAAGTATCTTCTGTCGATAGAAGAATTCCTGGATGCGGAAAACGGAGAAGCCCTTCTTGCGAGGGCTTTTTCGTATGTGGATGAGGAGCGGGAGAGGAAGGCGCGGCGTGTCAGGTCCGGCCCGGTCCGGGCTGCCAGCCTGGGGGCCGGGCTGCTGCTGCAGGCAGCGGTGCGGGAGGCGGCAGCTGCCGGGATGTGCGCGCCTGAAGGCGGAGGCATGGGCATGGCGGGGGATGGGCTGTGGAATAAGCCGAATAATAAGCCATGGAATAGGCCGCAGGTTGGGCTGTGGGCGGATGGGGAAGCTGGCACAACCAAAATATATGAAAAACAAAATGAAATAAAACAGTATTCCGTCAATGGACTGCTGGAATTCCTTTATGGCACATCGCCGATTTCCCTTGCTTATGTATATGGAAAGGAGGGGAAGCCTTATTTCAGGGACTTGCCCGTTTATTTCAATCTGTCCCATTCCGGGGAGTATGTGCTCTGCGCTGTCTCCACGGAGGAGATTGGGGCGGACATCCAGCAGCACTGCGGGAAGGATGTGGGGAAGCTGGCCCGGCGCTTCTTTCCGGAGCGGGAGTGGACGGCACTGGAGCGGGCGGGAGAGGAGCGGGAGAGGCTGTTCTATAGGTTGTGGGCCAGGAAGGAAGCCTATGGGAAGCTGACGGGAAAGGGTGTCGCGGATGCGCTGGGGGTGGATCTGCTGCCAGGGGAAGGGCTGCCTGGGAAAGCTGTGCCGGGGGGAGCGGAAGCCGCTGTTTTGCCGGAGGGGAGAGGCCTGCTGTGGGAGGAATATGGCATCATGGAAGCGTACAGCATCGCGTTCTGCCGATTCAGCTGATTCTCGATATGGTTGAATCCTACGGACAGGCCCTTTCCATGTGTCTCATCTCTCGTAATCCGCCAGGAACGGATCGGCAATGTCGAGACGGACGGGAGGCTTGGGAGCGGCAGGCACAGAGGGAGCATGTGCGCTGTTCTCTGGTTTGTCTGAGACAGCCTTGCCTGGGACAGCCGGAGCATGGATGGAGGGTGCGGTAGGGAGACATATCCGGACGTCATCGCCTTGGCAGAACTGCTTGGAGAACTGCAGATTGGCCTGGAGCAGGTTGTACTGCATCAGGATTTTCAGGGCTTGGGAAAGGCATCCGGGAGTATTGCAGTTTACCTCGCAGATGTCTTTGAGAGAGTGCGACAGATTTAATATGTCCAGGGATGTGATTGCCATGACCGGCCTCCGGCAGAATTCTTTCTCTTTTATTATATTCCGGCGGAGTGCTGTGGTGACAGGTGATGGAGGTCTTTTTATAACAAAAGGTCATTTTCTTTTTGCAGTCAGGGCACATTGGAGCGGGTCATAGCCAAAAGCGAGTATGTGCACCGGCAAGCGGTTTGGCTGGGGCCGCCGACGTACAGGCAGCAGGTGCGGCAGGGAGAGTCATTGTGTATTTCCCGTTGACGAGGGATAATGTGTAGCTGAAACCTGCTGTTTCCAAGCATTTCTGTGATATGCGGCGTTCGCCCATTTCTTTCGCTCTCCTTTGGGTAAGTATATAACCTTCATGTTAGGAATTGTCGGAAAATAACTGCTGCAATTGCTTCAGGCAAAAGCCCGGAAATACAATAAAAATTGCCATAAACTTGCAGCAGTTATTTGTAGACACTTCCTTAGTATCGCACTTGAAGGTGCGTACTTGTTTTCTGTTTCATTCTCGCTATAATAATGATATCAACAGTAGGAAAAGTCAATTCTGCAGATGCCAGGACAGGCAATGGAAGCAGCTGCAATGAAGTTTGTCAAGAGCGTTGCCGAGGGAAACAGCGCAGCTGCAAAGGCGCTGTTCACGGATGAGGCTGTTTTGTTTGGCTATCTGGACGGCAAATACTTGTGTATTCGTTATCTGCTTTTGCCGCAGCAGGATGATTCCGGTACGCCCGTGTCCGGGCAGGATGCAGAAGAAGACCGGAATAAGGCAGGGATTGGGTAAGGAAAGGACAGTCAGGCATGGATAAATATAATGCCGCAGGCAGGATAAAAAAAGTCATTGATATCATATTGGGATTGCTGTTTATGGCATTATTGGGGTATTCCTTTACAGGCGCTCCTTTCCATGAGGTTGCCGGCATTGTATTTATTGCGATGACCATAATCCATAATATCATCAACATAAAGTGGTACAAAGCAATAACGAAAGGCGTTTATAACAGGAAAAGAAAGATTGCCGTTGCCGTTATCTTTGCTTTAGCGGCAGATATGGCATGTATTTTGCTCACAGGTATCATCAATTCCAGATACCTGTTCCATACAGGCATCCACATGGCGGGTATTGGCCGGATTCATGCCGTTTTAGCGTTGGCCGGATTTGTGCTGATTGCGTTCCATGTACTGGTCCATGCATTTGGCCGTGTTCAAAAGAAATACAGAGCGCTTCCGGTTGTCCTGGCAATACTGCTCCCTTTGCTGGCGGTGCTTATGGGTGCATGGATGCTGCCCTATGCGAAGAGGCATTTCTTGACGGTGGAGGTTGCTCAGGAAACGGTTTTCTCAGGTGAAAGGGTAGAGTTCGGAGACAGGAAGATTTTGACCGTATATTTTACGAGGGTCGGCAATACGGATTTTGCTGATGATGTGGATGCGGTTTCCGGGGCTTCCCTGCTGCTCAATGAGAAAAAGGAGCTTCTGGGGAACAGCCAGGTGCTGGGGCGGATGATACAGGATGCCGTGGGCGGGGATATTGTCTCCATCAACACGAGAGAGCATTATCCGTCTTCTTATTCCGATACCGTATCGGCCGCAGGTGAGGAAATGGGCCGCCGAGAACTGCCGGAGCTTGTGGATATGCCAGAAAATATAGATGGGTATGATATGGTATTCCTTGTATTCCCTAACCCGGATAAACCGGAAAAGTTTTTTGCAATTCCTCCAAGTTTCAAGTACAATAAAGAAAAATGTTGGAGGATGTGTTCATGTTGCTTACGGATAAATACGCTGACAAAATTTATGGCACGATCACTTGTTATGACCGCATGATCATCCAGGGATATATCCCCGGATGGAGCCATGCCGAAGGCATGACCGGCTATCTGAATGCCAACAACATCCGTATTTTTGATTTTTCAAATTTCACCCAGCCCCTTACAGAACAAATCCGTGCAAATGCCCAACGCATCGCAGATGAAAACGGCATTGAAATCGAGTTCATCCGCAAGCTCCGGGCTTTCCGCAAGGATGACCGGATCCAGGAAATCATCCAGGAGACCGGAAAGACCGAGGGGCTGGTCCATATCTTTTCTGCCATGGAACAGTGCAGTACTTATAAGCCATGGCATGACAAGGCCACGGGGAAGACATTCCTTAAGTTTGACCAGAGCAAATGTCTCCACTATTATTTCTACTTCATTGACAAAGAGCTTGGGCTCTGTTACCTCCGTGTCCCTACCTGGGCGCCTTTCCGTCTGCAGTTCTATATGAACGGCCATAACCTGCTCGCCCATAAACTGCAGAAGAAGGAAATCGCTTACCGCATGCATGATAACTCTTTCCTGGAGATTTCGGATATCGAAGCCGCCCAGAGACTCTCTGACAGGATCAATCCGGAAGACCTCCATAAGGTCCTGGATGCTTTCGCAAAACGCTGCTGTCCAGTCCCTGAAACGCTTGGACTCAGCTACACATGGACAGTCCAGCAGATCGAGTGTGCAACGGACATCATGTTCAAACAGCCGGAAGGGCTGGAGCCACTTTATGACGAGATCGTCCGAACGGCGATTTTTACGGTAAGACCGGACAATATCGCCACTTTCCTTGGGCAGCGTATTACCTATAACTGTAAGAAAGAGGTCGGCACCAACTATAACCAGCGAATCCTTGGCACGAGAATCAAACACCATATGGGTGATGTATCAATCAAAATGTATGCTAAGTTCGGCCATGTCTTACGGATAGAAAGCACCTGCAATGACATCGGGACCTTCCGGGTAAGACGGAAAGTGGAACACAGGGACGGCAGCTCCACAGAGCAGAAAGCCCCTCTGAAAAAAAGCATCTACAGCCTTTACCAGCTGTTCACGATCATGAAAGCGGCCAACTACCGGTACCTGGAGTTCATCTCAACGTTTGATGACCACAGCAATGGGAATGGAAACCTGGCCAAAGCCACCAGCCCAGTCATGGAAAAAGGACGTTCCTATTGCGGCATCAACTTTTTCGCAGACAATGACCTGAAAGTGCTGGAAGTAATCGGCCGAGGCGAGTACATGACTTTCGGGATGCAGGGAAAGGATATCCGTCAGCATCTTGAAAATATCAGTCCGTCAGCCATGTCCAGAATTTTTAAACGTCTCCGTCTCCATGGGATTATTGAACGGGTACAGGGTACCTATAAATACTTTGCAACAGCCTATGGTAAAGAAATCATCACTGCGGGCTTGT
>OFFF01001036.1_pt1 | contig 18745 bp, 24 predicted proteins | sample 1521301 | NCBI WGS metagenome assembly OFFF01 (sample SAMEA3504101, study PRJEB24116) | mouse gut metagenome | biome: mouse gut; feature: mouse-associated habitat; material: faeces | place: Denmark | collected 2011
AATTAAGACCGCCGAAAAAAATCAAATTAATTTACACACTTTACTTGACAAACCCCCTTAATCTGTCTCAAGAGATGATTCTCTGAAATCATGGAATCTATATCAAGAATTACCATCTGAATATGTCCGCTCTGTTTTCCCATCATAAAAAATGACCTCCTGTAGTTGATATAATAAGTATACCATACAAAAGGCCATTTTTCTTTAGTTTGTCAACAGGTCCTTTTTTTCATACTCTCTTCTAACCTTTTATTTTAATATCGCACTGACAACATGATCACAAATACGCTCCAATACCATATAGGTATCAGATCCGCAAGTCTCTGCAAGCGTGGCAATGCCATCCTTCCCGCATCGGCAAAACCTTCCCGGTATGCAGGTTCCGTCGTCCCGTACCGGTAGAACGCCGAGCATTCCGACATAGTCCCATTCTTTCCGGTCTTTCCGTTCGGTATAACCCTCCTGCAGCAACGGGTCATAGTCCTCCGCAAGCTTCATACGCGCGTTTTTGATGATCCTTCCAGTCTCTTCCATAACCGGTTCCTGCGTATTTTCGTCTAATACCGGATCTCCCGCTTCGTCTGTCTTCCACACGGTTTCCCGCACATCCTCCATAACGATCCGATTGAACGCATCCCGTTCATACCGCCAATAGTAATCCTCGTCGGCATTCCCTACGACAGAGGGATTTCCGGAAGTAATTCCTACGATGTAATCTCCCGCTTCCGCTTTATGGAGAAAACCATCTTTTACGGTCACAAAATAACCTACACGGTCTTCGTTTTCCTCATTGCCGTCCGCCCACGGCTTAATAAATTCCGCATAGTCCGCCCCGGATGACTGGAATGCGCTTTTACCGTAAATGTTCCCTGTATATGTGATACGAAAAGCGTTTGACAAATTATTCATACCCGTTCCATTGCCTACCACAAATACATCCCCGACCTGCGTGTAATCCGAGCCGCCGGCTGCCATTGCCTTGTTGAACTTTCCGCCTGCATGGGATGCATAATTGCCCGACGTTGTGCACAGCCCTTCCGCATGTGAATTCTCTCCACCGGCTATCGTCTGCTGCCCTTCCGCATGAGCATACTTCCCGCTGGCCTTCCCATTGTATCCTTCCGCATGGGAACTGTGTCCGCTGGCGGTTGTGCGCATACCTTCCGCATGGGATGCCGTACCGCTGGCGATTGTGGAATCTCCCTCCGCATGAGATTCAAAACCGCTTGCCGTTGTGTGATACCCCTCCCCATGAGAACGCGCCCCGCTCGCTTCCACATAAAATCCGACTGCAAAGCTGTTTTCCCCTTCCACGGTATCCGGTTTCCTTCCAAGGCTTACACACAAATCCCCGTAAATCTTCTGTTTGGCATAGGTGTCCGCAATTACGCGCCCATTTCCGTCCTGCATAGCTTTCGTTGCAGATACGGCATTCTCATCCGCAGCAAGAAGTTTCCGCTTTACCGCATCTGTCCATCCGGATGGCTTTGCCATATTGTTGTATAACTCCGCTATCTCATATGTTTCAACTCCGCCCTCACTCACGTCCTCGCTAACCATTGCAATATTTGTATGGTAATTATATGACCCGCGCTTCATTCCAAAAACCACCCGATCGCTCTTGGACCAATACCCAAACGTGATATCCCCGTCACTCCCCGGCGGCGTAAGTTCCGTAACGGCCATAGAAACACGATTCCTTGTGCCGCACTGGACCAGATAAGTCCCGCAGAGAGGGCTTTCCACGTTCCCCGTCCCGGAGACCAAAAGCGTTACTTCCGCCCTGCCCCCGGACGATGGAAGCGGCAGGGACGCAAAACCGACATAACGGGATATGCTGTCGTACGTCCCGGGAATCCGGAGCACATGGCAGTGTTTTATTTTGTCAAACCCGGCGTCTACCTTATCCCAATTTTCGTTTACCGTCTCCACGTTATAAAATTCCTCTTCACTTTCCTTGACCAGTTCCAGATTTTTTGTTTTTTCTGTCATAGCATCACATCCTCCCGAAGTTTTTTATGTGTAAATTCTTTTAATTGCCCATGAGTAAATTTTCCAAGCGTACCATGCCGGTTGTACATCAGCCCCGCGTCGATCCTTATATTACACGGAACGACGGCAGAAAGTAGCTCCTTCACCGAATCCAGCATATGTTTCGATACAAGTTCTACTTTTACTTCCAATACGCCTTTGGCAGCATCCATCTGAAGACGGTACCCTTTCGTTTTGCATAACAGATCCAGCTGTTGTTCTAAAAATGCAACGTTATACGGCGGAGCAAGATTCCACCTGGAAAGAATTCGAAACCTCCTGCTTTCCAGCGAATCGTTGGGAGGGGGCAAAATTCCTAACATCCGTTCCAGTCTTGCCGCTCCCCGTTCTCCGCATGTGACCGGAAAACAATCGTCTGCATACTGTTCGTGACGCTCGCAAAACTTTTGCAGCTCGATCGTCTCCGTACGCATAATTTCCCTGATTTCCCGAAAACCTTTTAAATATTCCGGCAGATAGTCGATCAAGTCTGTCTTTTCTTCGTCATTCATATGCGACACCTCCAAGCACCGGAAGCTCATATACAGAAAAAGAAAGATTTTGATCCGTTCCGTTTAACAGCGTTCCGGTGACATCCAAAATTCCCGGTACGGACAGGATTGCCCGATTGATATTGCTGATATAAACGGTCATGCCGTCCTGCCTGCTCCAGTCTTTTCGTATACCGGAAAAATACGCTTCGATTGCAGCCTCCACCGCTTCTTTACAGTTCTCCCGGTTGTAACCGGAATCGAACGAAAGCTTTGTTTTGATCTGTACCGCCACTTCCTCTACGGTATCAGCCGTAACGATATGCCCGATCGGGGCAAGTCCGTTTCCCAATCCGTTTTGATCCGGATCAAACGCTTCCTGCAGACGCGCGGTCAGCTCGGCAGACGCCCGCCGGAAATTAGAATCCAGCGCAAGAAGCTTTACCGTCCCCGTCCCGTTCCATACCGGAATTACTTTTACCGCGCCTACGCCGGGAAGCGTCATTGCCTTATGTTCATAATCCATCCGATTGCCGCCAAATATATTTGCCCGAAAGGAATCCAGATAGCGCCTGCGAAATGCTTCCGTGTCCTCTTCCTCTTCTCCGTATATCAAGATTTCCGTAATTTCTGCAGATTCCAGGCCCGCAATATAATCCGCCGGGAGGAGCCTTCCCGAAGAAAGATTTCCGATCTCCCCTGCCGTTTTGCATTCCAGGCAATAGCTTCCGTCTCCCCTCTGCTCCGTCACTCTGTAAATCTCCCGGTCCGACGTAAACTCCGTACCGATTTCTATTTCCACGGAAGCCGGTTTTAGTTCCGCTTTTACCACCGCATGAGACGCCGGGAACGGCTGCATTCCCCTGGACGCCGCAAGCCGGATTAAATACTCTCTGGACGCCGTATCGGCATACGCTTCATCCGCCGTATCCTCCAATGCCGCGTACAAATTTACGATTTCAAGCGCTGCCGGGGCAAGCGCCGCATAGATGGGACTGCTCTCCCTCTTATCAAACGAATCGTCGATGCGCGCAAGCATCCGATCCATCACTTCTTCCAATGTAACTTCTTCTGTCAACTTATCGCAACCTCCTTTTCTCCCGAAATCTCTCCGAATACGGTTTCCACCGTAAAAGCCGCGCGGACAACTCCTCGTTTTCGGATATCAAACGTAAAATCCCGGACGCCGGCAATACGATCGTCCTGCGTCAGCGCTTCCGTAATCCGCCGTTTTAATTCCGGCAATACATAACTGATAGGTTCTCCGAACAAATCCTCCAATTCTACGCCATATTCCCAGGAATAGATCAACGACTCGTACCGCTCGGTATTTAAAATACAGTAAACCGCCTGGCGAACCGCTTCCCTTCCGTCCGCAACTCCCCGGACCTGTCCGCAGTCCGGATGTAATTTCCACGTCTTTGACGCCTCTTCTTCCACCTCATATCCGTCCGATAAATCAAAAGGGATCCCCGAATCTCCTTCGGCAATCCCTGTAAAATCTTCCGATAATTCCGGCAGCATTAAAACACCCCCAATATAATATATTTTTGTCCGCCCTGCTGGCGGAGCAGCACGACATGGTCCTGCTTCGCCAATCCGCCCGTATCCCGGCACTGAAGTATCTGATTTTTGCCCAGCGTAAGCTTTGGGCTGATTTTTACCTGCAGGGGAGCGGTGTCTGTTACCGTTCCCGTACAGACTGCAACGGGTCCGGCTGCTTCGACCGCTTCTGCCGCCGCCTGCTTGATGAACTTCAGCAAATCTTTTGCATCATACACTGAAATCACCTCCCCGCAGCGTCAAATCCATCCAGTGCTCATGATCTTTGTAAACATGCTTGCATTTCTCTACCAGCATATACTGCAGTATTTTTTTACGGTCAATCTTTAAGGAAACGACGACCATAGAACCTGCGCGGACCCTCTGGTCTCCGACCGCCTGGCTGACGCTTAAATTTTTCTTCCGGGCATTGTACAATTCCAGCAGCGTATCCGCCTTTACTTTACCGTTTTCTCCTTCCTGCAGCTTCTCATAGTACTGCAGTACGCCCCATGCATTGATATTTTTTGTGCTTTTGGCAATATACATTTCCCTGCATCCCGTCTGATTATTGTCATAATAGAGTTTAACCTGATTATAAGTGTCGGAATCAATACTTGCCGTATAGTCGTATTTCTGCCCCGTATCCCGGTCGATGACGATATTTACCTTCATGTTCCCTATGCTTTTTAACGCAATTTTTCCAAAATCATCGTAGAGGACGTACATCTTCCCTTTATTTACCATGGTAAGGTCCTGTGCGTTTGCAATGATGTCAAATAAAGTCTGCCCGTCTTCTACCCGGGAGGGAATGACATATCCGGTTTGTTCCAGTTTTCCTTTCCGTAGGGAAAAATCCGTTAGAATCCGTTTTACCACTTGCGTCAGCGTCTTATTTTCATACACATACGTATCCTTATTTTTCAGATACCGAAGCTGGTCGTACGCCGTAACGGAAACGATGCCGTCGCTGTCGATTTTCCTCGTAAAAATAAATCCGTAAAACACTTTTTTCCCCTTATATTTAAAACGCACGGCATTTCCTTCTGTAATTTTCAGCTTTTCATCCTCCAAAACCCGAAAGGTCAGCTGGCCCGGACTTCCGCTTCGCTCCGTCGTCCATTCGATTCCTTCCTGCACTGCGGGACAATATACTTTTTTGCCGTTTTGAATGATCAGCTCTGTCTCCATCCGCATCACGCTCCTAACTGTAATAATTTACCGGCACAAGCACTTTTTTTCCCTTTTTTAATTTTTTTGATTTTTTCCACAGCGCTTCAGCTCCCCTTTTTGACGCTCCTGTTTTGCCGTTTGCCTTTGCAATGGCCTTATACAGTTCTCCTTTGCCATAGACCTTTTTTGCCAGGTTATACAGCGTCATGGTTTTCGTCAGTTTGATCTCATAACAGTTATTGATCATTGGGATCGCTTTTTTGTTCGGATCCTTGATATGGATCCCTTTTGTGCTGCGCAGCTTACCGATGCTTAGTTTCTTTTTCTTTTTTACTTTGCACTTTTTTGTTCCGTAACTGCGGTATTGTTTCAAGGAAACGGAAACCAAAACGTCGGTTCCGGTTTTTTCCGCATCTTCCACGATAGAATATTCCTCCAGGGAACAGGTCAGATTCGTATCAAACGGCATGCTTCCGTCCGGCAAAACCCTTGAGACAATAAACTGGAACGCCTGCTTTGTTGTTTTCAGGCGTTCCAGCTCTGCAAGGTAAACGGATGCTTTTTGAAAACCGTTTTTATATACGGCAAACGGATATTCGGTATTCGGAAGCAGCAGCTCCAATTCGATTTCCGTTAATCCCGGCGCTTTTAACGCATTGATTTCCCCTTCGTTCATCAGGCAGTACGTTTTGTTGCCATTGTTTATTTTTAACGTTAATTTCCCCGGCGTTACCGGGAGCAGCATGGTTCCGAGATAGACGCTGTATGACATTAAATATGCACCCCCTCTGCCGCCTGAGACATCGCGTCGGAAACGGCTACTGCCAATCCGTTCACTACTCCGTCTATATCCATTTCGGAATTGATATGATTTTGATTCGTCATTTCCACTTTGATACTTGCGGTTGTAAAACGATTTACCGTATCCCGTTCGGCAATATCCCGCAAATACTTTAACTGTTCATTCGTAATATCCAAAGCATCTGCCATAACGGCTGTATTTTCTGCTGTCTGCCCGGTATTTACCGCGGTTTGGGCGGCGGAACTGTCCACGCCAAAACCATTCCCCATATTATTCTCAGGTATATCATACGAATTTTTTTCCCATGGTTTTTCTTCCGATCCTCTGGAAAAACCGGAAAAAAATCCAGACACTTTATCCGAAATTGCATCCCCGACTTTTGTTCCTGCGTGAAAAGCCTCCGATGCCCACCCTTCTTTAAAAGCTTCATGCGTTTGAAAGCCTTGTTGAAAAGCATCCGCTACGCTTGTGTATTCTTTTTTATTTGCTGCTTCTGCTCTTGCTTTTTCTGCAAAATCACTTGCTGCATTTTCAATTCCGGAATAATCAAAACTTACAAACGGCAGTTTATTCAAAGCTTCACAAATCCTTGCCACAACGGATAACGCCACTGACAGCAAACTGTAAAACCCGGACTTTACAAATACAATCGAATTATGAAATGAGGCAGATATATTGCTGCACAATGCTTTTATTGCTTCCCATATTCCAAGTGCAATATTGCTTATCAACATTCCGAAATTTAGAATCGCTGCATTTGCTACAAACACACATCCTAAAATAATCCCAAATCCGCTGCTTGCTGCACCCGTGAATTTTGCAATTGCCGCACAAACGGCAAAGATCACTGCTATAAAGGCAATGACCATTAAAATGATCCATGTGATAGGACATGCCAATAATGCTGCGTTTAGACCATGCTGTTGTACGGTTGCAAGAAATGTTGCCCCAGATGCCATTGTTTCTGCAGCTGCCTTTATAGCATGTGATATTGCTAAAATTCCGTTCATTACAGCAACAATTCCCGCTATTACTGCATAAGCTGCCAATGCTGTAACTACTCCAAATATGATAGGTATAAGAATCGACCAATGTTCTGCAATAAAACCTGCCATATTTCCCAACAATCCAACCGCAAACGATGCAATACCCAGTAAACCCTGAAATGCAATAACCGCGTTGTCAACAAAAGTTTGAAACAATCCGCTCTCATTTAACGTATTAACCAATTGTTGTATCCTTTCAATAAACATTTGCATCACTTCGCTATTGGCAAGAACCGATAAACTTTGCAAAGCAGTATTTACCATGGATTGAAATGCCTGACTATTGGCTATATCATCCAAACTCTGCGTAACGGATGACATCGTTTCTGTTGCTGTATTCTGCAAATCTGTTTTTATTTGTGAAATGAGTGACGGTATACGTTCAAATTCCTCTAATCCTCCCGAAACCATTTTCCAAGGGTCATTTAAACCGGTCTGAGTACCGTCATCTAACGCCACCAGCGCCTCTTCCGCCTGGATCCCAACTTCCTCTATAGAAGATACATCCAGATTCGTTTGCACAGCATCTTGAAAATTTACCATTGCGCTTACTGCAAAATCCAACGCGCCGCCAATATCATATACTACGCTGCTAAAATGATCCTGAATCTGTATGCCTGTTACGAATGCCGACAACTATATCACCGTCCTCTCTTTCTGGAAGAAGATTTCATCCTCTTCTCTTCCTTTTTATCCTGTTCTATCTTAAGCTGAATCGCTCCTATTACAAATGCCTTTTCCTGCTCGTCCATTTCCAGAAAAACGGACGGAAGAATGTGTAATTTCAGAAGGGCATAGTAAGCATAATTTGCTTCCGCATCCCCTTCTTTTATTAGTTTTTTGCTTCGTCCACCTTTTCTTCCAGACTTTTGGTGAATCCCTGGAATCTCTGAAGCCATTCGCCAAGGCTATTGTATTCCCCCGGATCATCAATCATTGCAAATACCAGCTCTTCGGGCGTCAGTACACCGTATGAATCCTGCAGCTCTTTATCATATAAATCAGGATATACGGTAGAAGCCACGACCATTCTGGACAGATACTGGGAACTGTTTAGTTTTGGACGAAACAGATTCGGTTTTCCCTTAATCTGTACCTCAATCGTACAGGATTCCCTAAGCTCCTCATTTTCTTTCGATGAAATATGCTTAAACTCCCATTCTAACGGCTTTCCACTTTCATCCGTCAAACTCTTTGTCGGAGCATACTTCCCGTTTTCCTTTTTTGCTTTATTTGCTTTCATAAATAATGAAAATTTTGACATACTTTTGTCCTCTCTTCCTTTTTAAAATTTTGAAATATTCTTTTTACTTTATCTCTTAAAGCAATAAAAAAAGAACTTATCACTAAGTCCTCTTTTTTATAAATAGGAATATTCTCTTCTTAAACACCTATTTTATCTTTTGTCATAGCCATCATAACCTATAACATATCGCATAAAACAAAATCGCATCTCTGCTATATCTCATACGACTGCGGCGGACGATGGCTTAACAGTTCTTTTCTCATCTTCATGACTTTTAAACTGTCCCCGGAAGTTCCCCAGAGCACCAATTGTTTGTTCTCGCCATCTTTACCCATGTAATGAAAAACATAGAAATCCTTATGTATAGACTGCCCCTTTGGACTTTCTACCGGTACTCCCTTAAATTTAGCCATATATTCCCGTTCCGGAAGTATATCAATAGAAGCTATCCTCTTTCGGTCCAGCTTTACTTCTATATACGGATTTCTTCTCACAATCCAAAGTACACTGTCTGCCAACAATACTTCACAAGGAAAATTACATTGAAATCCCTGCAGCTCTCCTTCATAAAAATTTAGTATCATCGGTTTTAGTTTCTTCTTTCCAAATAACACAATATTTTTCCTCCTATCTTAGTATTTTTATTATACACGCATAAAAGAAAAACGCAAACATGAATTTTTTTCTAAAAAAATTTCGTTTCATTTATCATCCGCAAAATCACAACCCCAACAACTGCTTTTTCTTAGCCTGAAATTCTTCTTCTGTTATAATTCCCTGCTTTAAAAAATCATGCAATTTTTCTATTTGTTCCAGATTGTTCTCTCTCTGCCCGGATGATGAATTGCCTGCATTCCTGCAGTCGTCTATCGCTTTATATATGAGGTTTTGGATCGCCTGCATCGTCTCTTTTTTATAGGTAACTAAGATCTCCAGCGTCTTTGCCATTGCATGAATGCGGATCGTTCCTCCCGTCAAACCGTTTCCGGTAGACTCGACCGACCGGATTTCCGGTAGCGAGATCATTTCCGTTGACTCGGTAAACGCCGCTTTATAGGAAAAAATTACTCTTTGATTCGTCACAGCGGCTACTCCTGGTAATTTCTCTTTTTTTCCTGTATTTACACTATGGATCACCGCATTGGTCGGGGTAATAAAAAGAACCTTCTCGGTATCCCATAACATCCCCTCTACCCTTTCGATGTTTTTTTTGTTGCCAAATGTGCGTACCTGAAATTTTTCCAAAGCTTCCATGGTATCTTTGCGCATAATTATTTCCTCCTTAATATCAGTATGTCCATTATACGCATATTAAGGAGGAATTGCAATCATTTTAACCCGTGATCAAAAATCCCGGTAAATCGGTAAACGTCTCCGGCATTGTAAAGTCTTCAAACGTAAACTCGAATTCTTCATCCAGGTATTCCGCATCCGCATCAAATTTGGCAAGGATCCCGCCGTCGATATTACAGCCGGTTAAGATCATCGTCTGCCGTCCCGCGCCGCTGGTCGGATCCTCATTGGTAATCTGCATTTCAAAATACGTATCCTTTCCGGTATTTTTATAATCCACCATCATCTGGCGGAAAATACTGGTATTATAATGCGCGGTCGCCGTACCCGTGCCCTTCCAGCCGGTCGCCTTATTGCCTTTTCCCATTTTTCCGAGAATCGGCACTTCGGTCTTTGTTTTTTCAAATTTCACCTCAAGGTTGATCGCCTGCATAAAATTATACCGCCTGTTTCCGATCGAAACAAAGCACTCTGCCAGTCCGGCGGCAAGCGTATCTTTTGCAAGCATTTTCACATTGTTATTTGTAACGACACTTTCTCTTTCATTTGCCATAGATTTTTCCTCCTCCTTATGCAACCGTGATCGTCATATACAATTTTGACATGGCGTTTACTACCGTAACGGCTCCTGTCACCACAACCGATTTCTTGTCATTCCCCTGTTCTACCGTAACGTCCGCATCCGAAAAATTCTCAATGGCGCGGATATCCTGAAGCTCCTTGCGAATTTTAACCAAATCGGACCATAACGCTACCCTTCCGGCAGCGTCGTTCGGAACCACGCCGAGATATTTGGAAGTAAACAACAGCGCGTCTTCATTCGCCAGGCGGTCAATGACGCGCACGGTCTGGTTTTCCCGGAATACTTCTCCGCAGGTATCCGTTACCGTAACCATGGTATTGATATCTGCCAATACCCGGATATCCTCGTTGACCCTGTGGAATACAAATTCCCCGGATTTCATGGCGCGGATCAGTTCTGTCTGCGTATCGCGGGCATCTACCGTATATTCTCCGTTATACGGCATGTTCTGGCATGTTTTGTTCACCGCGCAGCCTGCCTGCGCTCCCGTTACCCAGTAGACCAGCGCCGCTTCATTCGGATATACCGCGCCGCCTTCTTCCCGTCTCATCCCGTCTGTACATTTGTTTTTCACACTGATGACTCCCATGTAATCGGCTGCCGGATAATTATAAAGCACCAATTGAAACTTCATTCCCATCTCATCCCGGAGCCGTCGATTGAATGCCGTAAACAATTTCTTCGTCACATCATCCGTAACGTCGGTTCCCATAATATGAAACGTATAGGATTCCGCCGCATCCAGGTAGCTCTGATACGCTTCTCCGTCTGCCGTACCGTTGGTTCCACCGGACAACGGCATACCTGCCGAAGCTTCCAGTGTAAATTCCGGACGAAATACCACAAAGTCGTTTGCCGCTAGCTCCGATGCACACGATACGGTCTGTACGTCCACCGGCGTTGTATCCATATAAGTTTTTACGTCAAACCATCCTTCCTGGTCTGCGCTTGCCGTAATAGCAATCCGGATCGCATTGCCTCTTTCTCCGCTGTAACGGGCTTCTGCCGCAGCGCAGGATGCTTTCTTTCCTCCGCCGTTGACGCGGTAGGCATACAAAAGCCTCGCCCCTAAAAATAAGTCTCTGAGCCCTTTTAACGCCTCACTGTCATAAGGGTATCCGAAGATTCTCAACGATTCTTTCTGAAATTCCTCATTGGTAACCGCAAACATTTCTCCTTCCACGCCCCAGTCGAGGCACAGCGGCATAGTTGCAATTCCCCGTTCCGACAGCTCTGCATTTGCAGACGCCGATGATACAAAATTAATATAAGAACCCGGCAGCGCCTGATTCTGTACGGTAAAGATTCCTCCTCCTAATGCCATCTAATTCACCTTTCCTTTCAGATATTTTTTCAGAAGCAGCTCTGCTTCTTCCACTGTATAATTCCGATTCTCCTTAAGCACGGCTTTGGCAAGGTCTTTCCGGCCGCGGAATCGTTTGGATGCCAGAAGCTGCTCCTTGGTATAACCGTTCTTTTCGTTTTTTACTGCTCTTTTTTTCGTGTCTGACAAATCAACCACCTACTCTTTCAAATTATTTTTTAGTGTCGCCGTCTCCATACATATCGTTTCCTGACGTCCCTGGGTAAAGAAATCATAGTTGATATAAAAATAAAGGAGACCGTCCGTAATCTCATACCGGGAAACAATTCCGCGCATCCGTGTATCGGAAACCGCAATATATTCCAGACAGGAAAGAAGCCTCTCTCCTACCTTGTGGCATTCGGCATTTGGACATTTCGATACCGGAATGTACTGTATGCAAAACAGGTTTTTCCAAAAATACCTTCTGCCCGGATACTGCCTGATCTCGGAACCTTTGCAGGAAACAAAAAAACAGGGGCTTTTGGGCTCCTGTTCTTCCTCTTCGCTCCGAACGGTATATGCGTCTCCAAATTCTGCCGTCAATGCAGTGCAAACAGCCTCTATTACAGTATGTAACATCGAAACCTTCCTCCTCCCATACTTCTTTTTTGCTTTCTTCCTGGTCCACACCCCTGCGGCTGCACGCCGGCTGGACGGTCTCTTGTGTGATTTTTGTAACATGCATCCATCTTTGTCTTCTCCTTTCCGAATTCGTATCGTGTCCGCCCCAAAAGGAGCGTGTCATACGGGAGATCCCGTGGTATCATTTTTTGTCCGGCTTTGGATGTCTGTTTGCATGATAAACAATAACACAGAACAGGTGTGTCATTCTATGTCTCTTTTTTTAATTCAAAATTCTCAAGCGCTTTTATATGAATCCTGTGTACCTGTTTCCAGCTGTACATAATCCATTCGCAGATCTTCTCCCAGTTATAATCCCTTAAATACCGTAAAGTAAGTACCGTTTTCTCATTTTCATTTTCTAACAGCTCGATCTGCCGCTGTACCTCGGAAAATCTCTCGATCGCATGTTTTCTTGCTTTGAGAATCTCGTCTGACAATTCCTCGCACCGCACGATATAGTCCGATATATCTTTTTTGTTCCGCGCTCTCGGCATATCAGACAACATATGTTTGGAAAACATTTGTCCGATCCTGACCTCCTGCAGCTGTTCCTCCAAACGTTTTGCCTGCTGTTTATATTTCTTATAACTCAAAAGATATTCTTTTTTCTCTTCGTTTTCCGTTTTCCGTGTCTGTTTTTGTTTTTCTATTCCTTTATTCATGTGTTTTCCCCCATTCATTCCATTTTCTTTGGATTAATCATAGAATACTCCCTGTTCTTTCGCTTGTCAATTTATTTTTTGATTTTTTTGAATTTTTTATTTACAATTTCAAAATTGCATTATATAATAAATCCAGGCAGATACCACGCAACAAGCTGACAGGGCGTAACTTTATGATACACAGCTAAGCTGCGGGATATTTGATCCTTACGGCATTCGCCAAACGTCCGTGCAGGCACGGCCGCCCGGCGCATTGCCCGCGGGAATAAAAAGGACGGTGACGCTATGAACGAATATTTGATTTTACAGTTAAAAGAAGGCAGAAGAAAAAAAGGATTGAAACAAAGCGATGTCACAAAATACACCGGCATCAAAAATACCACGTTGAGCAATTATGAAAACGGCGTAACGGAACCGGATATTGATACATTTGTACAATTATGTAAATTATACGAATTAAACTATGCAGAAATCATAGGAGAAGCCTATCATATCGGCATCCCGTACAAGACTTTGATCATTCATCCGTCGGAAATCAAATTTCTGAAAAAATATCAGAATCTGGACGGTTACGGAAAAGAAACGATGAATATCATCATTGACCGGGAGACAAAGCGCGCCGATACGCAGCGGGAAAAAGACGCGCGGCTGCGCAGCCTGGAATTTAAAAAACGGGAGGAACCGGTTCCGATGCGCCTGATCAGCTACTATTTCCGAAACGCTTCCGCCGGAAGCGGGCAGCTTGTCATTGACAACCTTCCGGAAAAAGATATCGAGATACCGGATATTCCGAAATACAAAAACGTCAGCTATGCCATCGGCGTAAACGGTTCTTCCATGGAACCTGCGTATTACGACGGAGACATTCTTTTAGTAGAAGCCACAAGAGATCTCGATCCGGGGGAAATCGGGATCTTTCAGATCAACGGCGAATGCTATGTGAAAAAACTGGGACAAACGGAACTGATTTCACTCAACCACGCATATGCCAATGTCCCGCTGGACGAATCCGCCCAGGCTATGGGCAGGGTGATCGGCAAATTGTAGCGTAAAAGCAGAACTGTTTTAGAAACATGATGAAACCGCATCTGCGTTTTCATAATAAAACACAAAAAGAAAAGGGGAAATCACTATGAAAAAAAGAGGAAAACTCAAATGGATCCTTCTTGTCATCGTTGTATTGGCTGTTATTTCCGCAGCGCTTGGAAGTACCGGAGACAGCAAATCAGATCCTTCCGGCAACGATCACAAGAAAACCGAAAACCAAATCATGGAATCCGAACAAACGTCCGCCGTTCCGGAAACCGAAGAAGTAAAAACAGGCGATTCGAATGCCGGCAATGCACCGGAAGAAAACGAACCGGAAGAAGACGCTGCCGATGCGGATCCCTCTCTGACCATGGGACAAAAAAATGCCCTGGCAAAAGCCGAACTTTATTTAAATATCGGCGGTTTTTCACATGACGGATTAATCAAACAATTGGAATTTGAAGGTTTTACAAACGAGGAAGCCGTATTTGCAGCCGACAACTGCGGAGCCGATTGGAACGAAGAAGCCGCAAAGAAAGCGCAGCAATATTTAAACGTTTCTTCTTTTTCCAGATCCGGTCTAATGGATCAGTTAAAATTTGAAGGCTTTACGGAGGAACAGGCAGAGTATGGCGTGACTGCAGTGGGATATTAATGGCAGGATAGCAACACAGAAAAGGAACTGCCCTATTCCTGTTCCCGGCTCACGCTTTTGACCCTCCCGCATAATATACTGGTATAATTTATCAAATCAGGGAGGACTTCCTATTGTCATTTCAGACTCATTTTAAAAAGCGTGTCCCAGCGCTGCTTCTGATCCTGTCACTTTCCGTCCTGACGTTTGCTGGCTGCTCCGACAGCAAAAGAACAAATGCCGGCAGCTTAGGCACAACGGTCGTTTTAAATGAAGTGGCGCATTCCGTTTTTTATGCGCCGATGTACGCCGCCGTTGAGGAAGGTTATTTTACAGATGCCGGAATCGACCTTAAGATCGTAACCGGTTTCGGAGCCGATAAAACGATGACCGCCGTGCTTTCCGGCGAGGCGGACATCGGTTTTATGGGACCGGAAACTACCGTCTATGCCTGCAACGAAGGCGCAGACGACGTTGTTGTAAATTTTGCACAGCTCACCCAGCGCGCAGGCAATTTCCTGGTGGCAAGGGAGCCGATGGAAAACTTCTCCTGGAGCGACCTGAAAGGAAAACATGTGCTGGGCGGCAGGGCAGGCGGTATGCCCGGCCACGATGGTATATGGAAACAATGCTGTTGTAACATATGCGGTTGAATTTTACAACAAATCAGGGTATACTAAGGACAGGAAAGGAGAATGTGAGTATGCCTAATATCAAACCTATCTCTGATTTGAGAAATTACAGTGACGTGCTCCGTGACGTATCTGTCGGCGCCCCGGTCTTTCTTACCAAAAACGGACGCGGACGCTATGCAATCATTGACATGCAGGACTATGAAAAAACACGGGCTACCCTGAAACTTATGGACGAGCTTGCAAAGGGGAAAAAATCAGGAGAGGAACAGGGGTGGCTTTCATCCTTGGATGTGAGAGCACATTTCCGGGCAAAGGCCAATGAAGAATAACATTCACTACTCCCCGGAAGCCCAGAACGACCTCGATGATATTCTGGAGTATATTTCCTTTGAATTATGCAATCCGCAAGCCGCAGAACTCTCCATAAATAAAATCATGGACACTGTTGACGAACTGGAAAATTTTTCGGAAATCGGCGCTCCACTGTCCTCTGTGACAGATCTAGAAAGTGATTACCGTTTTCTCACCAGTGGAAATTACATGGTTTTCTACCGCGTACATGGACATGACGTATATATTGACCGTGTCCTTTACGGCAGGCGGGATTATCTTCGGATTCTGTTTCCGGATCTGCCGCCAAACGGCAAGGAAGGATAAAACGAACTATAAATACTGATGAAATCGTCGGCTAACGCCGGCGGTTTTTTGTTTGAAGAAAACTGTTTCATTGATAGGATAAGCCTGACTTTTCATACAATGATAAGAAGCCAGAATTTGAGGTGATTGTCATAGGAAAGCAAAAGGAGGTTTGCTATTTACTTCAGAAAAAAGATTCGGATAGTTCTGAAATGAAAAGGAAAAAAGAAGCCCTAAACAGACGGGGGTATCTGGTCGTTACCGTGATCGAAGGAGATCATGCAATGGAACATGGATTGCGGGATGTAGTTCGCAATCATTTGCACTGACCGCCAACAACATTGTGTTATCCTGCCTGTATGGTAAAACATAGGCAGAAAGCAAGATAAGGAGAACGATTTTCATGATGACAGCAATCCATACTCCCACAACGATAGACGGTTATGTCCGCCTCTCCAGAGACGATAACAAGAGAAATTATTCCTCTATTGAAAACCAAAAGCTGATTATCCAAAAATACGCAGAAGAAAACAACATGATTGTACGCCATATCTACGAAGACGACGGCATTTCCGGTTACTCCTTCCACCGTCCCCAGTTTCAGAACATGATGGCCAATCTCGATTCCATAGATGTAATCGTGGCGAAAGACCTTTCACGAATCGGACGGCACAATGCGAAGGTACTGCTTTTTCTTGAAGAAATGGAAGAACAGGGAAAGCGTATCATCTTGATTGATGACAATTACGATTCTCTCTACTCGGATGATGATACGATCGGAATCAAAACATGGGATAATGAACGCCATGTGAAAAACACAAGCCGGAAGGTAAAACGAATCAAGAAAATGGAGCAGGAAAACGGCACTTTAAAATGTGCTCCCCCATTCGGTTACATGCGGCATCCGCTGAATAGGCAGATGGTTATAATTGATGAAGAAGCCGCCTCTATTCTAAACCTTGAAAAGGACCTTTATCTGGAAGGGAACGGCATACGAAAGATTGCGGAAATACTTTCCGACCGGGGCGTCCCCACGCCTACCATGCTGCAAAAGGAGCGCTTCGAGGCTTTGGGCCTGCCCTATCACCGGAAAGTCGCCCATATGTGGAGTTATGGCATGGTGAAAGATACGCTCTTTAACGATTACCATAACGGGGTACTGCGAACCCACAAAAGAGAAAGAATGACCATCAACGGTAAAGACAAAAAGATTTCCAAAGACCAGCAATATGTTTTCCCGAACCACCACCCAAAAATATTTGACGACGACACCATGAAGCTTCTCTTTGCAGTGAAAGACAGCCGCCATCACAGCCGGTACCGAGGCCAGAAGAGACACATCAACCTCTTTTCCGGGTGTCTGTACTGTAAGGACTGCGGCAGAAAGCTGACCGCAATCAACCGCCCGAACCGTGGAAAATATTATGTGTGCGGCACCTACAACAAAAAGGGAAAACAGTTTTGTGAACATGCCCATCTGGTAACAGAAGAAACACTGCTGGACGCTTTGATTACATATCTCACCCTTTGCCGTGACTCTCTGGCAGACATCATACAGAATTTTGACCTGTCAAACTTAAAGACTCCTACTTACTCCGCAGACGACAGCCGGCAGAGACTGGTAAGCGAGCTGGAAAGAATCAAGAAAGAGCTGAAAACACTGATTACCCAAAAGGTAAAGGAACTGACGGCAAATCCGGGAATGGCAGAAATTATCAATGAAACATACGCCTCTCTACAGACTGAAAAAATGGAGCGTATCTCTGCTATTGAAAAAACATTGCAAGATTTGACGAAGGAGCCCCATATCCCCGCTGTAGCAGGTGGGTCGGATCTTCAAACCGCACGGGATATTCTGAATGAAGTGTTGGAGCAAAAAAGTCTGACCCGGACGGACATTGAAGTACTCGTAGAAAAAATCATTGTAGACAAAGACGGAAATGTTGACATCTATATGAAACATGGTCTCGGCAATCTGGCGGTCTAAGATTTCAAAGCAGACAAGGAAAATCGGAAGCTCACCATGATGATAGAGGTAATCCGGCTTCTTAGAAAGGACGAGACAGGTTTTACCTCTGTAAAATTCCTGGCGGAGAGCCTGAAAGATATGGGGTATCCCCTGCACAAGAAGAAGTTCAGTACCTATATGGAGTATCTGCTGGACCTGGGTCTGGTGGAACAGACGGGAATCCACCATTATCCATACAGAATCGTGGCTTCTAAGGAGAAATTGACGTGTGTGGAAGATATGTTCCTCATGCTGGGGCAGACTGGCGGTATGCCGGAAATGGTTTTCGAGTTTGTCTTAAAGAAAAATAACATCGACCCGGTAAACGACCTTTCGATTGACCAAAGCATCGATTTTGGCTCGACCGCCGCTGCATTTTCGGGCGGAAAGGCAGATTTTACCGTGGAATTTGAACCGTCTGCAACCGCCCTGGAAACCGAAAAAGCCGGATACGTTGTTGCGTCTGTTGGTGTGGATTCCGGTTACGTGCCGTATACCGCATTTTCGGCAAAAGAAAGCTACATCAAAGACCATCCCGATATTCTGCAGGCATTTACCGACGCGCTGCAGAAAGGTATGCAGTATGTCAACGAACACACCAGCGAAGAAATCGCCCAAACGATCGCACCGCAGTTTCCGGACACCGAGGAAGCGACGATCGCCGCCATTGTAGAACGCTACCAAAAACAAGATACCTGGAAAGAAGACGTAATCTTTTCCGAAGAAGCTTATACGCTCCTGCTGGATATTTTAGAAGAATCCGGACAGCTGACAAAACGTCCGGCATATGAAGACCTGATTCATACCGAATTTGCCGAACAGGCGGCAAAAGAGCAATAATTCACGGCCTGCGCATGTTAACTGATGCAGGGCAGAAGACCGATCCCCCATATAATCGGGTAGGAGGTAGATAATTATTTTATCTACCGACCTCCCACACCACC
>OFFF01001046.1_pt1 | contig 18632 bp, 17 predicted proteins | sample 1521301 | NCBI WGS metagenome assembly OFFF01 (sample SAMEA3504101, study PRJEB24116) | mouse gut metagenome | biome: mouse gut; feature: mouse-associated habitat; material: faeces | place: Denmark | collected 2011
AGAAAGACCCGGCTAGGCGGTGTTTGAGGTTGTGGATACAGGGTCTTACTCCTGCTCCAGCTTGATGGCGCTGATCAGCCGGGGGATCATCTGCTTTTTCCGGCTGACCACCCCGGGCAGAGTGGCCATGCCCTCCACCACCTCGGCGTCAAAGGCCGTCTTAATCAGCGCTTCCGCGCCGCTCCCGGCCATCAGCAGCTCGGTGCTGGAGTTGCGCACGTCGGTGAACATATAAAAGATGTAGTCCAGGCCCTGCTTGGCCAGGGCCTGGGGCAGGTAGGGCCCCACCAGGGCCCGGGCCGCCTTGCGGTTCTTCTCGGTCATGTAGCTGCCCTGGCCCACGCCAAAGCGGACGTCGCCGCTGGTGAATATCTTGTAATCCCCGTTGAAGACCTCCGCCGCCGTCTTGCCGGACACGTCGCCGCCGTGGGAGAACATCTCGTCGGCGTACTCCTCCAGGTTGACCCCGGCCAGCTGGGCCAGCTCCCGGGCGGCCCGCTCGTCCACGGGGGTGCAGGTGGGGCTGCGGAACATCAGGGTGTCGGACAGAATGGCGGACAGCAGCAGCCCGGCGGTGGTGGGGTCCACCTCCACACCGTTCTCCCGGTACATCTGATAGACGATGGTGCAGGTGCAGCCCACGGGGACATTGCGGAAATACACCGGGCCGTCGGTCTCTATGGCGCCGATGCGGTGGTGGTCGATGATCTCCAGCACCTCGGCCTGGTCAATGCCCTCCGCCGCCTGGCCCTTCTCGTTGTGGTCCACCAGAATCAGCTGCTTTTTGTGCAGATTCAGCATGTTCCGGCGGGAAACCACGCCGATATATCTGCCGTCGTCGTCCAGCACGGGGAAGTAGCGGAACCGGACAGAGGCCATCACCTTGGTGGCCTCCTCCACGGGGGTATGGAGGGTGAAGGTGAGCAGATTGCTCTGGGTCATGTAGTAGCGGATGGGGGCGGCCTGGCTGAGCACCTGGCCGGCCACGTATGTGCTCAGCTCGGTGCTGAGCAGGATGCAGCCCTTTTCCTCCGCCAGCATCTGCATCGTCCGGGACACCTTGCTGCTGGCGCACACCACGATACAGCCGGCGTCCATCTCCAGGGCGGCCAACAGGCTCTCGGCCCGGTTGCTCACCACCACCACGTCCCCCGGGGAGATGGACTTCTCAATCTGTTCCGCGCTGCCGGAGCCAATCACAATGCGGCCCTCCACCGTCCTGCCCGCCACGTCCCCTACCAAAACTGTCCCGTCCAGAATGTCCAGGATGTTCTCATAGCTGGTCTTGGCAGTCTCCAGGGCGTGGGGGTCCAGGCCGTCCATGTTGGCGGTGGCCACGTCCTTTACGGTAATCACCCCTTGCAGGTTCTGCTCCTGGTCCACAATGCACAGCGTATCCAGCTCCTGGTCCCGCATGGTCATCCAGGCCCGGCGCAGGCTGGTCTCCCCGTCCACGCCGGGGGCCTGGCGGATATCCACGTCCCGGATGTGGGGGCTGACGTCGGTGTAGAGCTGGGGGACGGGGACCTTGAAATAGTCCAGCACAAACTCAGTCTCCCGGTTCAGCAGCCCAGCCCGGCAGGGCTTGCAGGGCCGCTCCGGATTGAGGATGTTTTTCAGGCGGCTGTAGGCGATGGCGGAACAGATCGAGTCTGTATCCGGATGTCGGTGGCCGATCACCTTGATCGGGCGGGGGGTTGATGTCTGGCTTGTCATCTGTCTGCCTCATTTCTTCCGCCGGGCGGCCGGCAGATTGGTATTTCTGCCATCATACCACGGCCGGCGTCCTTTCGCAAGCCCTAAGAACCTGTATCCACAACCTCAAACACCGCCTAGCCGGGTCTTTCTCAGCCATACTGCGTTAAATTTTCTTGAAATACATCCAGTATTCCCGCAAAAATTTGCCTTGTATGGCAGAGAAATCCCTCGGCTATCCAGAATTTTCGGTTATGAATACAGGTTCTAAGCCTGACGGGGTCACGCCCGTCTCATAAATTTGGAACGTCCCTGGAAATACCGTTCGGTACGTTATGTAGGGCAGGGGTTCTACTATCCCTGTAAGGGGATAAAACGGAACCAGAATAAGGCAAGGGCAGAGCCCTTGCCCTACATTCGGCGCAGTGCGCTCTTTGCCCTCAAACAAAACAAAATTTTTCCGCCCTTGACGTCTTTCCTTGACTTTCCCTCCCAAAAGGCATAGAATAGCCGGTGCTGAATTTGTCTATGGGAGGCGGACCCTTTGTTTCACTATCTTGACAACGCCGCGACCACGCCGGTGCGGCCCGAGGCCGCCCAAGCGGCGATGGACGCCATGCTCCAGGGCTGGGGAAACCCCTCCTCCGTCTACGCTCTTGGGACCCGGGCGGCCGCCCAGGTGAAGGGCTGGCGGGCCGATGTGGCCGGGGCCCTGGGCTGTCTGCCTGAGGAGCTTTTTTTTACCTCCTGCGGCTCCGAGAGCGACAACTGGGCCATTCAGGGGGCGCTGGAGCTGAACCGCCGCAAGGGCGGGCACATCATCACCACCGCCATCGAGCACGCCGCCGTGCTGGAGCCCCTCAAGGCCCTGGAGCGCCAGGGGTATGAGGTCACCTACCTCCAGCCCGGCCGCCAGGGCGTCCTGGACCCCGCCCAGGTGGACGGCGCCCTGCGCCCGGACACCGTTTTGGTGTCCATGATGCTGGTGAACAACGAGCTGGGCACCATTCTGCCCGTCCGGGAAGCGGCCGCCGCCATCCGGCGGACAGGCTGTCCCGCCCTGCTCCACTGTGACGCCGTCCAGGGATTTTTAAAAATCCCCTTCACCCCCAAGGGGCTGGGGGTGGACCTGCTGTCCATCAGCGGGCACAAGGTCCACGCCCCCAAGGGCGTCGGGGCGCTGTATGTCCGAAAGGGGCTGAAGCTGCCCCCCCTGATCCGGGGCGGTGGACAGGAGGGCGGGCTGCGCTCCGGCACCGAGGCCACCAGCCAGATCGCCGCCTTCGCCGCCGCCGCCCGGCTGGGGGCCTCCTCCAGCGGGGAGGACCAGGCCCGCATGGCCGGCTTGAAGGCCCGCGCCATCCAACGGCTGGCCCAGGAGCTCCCCGAGGCGGTGGTCCTCACCCAGGGGGGCGCGCCCCACATTCTGCCCGCCTCCCTCCCCGGCTACAAGAGCGAGGTGGTGGTCCGCTTCCTCAGCGACCGGGGGGTGTATCTCTCCTCCGGCTCCGCCTGCCACAGGGGCCGGCCCAGCCATGTCTTCGCCGCCCTCAAGCTTCCCAAGGCCCAGCAGGACGGCGCTCTGCGGATCAGCTTCTCCTACGACACCACCCAGGAGGATGTGGACGCCCTCATTGGCGGCCTGAAAGCGGCCAAGGAGGGGCTGTTTCCCACACTGTCGTGATCCCCGCCGCTCTTTGGTGCAGCGGAAACGGGCTGCGGGGGCAGACCCCGCTGTATATGTTTGAAAGAGCCGGACACGGCAAGCCGTGTCCCTACAGATAGAAAAGGAGCATTTTTCCATGTTTTCATTTATGAAGCAGGCCCCCGGATTTTATAAGCAGGTGGCCTTTCTGGCCGCTCCCATTGTGCTCCAGAACCTGATCACCAGCGCTCTGGGCATGGCGGACACCTTTATGGTGGGGATGCTGGGGGAAGCCCCCATGGCGGCGGTGACGCTGGCCAACATCCCGCTGTTCGTGGTGCAGCTGTTCATCTTCGGCGTGCAGAGCGGCTCCTCCGTCCTCATCAGCCAGTACTGGGGCAAGCAGGAGATGGAGTCCATCAACCGGGTGCTGGGGGTGGCCATATGGGTGGCGGTGCTGGTTTCCTCCGTCTTCGCCGCCGTCCTGGTCCTCTGCCCGGTGGAGTTTTTAAGCCTCTTCGGCAACGAGCCGGAGGTCATCGCCCTGGCCGCCCAGTACGGCTCCATCGCCGGCCTATCCTACGTGTGCAGCGCCTTTACCATGATGTATGTGGCGGCCTACCGGAGCATGGAGCGGCCCCAGCTGGGCATGTACATCCTGGTGGCTTCCATGATGCTGAACACCTTCCTCAACTGGGTCTTTATCTTCGGCAATCTGGGCGCGCCCGCCCTGGGCGTGCGGGGCGCCGCCCTGGCCACCCTCATCGCCCGCGCCATGGAGGTGGCCATCGTGGTGGCCCACATGTTCTGGAACCGCTTTTTCCGGGTCCACCTCCACCTGCTCCTCCGGCCCGGCCTGGACATGGCCCGCCGCTTTCTGCGGTACGGCGGGCTGGTGGTGTTCAACGAGACGACCTGGGGCCTGGGCTCCTCCATCTTCCCCACCATCATGGGCCACATGGAGGGCAGCACCGAGATCCTGGCCGCCTACACTGTAGCCGGAAATGTGGACAAGATCTGTATGGTTGTGTCCTTCGGCCTGGCGGCCACCGCTTCCATCATCATCGGCCGGGAGGTGGGGGCTGGACGGCTCCAGAAGGTCCGGTCCAGCGGCGCCGCCCTGTGCGCCGTGTCGCTGCTGTGCGGCACCGCCATCGGCCTATCCCTCTTCCTCTTCGCCCGGTTCCTGGCCCCCGCCTGGGTCTTCCCGCTGTTCAAGATGTCCGCCCGCTCCGCTTCCATCGCCGTGATGATGATGACGGTGCAGGCCGCCGTCCGGCCCCTGCGGGACTTCAACAGCGTAGCCATTGTGGGCGTGCTGCGCGGGGGCGGCGACGTGCGCATGGCCACCATCATCGACACCGCCCCCCAGTGGCTCATCGCCATCCCGGCGGCGGTGCTTCTGGGCTCCGTGCTCAAGCTGGACATCCTGTGGGTCTATCTGGCCATGACGCTGGAAAACATTGTAAAGTTTATTTTCGGGCTCCAGCGCATCCGGTCCGACTCCTGGATTCGGGACTTGACGCGGACGTAATGAAAAAGCCAGGCTTCCCACTTTGACAGGAAGCCTGGCTCTTTTATTGCCGGAACGGGCCGCTTAGAACCTGTACCATTCGCCGAAAGATACAGATTTGCGAGGCAAAATTGCCGATGGCAAGGCAAAAAATCGCAGGAATACTTTGTGTATTTCAAGATTTTTTAACGCAGTCAGCGGAAATTTTGGCCGCAAAGATTTGTGTTGAGGCTATTGGTACAGCTTCTTACTTCTGTGCGGCGATCTCGTTCAGCTTGTCGGCGATGGCGCCGTATCCGGAGAAGAAGCTGCACAGCAGCGGCGTCTTCACGTCCTTCAAATCTGGGAGAAGCGCCCGCATGGACACCTGGGCCATAACGATGGCGTCAAAGCCCTGCTTGTCCAGCTCCCGGATGCTCTCCATCAGAATGCGGTTATGCTCCTCGGGGTGGCCGGCCTGGAGGGCGTCCCAGGCGGGGTTCTGCAAAAACTGGGTGCACTCCATCTTCTTGCCCTGTTCCGCCCCCACCTTCTCGATCAGGCGCTGGCTGGGGCCCAGAGTGGTCTCCAGGGTGGCGATGAGGGCGATCTTGGTGCCCAGAGACACCGCCTCCTGGGCCATGGGCAGGTCGATTTTCATAACGGGGACATTGACCTCTTTGGCGTAGATGTCCGCCACCTCGCCCACGGTGGAGCAGGAGTTGACGATCAGGTCCGCGCCGGAGATTTCCGCCGCCTTGGCGTAGAGGGTCATCCGGTCAATGACCGCCTGGGTGGGGCCGCAGTTGGCCCGGACGTCGTTGAGCAGGGTGCTGTCGGTGATGAACTCCACCCGGACGCCGGGGACCTTCTCCTTCAAAAAGGCGACGGTGTCCTCCCGCTTGGCGAAGCTGGTCTGGAGAATGCAGACATGGGGAGCTGACATAATTCTTACTTCCTTTCGATATGGTTGATTTCCGTTTCTTTGATGGCTTTGCAGCGCAGGCGGACATAGTCGCAGTACCAGACGCCCTCCTGGAGAAGGGGCCCCCGGAGCTGGCCAACTACCTCCCGCAGGATTTCCTCCCGCGCCGCCGGGTCTGCCCCCGCAAAGGGGGATTTGATAAACATGCGCAGCCAGTCATACAGGCCCTCGGGGCCGTTCAGGGGGGTGGGCCGGTCGAACAGGGCGGCGCTGGCCACCCGGAAGCCCGCCGCTTCCAGCCGGGCGGCGTATTGGCCCACGGTGGGGAAATAGAAGGGCATCCGATAGCTGAGCCCCCGCCGGGTGAAGGCCCGCTCCAGCGCACCGTGGATCAGCGCGTTATTGCCATGGCCCCCCATCTCAAAGACAAACTGCCCTCCCGGCTTTAAGGCCTGGTTGACACAGCGGAGCATGCCGTCCTGTTTGTCCATGTCAATCCAGTGGAGCACCGCGTTGGAGAACACGGCGTCGAAGGGCTCGGCTGTCTGAAAATCCACGGCGTCCCCCTGGCGGAAGGCCAGGCCGGGATAGCTCTGCCTGGCCACCTCCAGCAGCTCCGGGGAGGCGTCCAGCCCCTCGGCCCGAAACCCGGCCTGGGCCAGCCGCTGGGTGAGCGCCCCGTTTCCACAGCCCAGGTCCAGGACGGACAGGCCCCCGCCCTCCAGGAGGTCGATCAGGCCCCTTCCGTACTCGTGGACAAAGGAAAAATTCTGGGTGTAGCCTTGGGCGTTCCACTGGATATTCATGTCAATTACCTCCTGTCAGCATGTGAACGGCGCACCGCGCGCTCCAACTATAGCAGGATCCAAAATTGCAGACAAAGGCGCTCCGTAGGGCGCGACGACCCGGCGCGCCGTTTGCGGCAGGACGGCGGGCCGAGGTCGTCCCGCCCTACATTTGCCAGCAATTCTGATGATTGCTATAAATCCACTCTACCACAGGAGCGGCCAAATAAATGTAAACTAAGTTACATTTAAACATCTAAACGTCTTTTCACTCCCGCCCCCGGAGGGGCGGGAGAGGGTCTTACTTGCGTCCCACCAGGGCCTTGGCCTTGGCGACGATGGAGTCGGTGTCCATGCCGTGGTCCCGGTAGAGCAGCTCCGGGTCGCCGGACTCGCCGAACTTGTCCTGAATGCCCACAATCTCCATGGGGACGGGGCAGTTCTGGACCACCACCTCGGATACCGCGCTGCCCAGGCCGCCGAAGATGGTGTGGTCCTCGATGGTCATAATGGCGCCCGTCTCCTTGGCGGCCTTGATGACGGCTTCGCTGTCCAGGGGCTTGATGGTGGCCATGTCCAGAACACGGACGTTGACCCCCTGCTCCTTCAAAGCGGCGGCGGCATCCACCGCCTTCTTCAGCAGAATGCCGGAGACGATCATGGTCATGTCGGCCCCGTTGTCCACCACGGTGTGGGCCTTGCCCCACTCAAACTTGTATGTATCGGGGTCATAGAGGCCGGCCACCGGGTTGCGGTGGAGCCGGACATACAGCGGGCCCACAAAGTCCACGGCGGCGTGGGCCAGGGCCTTGGCGGCCACGGCGTCGGCGGGCTGGACCACCGTCATGTTGGGGAAGGCCCGCATGATGGCCACGTCCTCAATGGCGGCGTGGGTAGCTCCGTCCCCGCCCACCTGAAGTCCGGCGTGGGTGCCGATGACGGTGACGTTCAGATTGGGGTAGCACACAAAGGTGCGCACCTGCTCGCAGGCCCGCATGGATGCGAACACCGCGAAGGTAGCCAAAAAGACCTTGTTGCCGCAGGCGGCCAGGCCGGCGGAGGCCCCTACCAGGTTCTGCTCGGCGATGCCGAAGGAGAACTCACGGTTGGGGAACAGCTTGCCGAATTTCTCCAGGCCGCAGGTCTTGGTGTCGGCGTTGCACACCACAAAGTTTTCGTTGGTCTTGGCAATTTCGATCAGCTCCTGACCGAAGGCCATTCTGGTCGCGATTGTTCCCATTATACCACACCGCCTTCCTGAATTTCACTGATGGCTTTGACAAGCTCCTCGTCGCTGGGGGCCGCGCCATGCCACTTGCTGTCGTCCTCCATGAAGGAGACGCCCTTGCCCTTTACGGTGCGCATCAGGATCGCCGTGGGGTGGCGCATGGTCTTGGCGGTGTGGAGGGCGGTGAGCACATCCTTCATGTTGTGGCCGTTGACCTCTACCACCTTCCAGCCGAAGGAACGCCACTTGTCGGCGATGGGCTCCACCGTCATGATCTCGTTGGTCCAGCCGTTAATCTGCACGCCGTTGCAGTCCACAATGGCCACCAGGTTTTTCAGGTCGTGGTGGCTGGCGGCCATAGCGGCCTCCCAGACCATGCCCTCCTGGATCTCGCCGTCGCCCAGCATGACGTAGGTCATGTAGTCCTGGTGGTGGAGCTTGCCCGACAGGGCCATGCCCACGCCCACAGACAGGCCGTTGCCCAGAGAGCCGGCGGACATGTCCACCCCGGGCACCTTGTTCATATCCGGGTGGCCCTGGAGGATGGAGTGGTACTCCCGCAGGGTATTCAGAATGGCCGGGTCGAAGTAGCCCCGGCGGGCCAGGGCGGCGTACATCACCGGGCAGGAATGTCCCTTGGAGAGGATGAACCGGTCCCGGTCAGCCCACTTGGGATTCTGAGGGTCGAGTTTCATCACATGGAAGTAGAGGGCGGTGACCATCTCCACGGCGGACAGGGAGCCGCCGGGATGGCCGGCCTTCGCGGCGTGGATCATGGAGACGATGTCCTGCCGGAGCTGGACAGCCTGCTTCTCCAGCCGCTCCACGTCTTTTTCAGTGAAATAGAAGGAAGTCATCATTTCTCAGTCCTTTCTTTCCGTGTTGGGCGTTTCCTCAGGCAAATGCTTCTTCCGGGCTTCCCAGCCGCCGAAGGCGGTGTCCAGCGCGCAGCTGACACAGCGCTCCTGGGTGGGGTGGGCAACGCCGCAGACGGGGCAGGTGACCATATCGCTCTCCGCCTCGAACAGCTCCACCCGCCTGCACGCCGGACACCGGTAGATGTCCGCGTGGAGCCGTTTCAGCTGGAAGGCGCTGCCCAGCGGATAGGATTTCACCGCCAATTCCATCTCCCGGCCGCAGGCGGAACAGATTTTTTTCTCCGCGTCGATACTCATATTAGACACCCTTTCTGCGTTTGAGGTTGCCACCACTATAAACCAAAAGAGCCGCGGCGTCCAATTCTTCTTTCATGGGGTTATTATCACAAAAAATGATAGAGCATTAAAAAAGGCTTGACAGCGGGGGAAACGTAGGGATAGGATAGAGCCAGGGAAAATATTTTGCACAAAACCCGGCCGTTTTTTTGTGACGTTTGACAGCCAGGGGCGGGCGCTTTCGATGTCAGGCAAACCCAATATCAAATAAATTTCAGGAGGAAGCGCGGATGGAGCTTTACACAATGCGCTATGTACTGGCGGTGGCGGAGCTGGGGAGCTTTTCTCTGGCGTCTCAGGCCTGCCACGTGGGCCAGCCCGCCCTGTCCCAGCAGGTGGCGCGGCTGGAAAAGGAGCTGGGGCTGGCCCTGTTCACCCGCAGCTCCCGGGGGGTGGCCCTGACGGAGGCCGGGCGGGAATTTGTCCGCCGGGCCGGCGAGATCGTCCAGCGGGCCGACGCCCTCCAGGCGGAGATGGCCCTGTACGCCGGGGTGCGCCGGGGCACACTGAATCTGGGGATCATTACCAGCTTACAGTGCATCGACTTCGGCGGACTGCTGTCCGCCTTCTGCGGCAGCTACCCGGATGTCTCGGTGAACATCGTGCAGGACGGCACCCACCGCCTTCTGGAGCTGCTGATGGACCGGAAGATCGACGCCGCCTTTTTGAACCGCCCCATGTCCGGCATCCCCTCCGGGCTGGAGTTCGTCAAGCTGGGGGAGGACGTCTACTCCCTGGCGGTGCCCACCCTCCACCCCCTGGCCAAACGGGAGCAAGCCAGCCTGCGGGAGCTGAGGGATGAGCATTTCATCTTCCACCAGACAGGCCAGGTGGCTTCAGAGCTGTGCCTGGCCGCCTGCCGGGCGGCGGGCTTCGAACCCAACATCGTCTGCCGGTCGGCCAGCCCCACCACGGGGCTGTACATGGTCCAGGGTGGGCTGGGGGTGGCCCTGCTCCCCTCGGAGGAGTTCTCCGCCCGGAAGCTGAAAGGGATCACGGAGCTGAAATTGAAGGAAAAAATCGTCAAGGAGGTGGGGGCGGCCTGGCGGAAGGACATCTCCTCCCCCCTGGTCGACGCCATTGTGGGCTTCTCCCAGGATTGGGTAAAATAGAGCAAAACCGCCTGCCACCTTATGTGGCAAGCGGTTTTTTGCGGAGCGGCCGGATAACCGGCCGCTCATCTCATTTTCCGGGCCGCTGTGTGGCCCAGATCAGCGCGCCGAAGCCGCAGCCGCCGATGATGTTTCCGATGGTTACCGGGAGCATGTTGCTGAAAAAGCCCATCAGGCTCAGCGCCGACAGGTCCACCCCGGCCTCCTGGGCCAGCTGGGCGTATTGGGGGACGCCCGCCGCCATCAGCCCGGCGGGGATGTAGTACATATTGGCCACACAGTGCTCAAAGCCGCCGATGACGAAAAAGCTCACCGGCACAAAGGCGCCGATGGCCCGGCCGGCCAGGCTCGTGCCGCACAGGGAGCACATCACTCCGGCGCACACCAGAACGTTGCACAGCACCCCCAGCACCACCGCCTTCCCAAAGGGAAGGGCGCACTTGGCGGCGGCGGCCCGGATGGTATGCACCGCCAGGGCTCCGCCGGACAGGTCCAGCTGCCCGCAGTACACAATGGCCGACGCCAGAATCAGGGCTCCCAGCAGGTTGCCGACATAGACAATCACCAAATTCCGGACCATCCCGGCCAGGGCGGCCTTCTTCTCCAGCAGGGAAATGGTAATCATGCAGTTGCCTGTAAACAGCTCCGCCCCGGTGATAATGACCATGATGAGCCCGAAGGGGAACAGCAGGCCGCACACCACCCGGGACAGCCCGGCGTTGGCGATCAGATGGCCCGCCGTGTTGGCCACCACCGCCCCGGAAGCGATGTAAAATCCCGCCAGCACCGCCGACAAATACAGCTTTTCGGCGCTGTTGGCGCACTTTTTCGCCCCCGCCTGGGCGTAGAAATTGACAAATTCTCCGGGGCTCAGCATAAGCGTCCCGCCTTCCTTATGTTATCTACTTCCATGCGAGGAATCTCTCTGTTGCACAGGGCAGGGGCGGAGCCCCTGCCCCGCTCTCAGCACAGCCCCAGCAGATGCCGCACCTCTCCAATCATATACAGCGAGCCGCAGGCGCACACCACATCCTTCGGGCCGGCGGCCGCCAGGGCCCGGTCCAGGCCATCCCGAACCGTCCCGCAGGGGACGGCCCGAACGCCCCGCGCTTCCAGATATTCCGCCAGCTCCTGGGCGGGCATGGCCCGGGGGCTGTCCGGCGTGATGGTGTAGAATTCCTTGGCCAGGGGGAGGAGCTCCCCCATCATGGCGGGGTAATCCTTGTCGGCCAGCACGCCGGTGAGGAAAATCAGCTTCTTCTCCGGGTACAGCGTACGCAGGGCCTTCCCCAGGGCTTCCATGCACTGGGGGTTGTGGCCCCCGTCCAAAACCACGTCGGGGCCCCGCCGGGCCAGCTCCAGCCGGGCTGGCCACACCGTTTTGGACAGGCCCTCAGTGGCAGCTTCCTCCGGGATATTCCAGCCCCGCCGGGCCAGCGTCCAAAGCACCTCCAGCGCCGCGGCGGCGTTATACCGCTGGTGCTCCCCCAGCAGGGGGATGTGGTAGGGGCCTTTCCCCCGGTAGGTGAAGGTCTGGCCCTCCAGGCCGGAGTCCAGCACCTCCAGCGCTTCCGGGGCGGTGGTGGTGAGGGGGACGCCCAGACCGGCGCAGACCCCCTCCACGACCTCCTCCACCTCCCGGCTCTGGCGGTAGAGAACGGCGCTACAGCCCGCCTTGATGATCCCCGCTTTCTCAGCGGCGATCAGGGCCCGGGTGTCCCCCAGCTCGGCGGTGTGCTCCAGGCCGATGTTGGTGATCACGGCCGCTTCCGGGGCGGGGATCACGTTGGTGGAGTCCAGGCGGCCCCCAAGGCCCACCTCCAGCACCACGATGTCACAGCCCGCTTCCAGAAAGTACAGCATTCCCACAGCGGTCATCAGCTCGAACTCGGTGGCCGGGTCGTCCATCTCCCTCCCGGCGGCGATGACCCGCTCCGCGATGCGGCCCAGGGCTTCGTCAGGGATGGGTTGGCCGTCCACCTGGAACCGCTCATGGAAGCGCCACAGGTGGGGGGAGGTGGACAGGCCGGTTTTCAGGCCCGCCGCTGTCAGCGCGGAGGACACCATGGCGGCGGTGGACCCCTTGCCGTTGGTGCCGGTGATGTGGACGTATCTCAGCTTTTTGTGGGGATCGCCCACCTTCTCCAGCAGCGCCGCCGTCCGGCTCAGCCCCGGCTTGCGCCCGGTCCAGGCCTCCTGATGGATGAGGTCAACGGCTTCCTGTCCCGTCATGCTTATACCTCCTTGACGCTGGCCAGCATGACGGCTCCGGCTTCGCAGGCCACCTTGACCGGCCCGCCCTCAAAGCTCCGGCAGAGCAGTGTCTGGCCCGCCTGGGCCTCCACGCCGAAATCGGGCAGGCGGACCGCACCGGAGGCGCAGTAGATGGCCAGGTCCCCTGGATCGGGGGTCCAGTCCTCCTCACAGGGGCCGGACAGGACGTCCACCGCCCCCTCCCCCCTGCCCTTGCGGACCATCAGGTTGAAGTCCACGCACTTGTCCCAGCTCTCCACAGGCACACCGCCGTCGAAGGCAACTACCCGTCCGGGTGCCAGGGGGAAGGGTTCGCTGGCGTCAATTTTTAGCTTGATCTCCCCGTCCAGAATGGCCAGAAAACGGTTGTAGTCAGGCAGAGGGGTGAAGTCGGAGTGGTCCAGCTCCACGGTGGCGGAGCTGAGCCGCCAGAGGAAGTCCCGGTCCGCGTACACCGCCCCCTCCGGGGCGATGGCCAGCTGGGTGGTGGTCCCGCCGGACCAGTTCGTGGCCACATAGTCCTCCCGGGTGAGAAGCTTCCATTCCATAAACGCGGCTCCTTTCGTCAGTCAGTGTATTTCACAACGCCGCTGCGGCGCAGGGCGTGCACCAGAGGGATACAGACAGTGGTAACAATGACAGCGGTGGCGATCCCGGTGGCAAACCGTCCGGGCAGGAAGGGGACATGCACCATAAACTCGGTGTGGTACATCACGCTCTCCAGCCAGATGCTCACGGTGTTGCCCAGTGTGGTAAACACCGCCCCGGCAACGCATATGGCGTAGCAGGCCACGGGCCGGCTCTCTATCCGCTTGCCGGTCCGGCGGCACCACACGGCCCCCAGGCCTACCACCACGCCGCGGATGGCGGCGGGGGCCACGTAGAGCACCGTGGTGGGGGCCAGGCCGTAGGGTCCGGTGATCTGAGCGATGAACTCCCCTAAAAGCCCCACCACCATGCCCTCAACGGGGCCGAACAGCATCGCGGCCAGCATGATGGGCAGCGACGCAAAGTTGAACTTGAAATAGGGCGTCTCGATGGCGATGGTCCGTTTCAGCAGGACCACCATGGCGGTGAGCAGGGCGATCATGCAGATGGTGTAGATGTTAAAACGCTTCTTGTTGATCGACATAATAATACGCTCCTTTCACAGCGTGTTGCCATGAAAGGAGCGCGCTCCCCCATGGCAGCGGATGCGGCACAGCAACGCGGATCTTTTAGATCCTTCGTCCGCCGGCAACTTCCCATCCGGCGGCACTTGACGCGCTGGGCCTACTCTGGCCAGGTACAAATATTTACATGGACTTGACTACGGTGTCATAGATCTGATCGGCCAGGGGCAGGGCCTTGGCCAGCAGGGCTTCGCCCTTCTTGCGGTAGTCCTCGGCCAGCTCCTTGTTCTTCAAGCTGCCGATGTTGATGAGCACGTTGAGCCATGCACCCTGGATGGCGGCGCGCAGAGACAGGGCGGACACGCCCAGGTCGCTGGCGGCGCTGTCGTTGCTCTTGCCCAGGATGGAAGCGGTCAGCTCCAGGGTCTCAGCGGCCAGCTCCATCATCTCGAAGGGGGTCTTGGTGCAGCCCTCCAGGCCCTTCTGAATGGCGGCGGAGCGGGCGGCCTTCTCCTCGTCGGTGGCCTTGGGCATGCCGAAGGCGGCGCTGACCACATTGAAGGCCTCGGTGTCCCGGTCCATCACGTCCACAAAGCGGGCTTTCAGGCCGGCGGCTTTCTTCTGGGCCTCGGCGGCCAGCTCCTCAAACTCGGCATACTTCTTCTTGCCGATGGTCAGAGAGCACACCATGGCGGTGAGGGCCGCGCCCAGGGCGCCCTCCAGAGCGGCCGCGGAGCCGCCGCCGGGGGCGGGGGCGTCGGAAGCCAGCAGGTCCACAAATTCGGCGGTTTTCAGTTCAGCCAGTTTCATAGGGCATTCTCCTAATCTTTACGTTTTTTATGTAGGGCGGGACGACTCGGCCCGCCGCGCCATTCCTCTATCGGCCGCACTCCAAGGCCGCCGCGCCATTTCTCCATCGGCTGCGCGCCAATTCTCTATTGACGGCGCGCCGGGGTCGTCGCGCCCTACGAAGAGGTGGTTTATTCCATGCCCACCAGGTGGTACTCCATGACCTGGTTGTGGCAGTCGAAGTTCTCCAGTTTCAGGTAGTGCTCGGCGCAGTCGATGAGGGCCTTGGCGGGGGTAAGGCCGACGACCTCGCTGCCCACAATGTAGGTGCCGTAGCGCTCGGCCAGGGCGCGGATCATCTCATAGACCACGTTCAGCGGGGTATCCTCATAGTTGACCATATTCATGGAAACCTGGGCGATGCCCCGGTCCTCCAGCATGAAGCCCATGGCCTTGCAGCTGCGGAAGCCGCCGGAGGAGCCGCGGATGACCTTGGCGATCTTCTTGGCAACCTCCACGTCGGAGGTGGCCAGATTCACGTTGAAGGCCACCAGGGGCATGCGGGCGCCGATGGCGGTGATACCAGCGGTGGGGTGGATCTTCCGCTCGCCGAAGTCGGGGGCCCACTCGTCCTGGAGCAGCTTCTCGGGCATACCCTCGAACTGGCCCTTGCGGCAGGCGGCCAGATTGCGGCGGTGGGGGGCGGAAGCGGAATCCTCATACAGGAAGGAGGGGATTTTCAGCTCGTCCCAGATGCGCTGGCCCAGCCGCTTGCTGATCTCCACGCACTCCTCCACGGTGACGCCCATGGTGGGGACGAAGGGGATCACATCGGTGGCGCCCATGCGGGAGTGCTCGCCCACGTGCTTAGTCATGTCGATGACCTCGGCGGCCTTCTTGGCCAGCTGGAAGGCGACCTCCTCGATGGCCTCGGGGGAGCCGATCATGGTGAAGACGCAGCGGTTGTGGTTGCCGTCGGTCTGGGCGTCGAAGAGGGTGCAGCCGGGCACGCTCTTGGCCACGTCCACCAGGGCGTTGTAAGCGGCCTCGTCCTTTTCCTTGCTGCAGCTGAAATTGGGGATGCACTCGACAAGTTTAGCCATAATTGTTTTCCTCCTAAAAATTTTTATATGGTGCCGGAGCCGGTTTTACCCGGCCCCGGCCGGTCTCACAGAAGCTTAACCCTCGAAACCGGGGACAAAGAAGCGGATGAACGCCAGGGTCTGGGGCTGATAGATGATGTCCACCATGAAAGCGCCCACGATGGGCACGATCATAAAGGCCTTGCGGCTCATGCCGTAGCGGTCCTTCACGGCGGTCATGTTCACGATGGCGGAGGGGGTGGCGCCCAGGCCGTGGCCGCACAGGCCGGCGCACATGACAGCGGCGTCGTAGTTGCTGCCCAGGATGCGGAACACCACAAAGTAGGCGATGAGGGCCATAAACAGCACCTGGCACATCACAACGACGAACACGCCGCCAATCAGGCCGGCCAGCTCCCACAGCTTCAGGGTCATCAGGGCGATGGCCAGGTACAGGGAGAGCATCACGTCGCCGATGCCGTCCACCAGGGAGAAGCTGAAGTTGTAGAAGTGGAACACGTCGTTCAGGTTGCGGATAATCACAGCCACGAACATGGCACCCACATAGGTGGGGAAGCTCATGCCGATCAGCTTTCCGATCCAGCCGGAAACCATGGTGCCCAGGGCCATACAGACCAGGATCACAGTGACGTTCTTGATCACGTCCAGGCTGGACAGCTTCTCGCCGTTGGCGGCATTGATCTGGTCCACGTCGGAAGTGAATGTATCATTCTCATCGGGACGCAGGTCATGCTTCACGATGAGACGGCGGCCCAGGGGGCCGCCGATGAGCACGGCGGAAATCAGGCCGAAGGTAGCGGCGGCGGCGCCCACCAGGGAGCCCTGCTCATAGCCAATCTTTACAAAGTCGCCGCCATAGGACAGGGCCGCGCCGTGGCCGCCGATCATGGAAATGGCGGAGGACAGCAGGGCATAGGGAGCCTCCAGGCCCACCACCTTGCCCACGGCGATGCCGATGACATTCTGGAACACGGAGATGACGCCGGCAATCAGCCAGTAGACAATCAGCAGGATGCCGCCCTTCACCAGCAGCTTGTAGCTGGCGCCCAGGCCGACCGTGACAAAGAAGGCCAGCATGAAGGGGTCCTGATACAGAGTATCGAAGTTGAACGCGAAGGTGCCGCTCATATGTCCCGCGAAGGAAATAAACATAAACAGGAAGCCGCCCACCACGGGAGCCGGGATGCAGTATTTGTTCAGCACCCCAACCTTATTCTTGATGAAGTACCCGATGAGCAGCATGACCGCCGCCATGGCCGTGGTCATGATCGCGGTGGCGTTTATGTTCAAAACGCCCTCTACCATTTCAAATGACATTTTCTTCTCTCCTTTTAAATTTTTCTTCTTCACCCACGGTTTTTCCAAAACCGTTTTTATTATAGTATATTCAGAACAATAACGCAAGCCGGAACGTAAGGTCTTTTTGTTGATTTTCTTAAAAAAATTAACCGCCGCTCCGCTGCTGCCCGGCCAGGCCGATAAACCGCCTCACGCAGCCCATCTGATAGGGGTCGTTCTGCCACACCAAAATGGGGTAGGACTTGGCGGAGAACTCCAGCACCGGCTTGCTGTACACCGGCGACCCCCGGTGGGCGGACACGATGGAGCGGGGCAGAAAGCCCACGCCGAAGCCCGCCTGCACCATCTGCATCTCCATAGGGGTGTCGTAACAGTGGCACACCACGTTCGGGGTGAAGCCCGCCCGGCGGCACTCCTCCAGCAGGTCCCGGCTGTAGCCCCACAGGTCGTCGCCCCGCAGCAGGCACATGGGCACGCCCCGCAGGGCCTGGATGGGCACCGCGTCTTGGCCCGGGGCGGGGTCCGTCTCAGGGCGCATGACCAGCTCCAGAGGGTCCTCCCCCAGCACCAGCTCCTTCAACCCCAGGGACCGCTCCGACTGGCTGCGCAGAAAGAGCACATGGAGCTCCCCCCTGTTCAGGTCGTCCAGCAGGTCCCGGGGGGAGCCCAGGCGGACGTACAGCTCCACCTGGGGGAACTGCCGGTGGTACTCCTTCAAGAGGTCGGTGGCAATCTGGACGTCGGAGTAGATGGCCCCCAGCTTGAGCTGCCCCCGGAGCCCGGCGTCCACATCCCGGACGGCGTCCGCCATGGTCCGCAGATTCTGAAACATTTTCTGGCACTGCTGGTAAAGGCACCGGCCCGCTTCGGTGAGTTCCACCCCCTTGTTGGTGCGCAGAAAGAGGGTGGCCCCCAGCTCGTCCTCCAGCAGCGCCAGCTGGCGGCTGACCGGCGGCTGGGCCACGTGGAGCTCCCGGGAAGCCCCGGAGATGCTCCCCGCCTTCGCCACCGCGGCGAAATACTCCAGCTGCTTGAAATTCATGGCGTCCGCTCCCTCCCCCCGCCGCTGGGCCGTGTCAATGCACGGGCCAGGGCTTTCGCTATACTTTTCCGGTATGGCAAATATATAATACAGGTGCTTTTCATTTTACCATGTTTTTGTTAAAATACAATACATAAAAAACAGTTCCCTGCCGAACACTTTATATTTTTAGAAACGGAGGAAACACATTATGAATCTCGCGGACGCTATGACCATCAAGCTGGACTACGACCTGCCCGAGTACCCCGCCTTTGAGGAGGGCTGCCGCCGGGCGCCCCGCCGTGAGTCCCACCTGTCCGAGGCCGACAAGGCCCTGGCCATCAAGAACGCCCTGCGCTACATCCACCCCGACCACCACGCCCAGATGGCCAAGGAGTTCGCCCAGGAGCTGGAGGAGCACGGCCGCATCTACGGCTACCGCTTCCGCCCCGCCGGCAAGCTCTACGGCAAGCCCATCGAGGAGTATAAGGGCAGCTGCACCGAAGCCAAGGCCTTCCAGGTGATGATCGACAACAACCTGGACTTTGACATCGCCCTCTACCCCTACGAGCTGGTCACCTACGGCGAGACGGGCCAGGTCTGCCAGAACTGGATGCAGTACCGCCTGATCAAGAAGTACCTGGAGGTCATGACTGACGAGCAGACCCTGGTGGTCATGTCCGGCCACCCCCTGGGCCTGTTCCACAGCCACAAGCTGGCCCCCCGCTGCATCATCTCCAACGGCCTGATGGTGGGCATGTATGACAATCAGAAGGACTTCAACCGGGCCGCCGCCATCGGCGTGGCCAACTACGGCCAGATGACCGCCGGCGGCTGGATGTACATCGGCCCCCAGGGCATCGTCCACGGCACCTTCAACACCCTGCTCAACGCCGGCCGCCTGAAGCTGGGCATCCCCGAGGACGGCAACCTGGCCGGACGGCTGTTCATCTCCGCCG
>OFFF01001048.1_pt1 | contig 18622 bp, 18 predicted proteins | sample 1521301 | NCBI WGS metagenome assembly OFFF01 (sample SAMEA3504101, study PRJEB24116) | mouse gut metagenome | biome: mouse gut; feature: mouse-associated habitat; material: faeces | place: Denmark | collected 2011
CAGTTCAGCCTGCAACTGCGCACTTGCTGCGCGGTTAGCAGCCAATGAATTGGAGAAGCCAGGAATCCGGAAGGCAAAACTGTTACAACTGCTGTAAAAATTTGGATATTATAATTGACAATAATTGTCAAATAAGCGACAATTAAATTAACTATTAATATACAATGTGCTGGGTATCAATGGGTGCGTATGAAGTCAGGAGGCCGGATAAATGAAAAGGAAAGATGAGAAACGATATTATGGCAATCACACCAATTGAAAGAACAAATGTTGGAAAAATAGTATTTGAACAGCTGCCTGATATATCCCAGCCGGAAAGAAAGGAATGTGCTCATATGGAGAAGAAGAAATGGGAAACGATACCTTTAGGAAATGTGAAAATAAAGGACAATTTCTGGTCACCAATACAAAACCTGATGATTGATAAAGTAATCCCCTATCAGGAGGAAATATTAAATGACAAGGTGCCGGGGGTGGAGAAGAGCCATGCCATTTCCAATTTTAAAATTGCGGCAGGGATGGAAGAAGGGGAGTTTTACGGCATGGTTTTTCAGGATTCGGATGTGGCGAAATGGCTGGAAGGCGTTGCCGATTCGCTTGCAGTGAAACCGGATGCTGATTTGGAGAGGCGGGCGGATGAGGTAATTGAAATTATCGAAAAAGCCCAGCAGGAAGACGGTTATTTGAATACTTATTTTACGATTAAAGAGCCGGAGCATAGATGGCAGAATTTACAGGAGTGCCATGAACTATATTGCGCGGGCCACATGATGGAAGCGGCAGCTGCCTATTATGAAACAACGGGTAAGGACAGGCTGCTGCGCGTGATGATGCGGATGGCGGACCATATAGAGGAAAAATTTGAAAAAGAGCTGGAACACGGTATTCCGGGGCATCAGGAAATTGAAATTGGCCTGATGAAGCTGTACCATGTGACAGGGGAGGAAAAATATTTAAGGAGGGCTCTTTCTTTTATTGAGGAAAGAGGGAAAAATCCGGATTATTTCGTTGAGGAGAGCAAAAAGAGGGGATGGGTTCATTTTGGCGCTGACCCTGAAGACAGGGAGTATAACCAAGTGCATGCCACAGTATATGAACAGGATAAGGCGGTAGGGCATAGCGTCAGGGCGGTTTATATGTATACGGCCATGGCGGATCTGGCGGGCACATTAGGGAACGAAAAGCTGTATGGGGCGTGTGAGAAGCTTTGGGATAATATGACGAAACAGAGGATGTATCTGACCGGGGGAATCGGAACCACCGCAGAAGGGGAAGCATTCACGGTGGATTATCATTTGCCTGCGGACAGCATATATGCGGAGACTTGTGCGTCTATCGGTTTGATTTTCTTTGCCAGGCAGATGTTGGAAGCGGAACCGAAAGGGATTTATGCGGATGTGATGGAACGGGCTTTTTATAACGGAACCATCAGCGGAATGCAGCTGGACGGAACCAAGTTTTTCTATGTAAATCCGTTGGAAGTAAATCCAGGGGTTTCCGGGAACGTACCGGGATACCGGCATGTGCTGCCCCAAAGGCCAGGCTGGTACCGCTGTGCGTGCTGTCCGCCCAATTTAGTTCGTCTGGTCACTTCGTTAGGAAAATATGTATGGACGGAAAAGGAAGATATCATTTATTCCCATATGCTCATGGGGCAGGAGGCGGAACTGAGAAAGGCCCGGGTACGGGCAGAGAGTGAATACCCTTGGAATGGCCGCATTACGTACCACATAGAGGCCAGGACAGAGGATGCTTTTACAATGGCATTCTTTATTCCTTTCCATGCCAGGAATCTGGCCATTCTTTTAAATGGGGAAGAAGTTAACGGGCAGGGAATCTGGAAAGAAGGATACTGGCATCTGACGAAACAATGGGGCAAAGAGGAAAAACTGGAAATTCGCTTCGATATGCCGGTACGGAGGATATATGCAAACCAGAAAGTAAGGGATTGTGCAGGGTGCGTCGCTCTCATGCGGGGGCCGGTAGTGTATTGCTTTGAGGAGGCCGATAACGGGGAAGGCTTACAGTCATTGCGGGTAGCGAAATCGCTGGAAGAGGAAATTGACACCTGCCAGGATGGCGTTTTGAAAGGAAAGTATTTGTTAAAGGTGAACGGATACCGGTGCACCGGAGGGGAGGACCTGTATACGGAAGAAAGGCCGCATATGGAAAAAACAAGGCTTACAGCGGTGCCGTACTATGCCTGGGGAAACCGTGGCATTGGGCAGATGAGAGTATGGATGTTGGAGGATGGTGATTGATATGGAACGAGTAATAGAAAACTTTCTGGAGTATGTAAAAATTGACACGGAATCGGCGGAAGGCAGCGAATCGATCCCTTCTACACAAAAGCAGCATGACTTGGCGCAAGTGTTGGTGAAGCAGCTGGAGGGAATGGGGGCGGAGGAAATCACCTATGATGCGGAGCATTGTTATGTATATGCTTCCATTCCGGCATCGGCCGGATGTGAATCGGCTCCGGTGTTAGGGTTTATCGCCCATATGGACACTTCCCCGGCGGTGACAGGGGCGGGGGTGAAGCCCCGGATGATAGAGGATTATGACGGAGGGAACATCGTGCTGAACGAAGAAAAGCAGGTTGTCATGAAAGTGTCCGATTTCCCGGAACTGGCATCCTATGAGGGGAAAAGGCTGATTGTCACCGATGGGAACACCTTGCTTGGGGCGGATGACAAAGCAGGGGTGGCAGAGATAATGGCCATGGCGGAATATCTGCTGCAGCATAGGGAAGTCGCCCATGGCAAGATTCGGGTGGGCTTTACGCCTGACGAAGAAGTAGGGGCCGGCGCAGACCATTTCGATGTGGAACTTTTCGGAGCGGATTATGCCTACACGGTGGACGGCGGCAGGCTGGGCGAAATGGAATATGAGAATTTCAATGCGGCAGGGGCAAAAGTGACCGTCCACGGCAGAAGCGTGCATCCAGGGGAAGCGAAAGGGAAAATGCGCAATGCAATTCTCATGGCGCAGGAATTCCAGTCACAGATCCCGGAACTGGAAAACCCTATGTATACCAGCGGATATGAGGGATTTTATCATCTGGACTCCATAAAGGGTACGGTGGAAGAGGCGGTGGCGGAATATATTATCCGAGACCATGACAGGGGGAAATTCGAGGAGAAAAAGGAGAATTTCCTACGGATTGGGAAGCTGCTAAATATAAAATATGGTATGGAAGCTTTCGAAATAGAGATGAAGGACTCCTATTACAATATGAAAGAAATCATTGAAAAGAATATGCATCTCGTGGACAATGCCAAAGCTGCTATGGAAGAACTGGGTATCGAACCTATAGTAGTTCCTATCCGGGGCGGAACGGATGGCGCAAGGCTTTCTTACATGGGGCTGCCCTGCCCTAATCTTTGTACCGGAGGGCAGAATTTCCACGGAAGATTTGAATATGCCTGTGCGGATGAAATGGAAATGATAGTGAAACTTCTGGTGAAGCTGTCGGAGAAGTATGGGAAAGTTTTTTAAGTAGTTCGACTATGACAAACTATACCCGTCATATATTAGTTACAACAGCAAAAACGGGTGTTTGTGAGGTATGAAACGATATAGCAGGAAAGGGATAGTGCCAAAGAAAAAAGAGGGGCAGGCAGGAGAAGGAAACAGGAGCGAATGGATAGCCAAGTGGGCGGGCGTTTTTGTTTTTCTTCTGGCTGCCCTGGCTATTATGCGGGGAGTGATGCTTCGGCTGCCCGGTTCCATTACCGTGAGCAGCAGCGTGAATGGGCAGCTGCTTCCTATCAGCAGCGTGGAAACGGAAAAAAAGCAAGTGGCGCTTACGTTTGATGCGGTAGAAGGGAATGGGGATACGGCTCAAATATTGGAAACGTTAAAGAGGCATGATGTCCATGCCACGTTTTTCCTGACCGGGGGGTGGGCGGCCGGATTGGCATGCATGAAAAAAGTGCAAGGTTATTGATCGCTCCATAGACTTTGCACTTTTGGGTTTACTTGATATATTTATGTAATTGTGATTAAATTAAGCGGTTTTTCGTTCTAACTCTTCAATCCGTTTTTCAAGCTGATCTATTTTTTTTAATAGCAAACTGACTGATTCGCGTTCAAGTTTGCAGGCATTTACTTCATGCTGTATCAAATCAAGTTTATTTTCAATTTTATCAAAATGTTTGTTTGTTCTTTCTTCCGCCAGCCCTATTTCATCTAAAATGCTATTGAGCATCATTTTTATTTCATTGTCCATATGCCTGCACCTCCTATATGACTAGAGTATATCACAGCTAAAGTGCAAAGTCTATGCAATTTCCAGTAAATATTTTTCCGTTATAAGAATATATTAGTAGTGATTCATCGCCAGGCGGGGGATTTGCGTGAAAGAAGAATTATTAAATATTTCGCAAAAAGATGAAACGGTTGTTATTAAGTACATATTGGATATTATGCGGACGCATGGTATAATTACAGAAAAAGAATATCGGGCAGTATTGTACAAAAATAATTAGGGTGTGCGGATATATGGAGGAGAAAAAATTAAGGGCCGTATTCTATGCCAGGGTCAGTACGGAGGAAGAAGAGCAGTTAAATGCAATTGTAAAACAGATTGAGGAAAACAGGGATGCTATAAGCGCAAAAGGCTGGATTCTGGTTGATGAATATATAGATAAGGGCATAACGGGCACACAGACGAAGAAACGAAACGAATATATGAGAATGTTTGATGATATCAAAAAAGACAAGTTTGATATTATTGTAGTTAAGGATCAGTCGCGTTTGCAGCGGAATACGATGGACTGGTACATATTTTTGAATGAAATTGTACAGAACAAAAAGAAATTATATTTGTATCTGGAAAATACGTTTTTTGATTCTAAGGATAAATTCATTTTTGGGATAAAGGCAATGATGGCAGAAGAATACAGCCGCGATTTGAGTAAAAAGGGCAATGCGGCCAAAAGGCGAAGGCAGGAAAGGGGCAAGCCGATTATTACAAACCGCACATGGGGGTTTAAAAATGTGGGGGGCAGAATACTGATAGATGAAGAGGAAGCCAAACTGGTAAGGCGGATATATCAATTGTTTGCCGATGGATATGGCGGTCATGTGGTGGCGAGGACTTTAAGAGATGAGGGTGTCAGGAATCGGAATGGAAGGACTCTTTCGGAGAATACAATCCGTGAAATTGTGAAAAATCCGCTCTATAGAGGCGTTGCTGTAATGAATAAAGAACATTTTGATTTTGAAGCAAAGAAGATTATCAAGAACCCTGAAAGCGAATGGATTTATAGGGAAGGAATTGTTCCGCAGATTGTCAGCGAGGAATTATGGGAAAAGGCGAATGCGCAAATTAACAGCAGGAAAACTGTCAATAGGACATATAATGTAGGTATTAACAAAGGAAATACTCTTTTGTCTTCAAAGATTATTTGCGGTGAATGTAATGCAAAGTATTGGAGAAATAAAAGGGCACAGGGCATCTATTGGTATTGCAGCGAAGGGGCACGTTCCGGGAAAGTGAGAGAAAGAACGGGAATGAAGTGTACATCTCTTAATTTGAAAGAAGATGAAATCCTGTCTTTGATAGAATATTTAGCCGGGCAGTTAATTGATAAGGAAAAGATGGAAGAAGTGTTAAGCAGTGCCATTGGGAAAATTTATGATATATTGTCCGGTTCTGACAATGGAGAGAATCTGGAGAGGATTTTGGCACAAAAAGAGAAGTTAAATAACAGGAAAAATGTGCTGATGGATTTATTATTGGATGGAACTATTGATAAATCTGATTATTTATCAAAAATGAATGATATCATAACGCAGATTGCGTTGTTGGGTGAAAGGGAAACCAACATACGGGATAGGAAAGAAGAAAATCGAGAGTTATTTGCCCGTTTGAATCAAGTTAGAACATTATTTGGGAACGGTACAGAAAAAGGGGTAGGGGTTCCTTTGATATGTTCACATATGGAACAGATAAAAGTGTATGAAAAGAGACTGGATGTGTACCTTGACTTTTTGAAGGAGAAAGAATTTTTGTCTTTAAATTATGACAGAAAGAAACGGAAAAGGATAACAGATATGCCCATTTGGGTGGGTGGAAGCATACCCGGATGAGGTCAAGGCTCTTCTGAATGCAGGGCATGATCTAGGGAATGGGAGCGACAGCCACAGGAGCATGCCCCAGCTGACCGCAGAGCAGTGTATGGAAGAAATACAGCAGGCTCATACAAAGGTGCAGGAACTCACTGGTTATGACATGTTCCTGTTCCGGCCGCCGTATGGGGATTATGATAATCAGGTGATAAGCAGTGCGGCCCAAAGCGGCTATTATTCCATTCTCTGGGATGTGGATTCCCTGGATTGGAAAGATTATGGAATAGAATCCATCCTCAATAATGTGCTAAAGAGCGGAAACCTGCAAAACGGCTCCATTATCCGCTGTCAAAATGGGGCAAAATATACTGCGGATGCTCTGGAAAAGCTGATTGACGGATTGGAAAAGCAAGGTTACGAAATTGTGCCGGTTTCCCAGCTTATATATAAAGAGAAGTATCATTTGGACAGGGAAGGGCGGCAGATGGGGAATAAATAAAGCACGGATAATTTATTACAGAGTATGTGTGTTGGGGGAACAGACATATGATTGTGCCGTGGAGGTCTATTCTGCCGGGGAAGAAAGCCATGCAAGGGTAAATCCTACAGGAAAAAATCTGAATGGAAAAAAGAAGGAAAATAACAGGGGCAGGCTCTTGGCGGGGGCTGCCTGTTGGCGATGGGACTTCAGTGGACAGGTGAACTTCCGTACGCAAAGGGAAAAGGTGATAAAGTCGAAGTTTGTACTGGAAGAAGACAGGAAGAAGCCAATGAGCATGGATTTGGAATCGGGATTCCCTTGTTCCCAAAACTGTCAAAAAAATTCCAAATCTGTAAGAATTATAAAAATAAGAGACCAAGATGCCGATAAATAAACGAAAACAAATTTTTTGGGCAAACCGCCAGAGCATTGTAAGCTGCAAAGAAAGGAGGAAAGGTGTAAAATGAAGGAGGAAAAGGCGATAGGGCAAAAGCTTACAGAGGCCCATGCCAACAGTGGAAAAATTTTGCTGCGGACTGCACTTCGCATTTTGCTGGCTGGGGTCATCATACTGGCCGGTGTGAGGGGAAACCCGCCGCAGGGGAAGCCTGTCAGTCTTCTGGCTGGTTTTTTGGCAGTGCTTATCGCTTTAGGCGCTGCAGTGTGGGTATTTTTTCCTATGATTCATTGGAGGGATTGTGTGCTGTTTTATGAAAACGGCATTGTGGCTGGCGGAAGAAAATGGACTTTAGACGAACTGGGAGAGATTTCCTTTAAGGATATAAGGTCCAGCTATTCGGTATTTTCCCGGACTTATATGTGCACGGCAGTGAGGAATTTCGATATGACGTATATAAAAGACGGGAAAATGAATTTTAACCGTGCATATTTTGATACGCTCTAGTATTCTGTATCGAAATTCCTTGTGTAAATATTCTGGTCTATTTTCCCGATAGCACATGTCAAAAATGCTCATCGTAGCACCACTACGATTCCGCTTTTGACATGCACTCTCGAAAAAATATCCTCAGAAATTTGCACAGGAACTTCAAGTACGGAGTACTAGTCTGGCTGGCGAATGGTGCTAGAATTCTCATATGCGGGTTTAAGGATAGTTAAGTAGAGTGTACAGGAAAGAAATGAGAACTGGAGGAAAAGGAGAGAAATTATATGACAAATTATATTATTATCGGGGTTGTGGCAGTTGTAATTCTTTTTGTGATTGTATATATAAAGATGACAATTGACGAGAAAAAGGGGGCAAACAGTGAAGAAAAGCAGAAGGTAAAGGATATTGTGAAAAAGGTGGTGCCAAACAGCGAAGCTTATACAGCAGCCTATGGTACCAGGGAAGAATATTCCTTTGGCGGAGGCGGAAGAACTGTGACTTCTACCACGAAATACTGGTACTATGGCGTGGCATTTAAACCGGGAGATTTGTATCTGGTGCCGTTGTCTTTTGAAGGCGGAGATGTCAGCTATAGCGAGCCGCTCCATTTCCAGAAGGGTGATCTGGGTATGGCGGAGACAAAGAACGGCCTGCTTGTTTTGTATGGCAAAGACAGGAAAGAATTGATGAATCTTTTCGTGGTAGCCAGCAATACCAAGGAGGATAAGTATCATCCGGTGAACATCCAGCAGAAGGAAGAGGCGGAAGCTTTTGCACGGTTTGCCCAGGCTTTTGCTCAGGATGTCAACGCGGCGAATGGCATTACCGATATTAAGGCGGCGAAGAAGGAAGCGCGGAAGAATGGGTAGGATGTTGCTCCAGGACGAAGAAAACGGAAATATTGAATCCCGGGCAAGGGGATGAATTGTGAACTCAAGAAGCTGATATAGAAGCGGCAGGGAGGTGGCGTTTATGTGCCATTCCCTTGCCGCTTTTAATCTCCGGAATTTTTAAATATTAATCTGTGTAAATCGTACTTCCGTTTTTGGGAAAATATACCATATCGTTGTGTGAAAAATCCTGCCTTTTCTGGCGAATTACCCTATCGAATGACAATTTTATTTAACAGAAATGTCAAAATGGATAAAATATGTATAATAATACCCAAGGAGAAGGAAATAAGATATGGAGAAAAGCGGAAGAAAAATTGAATGAATGTACTACAACTGCCATCAGCAATGCCCTGCATCTAAGCCGAAACCTGACTTCCCAATATTTGAATGGATTGCTGGAAAAGGCGGATCAGGGAGTCTTATTTATCAGCAACGCTTCATCCCTGGGAATGGAATGCCAGAAAAAAATAGCGGAATATCTGGAGCGGAGGGCGTATGGGAATCCCGGGCAGAAGGAGAAAAAACTGTCCAGGGCAAGGCTGATTTTCTCGGTCACACCGGAATTACATATGCACATGAACAAAGAACTGCTGACTCAGATTCCGGTAGTGTGCGATATCCCTTCTTTGCAGAACCGCAGGCCGGAAGAAAAGGAAATGCTGATTATGAAATTTTTCCGGGATGAGGAGGAGGCGCTGAAACGGGATATTCAGGTGAGCAACCAGGTGTTCCGGGCGTTAATGGACTACTTGTTTCAGGAAAATATTTCACAGTTGAAAAATTGCATTAAAGTAATATGCGCCAATGCATTTTTCCGCCAGGAAAATGAAAAAAAGATGAAGGTGCTGCTCTATCATCTGCCAGAATCCATGCTGGCACAGACGGATTTGGAGTCGTTATATTAGAGGATTATAGGCTGTAGTTTCAAAAATAACTTATCAAAAAATAGATTTTAATTAACAAACTTTGAAAAACAGTTAACAAATGTTGACAAGATAGAATACCCTGGATAAAATAGAATCACTTTCAAAAGGAGAGTTGTATTATGCAGGCAGATGATTTGAAAAATTAGTGGCAGATATTTGCAATAAACAATCGGAATCGCAAAATATAGAAGTAAAAGCTGCCGTACAGGGATGCCCTACTCGTCTTTTTGATACATTGTCTTCGTTTTCTAACCAGGATGAAGGCGGCGTAATTGTTTTTGGCTTAGAAGGGAAAGAGGGATTTTCTATAAAAGGGGTCTATGATTCCCAGGATTTGCAAAAAAGGGTCACCGAGCAATGTAAACAGATGGAACCTTCCGTCCGTGCATTGTTTACAATTTGTGAAATAGGAGGAAAAGTTATTGTTTCTGCGGAGATTCCGGGACGATATCAGAACTATAGATAATTCGAAAATGCAGCTGGTCGATGAGAGTCGGATGAAAAATTATATGGATGCAGTAAAAGCCGAAAGAAAAAATCTTGCGGATAATGTTTCGCAGGAAGAAATTTTGGAACTGATGGGGATTACTGCGGAAGGTGTTCCCACGCTTGCCGGCCTTATGACTTTTTCAAAATACCCGCAGACTTACTTTCCCCAATTATGTATTACAGCGGTGGCCCTTCCCGGAACGGAGATGGGGACTGTTGGAGATGGTGGAGAGCGGCAAGCTGAAACTCATTTTGCCGGAAAAACCAAAGAGTTCAAAACAGAAATATGTGAAAGTATAGCAATAGATAAATCAGTGAATTCCCATAAAAAGATGGGAGGATTGGAGCACTTATGAATTTCTTAGAAGAACGTATACAAAAAGATGGGATAGTAAAGGAGGGCAATGTGCTAAAGGTGGACAGTTTCCTGAACCACCAGATGGACATCGAGCTGTTCGAGCAGATGGGGCAGGAATTCGCCTGCCGGTTCAAAGATGCCCAAATTGACAAAATACTCACCATCGAGGCTTCGGGAATCGGGATTGCCTGTATTGCGGCCAGGTATTTCGGCGTACCGGTAGTGTTCGCGAAAAAGGAAAAGAGCGTGAACCTGGAAGGGGAGATGTACATAGCGGAAGTGGAGTCCTTTACCCATAAATGTAAGAATCAGGTTATTGTATCCAGGAAATATCTGTCAAAAGGAGAGCATATTTTAATCATCGATGATTTCCTGGCCAACGGATGCGCACTGCAAGGGCTGATTTCCATCGTAAAGGAAGCCGGGGCCACGGTGGAGGGGATTGGCATTGCCATAGAAAAAGGTTTCCAGGTGGGCGGCAGGGTAATCAGGAATCTGGGCTATCATCTGGAATCCCTGGCGATTATAGAGGACATGGACGCGGCTTCAGGGGAAATTACGTTCCGGGAGCAGCAGTAAGGGGCTAAAAGGAATTAACCGTTATTTCCGCGATGCAGTACTAGGTTATTGACTACCACTGCTTCCAGGTCATATAAATAATGGCAGATAGAATGAGGGTAGCCCAAACCGCGATGCGGGTGATGCGGCTAAGTGCGGCAGCCCGGGAATTTTCAGGATACAGCCTTCCGCTGTCGGACAGCCCTATGGCAATATATATGAGACAAACTACAATATACCGGAAATCGCTGCTGCAGGTATAGGGATATTTGATGGAAAAGGCAGCAAAACTGAGCAAAAAGGCCAGATAGCCGCCGGAGAGGAAGAGGGCTTCCTGCTGCTGGGGGGCGGTTGTTGTGGCCATTTTTGGTTTAGCAACTTTATTTCCCCACTTTTGATATTGGACAGCAAAGAAGAGAATGGCGCTTGCCAGGGCGGTGAGGATAGCGAGGGGGTATACGAACCGGCACAGCATCAGCGGAAGGCCGGACAGCTCGGTAGGGTATACTTCCGCGAACAGGGAAGTCTGGAACATGATGACCCAGGTATTGTGAATCACATCCCCGCTTAACGGATGAAAGGGGAAGGAAAAATGCCAGTGGGAGAATGCAGGGATTCCGATTCTGGCCCAGATGCTGTAATTTCCGGTATACATCACAGAGGCCTCGGTTGCGGAAGAGATACCGGGCTTTACGTGAAACAGTATCAGATTGCGTATAATCCAGGATAGTCCTATGGAGCCTGAAACGAGGGCAAACAGGAGATAATTTTTCGCTGCCATCCAGAATTTTTTTGGGAAACTCCCTTCCCGGAGACGTATTGTGCGGATAAAGTCAAGTAGGAAAAGCAGGCCGGTAGGGAGGGCGATAATGGCCGTGTTGATTTTGCAAAGCATGCCAAAACCGATGGAGAGAGCGATGAAAATAAGGTTTTTGGGCGATTTATCCCTAATCCAGCATAAAACGGTATAGATGCAGCAGGCTAACAGTAAAGTGGAAAGCATGTCATTGTTGATGCTGCCTGACATGATGGTCAGGGAGGGGTGCAGGGCGATGAGAAGCAGCCCTGTAAAAAGGGAGTTGCCGCATGCACCCGTTTTTTTCAGGATTCGGTAGGTAAGGAGCATAAGCAGGCCGGAATAGAGAAGCGGCAGGGCCTGCAGATTTTCAAAAGCCAGGTCTTCGGGCATGCCAAGGGAAGTAAGGAAAATCAACCAGATGCCGGAGAGGGCATAATGAAGCGGAGGATGGTAATAGGAAAAAAGCTGGTAAGGATTCATATCCGGCAGCTTGCGGAATTTATAAATATATTCGATATAACCGATATGTCCGGGGTTTATCTGGCTGGTGGCGATGCCGGTATAAACCCCTTCGTCATGCTGCCTGTCGTACAGGCCCGATAACAGCACGTAGCAGCAGTGAAATATCATGCCTGCCGCAATAATTATCCACACGATTCTTTCCTCTGTCAGTTTCCCCTTTTTATGCAGAAAAAGTAATAGAAGCAAAAGAAAGAGAAGCATCAAAAAGGTGCCGTTCCATATGTATCTGCGAGGAACTTGGGCCAATGCTGGGATGCCTTGCATAAGGACGGTGATAAAGCAAAAGAAAAGGACTGTTATTAGAATAAAAGGTTGGATTTTTTTCTCTTGTAAATTCATGATATTGGATGAAGCCTTTCTTTAGGTTGTATTGGTAAATAAAACCTTGTAATAGTTTTGCAAAGGTATTATAGCATAATTTCATTTTTTTTTGTATAATGAAAAACATAACGGCGCTAAGTTGGTGGGTTGCTTTGCAATGCACGCCCTCACTAAGCGATGGGGAAGAGAAAAAGCAATGAAAACGGACGGAAGGAAAAGTAGATTAGGTATGGAAATGGATAGCAGAAATAGAAGCAATGGCAGTGGGCAAAACGGTGGGGAGGAAAATCAATGGAAGAGGGGAAAGCTTAGGAAGTGGACACCTGTTTTGCTTATTTTAGCGGCGGTATTGGCGGCGGAAATTTTAGTATGTAATTTTTCGGCGTGGAAAAGTTTGTTTTATGGGAACAGGGTTGTCTTTGAAAATGTGGAAATAGGAGGGGGAACCGCTATCGAAGGAAGCCCTGGGGAATATTGGGTGGAGGAAGGGATTTTTACCATACATATTTCTCAGGTAGATATGGATGTGCATAATTTGTTTTTTGCGTTTGATTTTTCGAAAAATGAGCCGGTTTCTTATACAGTGACGTTGACGGATGATGGGAATGCTTATCCTTATTCTTTGCCGGAGAGGGTGTTGATGCCGGGAAACCGAAAATCGCTTTATACCAATTTGTACCCTTCGGGGAAGGTTGGGGAGATTGGGGTGCAGTTTGCCGTTCCGGCAGGAAGTGTGGTAACGGTGAATGGAGTTTGCGCCAATGCCCGGATTCCTTTTGTTTTCAGTATAGGGAGGGTATTGGTTATGCTGGGGGCGGTGCTGTTGCTGTATGGAACAGTTTGCCGGGAAGAATGGCAGGGCAGGAGTGCGCAAGGCCATCGGGAAAGTGCAGCTGCCGGCATGTGTACAGGAAGCAGAGGGCAGCGGGCGATAACAATGGTTGTAATATTCCTGCTGATAGGTATGGCCTGGAAGCTGGCGCATGTGAACCCTATCTGTGTGGCATCGCCCTGGCCTCATCATAAGCAGTATCAGGAACTGGCGGAGGCTATGGAGAAGGGGCATGTCTTTCTGGAACATGAACCATCGGAGGGGCTTTTGAATGCGCCGAATCCTTATGATACCATTTATCTTCAGGCAAATGGGATTGATTACCGGGCGGATTATGCTTATTATGAGGGCAAGTATTATGTTTACTTCGGGGTAGTGCCGGAACTTTTGCTGTATTTGCCCTATTATCTTCTGACAGGGGAGCATATGTTTAATTATGTGGCTGTGTTTCTGTTTTACAGCGGTTTCATCCTGGCCGTATTTGCCTTGTATTGGGAAATCATCAAAAGGTGGTTTGCCAAAGTTCCTTTTTTAGCCTATCTTTTGGTGAGTGCGCTTACGGTTTGCGGCGGTAACTATTTGTTTATTATTGCACGCCCCGATTTATATGATACGCCGATTATGGCGGCCAATATGTTCACTGTGGCCGGAATCTGGCTGTGGATAAAGGGGAAATATACATTGCAGGTAAAGGGGAGGCGGGTATGTTATTTCCTGGGCTCGCTGTGTATGGCCCTGGTGGCGGGATGCCGCCCTCAGATGCTGTTGTTTTCGTTTTTGGCCATTCCCCTGTTTTGGGATGAGGTAATACGGACAAGGGAATTGTTTGGGAAAAAGAATTTGTGGGACACTTTATGCATTTGCCTGCCCTATGTGCTGATAGCGGCCGGAGTGATGTTTTATAACGGGATCAGGTTCAGTTCCCCCTTTGACTTTGGGGCAACCTATAGCCTGACCAGCAATGATATGACGAAAAGAAGCTTTAACATGCATCAAGCCTTGCTCGGTTTATGGCATTACTTTTTACGGCCTCCGGTGGTGGAAAGCGGGTTTCCTTATTTACAAGGGGTACAAATCGAATCCGGTTCTTATATGGGGAAGCTGAATGCGGAATATACCTATGGAGGGCTTTTTGCGGGCAATGCATTTTTGTGGGTATTGCTTTGTGTGGGAAAAGCGAAGGAGAAGCTAAAGGAAAAGGGATTGTATGCCCTTGTCTGGGTGAGCGCGGCGGTATCTGTCATATTAGGACTTGTGGATGTGACCGGGGCGGGTATTTTGCAGCGTTATATGGTGGATATGGTTTGGGGAATCTGGTTTGGAGCTGTACTTACCTGGTTTGCCATGATGGAGAATGGGAAGGAAAAAGGCTGGCTGAGGACGGTCATGGTCTGTCTGGCAGTTGTTTGCCTGCTGCAGGCTGTTTACGGTTTTGGGGTTGTATTGGGAAATGGGGATTTGAGCGTTAATGTGAGGGGGAATAATCCGGAATTGTATTATTATTTGGAGGGGTTATTGCGGTTTTGATTCCCGCAGTCAACGAGCCAAGCAGCCGTGATTAAACGAACCTTTGGTTGGATTGGATAGTTGGTGCTGACTGGTGTTGCGGAAAACAAATTTCACGGGAACGAACGGCGAGTAGGGGAAAAGTCTTTCCCTGCCCTGGTTGTCTGTGCACACGGGCGTCTAAATGAAATGTGTCAGCAAGCTGACGGACGCCCGGCGCACGAGTAGGGGAAGATGGAACTTCCCTACTCGATTTGACCCAAAATTATGATAGGGGAACTGACGGCGGGGTCAGTGAAGGGATAGTATCCTGTTATACAGGGGGATTATACGATAGTAAAGGCATGCATTAATGAGGAATTTGTGCAGATTCAAAGGGAGGAAAATAGGAAATTACACGGGACCAAAGAAATGACCAAAGAAATGACCAAAGAAATGAACTCGGCGATAAAAATGCTTATGAAAGAGAATCCAATGATAAGTGCCAGCGAAATTGCAAAAATTCTAAGTGTTTCAGCAGAGTCTGTTAGATATCGGATTAAGATTATGAAGAGGGCCGGGGAAATCCAGAGAAAAGGGTCAACCAAAAAAGGCAGATGGGAAATCATGACTTAGATTTATATGCCGTGGGTCCAACTGATTACCGTTTGTCGTGTTTGCTATCAAAACCTCATTGACAAAAATCCCCCTATATGTTACCATAACTTCACAATATTCGTGGATAAATTATTAATGACGTGAAACCTATCTATTGGAAAATGAATTCTAATGGATGGGTTTTTTGTGTTTTTTTAATCTGATAAAAATAGTGCGAATGAAAAGGAGATAATGGATGAATAAAAATAAAAGAAAATCGATAAAAGTGAAGCTTGCCGCAGTAATTGCTGCAGTGATGATGGCGATGCCTTTTGGAGCATATGCGGAAGAAATGACAGCAGTCCAAAAAATACACCATGTCCATGTTGGCAGTTCGGAAGAAGGGGGAGTATGCTATGAGAAGGAAGTAAAACACGTTCATGAGGGAAGTGGGGAAAACGGCGGAGACTGCTTTCGCACCCCGGTTTACCATGCCCATGAGGGGAGCGCGTCAAAAGGCGGAGCATGCTATCAGACGGAAATTTTTCATACACATAAAGGAACGGAAGCGAATGGAAAGGGCTGCTATGGTGAGCCGGTATACCATCAGCATGACGGGAGTATAAACGCCGGGGGCGGCTGTTACAAGAAACCGCTCTATCATAGCCATACAGGAAGCAGCGCTGGAGGAGGCTGTTACGGAAAGCCTGTTTACCACAGTCATACAGGGAGCAGTGCCGGGAGCGGCTGTTATGGAACTCCGGTTTACCACCAACATACGGGAAGCGCCTCGGGAGGAGGGGGCTGCTATATCACCCCTGTTTATCACAACCATACAGGAAGCGAGGTTTCAGGGGGCGGCTGCTATAGTCCGGTTTACCATCAGCATAGCGATGCCTGTTATGAGGAAAAGCTATGCGTGGCGGAATATGTCAGTGGTTTAACGGTGATAAGGACATGGACGGAATATTGCTATCACCATAAAAATACACAACATGCAGCTATTGGAGGTATTTTCCGCCATACCGCATGCGGTGCAGGGGATAAATACGAAGAGGAAAGTATCTGCTGGGCCTGCCAGATATTAAAAGTGAGGCACAATTACTCGGAGATAATTTGCGGGAAGACAACGGATACAGTGGAAGGCTACGAGAGGACATGCGGGAAAGATACAAACAGCATAGAATCCATGGCTTTAGGTTGTGGGAAAAACGAATCCAGCATCGAACAATACGGATTAAGCTGTGGGAAAAATGAACAGACGGTGGATTCTTACCAAATAAACTGCAACAAAAATGAAAGCACTATAGACAGTTATGCCTTAAACTGCAATAAAACGGAGTCTTCTATAGAAAATTATTCTTTAAACTGCGGACGGACCGAAGAAGATGTAGACGCTTACGAACTGGACTGTGAAAAAGATGATAAAACCATAGACGGCTATGCTCTTTCCTGCGACAAAACAAACGATACGGTGGATAGCTATGAACTTTCCTGCGAAAAAAATGAAGAGGATGGCTATGCGGAACTTTTCATTATCAATAAAACTGCCGGATGGACGGACGGGAAAGTGGTCTTGCAGGCATCTTATAAGGATGAGCAGGGATTTCTGGAATTATCGAATCCCCCTTTTATTTGGGAAGGGGATGGGATAGAAGGAGAAAACGGCGACGAAGTGGAGGTGTCATCTAATGGAATTTATAGAGTACACTTAAATGTAGGGAATGACGATATCAGTCAGGAAGAGTTGGTCTGTAGCCTGGAAGTGAAGAATATGGATTTTACCCCTCCGGTCATTGAGGAGGCAGAGTGCATAGAAAAAGACGGAATAGTGACAAATATACTCCGCATAACAGCAAAGGATTTGCAGCCGGATGGAACGGAAGGCAGCGGCTTGGCTGAGGAAGCCTATTCTTTTGACGGAGGGAAAACATGGCAGCAGAAAAATGAAATGGAACTGGAGAAAAATGGGGAAATATTCATTGCGGTGAGGGATATCTGCGGAAATATATCCGTTCGGGCAGTAGAAGTGTCACATATTATAGGAGAAAAAGAGCCGGAAGGGGATGGAAATGGCACGGATACGGAGAATGAAGATAATATCGGCGGGGGTACAGGAGACGGAGAAGATACAGGAAACGGAAATGGAACAGGAGACGGAGAAGATACAGGAAACGGAGATGGAACAGGAGACGGAGAAGATACAGGAAACGGAGATGGAACAGGAGACGGAGAAGATACAGGAAACGGAGATGGAACAGGAGACGGAACAGATACAGGAAATGGAAATGACTCCGGAGATGGCGGGAATTCGGAAAATAACAAAGATGAAGGGACAGATAGCGGTTCCGGGGAAAATTCCGGCCAGGGAGGAAATTCCGGTTCATCGGGAAATGCAGGTAAGAACCATTTGGACGAGGAAGATGGGAAAAAGTTGGAAGATAGCCTGGAGAAGGATAAGCAGCTGTTGGAAAACAATAAGCAGCCATTGAAAAAGAAGGGAGATTCTTCCCGGAAGGATGGAAACGGGAAAGAAAATGGAAAAGCCCGATGGAACAGGGCGGATGAATACGAAATCGCAATGCCAAAGAAAAATGAAACAGCGATAACCGATGAGGACGAAGGCTTCCAAAAGGAAACAGGGGAAATAGAGGCGGCAGAAGCGATGGCAGGGCCTCAGGCCGGGGAAAGGCTGCTGATGGCAAAAAGGGCTGAAACAGTGGAAAAAGTTGTAAAAGCTGTTACTTTTACAGTAAGTGGAATCATGCTGGCAGCAGGGCTGCTTTACCTGATTTATCTCATGTTCCGCAGCATACAGATTTTTGACTGCGATGGGGAAGGGAATACCAAATATGCGGGGAGCTGTATTATGAAAAAGACAGAAGAAGGGTTTGAAGTGAGAATTCCGGATATGATCTGGGAGCATTCCGCTACGGGTCAGTATAGCCTAAAGCCAGGGAAGCTGTTTGCAAAGAGAAATAAAGGAAAAGAATTGATAGTAATGATGGGGAATAGGAAGGAAGCGGTATGGATTGATAAGGAAATTCCCCTTAGGGTTTCTGTATGTGCATAATTGTGGAAAAAAATGAATATTTATGCTTGATTTTCACGAACGAACGTGATATGCTGGCGTATAGAAAAATTGTCGAGCTAAAGGTGGCGGGAGAATATCTGCCTTAAAGCGTTTAAAGGTTACATAGGCAGAACGGACCGGAAACCGGAGGCAGCAGGCAAATTTCAAGTTAAAGTACACAATGATAGAACAAGTTTGTGCCTGCGCGGCATCCACAAACTTGATATGTGTAAAGCCCCGGCAATGCCGGACCGCAAAAGGCCGCGCAGAAATGAGGAGAAGATTGAATTTTTTCAATCCCAAGTTTGTGTCTGCGCGGCGTCC
>OFFF01001051.1_pt1 | contig 18609 bp, 9 predicted proteins | sample 1521301 | NCBI WGS metagenome assembly OFFF01 (sample SAMEA3504101, study PRJEB24116) | mouse gut metagenome | biome: mouse gut; feature: mouse-associated habitat; material: faeces | place: Denmark | collected 2011
AGTCCGAGCGTTCAAAGCGTCGCAGGCAATGGGTAGGGCTGCATGAGAACCATGCGGGGGTGAAACTCCTGTTTAGTAAAAATCGAATTTGTCTATGCTTGGAAGTTAGTGCCTACGGACAAGACCCCAGCCGGAAAACGGGAGGACATATCCCTACGGGAAAAGGAAATCCAGAAAGATCTTGACAGTGGGATAGACCCTATCGGCAAAAAGTGACTGTCTGCCAGTTCTACGCAAAGCAGAACCGCCACCGGGGAAATGTGCGGCAAACACAGTAAGGAGCCGGGAACAGATGATGAAGCTATTGGAGAGCGACCCGCTGGATGCGTGTCACATCGAAAGTGTGGAGCTGTCTGACGCGGAAGAATGGGCTTTACGCATGAGAGATCGGGGGCATAGCCTGCCGCACAATCAACAATGACAAGCGTTCTCTGAAATCTGCCTTTTACCCTTTATGCAAGGTGATAGCGTCTATCAGAAATACCGTGACATAAACCACCAGCTTTTAAGGAGCGCGGAAACAGGCTACTACATAGAGAAGCCCAAAACGTAAAGCGATATCAGACAAATTCTAATGAGTGAAAAATGATTGAAAAAGTGTATGAAGCGTTGGGACGCGTGTTGTCTGAAAATTTTGTTACTTCGACTGCCGGAAGATGTCCATTTCCAGCATGATTTCCGACTTCAAAAAACTCAATTTCTGCAACTTTTTCCCGCATTTTCCTTGCTCGTCCGCCCCCACGAAATCGCCGTGTTTTTTCTCTTCCAGAGGCATCTTTCGCAGACGAATCCCCAAGCAAATCCCCACTCGTTTCCCTGACCATCGCCCCTTCCGGGGGAAACCTGTGGAGAGGTTTTAGAGCAGAACGTTGCACTTTATGCTCAAATTTTCTGTTTTTAGCGCAAGTTTCGGCCTATCCAAGCAGGGAGCCTGGGGAGTTTTGGGGGATAGACTAGGAAGAAATTAGGACTTTTTGCATGAAGAATCCCCCTGAAGGGAGAAAATCGGGGGATATAGGGGCGGAAAAATGGGTACAAAAAGGGCCATAGCAACGAATTGCTACAGCCCTCTTGGGTGTCATTATTTGTAAGATATTATGCGCGTCTTATTTCAGACGTTATCATAGTATCTCACAAAAATTCACTGCATCTGCATTATAGCGTTCTCAACCCGGTTCGTCAAGGGGAATCTGCAAAATTCGGAAAAAATCCTACTTTGAATAGGAAAAATCATAAATATCCGCAGGGAAATTTAACAATTTAGGTACTTTGTGTGGCATTTCATCCTGTTGATAATATTCGTTGGCCGTAAAAAGCAGGCAATCTTCTTCCGCTGTTCAGAAAAGAGTACATGCTTATTTTTGCAATGAACATGTGATTTTGGAGACCAACTTATAGCAGCATCCTGCCCTCAAAACCACAGCACCACTGCAAACGGTTTCAAGAATTGAACACAGTTTCTTCTGAATTTTTGAGATTTACTTGGCATATCCGCAAAAACGCGCTCTATAAGTTGTGATATTTTTGCACAAAATTCTTTAAATATCTTATCGTCTATTTCAGCCATATGAAAACAGCAAGACCGCAGGTGCGGTCTTGCCGTAATTTTATGTCTGTGCATTTGTCGTGTGTCCCGGTCAGGCTTTTTCGGGAGGGCGCTCACCTTTTATATCTGCTGTCTTGAAAACATCATAGCCCTCATAGTGATAGCTGGCGTCCACGCCCTTCATATAAACCTCCCGGTCGTTGATCCTGTCGGTCAGGGCCGCTCTCAAAAGTGTTTTGATCTCCAAATCCTTGACAGGACTGCGCTCCATCGCCAGCAGATAGTCCTCTTTATCCACCCGGCTCCAGTCAATGACCTGCCGGAGTTCCTTTTTCAGAATGGCGTCCAGCCAGAGCCGGGTGCTTCTGCCGTTGCCCTCCCGGAACGGGTGCGCCACATTCATCTCCACATACTTCTCCACGATCTCGTCAAAAGTGGACTGCGGCATCTGCCCGATATGCTCCAGCGCCGCTTGCAGGTAAAGGACAGGGGCAAAGCGGAAATTTCCCTTTGCGATGTTCACGGTACGGACTCGCCCCGCAAAACTGTATATCTCGCCAAACAGATATTGGTGGATTTGTGCAAGCCCCTGAAATGTCCCAATCTCAAACTGATCCAACAAACCTGTTTCAAACAGCTCCAGTGCCTTCGCCTTGCTGATCCGCTCCTCCATCCGGGCAAGTTCTGCAGAGTCGGTGACACCCAATTTATTCTCCAACACCATGCTGTATATCCTCCTGAAAGTGTTTCCTGTTACTGACATTATACCGAAATAACCGCATTTCGTCAATCGTCAAACAACGCCGTCAGCAGTGACTCCACTTGTTTTTGTGCTTGATTTGATCGCCGCGGTTCAGCCCTCCCCCATTTCAGCCCGCACTTTCGCACGAAACATCTTATGTGTATAGCTGACCACAGACTGAGGAATGCCGGTGGTGAAACTGACCTCTTGCTGTGTCTGTCCATTCAGCAACGCCCTGACGATTCCCTGGTCGTTCGCTTTCATGGTGGCAAGCGCCTGCTCTTCCGCCTTGGAAAAATGGTTCTTCATCAAAATCCCCCTTTCAGTTTCTCGCGTAGATAATGGTAAACCTTTCTAAGCTACTGGTTGGAGGGTTATATGCTATTTCTCCACAAAATATAAAGGCCCTAATCACTCTGTCCAACCTTTTCCCAGCTCTGTTCGCACCTTCGTCCGAAAGGACTTTAAGTAATAACTGATAAGAGGCTGAGAAATGCCAGCAGCACGGCTGACTTCCAACTGTGTCTGTCCTTCCAGCAACGCAATAACCACCCTTCTTCCCTTCTCTTGCATCCCATCAAGCGCCCTCTCAACAGCTTCCCAAATCTCCCTCGACTGTATCTGCTCCTCCGGGTCCTGGCTTGGGTCAGGAAGGAAGTCGTACAGGCAGCATTCTTTTCCATCCCTGCCTTTGGAATCAATTATCTTATCCAAGGACTCAGGTGTCACCCCGCCATTGCGTTTTTGCGCCTTTGCCGTCCGAATCAGGCAATTTTTCTGCTTTACCAAAGTCTCATAAACATAGGTGCTGAATTTCGACCCGCGCTCCGGCTCCCACGTCTCCCAAGACCTGTACGCCTGGATGGAAAGTTCCTGTTCCACATCCTCCATCTCCAGTCCACACACACCGTCCGCCTGTCTTGCGATACTTCGAATCATGGGCATGATAGACTGGAGTACGTTTTCAAAATCCATATCCCTTGTAATAACCATATTCACGTTTTTCATATCAAATTTCCTTTCTTTCTTCAAAAAATAAGTCCATCCGTTCCCTGCCAGGGGGACGAATGGGCGAAAAAATGCCGCTCAATTCATTAGCTTCCCGTGGCGCATGGCTTCTACGCGCTCCAAATTGGAGTGCGAAGCAAATGACCAAGCGGCACAGGAGACCACTGAATTGAGCGGCTCCGCGGCACAAACTTTTGTCTGCTCACAAGATGGCGGCTGTGGGAAGCATCGTTCCCGGTGCGCAAACCTTATCTAGCTGAGCGTTCTTGCCTAATATTCAGTTTTCGGTTGTTCGACCAATAATATTCATCAGGCGTTCTTGCTCGCCTGAACGAAACCGGAGGGAAGAATACTTCCTCATTACAGTTTGGGCATTTAATGGATGAACTGCCATGGCTTCCCCGGCAAAGCACCTCCAGTTTGTGATTACAATAGGGGCACAGGCGAGCCATCGTCACCCGGCTTGCATACGTTCCACGCAGTTCCCTCTGTTCCTGCAATATCTGTTCATACAGGGCGGGATCTGCCTCTTTCAGACTATACCTTCCCATATTTTACCCCTTTTAATCCTCCTCTTCAATCCGGGAAAATATCCACCATACGGTACGGATTTTCCAAATAATTGTTCTTTAACAGTCCGAGATGGGATAGGCGGATAGAAAGGGCCTGGAGGGAGACGCCCATATATTCCGCCATTTTACAAAAGTTATCATATACCTTCGGGAAATATATGCGGTTAAGCGTCTGAATCTTCTCCCCTAGTCCAAACTCTTCCATGTTATGGCGAATCATTTCCGCTGGCATCAATATCGCCGCCGCCAGAGTGTTCGCCCTCCACTCTTCCCAGTAGTCTTCTGCTGCCTCCGCTCCCTCCATGTAGTACCGAATCCGATATCTTGATGTTTGCATTTCCTCTGGGAAAATCAGCCCCAACAGTTGGTGACATGCCTCGTGCATAAGGGTGAAATGATACCTTCCCTGGTTAGCCCCTTCGCCGATTAAATCTTTCTCAATCAGAATTGTCCTCCCGTCCAAATGAAAAAAATCGAGTACCTCTGGGGTATCGAAAATAGGGAGCGTAGTTCTGTCGCACGAAGTCGCTCCCAGGATGGACCCGTCGGGCGATAATGCGTGGTACTCCATGGAAAGCCCGAGCAAGTCCCTGGCAAAGACCTCCGGATCCACCCGAAATTGCTTCTTTCCCTCCCAGGCCGGAAGCCCCTGATATGCGGATACAGCTTTTCGGGCAATCTTCTCTATTGATCCTCTCGACAAATACGCCATCTCATCACCCGCTTTCTACCCGAAACACTCGTTCTTTTTGGATGGTCCCGATTGTAGCAAAAAGAACAGCAGATGTCAAGGGAGCGGGTCTGGGATGATTTGGAAGGTGTTTTTGTTTGAGTTTTTTAGGCATCCTGATAAAATGCTCTTTTTTTCACCACAATTACAGCCAAACTTATATCCTCAAATTTTTGCGGCTATAAAATTTTCGTCAGAAAGAACAAAAGTTCTGGTTTTTCAGGAGTTTTTGATCACTCCTGCCCCTCACAGAGCAGGCTTCTTACACCTCCTGCATGGCAATGGAACGCCCTGCTCTAATACAGGGCAAAAGGCTTTTCCTGCCGGCAAGAAGATTACCCCCCTCATTACTTGCTTGGACAACCAGCATTTCCCGGGACAAAAGGAGCCTCTGCCGAATTTCGGCAAAGGCCCCCTGCTGTCATCGTTAGTATCCATATCTCACCAGATCATCATAATCCTTCTGGAACAGATACAATCCACCAATATTATGCTGGACATCATCGATGCGGATGCGGAAATCGTTCCTTGCGAAAAAGGTATTCAAAACCCTCCGTGGTTCCAGGACATACATGGCAAATTCCGGATAGAAGAACTCATTTGTCTGCCTCTTCGCTGTCCGCCGGATACCCGTAAATAATGTCTCCAACTCCGCCGATGAAACTGATGCCTGGTCAGGTCTCCTGGTATACGTCTCAAACACACTCATTAACAGCTCTAAATCAGTGGGCGACGAGTACTGCCGATCAACCAGGCTGGTTTTGTTCTCCGTCACTATCGCCATAGCATAGTCCCAGTAGTTCTGGTTATCTGTGATGTATTTTGTTAGTTCGTTCACGGAATATGCCTGCCAGTGATCTCCGAACAGTACATAGTCGTTGGCAATAAAGTAATCCATGGCTTTGGACGCTGCAATCAGCCATTTCTCATCGCCTGTCATGCTGTATAACTTGCACAGGGCAAAGGTTCCCTCTCCGTCATAGTAAATCGTCCGAAACTGCTCCTTGACCTTAAAATCCATATCAAGAACCTGGTTAAAGCAGCCAGATTCCCGCTGCATGAACAGAATCCCTTCACCCAGGGCAAGAGCTGCGGTTTGGTAATTCTTCGTATTCAATGCTTCCTGCACTTCATTGAAAGCCAGGATCGCCAATCCACTTCCCCCAAGCGTATACTCTTCGCCCTCCCTGTCTCTCAGGAAGGCAGCGCCGTCAGAATTATAGTCAAGGGCGTCCACCAGATAGTCGGCGGCTCGAACTATGCTGCTGCGCAGCTCCTCGCTTGGGAACAACTGGTATGCCTGGGACATCGACCAGACTGTACCCGCATGACGGATAATATTATAACTGTCTGTGGAGAGATCGTACTGAGGGTAATAGTCATAGATAAAACTTCCGTCTTCCTTCATGTTTGCTGTCAGATATTTTGCGGAACCATCTATCAGTTCCCTGGCATACTCTCCGTCTACACCCTCAATCATCCTCTGCCCCTGATTGTATCCGTCGTAAGCCAGATCAAAAACCTCGTTGTTCTCATCACAGAACCAGGCATTGCATCGAAACAAATAGAACTCTGCCGGGGACTGCTTCACTGACCCCAGCTCATTAGCGGCAAGCTGTTCCTGGAGAAATTTCGCATCAAAGGCTCCCTGGTCATAGTTGATGATACTTGACCCATTAAGCTCCTCCTCTAAAAAGGCAACATTAAATTTTGAGTCGAACGCTATCCCCTGCCGAAAGCCCCAATCCAGTCCCTGCTCAATCCTGTTCGCTAAAAGATTGGCGGAGCATGGGCTGCATTCTCTGACAATATCAACTTTCAGCCACACAGGCTCTTTTCCAAACTTCCGCATGGCGGAATCCCCTTTTGCCAGGGCCTTGTCCCAGGCGGACGCCAGAGTATTTCCCCGGGCATAGCGAACAATGGCCTTAGATGTCCCGTCGGACATGGAGAAAAAGACAACATGCCCAGCCTCTCCCGCAAGCTTTTCCTCCGGCTCCTCCCAGCTTGCTTCCACTTGCGCCCAGAGCAAATCAGCCTTTGCAGCCAAGTTGGGGGAAATCTCCTGCCGTGAACAGGAGGAGAGGATGATGGAGAGAAAAAGAAGGGGGAATAGAAGAGGAAATTTTTTCATGAAATCAGCTCCTTTTTCGATCATATTTTGGTGTTGGATATTATGCTGTTATCCTGAAAAATATCGAATATTTGAGATCATTCTTCATGCAAAGAAAACCGAAGCAGATTCTGCCCCGGTTTCTTTTTTCAATCTGCCGTCTTGCTCTTAAGGACTTGGATACGTCTGTCCAGTTCCCGCAGCCGCTCTGCGCTTGCCGTAGAGGCTTCCACCTTGCGAACTCTGCAAAGCGCAGTCAGGGTGGCAGTATTCTCCATGTGCAAAATAGATGCGTCTGTGTCGTTAAGGACAATCGCTTCACTTCTCGGGACTGCCAACAATACCATTCGGACTCCTCCTCTCGCAGTGGACTTTATCTGTGCCTTGCGTCACTTTCTTGCCAGCAAGGACAAATTACATGCGTACAGCTTTTGACCAATCTCTCCTGGGAAAAAGGATTTGAAAAAGGGCCTCTGCCAAAATTGAATGGCAGAGGCCCTACTTTTTAACGTTTCGACAACAGAGCCGCCTCGTAATAGGGTACTGCAGCCGCCGTAAGGATATTTCTCGCTTCCTGGTCGACGGGGTGGAAATAGGCCATATGACGCTCTCCTTCTCCCATCTGACGCTGGGGCATATTCAAAAACAGGGAGCCGTTTTCCCGGACCAGCATGCGCATCCCACGAAGCCAGATTTCCCCATCCAGCTCCACACCCACCTTTGCCCTCACATGAGCGTTTCGCCCAGAGGGGAAGACGGATGCGCGGGTAACCGCATAAGGGAGGCGGTCCGTGCTGTCGGAAAAGACGATTGTATTCCCGTCCACTTCCCCAGCCGAAACCTTATGATACGCCTCCAGAATTGCTGCGTTGAACTTCTTTCGGGCTTCCGCATTTGATGGATACATGCAGTGCTGGAAGTTTCCGTTGTTCATCTTTTGAACCGGATAGGAGACCCAAGGCTCGGATTTCCCGTCAGCTGCTTCTGCATCCTGAAAAACCCGGATGCTTTGAAGCAGTATCTGATTGTTGACAAGTACGGTCGCTGTCGCCTTCAGGTTGCTCTCTTCCCGGTGAAGAAAAATACGTACATTGTTGATAACCACTGTTTCAGTTGCTCCTTTCTAACAGGTATAGGACAGCCGGGACGTACCCTGCTGGAAGCGTCCCCGCCCCTCCCCTCCCCCGAAGGGGATGGGGAGAAGGCTGGGGAAACTTTCCGGCAAGACCAGAGACCGACTGCTGGGATAGGGTCTCTTAATAGCCGGTCTTCGGCAGGGTCTTCGGCATCGGCACATTGCTGGACACGGTAGTCGTCCACAAGCCGGTGCTTGTAGACCACTGCCCGCTGTTGCCAGAGACAGCCGCGCTGTTCCCGGATCCACCGTAGGAGCCTGCGTTGTCACCGCCAACGATGACAATAGCGCCAGTGGAGGAGTAGGGGTTGTTCGGGTCGATGTGGTTCGTACTCACATTCACCGTATTGTACTGTCCGCCAAGCTCCGCACGGGAGATCAGCTTGTAGCCGTTGTAGACGGTTGCCAGGACGTACTGGGTGTATGCGGGTTTCTGAACGATTGCGAATCCTGCGGGTACGGTGCCGAATTCCATACGGACATCGGTGACGTACTCACCAGACTGCAGGCCCAGAGACTGTGTGCTGAGTCCATACTGATACACGTTCGTACTCTGCAGGTTCTTCGCCAGAGAGCGGTAATCGTGCATGTTGGTCTTGTAGGAAATGCTGTAGAACACGGACTTGTTCCAAGTACCGGTGCTCAACGTGGTGATTCGGGCGGCGTCAGTAGGCACCTTGATATGCAGATAGAAGTTATCCAGCCGCGCATCGGAGGCGTTCTTTGCGTCAACAATGTCAACGCGCATACTGTTGCCGGCCTTGATGTTGGCGTTGCTCTTCAGCTTGATATTGCTGTCAAGGCTCACGCTGGAGACAGTAGTCTCCACTCGCACCACATCATCCTTGACCTTCAGGCGGACTTCCGCCGCAAAGGACTCATTCACAGCATAGTAGGCAGGAGCGGTCTTCATCTTCACAATGTACCGGCCCAGAGGCAGGGCATTGGAGGCAGCAACGCCGTTTGCGTCAGAAATCATCTGCCCAACGACCTGATAGGTGTCGGGATTGGTAATCTCAAACACAGCGCCCTGCAGGACAGAGCCAGCGGGCTTGTCAAGCGTTGCGTTCTCGTCAGCGGACTTGACCACAACCTGAATCTGACCGCCGCTCTTATAGAGCGCCCAGGTGACCTCGGTAGTAGCGCCAAACATGGTGCTGACGTTCCGGGGGATGGAATCGACGACGTAGCCGCCGGGTGCAGAAAGCATCTCCATGGTGTAGCCGCCGCTGAGCAGAGAGGAATCCAGGTTGATGTAGCCCTCGCTGTCAGTGTAGAACTCCTTAATGACCGTCTCGGAGCTTCTCAGCTGGATACGGACATTATACAGGCCCTTCTGAGTCTCACCGTCGATAACCTTGACTCTCAGACTGGACATCTGATTGACAAAGAACTCGAAAGAGGCAATCTTGTCAGCCTTGATCTCAATGTTCTTCGCAGTCTTGTCAACGAACTGGAAGCCGTTGGGGGCGCTGACAGGAGTCACGATGTACCAGCCGGGTTCCAGGTCTACGTAGAACAGACCGTTCTCGCCGCTGGTATAGGTGCCGATGAGAGTGCCTTCAATGGTGCGGACTTCGTACTTCGCACCTGCGAGCTTGCCATTGGTCTGCTTATTGGTCGTGGTGACCTGCAGGCCGAAGACCTGACCGTGGGTGAAAGCAACAGAAGCCTGCTTTCCAGAGGAAACCTGAATGCGCTGCTCGGCGGTCGTTGCGGCAGTGTACCCGGCGGGACCCTTGGTTTCCTTCACAACATACCAGCCAGAAGCCAGATCGGTCGCAAGGACAGATCCATCAGCGCCAGTAGTGTAGGTGCCGACAACGGTACCCTCCAGAGTAGTGACGGTGACCGTCATGCCGGAGACTGCCTTGCCGTCCTTATCCACACTCATGATCTTCAGAGAGCCGTTGACCTTAACCTCCAGCTCGAAGGTAAGGGTCAGGCTGTTCTTCAGCTCAATCGTGGTCTTGCCCTCGCTGTCGAGGACGGAACCGGCGGTAGAGAGTTCATAACCCTCGGGGACGGAAATGACCTTGATGGTGTACGAACCGGCGGTAAGCTTGCCAGTATTGATTACACCGTCAACATCGGAAGTATAGGTGCCAACCAGCGCCTCATTCAGCTGACGGATTTCCACCTTGACACCCTGGATGGGCTTGCGGGAAGACGCATCCACCATGCTGATGATGATACTGGACTTGGAAGCGTGACTGAAGGTGACCTCAGTCTGAGCGCCGACCTTAACCTCAACCTCCTTGGAGGCTGCCTCGCCGGCAAATCCATCAGGAACAGCAGTCTCAGTGACAACATACACGCCGGCACTCAGCCCAGTCAGGATGACGGAGCCGTCCTTGCCAGTGGTGTACTCTCCAACAGTCTGACCGTCCTTGGTCTTCACGGACACGGTGACGCCGGCAAGGGCAGAACCATCTTCGCCGACAGCCACAATCTTCATGGAACCCAGAACAGAGAAGCGCAGGGAGCAGTTGACAGATACGCCGGCCTTAACGGTCACTGTCGTTTCCAGAGAAGTCTGGGCGGACAGGGCGTAGCCATCAGGAATAGAGACGATCTTTACCACATACTGCCCGTCAGCCAGATTACCAGTGATGATGGAGCCGGTGCTGTCAGTCTCATAGGTACCGACAATCGCTCCATTCAGATGCCAAATTTCAACTTTCACTCCGGAAATGAACTTCCCAGTGTCAATGTCGGCGGCATTGATGGTAATCTTGGACTTGGCGCTGTGCCGGATAGTCACCTCGGTCGTAGACCCAGCTGTAATCAGGAAGGTCTGCGTCTCAGCGTCTACGGCAAAGCCGTCAGGAGTTTTGACCTCGGTAATGGTATAGCGTCCAGGAGCCAGGTCATTCACAATGACAGAGCCATCGGTGTTGACCTCGTACTCCCCTACCAGAGCGCCCAGGGCGTTGGTGATGGAGAACTTGACGCCAGCCACCGCCTTGCCATCGCCATCCACACTGAGGATCTTTGCTCTGCCCTTGGTAGCAACCTCGAAGTCGATGTTGATATCCACCTTGGTATTCAGCTCAACGGTCGTCTGCATGGAAGTGTCAATGATGGTGGAGGAAGAAGAAATCTTGTAGCCGGTGGGTACGCTAACAACCTTCACCACATAGAAGCCGGTCGGCAGCTCCTCAGTGCGAATCACACCTGTGGAGTCAGAGACGTAGGAGCCGACGATGCCGCCGTTCTGCTCCCAGATCTCGACCTTCACGCCAGGGATAGGCTTCTTGGTTGTCACGTCAACAGCAGTGATGTTGATGTTGGTGATAGCCTTGAAGCGGAACTCGACCTTGAGGGTCGCACCAGCTTTCATCTCTACGGTCTGGGAATCCGCATCAATGGCATAGCCGCTGGGGACCTTGGAAACAGTGACCACGTACCAGCCAGCAGCGAGGTTATTGACCACAGCAAGACCATTGGAATTGGTGGTGTAGTCGCCAATCTTAGCGCCGTTCTGGGTGGTGACCGTCACCTGCATCCCAGCAATCACCTTACCAGTAAGGTCAACGCTGGAGATGTGCATGGAACCCTGCTGGACGAACTCGACGTCCATAGAGAATTCCTGGTTTGCCTTCACTTCCACGGTTGTCTGCAGAGACTCGCCAATGGTTGTGGAAGACGGATTGATGCTGTACCCGTCAGGGATGCTGGTAATCTTGATGGTATACATACCTGCGTCCAGCTTTTCCGTGCGGATAAAGCCATTGGAGTCGGAGGTGTAATTGCCAACAAGGACGCCAGCCTGGGTACGGACCTCGGCCTTGACGCCCGGGATGGGGCGGCGGGAACTGAGATCGATGGTGTTCAGTGTGATGGTAGAGAAGGCGTTGTGTTCAAAGACCACTTCCACGCTTCCCTTATCAGTGACCTGAATGTTCTTCGGAGTGGTGACTCCGGCGTAGCCATCTGGTGCCTTGGTTTCCGTTACGACATACCAGCCAGCATCCAGCCCCGTCACGACGACAGAGCCGTCAGAGCCGGTAATGTACTCGCCAATCTTAGCGCCTTCCAGCGTAGTGACCGTGACCTTCATTCCGGCAATCGCCTTGCCGGCGGCGTCAACACTCATGATTTTTGCGGAGCCAGTTCCCTTCACGGCAAACTCGAAGGTGGTCTCGAAACCATTCTTCAGCTCCACGGTAGCCTGCATGGACGCATCCAGCAGGGTGTTGTTGCCGGAGATGACGTACCCATCAGGAACGACGGTAACCTTCAGCACATACACGCCGGCGGCAATCTTATCGGTCATGATGAGGCCCGTAGAATCGGAGACATAGGAGTTGACCAGGTTGCCGTTCTGCTGCCAAACCTCGACCTTGACGCCGGGGATAGGCTCGCCATTCGTATCCACCACGTTAATGGAGATACTGGACAGGGCCGTATCCTGGAAGTTCACATGCGCAGCGGTGCCGCCCCGCACATGGACCGTCTTGGGGCCTTCGTCGATGGAATAGCCAACAGGAGCAACCAGCTCGGTAACGGTGTAGAGGCCGTCAGACAGCCCGCCCACCATAGCCAGTCCGTCCTTGCCGGTGCGGTACTCGCCAATCACGACGCCGTCAGAATTGCGCTTCACCTGGAAGCGGGCACCCTCCAGCATCAGCTCGGGATGCAGTGCGTCAGACTTCTCGATGACCAGCTGCGCTGTCTCATCCTTGAAGTAGACGGTCTGCTGCTGCCCAATCAGGATCTCAACCTTGGTGGTGACATCCACCATGGAATACTTGTCGGGCGGGAACACCTGATTGACCTCGTACCAGCCGGGGAGCAGGTTACCCACCACGATGGTGCCGGTAACATCGGTGCTTCCGTCATACACAAGAATCTGGTCAGACATACGGATAACCTGGAACTGACCGCCCATAAGGTAGTCTCCGGAGTGTTTATCCTGAAGGATAATCACCAGACTGCCGTTTTCGTCATCCCTGAAATCCACGTAAGTGTTCTTGCCGTACTCAACCTTGACAGTTTTCGGGCATTCGTTCTTCGTGTACCCTTCGGGAGCCTGGGTCTCAGTGACAATGTAGAAACCTTCCTTCAGACCAGTCCACACGGCTTCGCCCTGGGCGTCGGTCTCAAGAGTACCCACAAGGTCGCTGGTGTCAGCGTTTTCCAGCTTAAAAACAGCTCCGGGAATGGGCTTGCCGGTCTTGGAATCGATCTTGCGAACGATAAGAGAACCCAGCTGAATGTCCTCGACTACCAGATGGTTGTATTCGCCTGCCTTGACGCAGTAGCGGTACTCCTCCGTCCGGATATCGTAGCCCTCGGGAGCCACGGTTTCCTTAATCATGTAGAAACCGGGAGTCAGAGGTTCGGTATGGATCATACCGAACTTATCAGTGATGTAGGTGCCGATGTAGGTGCAGTCTCCGTGTCCGGTATCGTAGCGGAGTTCGAACTCAGCGCCCTCCAGGGGATTACGGGTGACCTTATCGACCTTGGAAATATGGAGAACGGTGTCGGGATAGTCCTCCAGACGGAGGATGGTATTCTTGCCCTTCTCCACAGTAGCGCGATGCTCAGTCGGATCGATGGAGTACCCGGTAGGAGCCTTTGTCTCCTTCACGATGTACTCACCGGGTTCAAGCACCATGCTGCTGCCCCAGCCGGTCTCATCGGTTGTCAGATAGCCAACGACCTTGCCGGCGTAGGTGGAAACCTCATATTCAGCGAATGCCAGAGGATCCTTGGTGACAGCATCGACCTTGTAGACCTGAATGACGGTCTCAGGGTAGTTGTCGATGGTAATGACGGACTGCTTGCCTTCCTCAACCTCAATCTGGTGAGGCGTACTGTCAAGCACGTAGCCGTCTGGGGCCTTCGTCTCCACAACAGTGTAGTATCCAGGCTCCAGGGCCTTTGTGTTGATTGTACCGGAAGCGTCAGTGGTGTAGTCCTCAATCAGCTTATTCCCTGCATCCCGAATTTCAAAGACAGCGCCGGCAAGAGGCAGCTTTGTTACAGCATCCACTTTGTGGATGGTGATGCCCTTGGCGGAAGTGTTGTAGAAGTTCAGGGTTGCGGGGGTATTTTCCTTGATCTCGACGGTCTGTTCCTCAGTGTTCAGGATGTACCCGTCAGGAGCCTTGACCTCAACGACGCGGTACCAGCCGGGACTCAGGCGGTCGGTGGTAGCGTTACCGGTGACATCGGTGGTCAGGGTCTCTGCAACGTCGCCGCCCATCGTACGCACCTCGAAGGTAGCGCCGTACAAAGGCTCTTCCGTCTCCTTATCCCGCTTGGTAATCGTCAAGGTGGCATTCTGTCCATTCTCCCAGGTGACCTGAGTGGAAACGAATTCCTTCACCTCGATGTTCCGGGATGCGGGGGAGCTGATGATGTAGCCGTTGGGGGCCTTCGTCTCAGTCAGAACATACCAGCCGGGTTCGATATTCGCCCAGCGGGCGATGCCGTCCTTGCCAGTAGTCTGCTTGGAAATCAAATCGCCAGTGATGGTGGTCAAAGCGAACTCAGCACCAGCCAGAGCTGCGCCGGTCTTCGCATCGACCTTGGTGACCGTCACACCGCCGGGCTTCTTGTTGGGAATCTCCAGGGTGTAGTTCTGACCGGTCGTAACATGGATCGTGCGAATGGTCTCATCCAGGATATATCCTTCGGGAGCCTTGATTTCCTGCACGTAAATCGTGTCGGTCGTCAGCTCGCCAACCCAGATAAGTCCGGTTGCGTCGGTAATCGCCTGCTCGCGGATGACAGTGCCGTCCCCGCGCCAGATCTTGAACTCAGCGCCCTCAATGCCCTTGTTGGTGACCTCGTCATACTTGCGGATGTAGAGGTTGGCATAGGGGGAGTTGCAGAACACCAGGGTAATAACCTTGCCGGATTCATCCTCGCTCACCTCGAAAGTCTGCGGCATGGGGTCAATTTCATAACCCAGAGGAGACATGATCTCCTGCACCACATAACTGCCGGGTTCCAGATTCGGAATGCTGGCATAGCCGTACATGCCGGTAGTCACCTGCTTGATGACCGCACCGCCAGGGGTACGAATCTCAAACATAGCGCCCTGCAGCGGCCTCCGGGTATTGGCGTCCAGCTTCAGGATGTTCAGCATGTTCTTCTGGTTGTTCTCAAAGGTGACGGTATAAGCGTCGTGCTGATTATCAATGGAGATTGTCTGAGACTGCTCGTTCAGAACGTAACCGTCCACAGTAGAAATCTCCTTGATAGTGTAGGTGCCAAGGGGCAGGTTCTCCTCCACGATAACGCCGTTATCATTGGTGGTGGCCTCCCAGGGCTCCTTCGTCAGCGGAGAGTGCGGGGTAATCAGGAAACGAACGTTGGGGATGGGCTGCTTGGTCACGGAGTCGATTTTGCGAATCAACAGTCCGCTCTGGGGCTGGTTGTACCGCTCAAACTCAATGACAGGGTCGTTGTCCGAAGTGATAATAATGGTCCTGTGGTTCGCCTCCTCGTTATCGCCCCAGTACCCGTCATCCGGGTCTGCGTAGCCGAAGGGGGAACTGCTCTCGTAGAGTTCATAGGTGCCATTGGGAATCTTTTCGAACAGCACGTAGCCTTCCTCATTTGTGGTCAGGACGCGGTCAGCCACATTAGCGCCTTCCTTGGGGTCGTCAGCCTTGATGCAGTGAAGCACAAAGGTGGCGCCGCTCAGAAGCCAGTTGGTTTCGGCGTCCTTCTTGATGACCTTGATATTACGGAAAGAAGTGTCTTCGAAAGTGAATTCGGTCTTATCCTGCCCGAACTTCAGCTGCTGGGTCTGGGTGTAATCCCCGGAGGTCAGCTGCTTATCGCGGTTATAGCCGGCAGTAGGATACAGCTCAGTGACGGTAACCGTCCAATCCAACTTATCCTTATCCGACTCATCCAGGAAGTGTCCGTACTCATCGTAGGTAATACGAATCTCACCGTTTTCATCGGTGGCCTTCTCAGCCGCAAAGCTGGTGCCGTCAATGACGATACGGAAAGTCGTGTTCGGCAGACGCTCACCGGTCTCCCGGTCGATCTTGATAATGAGGATCTCCGGGTACTTGGTGTCCGTAAAGGTCATCTCCGCCAGCCCCTGCCCCTTATTTATTTCAAGGATTTGCCAATCCTTGTTGTCGATAAGATAGCCGTCAGGAGCCACGATTTCACGGGCGGTAAACGTCCAACTTTCGGAGTTGTCGTTCTTGATGAAATCCTTGTAATCCTCATAGGTGATATGGATTTCACCATCGCCGTCCGTTCTGAAAGTGCCGAAGGTGGTGCCGTCAATTGCTACTTCAAAAACCGCACCCTGCAGCCCGTTCGTCGTGCCGTTTGCAAGTTTGCGAATCTTGAATTCGGGGTACTTGGTATCGGTGAAGGTAAACGTCTTCAGCGTCTCCCCCTGCTTCAACTCGGCTGTCTGCACATTGGGGTTGTCGATGAAGTAGCCAGATGGAGCAACCAGCTCAGTGACTGTGATGGTCCAGCTGGACTTGCCTTCCAGCAGGTTGTTCTCCTCCAGGAAGCGACCATAGGTACCGTAGCCAATGACGATTTCGCCGCCAAGATTGGTGTGATAGGTTCCAAGAGTGCGCCCGTCAATCTTGACCTCGAACAGCGCCCCGCCCAGTCCAGTCTCGGTGCCGCGGGACACCTTCTTGATACGAATGTCGGGGTACTTGTAGTTCTCAAACGAAACAACATGTTTGAAAATGGAGGTATCGGTGGCATCCACGTTAATCCACTGTGTTGTCCGGGTGGGGAGCAGGTATCCCGGAGGGGCCTTAATCTCGCGGATTTCATAGAGTCCGCTCTTCGCACCCTGTCCATCCTCACCAGTCCAGTAAATCTTACCATCGGAACCCGTCTCTTTGGTGGCGACAAGCTGTCCATCGCAGTAAATCTCAAAAACAGCGCCGGCAAGAGGCTGTCCCTCACTCCACTTTTCAATCTGCACTGTGTGGTACGGGTTATTCTCAAAAACAAGCAGCCCAGACTTGGTCTGGATCTTGTTCTTGATATCATAGTGGAGGGTCAGGTGGGCTTCGCTTGGGTTGGAACCCTTCTCATAGCCCGGAGGCGGAGAAATTTCCGTAACGGTATAGGATCCCGGCGGAATATAGTCCTCTCCGCCCGGGTCGGCCCACTGGAGATGAATAACGCCCAGGGCATTGGTCGTCTTGTAGAACTCCTGATGCCCCACAACAGGATCAGCGGAAGGATTGCCGGAAGAATCCGGAATCTCATCCTCAAACACCTCGCCCCGAATCAGGAAGGTAGCTCCGCCAACGGCAAGCTTGGTACGAGCGTCCAGCTTCGTGATAAGGTCATCATCGCCGGAAGTTGTCGGGGTGGTGCCTGTGGACGGAGTAGTCCCCGTGGTCTCGTTCTGGAAGGGACTGCCGGGGACGAGGGCGGGGTTATCGCGGTCATTATCCTTCGTTACGTGAACTTGGTGGGGAGTAGCGGCTTCGGCAGTAGCGCCAGCCCCTTCTTCTCGCACCCAAACGTCTGCCTCTTCAGCACCATTGGGGATTTCGAATGCTCCATATACATGCCCATCTTCGGCTACCGTCACAAGGTCACCGTCAGGCAGTGGGGTTGTGCAAGCTGCGTCGGTATAGATTTTGAATGTCTTCCCCGCCATGGGGTTGCCATCGGGGTCATGTTTGTCGAGAGTGAGGTAAAATTCGTTACCAGTATGCGGCTCCGGCACCGCAATCAGCAGGCTCTGAACGCCCTTGCCATCAGGATACTTGTAGCTGCCAGCATAGGTATACTCATAGAACGTCCAATTTCCGTACTTGTTCTCATCATAAGCCTGCAAAATTTGCTTTGCAAGACTTTTGGACGCTTCGTATTGGTTTCCGGGAGCAGATGCGTCAAAGCCGGCGAGGCCAGCACATACCGCCGGACGCTCTTTTGCCAGGATTTCAGCAATCTTATCATCGCTGCCGCTCAACTTCCCGGCCTTATCCAACCAGAGCGCAGCCTGGGCCCAAGCGTTGCCCGCTTCATTGTCGGTCCATTGGTCATAATAACATGACAAAAAGGCCGACGCCGCTCTGCCAGGAGTGATTGTGCCTTTGAGCTTCCACGTCTCATTTTTAACAGCACTGCCCATATGGGCGCTATGGTTAAGACAAAAGCCGTGAACATTACCAAGCGAACCAGCATTCATCTCAAAGACATGAACATACGGCTTGCCAAGTCCATTGGGAGAATTGTAATTGCTGATCATATTGATATCGCCCGCAGGCTTTATCGTGCCTGGAGTGCCATCAGCCGCCTCTGCCGTTACTGTAAGCAGTCCCGTTGGCAGCAGGCTAAAAACCATGATAACCGCCAACATGGCAGAAAGGAATCGCGTAAAAACGTTTTTACATGCTTTGTTCAAAATTGTAAACCTCCTTTCAAAGGTTCGGATGATCGTTTTGGAGATTTGCTGCGTATTTCGCCGCCCGCATATATATCACCACCTCCTCCATTCATGACCCTGAAACACACCCCAGGCGTCGACTGCCTGGAATCATGCATATATTGAGCCTTATGCGTGCTATGCAGAGGGCCTGAGAAATATCAGGGGACAGCGGCTCCTGACCCCTGGGCAGACGGTTGGGATTAGACGCATGCCGCCTGCTTCTTGGATGATATGCAGTTGCTCAAAAAAATATCGAATTTGATACAAAAATTTTTGCGCCGCCCTCGCAAAGAGAGCAGCGCAATTTTGAAGAAATATCCGCCGCATTCTCGTGACTTCAGTCATGAGTAAGGCGGATATG
>OFFF01001068.1_pt1 | contig 18404 bp, 20 predicted proteins | sample 1521301 | NCBI WGS metagenome assembly OFFF01 (sample SAMEA3504101, study PRJEB24116) | mouse gut metagenome | biome: mouse gut; feature: mouse-associated habitat; material: faeces | place: Denmark | collected 2011
TCAGCAAACAGGCGCCTTACGGGGATACATTAGTGCCCCTTCATCCCGAAACACCGCCCCGGCTGCATACCCTGCCCTCTGTCTGACGTATACTTCCTCTCCCCCTCTTTACTTCGTCAACTCCCCCTCTATCAGATCCACCGACACCAGCGTAGAAACCCCCTTCTCCTGCATCGTTATCCCATACAACCGATCCGCCGACGCCATCGTCCCCCTCCTGTGCGTAATCACAATAAACTGCGTATCCCGCGTCAGCTTATGCAAATACCTTGCAAACCGCCCCACATTCGAATCGTCCAACGCCGCCTCAATCTCATCCAGCAGACAAAACGGCGAAGGCTTCAGATTCTGAATCGCAAACAGCAGTGAAATCGCCGTCAGCGACTTTTCCCCACCGGAAAGCAAGACCATATTCTGCAGCTTCTTCCCCGGCGGCTGCGCAATAATGCGAATCCCGCACTCCAAAATATCCTCGCCTTCCACTAATTCTAACGTTCCCGTTCCGCCGCCGAATAATTCCTGAAACGCCTTATCAAACTCCCGCCGGATTTCGGCAAATTTCTCCGCAAACTGCTTTCGCATCCCGGTATCCAGTTCCGCAATAATATCCACCAAAGCCGCTTCCGCTTCGATCAAATCATCATGCTGCCCCTTCAAAAAGCCGTAACGCTCCGAAACCTCCCTAAACTCCTCAATCGCATTCACATTCACGTCCCCTAAGCCGCGGATTTCATCCTTAAGCTGCGAAACCATCTTTTTCAACGCCTGCAAATCATCGTAAGCGCTGTCCCAGAGCTCTTTTGCGGCGTGGAACGTCAGTTCATACTCCTCCCACATATAATTTGCCTGCCGCTCTTTCGCTTCCTCCAGCTTTTCCTTCTGCCCGTTCAAACGCATAAGTTCCTTGTCCAGGCTGTGCATACGCCCGGAAATTTCCTCGCGTCTTGCAAAAAATCCCTTCTGCCGTTCCGCCATTTCCTTATTTTCGGCAAGCTTTTCCGCCAAAACCTGCTCCAAACGCTGCGTTTCCCCTTCATAAGCAGACAGCTTCTTTCGGATCTCTTCGATTTCTCCTTTTTTTCGTTCGGCGTCTTCCTTCGCCGCCTTTACTTCCGCGGCAAGCTCCGTTACCTGCAAATCGGATTTTTGCAGTTCCGCGGCCACACGCGCAATATTTTCCCTGGCAAATTCCGCCCTCTGTCCCAGGTTTGCTTCTTCCATACGGGCTTCGGTCAGAGTTTTCAGGATATCCCCCTCCAGCTGCGCCTGCTCCTTTAACGTCTCCTGGACGTTCCGGCTCTCGTCTGCAATCTGCGCTTCCCGCATTCCGGCCGCATCCAGCTCCTGTTCCGCCTTCTCCTTTTCCTGCCTTAACCCTGCAATCTGTTTTTCCAGGCCCGCTCGCTGTGCCTGCAGCTCGTTCCATTCGTCCGCGCCTTCCTCTTTTCGGGCCAAAAGCCGTTCGACTTCTGATTTTGCCGTGTGTTCGGAAAGGTATTTTTGCTGCAGTTCTTCTTTGATGCCGTCCAAATCTTCCGCTAAGAGCGCCTGCGCCGTTAAAATTTCATCCCTGCGGGCATTCCCTGCATGTAAGCGTTCTTTGAGCTTTGCCACCTGCGCGGTCAAATCCTCAATTTCCCGGTTTCTGCCCAAAAGGCCGCTGCTGTTTTGAAACGCGCCGCCCGTCATCGATCCGCCCGGTCGCAGCGATTCCCCTTCTAAGGTGACAATCGACAGCGTGTAGCGGTATTTTCTGGCAAGGGCAATGGCGTTGTCAATCGTATCCACTACCACCACCCGTCCCAAAAGCTGCGCCAAAACGCCGTCATAGCGGCTGTCGTTTTGGACTAGGGTATGGGCAAGCCCGATTACGCCCGCTTCCTGCAGCGCTTCCGGGTATTTTATGCCGCCCCTGCCTTTTACGGAAGTCAGCGGCAGAAACGTCGCACGCCCAAAACGGTTTTGCTTTAAGTAAGCAATCATCCGCTTGGCGGTCTGCTCGTCCTTCGTGACAATATTCTGGATGCTGCCGCCGAGCGCCGTCTCGATTGCCGTTTCGTATTTCTGTTCCACCTTAATCAAATCAGACACCACGCCCAGAATACCCGGGTCTTTGTCTTTTTGTTCCATTACGCGGCGGATACTGTTTCCGTAACCGTCGTAGCGTTCGGCAATATTGCGCAGCGATTCCAGGCGGGACGCGGCCTTGTGGTATCCGGCCGTCTGTTCTGACAGCAGGCGGTTTATTTCGGAAAGCTTTTTGTCCCATTCAGCCTGCCTGTCCGATAACTGCCGCTCCTGCTGTTTCAGCCCCTCAATCAGGCCCTGTATTTCTTCTAGCTGATGTTGTTTCTCTTCCAGCAGAACAAACAACTCGGATTCTTCGCTTTTTCGCTCCAGCAGGCGTTTGTTTAGCTGGGCTTTCCTGATATTGGCCTGTTCCGTCAGGGTATCGAACTTCTGCTGCTTTGCCTGCAGTTCGGCTTTCTGGTTTAATATACCCAAAAGCTCCGCCTGGCCCTGTTCTATGCTTTCATTTACGCTTTTTTGGGACGCCTGCAAAGATTCCAGCCTGTGCTCCGCCTCTTTGCGCCGCGCCGTGATATGTAAAAGCTGTCCGGCAAGCGACGCTTCCTCTGCTTCATACGCTTTTTTCTGCGCTTCCTTTTCGGACTTGTCCGCGTCAAGTTCGGCTGCGCGGGCCTTAAAATGCGCGTCCGACTGCTCTGCCGCCTTTACCTGCTCAAACAGGACATTCCTGTCGCCTTCGAGCCTGCTTTTGGTAATCACGGCCTGGTTTAGCTGCTCCCGTACCGCTTCAATCTGCGTTTCCGCCTCTTCTAACGCGGCTTCTATCGTTTCGTACTGCTTTTTGATCCCATCGTGTTCCGCCGACGTTTCCTTCAGCTGCGCGTCCGCAATCCGGCAGTTTTCTTCCGTCTCCTTTAACTGCGTGTCAATCTGCCCGATTTCAAGCAAAAACGTATTGACGTCGTAGCGTTTGAGTTCTTCCTTTTTCTTAAGATAGATCTTTGCTTTTTCGGACTGCCGCTCCAGGGGGCCCATCTGGCGCTCGAGTTCGCTTATAATATCGTTGATGCGCACCAGGTTGTCCCGTTCCGTTTCCAGCTTCTTCTGCGCAGTCGCCTTCCTGCGTTTGAATTTGACAATGCCCGCCGCCTCGTCGAACAGTTCCCGGCGTTCTTCGGGGCGCCCGTTTAAGATTTTTTCAATCTGGCCCTGGCCGATAATGGAATAGCCTTCCTTGCCGATCCCGGTGTCGTAAAACAGTTCGTGGACGTCCTTTAAACGGCATGCGCTTCCGTTTAAAAGGTACTCGCTTTCGCCGGAACGATACACCCGCCTTGCAACGGTCACTTCCTCATAGTCAATGTCTAAGACATGATCCGAATTGTCCATTGTAATTGCCACATAAGCGTAACTTAGGGGCTTTCGGTTTTCGGTTCCGGAAAAAATAACGTCCTGCATACTCGAACCGCGCAGCTGCTTGGCGCTCTGTTCCCCCAATACCCAGCGCACGGCGTCCGATACGTTGCTCTTGCCGCTGCCGTTTGGGCCTACAATCCCGGTTATCCCGTTGTGGAAATCCAAAACGATTTTGTTTGCAAAGGATTTAAACCCGTGCATCTCAATACATTTTAGGTACATGATCCCCCCTGCCCGGGTACCAGTTCTTTCAGCCTTTCAGAATCCAGTTTTAAAAGCGCCTGGTACGCAGCTTCCTGCTCCGCAGATTTTTTGGTGTGGCCAGAGCCTATCCCAATCACTTCCCCTGCAATCCTTGCTTCCACGGTAAAACTCTTGTCGTGATCCGGCCCTGCTTCTTTTAGCACGTTATACTTTAAATTCCCGTTATAATCACTCTGGACAAGCTCCTGCAAGATAGTCTTGCTATCATAAAAGAGCTTTTTGTGTTCAATATCCGTCAGCACATATTTCAGGATAAACTCTTTTGCATTAGTAAGACCACCATCTAAAAAAATTGCGCCTATCAGGGCTTCTAAAGCGTCCGATAAAATCGATTTACGCTTCCGCCCGCCTGTCCTGTCTTCTCCCCTGCCAAGCAGCATAAATTTCCCCAAATTAATCTGCGGCGCGCAGGCCGCTAACGTCGGCTCACAAACCAAACTTGCGCGGAACTTCGTCAAATCCCCCTCCGAAAGTTCCGGATAGTGCAAAAACAGAAATTCGCTGGTTACCACCTCGAGCACCGCGTCCCCCAAAAACTCCAGCCGTTCATTGTCCAGATGCTTTTTGATATGTTTTTCATTGGCATAAGAACTGTGCGTTAAGGCCTGCTTTAGTATCTGCGGATCTTGAAACTGATATCCGATAATTTCCTGAAATTCTTCCTGTTTGTTCATAATCATTCCTCCTCTTGTTTTGAATATCACTGCGCGCGCATAAAAAGTTTGCCCTGCCAAATACTTTTGCGCTTCACAGCAACACGGTCTTTCCATATGAAATAAAAAATAGACAAAGCCCTCCGTCGGGCCTTATCTATTTTTTCATTATGGGGATTGTCAGTTCAAAGCCGCCCGTATCCGTTCGGCTGCGTCTGCAACCGTTACGATTTTTTCGGCTTCTTCATTTGGAATTTCAATGTCAAATTCTTCTTCGATCCCCATGATAATCTGGAATACGTCCAGAGAATCCGCTCCAAGGTCGTCTACAAACGTAGTTTCCAGCGTAATCTCATCCGCGTCCACATTCAGCACCTCTGCAATAATCTGTTTTAGTTTTTCAAGTTCCATAACATGCTTCCTTTCTACTCATCCCCTCCGGTCGAGTCCGTAATATTCTTTTTTATTTTACCATTGATGTCCTGCTCTTTAAAAGCTACGCACTGGATAATGGAATTTTTTACTTCACTGGCCTTTGAACTGCCGTGCGTTTTGACAACCAGGCCGTTTAATCCCAGCAGCGGCGCGCCTCCGTAAGCTGACGCATCAAATGATTTCAAGGTTTTCTTCAACGCCGGCTTGATAAGCAGCGCGCCGATCTTACTGCGCAGGTTACTCGTCATGCCTTTTTTTACGACGCTTAAAAACGTACTGCCGACGCCTTCATACAGCTTTAAAATGACGTTTCCGGTAAATGCCTCGCACACAATTACATCCGCGGCTCCGTGAGGAATTTCCCTCGCTTCTATGCTGCCGGTAAAATGTATGCCCTTACACTCCTTTAACAGCGGAAACGTTTCCTTTACCAGGGCGTTGCCTTTCTCCTCTTCCGCCCCGATATTGACAATTGCAACTTTAGGATTTTTAATCCCTATAACGTGTTCCATATAAACGGAACCCATCTTGGCGAACTGCACCAGATGCGACGGCCTTGCGTCTACATTTGCGCCGCAGTCGATTAACAGGGATACGCCTTGCTCCGTCGGAATCAAGGGAGCCAGAGGAGGGCGTTCTATGCCTTTGATCCTGCCGACGATAACCTGCCCGCCTACCAGGATTGCGCCGGAACTGCCTGCGGAAACAAACGCGTCCGCTTCCTTTTGTTTCACCATATTCAGCCCTATGACGATTGATGACTTCTTTTTCTTGCGGATTGCCAGTACCGGGGGTTCTGCCGTTTCAATCACTTCTTCCGCATGGATCACGGTAATCTGTCCGGAAGGATAATTGCATTTGCCCAACTCATGTTCTATCGCATCCTTTTGGCCGACCAAAAAAACATGAATGTCTTTTCGCTCTTTTACGGCTTCCACGGCGCCTTTTACAATCTCCTGCGGCGCGTTGTCGCCTCCCATAGCGTCTACGGCTATTTTGATCGTATCCTGCATAATATGTCCTCCTTGTATGCCTGTAACCGCCCTGAACCGTCGGGCTTATTTAGAAATATACTATAAGTCTTTGGAGAAATCAAGCATTTTGGGACTGTGAAGCATATTTAATAATTCCCCAAAATCCGAAGGTTTACCGTCACGCCCCAAAGAGCCTGCAAGGCGTTCTGCACCGCCCCGTCTGCCAAGTTTCCGTCTATATCGATAAAAAACCGGTATTCCCACGTCCTGCCCTGTATGGGCCTTGATTCTATTTTGTTCATATTTAAATTATTGTAAATCAGATGAGAAAGCGTGTGGTACAAAGAACCGCTTACATGCGGAATTTCAAAACAGACGCTTATTTTTTTCGCATCCTTACGGAACACCTTTTGTTTTGCAACAACGATAAACCGGGTCGAATTGGAAGAATGATTCTGGATTCCCTCCGCAAGTATATTCAGCCCGTAAATCTCCGCCGTTATTTTTCCTGCAATCGCAGCCTGGGTCCTTTTTCCCTCTTTTTGCACCTTCATGGCGGAAACCGCCGTATTCTCTGCACTGTGCTTTTCCCAGCCCGTATGTGCGTCCAGATACTTTGAACACTGCATCAGCGCCTGAGGATGCGAGTATACATCCGTAATATCGGAAAGTTTTGCGCCCGGAACCCCCATCAGGCAATGATTGGCGCGTATAATCTGTTCCCCGATAATACAGTTGTCATATTCCGCCAGCAAATCAAAATTTTCCGATACAATCCCGGTAGACGAATTTTCAATCGGAAGCACCGCGCAGGCGGCTTCTCCTCCGGCAATCGCTTCCATGGCGTCCCTCCAGGTCTCCACATGATAACTCTTTGTGTCCTTCCCGAAAAACGCAAGCAAGGCCTGCTGGCTATATGCGCCGTCTACTCCCTGAAATATAATTTTCCCGTTTCCAAACTCAAAGCGTTCCGTCTGCGTAAAGCCAAACATCTTCTTCTCCGTCAAATGACGGATGTTTACTTCTTCTCTGGTAAGCTGCATGCGCTTTTGGTACAGCTGGGCAATCTGTCCGTCAATTTCTATCATTTCCTTCCGGATCTCCGGCAATCCTCTCATCGTTTCCTTCATCTCCCTGCGTTTCCTTTTGTCCCTATCATATAACAATCCTCCTAAAACCGCAAGCGGCAACAAAAAGATACCCTTGCAACTTCCCTGCGGAAAAGTTATAATAATCTTATCAGAAAATGTCAAAACAGGAGGCACCCATACATGAAAAAAGTACTACGTATCCTAATACCGTTAATCCTCATTGCAGGAATTGCCGGCGGCGCGGCATATTACAAATATTCCACCCGCACGCGCTGGAACGATTCCTTTGTCAACGGCAATACGGCCGGCAACCTGTACAACAACGGCCTGTTCTGCGAACACAACGGCACCATTTATTTCAGCAACCCAAATGATAACCACTACCTCTATTCCATGAACACAAACGGCGGCGATTTGAAAAAACTGTATGACGATATCGCATCTTTTATCAATGCGGACGACCACTACATATACTACGTCCGGAACAATGTCGGCGCAGATACGAAATTTTCCTTTTTGCATGTCAACACAAACAGCCTTTGCCGCTATGACCTGCGGACAGGAAAGGTTATGGTATTAGATACGGAACCCTGTATTTATGCGTCTTTGATCGGAAATTATATTTATTATATCCGCTACAGCACAGAAACCGCATCCAACCTCTACCGCGTAAAAATTGACGGCACCGAACAGGAACAAGTGGATACAAACCCGTATTTCACCTGTTCCGCAAACGGCCAGTACCTCTATTACAACGGGATTGAAAGCGATCACAACATTTACCAGTACGACACGACGACAGCCATCTCCCAGGCTATCTGCCTGGGCAATTTCTGGATGCCGTCTGCGGATAACGACAATATTTATTTTCTGGACTGCGAACGGAACTATTCTTTGATCAAACTGGCGCGTTCTGCGGCTCCGGTCCAGCTTGTCGATGATCGGATTGAGTATTATAACGTATCCGGAGACACTATTTATTTTCAGAGGAACAATCTCGAAGAAGATGCCGCCCTTTGCAGCGTCAATACCGACGGCAGCAATTACCGTGTCATTATGGAAGGCAATTTTACAAATATTAACGTAACGTCGCAGAATTTGTATTTCAGCAAAGTAGGCGCGGAAGACGTTATTTACCAGACGCCGTTAAACGGCAATGGGTCTGTTTCTGTATTTACGCCTTAATAAAAACATTGCCTGCAAAATTCTTTCCGTCAAAAGGGCAGGGGTGCGGCGTCCGCCCCCTGCCCTTTGGCTGGCATTCTAAGGATATTCCTTATCCTTCCAATACCACCATTTCAATTTTTCTGCATCATGCTCTTCATGTTCCGCATAATAAACTGCGCAGCGGTACACATACAGTACGCATCTGTCTTCTACAAATCCCTTTTTCAGGCAGTCCAGATGATACAGTTCTTCCGGATCCTTTCCCTTCAAGTCCGCGATACAGCGAATTCCAATGTTATTCAAATGCTTCTGCATATTCGCCCCAATACCCGGTATTTTCCTTAAATCGCAGTCAGGATCCGGATTGGTTTCCTTATTTACAGATTTCTTTTCCATCTTATTTTCTCCATCGCCCTTACCTCTGCGACAACTCCTGCGTCACGTCCTCCCAGGTAATTCCCTTATCTGCCATTAACACCATCAGATGATACAGATAATCCGAAATTTCATACTTAATCTCCTCCGGGTTCGGGTTCTTCGCGGCAATAATCGTCTCCGCGTTCTCCTCCCCAAGCTTCTTTAAGATCTTGTCAATGCCCTTTTCAAACAGGTACGTCGTATACGAGCCTTCCTTCGGGTTCGCCTTGCGGTCCATGATAATCGCGTAAACCTCTTCAAACACCTTCTGGGGATTTTTTTCCACATATTCCTTCTTTACAATCGGGTTAAAAAAGCAGCTTGGGCTGCCGGTATGGCAGGCCGCGCCAATCTGGGACACCTTCGCCAAAATCGTATCGTAATCGCAGTCCGCCGTTAAGGACTTCACGTACTGGATATGCCCGGAGGTTTCCCCCTTCATCCAGAGTTCCCCGCGGCTTCTGCTGTAATACGTCATCTTGCCGAGGCTTATCGTCTTTTCAAACGCCTCTTCGTTCATGTAAGCCAGCATCAGAACCTCGTCCGTCCGGTAATCCTGCACAATCACCGGCACCATGCCGTCCGAGTTTAACTTAAAGTCCGACCATTTTAAAGCGGACGTAAAATTCACCATGCGGAGCCCTCTCGCCGAAAGCTCCGTCTTAAGCTGCATAATATCCGTCCCCGGCTCCGTCAGAAACCTGCCCGAAATGCCGCGCACCAGATCCCGCTTTAAAATTCCCGTAATTTCCTCCAGATCATACCGATCCACCGCCACAACCGCCGGAATCGTAGTAATATTCTCGGCCGCGTCAAGCATCGCCGGATTCAGTACCAGCATTTCATGGAAATTCGCTTCCATCCGATCGTGGTTCTTAAAAATAAAATCCACATTTTTTACGGAAACCAGCACGCGCTCTTTCCCGAACCGCCGGCTTGCTTCTTCCGCCAGCTTCATGCTCTGTGGCTTGGCGCCGTTTAACATTACCTGAAGGCAGCCCGTATAAAATATTTTCTTAATATCCTCGAACCGGTTAATATTGCCGCCTGCGCAGACCTTAATCTCAAGCCTGTGGTTTAAGTCCTTAATGGTCTGCAGGTTCTTCTCATGCTCCTCGTCGTCCTCGGACAGATCAAAGATATAAATCTTATCGATCCCGCAGTCATTGTAAATTTTCGCCCGTTCAAAAATATCCCCGTCCGGCGAATGGTCCGAAGAGCTTTTAACTGCCCTTCCGTCCTTTAAATAAATCGTTGCAACAATGTTTTTCTGTTCCATTTTTTATAAACTCCCTTTTGTAGACAAAATTCCGCTCACTCTCGGGTCAAACCCGGACGCCTCGTCCAATGCCCTCGCAAACGCCTTAAACATCCCTTCAATCAAATGGTGGTTATTGGAGCCTGACAACACCTTTATGTGCAGATTCATCCCCACGCTGTAGGAGATCGCATAGAAAAATTCACGCACCATTTCCGTATCCAGATATCCCACATGGTCCGTCGTAAACGCCCCGTCAAACACAAGATACGGCCTGCCGGACAAATCCACGGCGCATAACACCAGCGTTTCGTCCATCGGCAGCATGCAGCTTCCAAACCGTTTGATCCCCTTTTTGTCCCCAAGCGCTTTTTTGATTGCGCTTCCAAGCACAATCCCGGTATCCTCCACGGTATGATGGCAGTCCACCATCAGATCCCCCGTCACCTTCACGTCCAGATCGAAAAAACCATGCTTTGCAAACCCTTCCAGCATATGGTCAAAAAACCCGATCCCCGTATCAATTTCCGAATTTCCCCGCCCGTCCAGCTCAAGTCGCAGGGAAATATCGGTTTCTTTTGTCGTTCTGCTGATACTTGCTTCTCTTGACATATTCTACTCCTTTTCAAACCGCACGCGGATGGAATTGGCGTGCGCGGTTAATTTTTCACATTCTGCAAACTGTACAATATCTTTATAAACCGGGGCAAGCGCCTCTTTGGAATACGAAATAATACTCGATTTCTTGATAAAATCATCCACGCCGAGGGGTGAGAAAAATTTCGCCGTCCCGTTCGTGGGCAGCACATGGTTCGGCCCGGCAAAATAATCCCCGAGCGGCTCGCTTGCGTATTCGCCGATAAAAATCGCGCCCGCGTTGCGGATTTTAGTCATCACCTCAAACGCATCCTTTGTAAGAATCTCCAAATGTTCGGACGCAATGTCGTTTGCGGCTTCTATCGCGTCCGCCATCGTTTCCGCCACCAGGATAAATCCATAACGCTTCAGTGATTTTTCGATAATTTCCTTTCGGGAAAGCTTTGCCGTAAACAGTTCTGCTTCTTTTAAGACCGCCTGCGCAAGCGTTTCGCTGGTGGTAATCAAAATCGCGGAAGCCATCTCGTCGTGCTCCGCCTGTGAAAGCAGATCCGCCGCGACAAAACGCGGGTTGGCCGTCTCGTCCGCAAGCACTAAAATCTCGCTCGGCCCCGCAATCGAATCAATGCTGACAGAGCCGAACACGGCTTTTTTGGCAAGGGCGACATAAATATTGCCCGGGCCTACGATTTTGTCGACCTTCGGGATGCTTTCGGTTCCATACGCCATCGCCGCAACCGCCTGCGCGCCGCCTGCCTTGTAAATCTCGTCCACGCCCGCTTCCTTTGCGGCGACTAAGGTAGAAGCGTACACCTTCCCGTCCGCCCCCGGCGGCGTCGTCATAATCACCCGTTCCACCCCGGCGGCCTTCGCCGGAAGGACATTCATCAGCACGGAAGACGGGTAGACCGCCTTGCCGCCCGGCACATATACGCCAACCGTCTGCAGCGGCGTCACCTTCTGCCCCAGAATGATGCCGTTTTCACTGCTGTCAAACCAGCTGTACTGCTTTTGTTTTTCGTGGTATTCCCGGATATTCACCTTTGCCCTGCGGATTACTTTAAGCAGCTGTTCCTCAACGTCTTGGTAAGCCTGGGCAATCTCCTCTTCCGTTACCTTAATATTCTCCGCCGTGATGTTCGCCCCGTCAAACTGCCTGGTATAGGCAAACACCGCTTCGTCCCGCCTGGTACGGACATCTGAAATAATCGCATTGACGCGGCTTTCATATTCCGTATAGTGGTTCGGGCTTCTCTTTAACAGATCGTTTAACAAATCCTGTTTCGTCTTGTTGTTTAACTTTAATATCTTCATCCTTAACCCCCCCCTTACTGCGCCAGAACCGCCCTCAAATCCGCAATCAGCTTTGCAATGCGTTCATGCTCCATCTTAATGCTGACCTGGTTGACCACCATCCGCGCCGACAGCGGGCAGACCTCTTCCAGTACGCCAAGCCCGTTTTCACGCAAAGTAGAGCCCGTTTCCACAATGTCCACAATCACTTCCGAAAGCCCGACAATCGGCGCAAGCTCAATCGAACCGTTCAGCTTAATCATCTCAACCGTCTGGTGCTTTTTATTGTAAAAATAATCCTTGGCAATCCGCGGATACTTGGTGGCGACCCGGATCAGCTCGCGGCGCTCTAACAGCTCCTTCGCGCTCTCTGGCCCGCAGACGCACATCCGGCATTTGCCAAACCCAAGATCCAAAACTTCATAAATATTTCTGCCCTCTTCTAAAATCGTATCCTTGCCCACCACGCCGATGTCCGCCGCGCCGTATTCCACATAAGTCGGCACATCCGGCCCTTTGGCAAGGAAGAACTTGAACTTTAACTCTTCATTGACAAAAATAAGCTTCCTCGTATTCTTATCCTGCATTTCCTCACAGGTAACGCCGATTTTGCCGAACAGCTCCAGCGTCTGTTTTGCAAGCCTGCCCTTTCCTAAGGCAAACGTTAAATATCTGTCCTTCTGCATGTTTTCTCGCCCCTAATCCAAGTATGTTATGTCTGCCCGGTGGCGCTGTTTGGCGTAAGCCTCATAATCCGCCCGGCATGCGGTATCCTTCATACACATCAGTTCCGCCGTAACGCCGCTTCTGCGCAGCCTGCCCGCATAAGCGATTGCCTCGCTTAACCGCTCCCTGCGGTATAAAACAAGCTCCCCTTCGCAGGGAATCTCAATCGTTATATTCTGCCTGGCAAGCGCCGCCGCCAGCTGATCCACGACGACTGCAAACCCGATGGACGCCGCGCTTTTTCCAAAATAGCTGTGCAGCTTATCGTACCGCCCGCCCTTTAGGACTGCTTCCCCGCTTCCAAACGTATAGCCCGCAAAAATAATCCCGGTATAATACCGGTAGCTGCTGACAACACCCAGCTCAAACGATACATAGCGGTCTGTCCCGTATGCCTTAAGCACCTGATGCAGTTCATTCAGCCGGGTCACCGCGGCCAAAATCTTCGGATAATCACGGCTTAATCGCCCCGCCTTTGCCATCTCGTCCCCGGAACAATAAAGCCCGCCGAGCATCGCGAACAGTTCCCGTAAATTTTCGTCCATCGGATGCGCCGAAACGGCCTCTTCCACGCCGAAATAATTTTTGTTGGCAATCAGTTCCTTTAGCTCCTGGGCCGCTTCTTCGCAAAAGCCCGCCGCATCCATCAGGCCCGCAAAAAAATCGGCATGGCCGATATTAATCCGAAATTCCTTTAAGCCCGCCGCAAGCAGGCAGTCCACCGCCATGGAAATCATTTCCGCATCCGCAAAAAGCGAATTGTCCCCGACAAGCTCCGCCCCAAGCTGCGTCGTTTCTTTTAAGCGCCCCTGATAGCTGGAATTGTTGATAAAGGTATTGCCCATATAAAAAAGCCGGACGGGGTTTTCTTCTTCCTCAAAATACATGGCGACCGCCCTGGCCACGGAGGGCGTCATATCGGGCCGCAAAACCAGCGTATTGCCTTCCCGGTCAAAAAACTTGTACAAATCCTTCGAAGGGGTCGTGCCGATTTCTTTTCCAAATATGTCAAAAAATTCAAACGTCGGCGTTTCAATCCCCCGGTACCCGTAGCGTTCTATGGTTTTTGCCAGCTTCTCCTGCAGCAGCTGCTTTTTTTTGCATTCGTCGCTGTAAATGTCCCGGACTCCTTCCGGTGTATGTAATAACTGCCTTTTCATGATGTGTGGTGTCTCCTTTTGCCGCACGCTTTAGCATGCTACCATGTTAAATTATTATAAGTAAAATATCTGATGTTGTCAATGTATTGTTGGCTCAGATTGCAAGAGGAGCGCAGAACCAAGATGCGAAACGCAAGAAATCTTTTCATTATGTATTAATGTTACATTATAAATAGTGGAAAAATAAAATGATTTTTTTCATTAATTTCATTTGATTTTTTTAAGTTATTGATGTATACTACAAATCATAGAGAAAGGAGGGATATTATGCACAAAGATTTTCCAGATGATCTCACACGCCGGGATATGGATATACTTAACGTTTTATGGGAAGGCAAAGAATCTATGACAGCTTCCGGAATTGTAGAAGCAAATGAGTCACTTACTATTAATACCGTACAGGCAGTACTTCGTAAACTTTTAAAGAAAGAACTGATTGAAGTAGATAAGATTGTTTACAGCGGTACCGTACTTTGCCGCAGCTACAAGCCGGCTATTTCGGCTGATGAATTTGCCCTGTCCCATTTTAGCAACGAGTATAAAAACCTGCAGAAGCGGATCTCCGTGAGTTCATTAATGGCATGTTTGCTGGATACGGAAACAGATAAGGAAAAACTCCACCAAAACATCGACGATCTGCAGAATGCCTTAAATGAGTACAAAAAATCCATAGGCTATACAGGGAAATAAAAAAACATACGATGTATTACGCCGCAAAACCCTCGCGCATACAGAAAATGATTCTGTTTTGACGCGAGGGTTTTGTACGGCAAAATTAATTTTGCATTCGGATTTTTTCTTCCTGAATCATCGGATAACGTTTCAAACACCCGCTGCCTAGATTCTCATGAAACATATGGACCGCTGAAATTTGATGGTTTCCGTAAGTTGTATAATAGTAAATCCCTTTATCCGTATTGCAGCAGGAAGTAAAAATGGTATATTCATATTTCCCGCTTTCGGTTTTACAGCATCCGCGCTGCTGGTCAACGGAACCTAAAATATGGAAAAACTGGCTGATACTTTCCGCTTCCGAATCACCGGATACGGAATTCATTTTCACAAAAGCCGCCCGCACAAAACGGGACTGGGAGGACAAATCCCCCGGAAGCCCAATTGCGCCCATACCCAGACTGTACGTACAAAGCGGCAGGCTGCTGCAAAAATGGTTCTGAGGAGAACCGGCAGATAAATACATATAATTGTTCAGCTGGAACATCTGCTCATGGAACGACGGATTATTCGTCAGTATGCCCGCCGGGTTATCGTAAACTTTAATTCCGCTTTCAACCGATTCCACAATAATGCAGCCGCTACGGTCAGCGATTATCCAATGGAGCTGCGCTGCGGGCAGTTCTTTATCAAAGGCTTCAGAGGTAATATTGATTTTTTCCAACAGTGCCTTAGCTTCCGTTAAGGTAGCGCACTGGCTTAAAATCCATGGAATAAATTCAAATGTAGCCACATTATTTTTTCCCGGCTCTTCCTTCCGGTAAACGGCGTTCCCCACAAAATTCAACCCCGCCATTGCAAGCCCTTTTTCATTTGCCGCATCATAGTACAATGGAAAGTTTTCTGCAATATGCGCAATGCCAATTACGGCGAAATGTGGTTTTAACGTTCCCATTGAACGAAAATGGAGACAGAAATTACGCGGCATAACAGTAATCTCCTCTCCATAAGAAAATTCATTGTCAAGCGTACGCCCAAAATAAAAATCTTTCGTTTTATATGTTGCTGCTGTACACATGATATCCGCCTCCTGTCTTTTATTCTATATTAATATGTATCCGGAGCCGAATTTATGTAGCGGCTTCTAACGTGTATGCGCCTGTTTTTCTATTATTTTCCTATGTGCTTTCAGTTTTTTCATTGCCCAATCATAATGGCTTGCTGTAACGCTGACAAAATAAGAACCCAGAGTGCTTCCGCCTACCCATTTATAAACGCCTTTCGAAAATAATTCCTCGTTTGAAAAAGTTTCCGCCAGTTTTATTACTTCGTTATGGGATTTCTGGAACATATTCTTTGCGTCCTCTAATGATGTAGACTGATGCTTTTTCCAAAATTCCACATTCATATCTCCATAGGTTTTCCAATTATACGGCTCTGGAAGAAACGGTTTATTATTCCCGTTCTGATTGGAATGTACCCAGTTTAACAAAAGCTGATGCCATTCATAGAGATGGATGAAAATATCACGAAGATTTTTATCTCTTTTCCAATGAGCTTCTTTCTTTTTTTCATCACCCGAAAAATCAAAAGGCGTTGATAATTCTTTTTCTGTTAATCCAGAAACAAGGGTGTTTAACTTTTCATAATTAGCGGCTGCAGCTGTTAGTAAATCTGTTTTTGTTGCTGGTCTGCCCATATTTATTTTCCTTTCGTTTTTATAATACTATGTTGCTATTTCTCTGTATCTGTAACTTTATATCTCAAGATAGTTTTCAAATTGGCTTTATCTGTACGGTTAGCATGATTCAAATATATTTCACGGTGTTCTTTTCCCATACGCTTATATCCGTGTTCCATACAATATCCGTCCATAATCTCAAATGACGCAGGCTCATCATCAAACGCTCCTTTATGCAATATTTGAATGCATCTGCCATCGCAGATTGTTTCAAAAGAAATATCTGTCAGATACGGAATAGTTTTCCTCGCCTTTACTGTCTCTAACGCATGATCAAACATATCTCTGGAAATAAAATCCGGTTGTCGTATCATGATGCCGTACTGCAATTCTTCTTTTGCCAAATATTCTTTTTCAGAATCCATGCTCCATATTCCCTCTAAAGGATATACGGTATAATCTGTTATTTCGTTGTTCTTTAGGGCAACCGCTTTATATGCCATCTTAATTTTATAAGCTACCGAAAACAGGGCGGCAATCTTATCTGAAAAAATTTCATCATTAGGATTTCCTCTGCCAGAAGGAATGATATATTTCTGAATAGGAATATCAAGCACACAAGGTTTTGTTTTTACACCATATATTTCTTTCTCATGCTTTTTCCATTTATGTTTTATTTACAGTCCTCACTTTCTCAAATCTTACGCTTGTTCCGCACCCCGCTGTAACAGCGTGATAATCTGTTCTATTTCTTTGGAGCAAAGATGGTTTTTCCCTTCCGTATGCACCGCCCTGTCAATATCCGAAAGGCTGGAAATGACATAACCGCTGTCCACAGGACTGTTTTGATGAAGCAGAATCACATATCCGTCCACCCATACCCTGATCCGATGGGACTGAAGGTAATGCGCCAGGAGATAAACCTGCCTCTTTAACTGCCTGATTGGATTTTTTACCTGCTTTGCATACATATTCCCCGCATCCGTAATCTTTATTTTCTGCCATTCATAATCGTCTTCATCCCCCATCAACTGGCCGCTGTAATTCTTGACCTCGAAAATAAATACCCCGAATCTGTTGACAACAATGCAGTCCATCTCCGCCTGTCTGCCGTCATACGTTATTCCTATGTTCATAAGCAGACAGTCATCTTCCTTAAGAACCCGGCGAATGATTTCCGCCGCAATTTCCTCCCCGTACCTGCCTGCGCGTCTGTCTGCGGATTCAAATGTCCAGTCTAAGGAAGACAGCCATTTTATAAATATGGCGGCCAGACAAATGCACAGAACAGCCAGCACAATCCCCATTATAGCGGCCACTGCCCATTTCAGCTCCATATATTTCCCTCTTTCCCGTTTCTTTCGTCTTTCCCTATTCTCTCCATTTAGAAGATAGTCGGCTTTATGCCGTCATTGCAGCCATGATTTTACAGGCAGGAATTCACAACAACAGTTTATCCACCTGCCAGATTATTTCTTGCTCAGATATATCATATGGCATTGCGTCAATATCTTCAAAGCAGTAATTTGAAGCATCAGAATGATTGTCAGTCCACTCTAATACCCAAAAGTCTGTTCCTGTAGACACTTTGAAAAATTCCCCATTCATTGTCCAACAAATACCTGACGGATATAATTCTAACTGTTCTGCTCCAAGTTCACGGAATCTATTTTCAACAACTGCTTTTATATCTGCTTTGTTCACACGCGGCCCCTTCCAAATCTTGAGTTTCGATGCAAACCCTAATCGTCCATGCTGTCTTCAGACAAAGATTCTACAAATTCCCGAAAACTCCCTGCAATACGGCGGAAGCATCTATCCTCCAATTCTCCCAAATCCATATACACAATATAGACTCCCCGTCCTCCAAATTGACACAAATCGGATTCGCCCCATAGTCATTAGCCAAGGGAAAATAAGAGGCCATCAAAGGGGATTTCCCTTTAAACAATAAATATTTTTCCTCCGCTGTTCCTATGGGAATGTCACAATAACGATGTTTTAATGGAAAAAAACCTGAACCTCTGTTTCTATATCTTCCTCTTCAAAATAGAAAAACGGCTTTGCAGATATTCCTCCATTATAAGACAGGCAGTGTTCTACAAAATCCTCTGGAAATGCCCGTAAATACCGATTCTTTATTCGATGTAAATAATTTACTTGCCCATTGTCATAGTTAATAACAGGTTTTCCTAGCTTCTCTTTGATTTCATTAGCACTGAAATCTCCAAAAATTGCAACAATATCGGGCATCATAAATTCTATAATGGAGTCTAATCGTGCATGATACTTTTCAGATATTGTTTTTACCTGTTCTATGTAATCTTCCACAGGTTCTTCATCCCAAGCAAAAATCAGCCCATGGCACTCAAATACAAACTGCTCCAATTCTTCATCAAACCTCATTATTGTTTCCTCAGTCAACTTCAAATTTATCCATTTTCCATAATCAATTCTTTGCACTTCCACTCTTCACCTAAAACACAATATGTTTCTGTCATATCAAGAACAGTGTCGCTAAAACCGACTGCTTTATAACAATAATAAGCCGGAAGATTATTCTCAAAAA
>OFFF01001078.1_pt1 | contig 18305 bp, 18 predicted proteins | sample 1521301 | NCBI WGS metagenome assembly OFFF01 (sample SAMEA3504101, study PRJEB24116) | mouse gut metagenome | biome: mouse gut; feature: mouse-associated habitat; material: faeces | place: Denmark | collected 2011
GCAGGGCGAGGGATATGTAGCTTGCGCCGACGAGGGAGAAAGGAGTTCAATGCAGAAGAAGAAAACGGAAATCATTACCGCCAGAATGACCCCAGCGGACAAAAAAGCCATCCGCCAGCGGGCCAAGGCCGCTGGCATGACCGTCACTGACTACCTTACCACCTGCGCGCTGGGGAAGGGAATCGTCCGGGTGGAGGGGCTGGACGATCTCCTCTCTGAGCTGAAAGCCCAGGGCCGCAACCTCAACCAGCTCACCACCCTGGCCAACATGGGACGGATCACCATCCTGCGCGGGGACGATTTGTTCAGCGAGTACACCCGGCTGTGTGATCTGCTGGGTGCGCTGGTTCTGAAGGTGCGCTGATGGCGACCTTCACCGCGATCCAGTGCAAAAAGCAGTCTGCCAGTTCGATGCGCGGCGTGATCGACTACGTGGAGCAGGAAAAGAAAACGCGCCTGGGCGACGCATGGCTGGTCACTGGTAGCAACTGTGTTCCGCAGTCTGCGTTCATCGAGATGCAGATGACCAAAGAGCGCTTCCGCAAAACAGGAGGGACGCAGTTCTACCACTTCGTCCAGTCCTTCTCCGCAGAGGACGACATCACGCCCCAGGAGGTCAACGCCATCGGCCTGGAGTTCGCGCAGAAGCAGTTCCCGGACTTCGAGGTGGTGATTGCTACCCACGTTGACACAGGCCACCTGCACAACCACATGGTGGTAAACAGCGTCAGCCACAAGGATGGGCACAAGCTCCACCAGAGCTACAGTGACCTGCTGACACACCGAAAGGTGAACGATGAAATCTGTTTGGCCCATGGGCTGAGTGTGCTGGGTGAGTGCGATTCCCAGAAGAAAAAGAAGCGCATGAAGCCCGGTGAGTACCAGGCCGGCCTGCGCGGCGACAGTTGGAAGCTGGATCTGATTCAGGCCATCAATGAGGCACTGGAGTATGCCACCAGCCGCGAGAGCTTCATCGAAAACATGGAGGTGGAAGGTTACGAGGTTTCCTGGTCGGATAGTCGGAAGCACATCACCTTCACCTGTCCCAATGGGCGCAAGTGCCGGGACAGCAGCCTCCACGACGAAACCTTTCTCAAGGAAAATCTGGAGGCACTCCTCCTCTACCGTCAGGCCACAGGCTTCCGTCCCACCACCCCGGAGCCGGACGAGGGATGGATGGGCGAGCTGGCCGCTGGATGGTTCCGGGTAGCAGCCGACCTGGAGCGGGATGACGACTGGCAGCTCCCTGTGCCGCTCGTCTGGACAGACAGCAAACAGCGCCGCCGGGAGGCCATCAAGAAAATGGCCATGGGTCAAAAGTTCAGCGGCAACCAACACTGGGAGCAGACGATGTAAAAAATTGATAGACTTGTGGAGGCGGGTGCGGTATATTGTCGGTACCGCGCCAGCCTCCCAGATAGGAGGATCGAAATGAGCATTTGCAAATATCAGACAAACACTCAGATGAATGCCAGATAAGAAAGGAGCAAATCAAATATCAAAGTAGGCCTGTCCGATGCATACCCTTGGAACAAAGGGGGCACGCGGGATGGAGGAACGGGCGCGTCTTGTCAGAGTCGAGCATGACCGCAGGATTACCAAAGAGACGGACAGTCAGTTCCTGTTTGAGTATCAAAGAGCCATCCTGCTGTCGCTGAAGGACAGCGGAGCGCTGGATGAGGCGCAGTACCGATACGCGGAAGGGAAACTGGAAAACCAGCTTCGGGCGCACATCAGAAAACAGAGTAGCACGGAAGAAAGGGGAGAGAAGCCATGATGAAAGTAGCATCCTACTGCCGGGTATCCACCGACCGGGACGACCAGGCCAATTCCTTCGAGAGCCAGCAGCGCTACTTCAAGGAGTACATCGACCGCCAGCCGGATTGGGAGCTGTACCAGGTCTACGCCGACGAGGGCATCACCGGCACCTCAACAAAAAAGCGGGCGGCGTTCAACCGCATGATCGCCGACGCCCATATGGGGAAGTTCCAGCTCATCCTTACCAAAGAGGTGAGCCGGTTCTCCCGAAATATTTTGGACACTATTTCCTACACCAGGGAGCTGAAAGCGCTGGGTGTGGGGGTGGTGTTCATGAACGACGGCATCAACTCCCTGGAGCCGGACGCGGAGCTGCGGCTGTCCATCATGGGCTCCATGGCTCAGGAGGAGAGCCGCAAGACCTCCAGCCGGGTGAAATGGGGCCAGACCCGGCGGATGGAGCAGGGGGTGGTGTTCGGCAGGTCCCTGCTGGGCTACGACGTGAAGGACGGGAAGATGACGATAAACCCAGAGGGGGCTGAGATCATCCGACAGATTTTCTACAAGTACGGCGTGGAGAAAAAGGGCACCTCCATTATCGCCCGGGAGCTGAGGGAGGCGGGGTATAAGTCACTGACAGGAAACACCAAGTGGTCGAACACCTACATCATCAAGGTGCTGAAAAATGAGAAATATGTGGGCGATTTGGTGCAGAAAAAGACCATCACCCCGGACTATCTCAGCCACACCAAAAAGTACAACCATGGGGAGGAGGAGATGGTGGTCATCCGCAACCACCATGAACCGATCATCAGCCAGAAGCTTTGGGACGTCGTTCAGTCTGAACTGAAAAAGCGGGACCGCAAAGGGGACTACGGCGGCGGACACTCCAACCGCTACGTGTTCAGCGGCAAGATCAAGTGCGGGGAGTGTGGGGCCAGCTTCATCTCCCGGAAGAAGGTCCGCAAGGACGGCACCAGTTACCGGCGCTGGGGCTGCTTCACCGCCACCACGGAGGGGAACCGCCGCGAGGACATCCAGGGAAATGAGGTGGGCTGCGATATCGGGAAGATGCTCCGGGATGAGCTGGCCATGGATATCCTGAAGCAGTCCCTGGCATCGCTGCAAGTGGACGTGGACAGAATCATCCAAAATGTCACCGATATTGCTATGGAGGCCATTCGGGCAGGGGAGGAGCAGGGAACTGACCGCCCCGAAGCGTTGGAGTACCAGATCGAGCAGCTCACCCAAAAGAAAGCGGATGTGCTGGATGCCTTCTTTTCCCGGCAGATCACCAAGGCCGAGATGAAGCTGGTGAACGAGCGGTACGATAGGGAACTGGATGCCCTGCGGATCAGATTGGATGCGGCACACTCCAGGGAGGGGGTCGCTTATGAGCCAGAGGACTTGCGAAAGGATGTGGGGAGACAAATTACTGCCATCGTAAGAGGCAAGACAGACAGCGAAATCTTCTATAAAAACCTGCTGGATCACATGGTGGTCTACCGGGATAGGCGGGTGGAGGTTCATCTGAACCTTTTGCCCCAGAAATGGACGTTTATTCTGGAAAATTTCCGGGATTTAAATCTGAAGTTGGAGGGAAAAGAGGCCGTAAAAAACGACGTGTGCAAAAATGACCCCGCAGTGCCCACCGAACCCACCCCCGAAAAACCCAGTGATTGCAACGGTTTGCGGTCGGTGTGCAAAAACGACTCCTCAGTACCGATATCGGTGAGCAGCCCCTTCAGCTCGGGATAGGGCATTGAGTACCGCTGGGACAGGTAGCGCAGGGAAGCACCCAGTTCGCCATCCGGTCCTCCATACTGGGAAATAATTACAGACGCCAGCTTAGGATTGCAGTTCTTAATCCGCACCGGGTATTGCAGCTTCTTCTCATAGACAAACATCAGTCGGCCCCTCCTTCCTGCTGATAGTCCCAGGGCCAGGGATCGTCCAGCCAACGGTAGGCGGCATCCTGCCCGGCACTGAGCTTAGTCAGCGGGCCGTGCATCTCTTCATAACGCCGCTTGCCCTCCTTGGCCAGCTGGGCGTACTGCCGGAACAGCTGGAACGCCTCGTCATCATCCTTGTGGGTGTCCAGGTACATCCCCAGCTCCGTGACGACAAACAGCAGGGCCTGGAGCTGGGTGGAGTGGTTGTCGGGGAAGGCTCCCGGCTCCACCTTCAGATGGAAGGGGAGGTTCAGGCCGGGGAACAGGGTGCCATTGGCCAGGGCGTCGGCCTGGCTGTATTTCTGGCTGCCCTGCTGCTGGAAGGGGACATATGGTACCGCCAGCGGGGCGCAGGACGGCATGGTGCCGCAGGCGTCCCTGCAGGGGCGGGAAGTAGTTCCGTCGGAATTCAAGCGAATGACCTCCTTGAATTTAGTCTGGCATTGACTGCCACCCCATACTATGCGCCGTCCCTCGGATGTGCGCATAAAAAGTCGAGGAAAAGAAAAACCCGCCGCCATATTGAATTTGGGAAAGGGATGTGCTATAATACCTCCAGTTGCTGTAATAAGCGGCGGCTTTGACGCAGACCAGTTGAAATGGAGGGAGATACCCATGACCCACATCCAGACGCTGAACGGTGCCACCCTGAAGCAGAGCGCGGCCCACGGCGGCTGCGGCGAGTGCCAGACCTCTTGCCAGTCCGCCTGCAAGACCTCCTGCACCGTGGCCAACCAGAAGTGCGAGAACAAGAAGTAAGTCCATAACACAGCGCGCCGGAAAGGGTGGGAGCCTCCCACCCTTTTTCTGCGCATGAAAGGAAGGTTGACCGGAATGGTCCATACATTCATCTGCCTGGGGGTGCCTGTGGCGGTGGACGTGAACAGCGGAGCCGTCCATGTGCTGGATAAAACCGCCTACGAAGTCCTGTCCCTGCTGGACGGCCCCATGGCGGAGACCTGCCCCCAGGAGATCCACAGTAAGCTGCCCCAGTACGAGTCCGCCGTGATCGATGGCGTCTGGGCGGAGCTTCTGGAGCTTCAGAAGAACGGCCTGCTGTTTACCGGGGACAGCTACATCGACCCCGCCGCGGCCACCCTGATGCAGCAGGACGCCCCCATCAAGGCCCTGTGCCTCCATGTGTCCCATGACTGTAACCTCAGATGCCAGTATTGCTTTGCCTCTACCGGAGACTTTGGTACCGGGCACCGCATGACCATGGATATCGAGACGGCGAAAAAGGCCATTGACTTTGTCATCGAGCGATCCGGGAACCGCCGGAACATTGAGGTGGACTTTTTCGGCGGCGAGCCTCTGATGGCCATGGACACGGTAAAGGCCACGGTGGAATACGCCCGCTCCCTTGAGCAGGAGAAGGGGAAAAACTTCCGCTTCACCATCACCACCAACGGCGTGCTGCTCAGCGACGAGAACATTGAGTACATCAACCGGGAGATGTCCAACGCCGTGCTGTCCCTGGACGGGCGGCCCGAGGTCAACGACAGAATGCGTAAGACCGTGTCGGGCGGCGGCAGCTACGATGTGATCCTGCCCAGGTTCCAAAAGCTGGTGCAGGGCAGGGGAGAGAAGGACTACTACCTCCGGGGCACCTTCACCCGGCACAACGCCGACTTCGCCGCCGACGTGCTCCACATCGCCGACCAGGGCTTCCGGCACGTGTCGGTGGAGCCGGTGGTGGGCAGCCCGGACTGCGGCTATTCCTTCCGGGAGGAGGACCTGCCCGGAATCCTGGAGGAGTACGAGCGTCTGGCGGCGGAGCTGCTGAAGCGGGACGATGTGAACTTCTTCCACTTCAACGTGGATCTGTCCCAAGGCCCTTGCGTGATCAAACGGATGCGGGGCTGCGGCGCGGGGTGCGAGTATGTGGCCATCACCCCGGAGGGGGACATCTACCCCTGCCACCAGTTTGTGGGCAATGAGGAATATAAGCTGGGCAATCTTTACGACAGCTCCTTTGACATGGAGCTGTCCCGGAAATTTGCGGGGCTGAACATCTACACCCGGCCCGACTGCCAGGACTGCTGGGCGCGGTTCTATTGCAGCGGCGGCTGTTCCGCCTCTAACCTGCTTGTCAACGGCGACATAAAAAAACCGAACCGCTTCGGCTGCGATATGCAGCGCAAGCGGTTGGAGTGCGCCATCGCCATGCGGGCCATCCGGGCGGGCATGGCAGGGGAGAGACCCTGATCCGTTCAAACCCGCGAAAATACGACAGTTGGGCCGTGGTTTCAACATTTTGAAGCCGCGGCCCATTTGGGCACAACATCATGTGTTTGACGGAAGAACCCTTGCCGACTGTTCACGAAGTTTACATAATGCAGGAGACATAACAACTGGACATAACGGAAAAATTCGGAGAAATTTCCCGTTTCCTCTTGCGTTTCCGGAAAAAGAGGTTTATGATAAACTTTACCGAATGAAGGGCCGCAGTTTCCCACCGCCGTACAATCAATCCGTGTGGGTTTTCCGCATAGATCCTGTCCCGCCATCATAGTATCCCTGTGGGGTGATGGGTGTGGCAGTCCGCAGGACAGGAAAACGCATAGGGTCCGCGACCTCGTTGGATGGGGTGACCCGGCTGGCGATACTGGCCGTCTGTTTTGGGCTGGGTGCGCTGGGCGGGTTCCTGTTCTCCGCCCTGTCCGGGGACAGCGTTGAGCTGATGGACTACCTTCAGCAGTACTTCCAGTCCGCCGGACAGGGAGGCGGCCTGGAGCCGTCCCTGGCCGCCACGGTCTGGGATCTGGTCCGCTGGCCTTTGGCGGCGTTCCTGCTGGGGCTGGTTCCCCTGGGGGCGGTAGGCGTGCCCCTGCTGATGGGGGGGCGGGGGTTTCTGCTGGCCTTCGCGGCGGCCACCTTCGCCCGGCTGTTCCACCTGCCCGGCGTGGCGGCGGCACTGGCTGTGTTCGGGGTCACCCTGCTGGTGGCGGTGCCGGTGCTGTTCGTGGTGGCGGCGGACGCATTCCGCCAGTCGCTGAGCCGCCTGCCCGGCGCGCCGTCGGCCCCCATCCATTGGACGGAGCGGATCCAGGCCCTGGCCCCCTGCGCGGGCCTGCTGGTGCTGGCTGCGGCCCTTCAGCAGACCGTGATGCCCGCCCTGTTTTCCGCCGTATGCGCCAGGCTGTTAAATCTATAGGAAAGGAGCTGAGCACGTTGGACTACATCGCCGGTTACGAGACGTGGCTGACCCGGGAGAAGCGGGCCGCCGCCAACACCCTCAGCTCCTATGTCCGGGATGTGCGCCAGTTCGCCCACTGGGCGGACGAAAACAGGCTGGAGCTGCTCCAGACCTCCCAGGAGGATGTGAAGCGGTACGCCCGCCACCTGGAGCAGACGGGGAAGTCCAACGCCACGGTGGTGCGTTCCGTGGCGTCGCTGAAGTCCTTTTATACCTACCTGACCGCCGCCCATTTTGTGCGCTTCAACCCGGCCAAGGGCTTCACCCCCAACCGCATTGAGCGCAGGCTGCCCGCCATCCTCACCAACCGGGAGGTGGACCTGTTCCTGGAGCAGCCCAACATCGGGGACTCCAAGGGCTGCCGGGACAAGGCCATGCTGGAGCTGCTGTACGCCACCGGAATCCGGGTGTCGGAGCTTATTGCCCTGGACGCCCAGGATGTCAACCTGTCCGCAGGCTTCCTCCACTGCCGGGGGAAGAACAAGGATCGGGTGGTGCCCCTCTATAAGGCGGCGGTGCGTGCGCTGGCCTCCTATGTCACCGAAGTGCGGCCCCAGCTGCTGGAGAACCCCGCTGAGACGGCCCTGTTTGTCAACATGAACGGGGAGCGTATGAGCCGCCAGGGGTTCTGGAAGATTGTGAAGTGCTATCAGGAGAAGGCGGGGATCGTGAAGGATATCACCCCCCACACCCTGCGCCACTCCTTCGCCGCCCATCTGCTGGAAAACGGGGCGGATCTGAAATCCATCCAGGAGATGCTGGGCCACGCGGACATCTCCGCCACCCAGATCTATACCCAGGTGGTGAATCAAAAGCTCCGGGACGTGTACGTGAAAGCCCATCCCCGGGCCTGAATCCAAACCTGATAGGCCGCGGAACCAGCAGAAAGAGGTTCCGCGGCCATTTTCTGTGTGGACAAGGCGCATAAATCCCCCGCCCGGGACATACAGTAGGGTATGCAAGGGGGGATCGGCGTGGACACGACCTATGGACGCAGAACGGCAAGGGGCGGCCGCAGAACGGCCCGCGGGACAAGACGGCCCGCCCAGCAGGCCGGAACGGGCGATCGGCGCAGGCTGATCCAGCTGCTGGTGAGCTTGGTATTGTTTCTGCTGGTCTATGTGGGGCGGGGGGTATTTCCTGCTCAGTTTGAGGCGTGGCGCACCGCCCTGGACGAAAACGTGGATTTCACCGCGGCCTTCCGGGAGTTCAGCCAGTCCATCTCCGACGGGAGCACGCTGGGGGAGTCGCTGGAGACGCTGTGGGTGCGGGTGACCGGGGGTGAGCCGGAGCCGGACGTTCCTGCCCTGGAGGGAAACCCGCCCCCGGCGGTGGTGCCGCTGGGCCAGACCCCAGGGGCGGGGCGGGCCTATCTGAGCACCCATGGGGTGATGGCGGGACGGGACAGGACGCCGCCGGACGAGCCTGACCCGCCGGCATCCCCGCCGCCGGAGACGGCCGCCCCGACCCCGGAGCCTACCCAGCCCGCCGTGGTGACGGCGTTGGCCCAGGAGTACACCGACGACGGGGTAAAGCTGCCGTCTAACGTGAGCTTTGCCTACTATGAGCTGGGTCTGCCTAAAACAGTGGACCCGGTGACGGGCCCGGTGACCTCCACCTTCGGCTACCGGGACAGCCCGGTGAACGGGAAGAATGAGTTCCACCTGGCCCTGGACATTGGCGCGGCGGAGGGGACGGAGATCGGGGCCTTTGCCGACGGCGTCGTGGAGTACATCGGCAAAAGCGATGAGTTTGGGCTTTATCTGAAAATTACCCACGCCAACAACGTCAGCAGCTTCTATGCTCATTGCAGCAAGCTGCTGGTTCGCAAGGGCGACCCCGTGACCTGCGGCCAGACGGTGGCCTTGGTAGGGGACACAGGCAACGCCGTCGGTGCTCATCTCCATCTCACCATCGAGAAGGACAATATCCGGCTGGACCCGGCCCACTATGTGGCGAAATCCTGAGCAGCCCAGGGTGGAGGCCAGCCCCGGTTTTTTGCTTCTGCTGGGGGCGTTGTTCTGGTTGGACGAGGGGGTGGGGCTGCTGCCCTGGGGCCTGCTGGCCTGTATCGTCCATGAGCTGGGCCACATAGCGGCGGCCCTGGCCTGTGGGGGCCGGGTGGAGCGGCTGTCCCTGACCATGGTGGGCGCGGAATTGTCCTTCTCCTACCGGACGCCGCTGTCCTATGGGCGGGACAGCCTGGTGGCCCTGGCGGGGCCGGGGGCCAACCTGCTGCTGGGCGGGCTGTTCTTCTGGCAGGGGCGGCACCTTCCGGCGGTGCTCACCCTGGGCCTGGGGGTGTTCAACCTGCTGCCCATCCTGCCGCTGGACGGGGGGCGGGTGGTGTACGGCCTGTTGGCGGAGCGGCTGGACCCGGACGGGGCGGACCGCCTGTTGACTGCGTTGGCGGGGTGCCTGGTGGGACTGCTGGCTGGGGCGGGGGCTATCGCCGCCATCCACTACGCCAACGTGACCCTGCTGCTCACCGCCCTGTGGCTGCTGGCAGGGGTGATCCGCCACAGCGGGCAGGGGAGGGGACGGGATTTCCTGTAACAAATGTTAAAAATTTCCGGCCGTTCCATTGCCTCCTTGCAATGGGCGGTGTCCCGTGATAAAATAGGTTCGATAAGGGGCAATCAAGATGAGAAATGATATTTTGAATTATTTGCGGGGGGAGCTCCGGCGCCGCTGTGAGCAGCCCTCCAATCAATTTGGGATGGGCGTGTACGATCATATTGAGGCAGTGGTCAAAAACGGGGCGTTTTTGGCGGAGCGGTACGGGGCGGACAAAGAGGTCGTGATGATCGCGGCATGGCTCCACGATATCGCGTCTGTCACCGACTACAGCCTGTATCCTGAGCACCACCTCCACGGGGCGGAGATGGCCCAGGGCATTCTGTCCCAATGGGATTATGCGCCGGAAAAGATCGCGCTGGTGCAAAACTGCATCCGCAGCCACCGGGGCAGTGTGCCGCTGGACCGGGAAAGTGTGGAGGAGCTTTGCGTGGCGGACGCGGACGCGGTCTCTCATTTTGACAGCCTGCCCAGCCTGCTGTATCTGGCCTACCGGGAGCGGGGCTTGGAGTTTGAGGAAGGGAAGAACTTTGTGAAGGAAAAGCTGGAGCGGAGCTTTCAAAAGCTGTCGTCCCGGAGCAGGGAGCTTTATCGAACCAAATACCAACAAGTCATGGACATACTGAACGGATAGAGAAGGGGAGAGGGGACATGATTTTAGCCATTGACATCGGCAATATCCGCACCACCATCGCCCTGTTCACCGGGGCGGGGGAGCTGTCCTTCCAGTCGGAGCTGGAGACCGACGCCAAAATGACTGACGACCGCTGCGCCATTGACCTGATGGGAGTGTTCCAGCTCTACCGGGCGGAGCTTTCTGGTGTAAAGGGAGCTATCTTGTCAAGCGTTGTGCCGCCGATTACCTCGGCCTATGTGCGCACCCTGCGGCGGCTTACGGGACGCTCGCCGCTGGTGGTGGGGCCGGGGCTGAAAACCGGGCTGAACATCAAGGCGGAGGTTCACGACCAGCTGGGCAGCGACATCGTGGCCTCCTGCGTGGCCGCGGCGGCCCTGTATCCCGCCCCCGCCATTGTGATCAACTCCCGCACCGCCGTGGCCTTCTCTTACCTCAGTGAGCGCGCCTTTGAGGGTTGCTCTATCATGCCCGGCATGGACATCGCGCTGGAGGCCCTGTCCCGGCACGGGGCCCAGCTTCCCCAGATCTCCATCGCCCAGGTGGACACGCCTTTGGGCCGGAATACGGTGGACTCCATGCGGGCGGGGGTGCTGTATGGCTACAGCGGCGCGTTTGACCGGGTCATTCAAGCCCTGGAGGAGGCAGCAGGTGCTCCCGCTGTCACGGTGGTGGCTACCGGAAGCCAGGCCCCGGAGCTTTACCACCACTGCCGCCGGGAGATCAAGTACGATCACGACCTTCTGGTGAAGGGACTGTATCTGCTGTACCGCAAGAACACCCGAAGATGAACTTTGTCCCCGCCTGACAATCCAAGCGGGGACATTTTCGCTGAAATGCAGTTTGACTTTGGCTGAACTGCAAAAACCTCCCGAAACCATCAAAACCCGCTTGCTTTTTTGCAGGACAGGGGATATAATGTGGCAAAGCAATTGGCTTGGAGGGATTCGATTTGAAGGAGCTTTCACGGACTGCGTCCGCAGTACAGATTTCCAGCACCATGGCAATTGACGCGCTGGCGAAGCAGATGAAGGCAGAAGGCGTTGATGTGATCGGCTTCGGCGCAGGCGAACCTGATTTCAATACCCCAGCTCACATCAAGACGGCGGCGGACCGGGCCATTGCCGCCAATCTGACCCGGTATACCCCGGCCTCCGGCACCCCGGAATTGAAGGAAGCGGTCTGCCAACGGATGCGGGAGGACTGCGGGCTGGATTACAAGTCCTCCCAGGTGGTGGTGTCCACCGGGGCGAAGCACTGCGTCTATCTGGCCCTGCGGGCTGTGGTAAACCCTGGTGACGAGATCATTCTGCCCGCTCCCTATTGGGTGAGCTACCTGGAGATGATCAAGATGGTGGGCGGCCAGCCAGTGGTGGTTACGGCGGGGGAAGGGGCCAGGTTTAAAATGACTGCGGAGCAGCTTGCCGCCGCCATTACCCCCAAAACCAAGGCCCTGATCCTCAACAACCCCGGCAACCCCACCGGCATGGTTTACGGCAGGGAGGAGCTGGAGGCCATTGCCCGGGTGTGTGTGGAGCATGACATCTACGTGATCTCGGACGAGATCTATTACGGACTGCTCTATGATGGGGCACGTTTTGTCTCTGCCGCCGCCCTGGGGGAGGACATGAAGGAGCGCGTCATTCTGATCAACGGCGTGTCCAAGTCCTACGCGATGACCGGATGGCGGATCGGCTGGCTGCTGTCCAATGAGCGGATCGCATCCGTGATGAGCAGCTATTTGAGCAATTCCACTGGATCCCCCTGCACCGTGTCCCAGGCGGCGGCGGTGGCTGCGCTCACTGGTCCCCAGGACTGCGTGGAGGAGATGAGGCGGGCCTTTGAGGCGCGCAGGAATTATATTGTGGAACGGATGAATGGGATCGGCGGCGTGAGCTGCCTCAAGCCGGAGGGCGCGTTTTATGTGATGATGAATGTGGAAAAGCTCATCGGCAAGACGATCCACGGAAGCCAGATCCAGACCTCCAAAGACTTTTGCACGGCATTTTTGAAGGATGGGCTGGTGGCGGCGGTGCCGGGGGAAGGCTTTGGTGCGCCTGGCTTTGTGCGCTGGTCCTACTCCACGTCCATGGAGAACATTGAAAAAGGCATGGATCGGCTGGCGGCATTTCTGAAAGGTTGATTGCTGAAATTTGGGCGAAACACTTGCAAACCGCCGCAGTTTTGGGTATACTATAGGTTGTTCGACAAAAACTGCAAGGAGGTTATCCTGAAATGGCCAAAATTACAAAGGATACCATCATCGGCGATATTCTGGACATTGCGCCCGACACCGCCCCCATCTTCCTGTCCATCGGTATGCACTGCCTGGGCTGCCCGTCCTCCCGTGGGGAGACCGTGGAGCAGGCCTGCATGGTGCACGGCGTGGACGTGGAGGCGTTGCTGGACAAGCTGAACGCCACCGTCGCCTGACTGCCACCCTGGAAAAGAGCGGAGTTTCCGCTCTTTTCCTTTATCCAAAGGAAGGGAAGGGGATTCCATGGAGCTGACACCCAGGCTTCGGGCCATTGCGGAGCAGGTGCCCCAGGGGGCACGGCTGGCGGATATCGGCACCGACCACGGCTATCTTCCCGTGTGGCTGCTGCTGGCGGGGCAGATTGACCGGGCAATCGCGGCCGATTTGCGGGAAGGGCCGCTGAAGCGGGCCAGAGAGACCGCGGCGCGCTTTGGCATGGGGGAGAGAGTAGACTTTCGTCTGTGCGATGGGCTGTCCGGTATCCGTCCGGAGGAGGTGGATGCGGCAGCCATCGCCGGGATGGGAGGGGAGACGATCGCCTCCATTTTGGAGGCCGCTCCCTGGACGAAGGAGGGGACGCTCCTTCTGCTCCAGCCCATGACTGGATTCGCGGAGCTTCGGCGGTGGCTCCAGGAGAATGGCTACCGGATTCTCAAGGAGTGCTTGGCCTGTGAAGGGAAACGGCTATACAGTATTTGGCTCGTAATGGGCGGAGAGATGCCGCCACTCACCCCAGCGGAACAGTGGGCGGGGCGGCAGAGCGGCGATCCCCTGCGGCGGGAGTATCTGGCGATGATCCGGGGAAAGGTGGAAAAGTCCCTGGCGGGCCAGCAGGCCGCCCGTGCGCCGGATCAAGCTGCCATTGAGGAGCTGGAAGTTGTGCTGTCCGGGCTGAACATAATGGAAAAGGAGCTGGATACCATGACGAGCGTTGGCGAAGTGCTGGCGTTTTTACAGGAAAAGGCACCCTTTGAATTGCAGGAGGGCTTTGACAACGCCGGGTTCCTGGTGGGGCGGGCGGGAGGCCAGGTGAGCAAAATTCTGGTGTCCCTGGATATCACGGAGCAGGTGGTGGAGGAGGCCGCCGAGCTGGGTGCCCAGCTCATTGTGTCCCATCATCCGGTGATCTTCGGCGGGGTGCAGGCTGTGACGGATCAGACGGTCACAGGGCGTGTACTGCTGGACCTGGCGGAGAAGGGGATTGCCGCCATCTGCGCCCACACCAACCTGGACGCGGTGGAGGGAGGCGTGAACGACGCGCTGGCCCTGCGGCTTGGCCTCACCGGGATAGGCCAGCTGAAGCAGAGCGGTGTGGACGGGCGGGGGAGGCCCTACGGCATTGGCCGGGTGGGGTATGTGACGGAACAGCCCCTTTACGACTTTGCCATGGGGGTAAAGCGGCTGCTGGGAGCCAACGGCCTGCGGCTGGTGGACGGCGGGAAGCCTGCCCACAAGGTTGCGGTGGGAGGCGGGGCCTGTGCAGGGATGCTGGAGGATGTGCTGGCCCAGGGCTGTGACACTTTTGTGACGTCAGATGTAAAGTATAATCACTTTCTGGATGCCAAGGCCCAGGGGCTGAACCTGATCGATGCGGGGCATTTCCCCACGGAAAACGTGGTATGCCCGACACTGCGGGATTGGCTGGCCCAGCGTTTCCCGCAGGTGTCGGTGATCGTGTCCAGCCGCCATCATGAGGTGTTTTCCTACCTTTGAGCTTGACATGAACCGCCCGTCCTCCTCATATGCTGGAGGGAAGGGGGGACGGGCCAGTGAAACGGGATCTGCTGTTGTTGTTTTTGTGCCTCTGCATCTTGGGGGGCGCGGCCTGGATGGGGCGGGATCGGGTGGTGTCCGCCGTGACTGCTCCAGTGGATGTGGACCGGGTACTGATTTTGGACGCGGGACACGATATCCCCGTCACGGTGGTAATCGACCCAGGACACGGCGGGGAGGACGGCGGAGCCAGCTCCGCCAGCGGGAAAATGGAGAGCGGCATTAACCTGGACATTGTGCTGAAAACTGAGGCTCTGATGGCGTTTTTGGGTGTCAGGACGGAGCTGACCCGGAGCGAGGACCGCTCCATGCACAGCGAGGGAGCGCGCACCATTCGGGAGAAAAAGGTGTCCGATCTGAAAAACCGGGCGGCGTTTATCTCCGGGTTTCCCAATGCCATGCTGATTAGTGTGCACCAAAATCACTTTACAGACACACGGTACAGCGGAGCACAGACCTTTTACAGTACCGGGGACACGAGCCGCCAGTGGGGGGAGGGCACCCAAGAGATTCTGCGGCAGACGCTGGATCGGCAGAACGACCGCCGCGCCAAGCCCATGCCGGATGGAATTTACCTGTTCGAGCATATCAGCTGCCCCGCCATCCTGGTGGAGTGCGGCTTTCTCAGCAACGGGGAGGAGGCGTCCCTTCTGCTGACCGACACATACCAGCGGAAAATTGCGGTGGCACTGGCCGGGGCATATGTCCAGGAATTACAGATGATACCCAGTGTTTGGGGAGGAGAATGACCGATGGCAAAGGTAAAAAGCCTGTTTTACTGCACGGAATGCGGAAATGAGTCGCTGAAATGGCAGGGGAGATGCTCCGCCTGCGGCGCATGGAACACCATTGTGGAGCAGCCCGCGGCGGAGGCGAAAAAGAAATCCTCCGCGCCGTCCCCCCGGGGGGGCGGCTTGCGCAGGCCGCGGCCCATTGCGGAGGTTGAGGCGGTGGATGAGCTGCGCTTCAACACCGGCATGAGCGAGCTGGCCCTGGTGCTGGTAGGCGGCGCGCCGGGGATTGGAAAATCCACGCTGATGCTGCAAATCTGTGATAATTTGTGCCGGTTTGCCAACGTTTTGTATGTATCAGGGGAGGAATCGGAGCGTCAGATTAAGCTGCGGGCCCAACGGCTGGGCGTCCGGGATGAGGGGCTGTACCTTTTCTCCGAGACAAACCTGGACGATATTGTGGCCGCTGTCCAGGAGCAGAAGCCGGACGTACTGATTGTGGACTCCATTCAGACGATTTACAACGGGGAGTCCAATTCCTCGCCGGGCAGTGTGGCCCAGGTGAAGGAGTGCACCATGGCGTTGATGCACCTGGCCAAAGGGATGGGCGTCACTGTATTTGTGGTGGGCCACATCAACAAGGAAGGCTCCCTGGCGGGGCCCAAGGTGCTGGAGCACATGGTGGACTGTGTGCTCCACTTTGAGGGGGAGGAGCACAACTCCTACCGGATTCTGCGGGCGGCAAAGAACCGCTTCGGGGCCACCAACGAGATCGGCGTGTTCGAGATGGTGGACAAGGGGCTGGTGGAGGTGCCAAACCCGTCGGAGGCCATGCTGTCCGGGCGGCCGGAAAATATGCCCGGCTCCTGCGTCACCTGCGTGATGGAGGGGGTGCGGCCCGTGCTGGCAGAGGTGCAGGCTCTGCTGGCACCCTCCGCTTACGGCAATTCCCGCCGCACCAGCAACGGGTTTGACTACAACCGGGCCATGATGATGCTGGCGGTGCTGGAGAAGCGGGGCGGGTTGATGCTGTCCAACTGCGATTTTTATGTGAACGTCATCGGCGGACTGACCCTGGACGAGCCGGCCGCAGATCTGGCCCTCATAGTGGCGTTGGCTTCCAGCTTCCGGGACAAGCCCGTGCCCTTTGACTTGGCGGCCATCGGGGAGGTAGGGCTTACCGGAGAGCTGCGCTCGGTGAACGCCATCAACCAGCGGCTCAGCGAGGTCCGGCGGCTGGGCTTCACCAAATGCCTGGTGCCTGTCCGGAGCAGCGGAAAGCTGCTGGCTCCCGACGGCTTAGACCTGATCCGGGTGGGCAATATCCGCGAGGCCATCGCCGTGCTGGTTTGACGGGCGCGGCGTGAAGTTCAAGCAGGCCTCGTTGGGGATTGCTTGGACGGCGGCGGGCTGGGCCTGTGCCAGGGTGCACAGGCCCTCGTTCTGATATTTGCAGTTCTGCGTGCATGGGATCAGGCTCACAGAAATCACCCCATAATCCATTGGAATAGAAAACGTGTCTTAGACAACCGGAAACGAGAGGAGGTGTGGATCGGCATATTCAACTCAACAAAATAAAAATTTTGTTGAGTTGAGGGGAGGGGAAAACCGGGTTTTCCGGTTATCCCGCTGAGCGAGCTATTTGAGCTGGTGCCATGGTTCCGGCGTCCCGCGACTTGTAGTCTGCCCAACTGTCTCCCAGTTATGAGTGCCGATCCCCGATCATGATTGACTACCGCTTGGAAGCACCGCCCATCCTGCGGGATTTCCTGACCTACCATGAGACCATCCAGGGCCACTCCAAGAAAACCGTGGACGAATACTTCTTGGACCTGCGCACCTTTTTCCGCTACATTAAGATCGAAAAAGGCCGTGTGCCCCGGGCCACGCCCCTGGACGAGATCTCCATCAGCGACGTAGATCTGGCTCTGATCCGCTCGGTAACGCTGACGGATATTTACGCCTTTCTCAGCTTCCTCAGCCGGGATCGGAAGAAAAACGCCAACGACCCCAACTCCCGGTATGGGCTTGAGGTGTCCTCACGGGCCAGAAAAGTCGCCACAATTCGGTCTTTCTACAAGTATTTGGTGTCAAAGGCCAAGCTTTTGGACGAAAATCCCATCCAGGAGCTGGATTCGCCCAAGATTCGGCAGACCCTGCCCCGCTATTTGACACTGGATGAGAGTATCCAGCTTTTGGAATCCATTGAGGGGGACAATGCGGAGCGGGACTTTTGCATGATCACCCTGTTTTTAAACTGCGGCCTGCGGATTTCCGAGTTGGTGGGGCTTAACCTGTCCGATGTGCGGGACGATCGGCTGAGGGTGCTGGGCAAGGGCAATAAGGAGCGGATTGTCTACCTCAACGCCGCCTGCCAGAATGCCATTGAGGACTGGCTGACAATACGGGCCATGTCGGGGGCGGCAGATCCCCACGCCCTGTTCATCACCCGGAAGCACACCCGGATCACCAAGGCAGGCGTCCACTATATGCTGAAGCAGCGGTTCACCGCCGCGGGGCTGGACAGCAGCAAATACTCGGCCCACAAGCTCCGCCACACCGCCGCCACCCTGATGCTGCAAAACGGCGTGGATGTGCGGACGCTCCAGGAGGTTTTGGGCCACGAGCATCTGAACACCACCCAGATTTACACCCATGTGGACAGCGACGCCTTGAAGGACGCGGCCCAGTCCAATCCGCTGGGGCAGATCAAGGCCAAGCCCCGTCGGGGCCGGCCCAAAAAGCAGGAGGAATAGAGATGGAGCAAATTCAGCGCATTATCTGCGGAAACGTGAATAGTTTTTTGATTTCCAATGGAAATTGTGCGATTTTGGTGGATACCGGCCGTGAAAAGCATCGGAAGAAGGTATTGGATGCCTGTAGGCCGTATCAGGTGCGGCTGCTGGTGCTCACCCACGGCCATATGGATCATGCGCAAAATGCGGCCTTCTTGTCCCGGGAATTGAATTGTCCGGTTGCTATGCACAGGGCTGACCTCGATCTGTTAAAGGACAATATGAGCCAGACGTTATCTGCCAACACGGTTTTAGGCCGGATCGTATTGTCCGCCTCAATCAAAAGCTTCCAACCACCCAATGGCATCCCGGCCTTTATGCCTGCCGTCTTTCTGGACGAAGGTGACAGCCTGGAACGCTATGGATGTTCCGTGAACGTGGTCGGACTTCCCGGGCACACGGACGGCTCCATTGGGCTGGACGTAAACGGAACGGATCTTATCGTGGGGGACGCGCTGATGAATATGGTTTATCCCACGGTGTCCATGCTCTACCATGACAGGGGTACGATGCTGGAAAGTGCGCGGAAAATTGAGGCGTTTGGCCACCGGAACATCCACTTTGGCCACGGGAAATCTGTCAAAAATCGAAAATGGGCATCGTAAACGCACAGCGCGGAGAGCTTCAGC
>OFFF01001079.1_pt1 | contig 18289 bp, 13 predicted proteins | sample 1521301 | NCBI WGS metagenome assembly OFFF01 (sample SAMEA3504101, study PRJEB24116) | mouse gut metagenome | biome: mouse gut; feature: mouse-associated habitat; material: faeces | place: Denmark | collected 2011
GCCCGGATATCCGGCCTCCTGTCATATACCCCTTTATGTATCTTAAATTCCAGGGATGGCTTTGCCTGCCCGCATATTTCCCCATTTTCCATGTTGAGATACTTTTTCCAAAATGTAACCTCTACATTATTATCTAAAAAAATTCGTCTCAAAACGTATATAGGAATGAACACAAACAAGAGTATTCTGTTCCCTCTGCAGCAGCGTGACGCTGCTCCATATCTAAAATTTAATGGCCACCTTAAAATCCCCATATTTTCCGGCAGCATACTCAAAAGCCTTTTCCCATTCTTCAATTGGGAACATATGGGAAACTACGCCATTGGTTTTCAGCTTGCCGTTTCCAATATTTTCAATCACAAACGGATAACAATAGGGGCTTAAATGAGAGCCCAGTATATCCAGTTCTTTCCGGTCTCCGATAATGGACCAGTCAACGGTCGTAGGTTCTCCGAATACGCTGAATTCTACGAATCTTCCCAGTTTACGGATCATGCTTAAGCCTTGCCGTACGCTGGAAGGGTGGCCGGTCGCTTCTATATAAATGTCACACCCGTATCCGTCTGTCATCTCCAGAATTTTCGACACTACATCTTCTTTCCCTGGATTCATCGTCAAATCGGCCCCAAACTCTTTCGCCTTTTCCAAACGGTTATCCACCATATCCAAAGCAATCAGCTTGGCCGGGTTCTGCATCCTGGCATAAGTAATCATTCCTAACCCCAATGTTCCTGCGCCTGAAATCACTACAATATCTTCATTGCGTATCTGTGCCCTGTCCACGGCATGTTTGGAGCACCCGTAAGGCTCAATTAACAGCGCATCCTCCAATGACATTTCCTCCGGAACATGGGAAATCACCGCGAACTTCGGATAACGCACATATTCCGCCATCCCCCCGTTATTCCCTTTCTGAAAACCAAAAATCGCATGAGGCTGGCACATCCAGTATCGCCCGCTCTTGCAAAAACGGCATTCCCCACAGGGCACAATCTGGTCCGCCGTAATCCTTTGGCCAATTTCAAATCCTGTTACATTTTCCCCCACCTCTACAATATGACCCACAAATTCATGGCCCGGAATAAAGGGAGGTTCTACCCATGCAGGCTGCACTTCATCCCCCCAGAACATGGCCGCCCCATGATTGCATTTCAAATCCCCTGCACAAACCCCACAGCCTTCTGTTTTAATGATAATATCATCCGCCCCGCATTTGGGTGTCGGATAATTTAATTCCAGTTTATAATCCCCTTTCCCATATGCCACTAACGCTTTCATTGTTTCCGGTACATTTCCCATTATATTGCCCTCCTCTTTTTTGATTGGTTTTATTTCTGTATATTCTACTGTTCTTTATTCTGCTCTTCTATTGTCTATCTTTGTTTTTTCTTGTTCCTCTTTCTTTGGTTGGCTTCCCCATTCTGTCTTTCCATATTTTACCCCATTTCTGCGCGGCTTTTGTGACCCGGTGTTTCCGGAGTTTTACGCATATCAAGTTTGTGGATACCTCACAGACAAAAACCTGGGATTGAAAATTTTCAATCTTTTACCTGTTTCATTCATCAAATGAAAGGAGTTTTGCGGAATTATTTTGTTATTTCGTTTTGTTAATCTATTTTACATATTTGTATTATATATCTAATCTCCATTTCTGTCAATAAGAAGCAAGAAATAAATGCTTTATTTATAAAAAATTCACAACAAAAAAACTGTCATAAATGGCAAAACTCTGCGACATACTATCATTTACCTTCCCCTCACATGATAGACATCGCATATTTTCGCCTTTATAACAGTCTTTCTATTTTGATTCATTCATCACAAGGTCTTCCAGAATTCATGAACAAACGGCAATGCGCTTCCCAACGCCAGGGCATCTTTCTTCACCTTGCATACCCTAAGGTAATCCGCATTATCCTCAAAGGTGTTCCTCGCCGCCGCCAGCCGTTTCAGCTCGTCCATATATTTTTCCAGGTACGCGCCCACATAGCCTCCCAGAATCACCTTACAGTCGAAGAGCATCCTAATATTATTAACCGCAATGGAAAGGTAGTGCAAATATTCCTTCCATATTTGTCTGCATTTTTCCTCCCCTTCATCCAGCCGCTGGAAAAACATGGCTAAATCTCCCTCATACTGCCCCGATAAAATCGCCGCATTGCAGTACACTTCAAAACAGCCATGCTGTCCGCAATAGCACTCCCTTCCGCCAGGCAGCACCGTCATATGCCCGACTTCCCCGCTTCTGGGGCTCTCCCCTTTATATACTTTGTGGTCGATTAAAATCGAACCTCCAATATTATTGCTCAAACTAATATAAAATGCATCCGTCAAGTCTTCGCTTTGAGAAATCTCCGCATATCCCCCCGCATCCGCATCGTTGTACAACCTGCAGGAATAGGGGATATATTTCCCCAGTTCATTCGCCGTCATACCGGTAAACTTAAGAATCTCCCCATAAAAAACCCCCTGCTGGTCTTCCGTAATCAGCCCCGGAACCGCAATGCCAGCCCCCATTACTGCATCACTTTCAATACCCTGGGATTTTACGGCTTCCTCCACAAGCCTCCCCAATTCCCTTTTATAATCATCCTCCTGGGAAAACGCCAGCCGTACCCTCTTTTCATAAATCAAATCACCGCTTAAATCTATCACAATTACCGTAATGTGGTTCTTCGTCAAATCAATCCCCACCGCCGCCTTGCTTTTCTTAACAATGGAGTAAGCTTTTGCCCTCCTCCCACCGGTATGGCCGAAGCTGCCGCTTTCATAAATCAGCCCCATTTCCAATAGTTCGTCCACATTCTGCTTAATTGTCGGCCGGCTCAGCTGCAGTTCATAAGATAATGCCGAACTGGAAATGCTTCCCGCTTCACGAATTTTGTTAAATACCTTATTTCGATTCCCATATTTTAAATCTAAGTAAATATTTGATTCTTTTTGCATACCCACTTCCCACCGCTTACACTTTTGCGCAGACTTTGCAGCAAACGCAAAATTCCACACTTTTTTAACACAATAATTATACTAGCTGATTCATTATTATGCAAACAAAAAACGTAATTTTAGCCCAAGAATGCATAATTGTTACTGTTCACCCCGGCAAATTCATGGTATGATATCTCTATCTAAATCTCCTATTTAAGAAGGGTATGTTTCTCATGGAATTATTGCAGGAATGGTATATGCAGGAAACAAAAGACAGCGAGGAAGAAAAATTTCACCGTCCCATCGGTGAGGAACGGCTTTTTTTTAATGCTGTCAGCAATGGAGACCTTGAATTTGTCCGTCGGAATTGTAAGCAAAAAAAGTTCGCCGAAACCGATGGGGTGGGCATCCTTTCCCGGGATCCTATAGTAAATATAAAATACCACTTCGTGATTACTACCGCATTTGTCACGCGGCTTTGTATAGATTCCGGTATGGAAATGGAACAAGCTTTCCGCTTAAGCGATTTCTACATCCTAAAACTTGACAATCTTCATACTCATCAGGACATTGTAGACCTTCATGACCAAATGGTCTTGGATTTTACGGGAAAAATGCGCATTTTGGTAAAACAATCCGGTACCTCGAAGCCCATCACCACTTGCATTGACTATATTTATGCCCATATCAAGGAACGGATTACCATTGAGGATCTGGCTCAATACACCGGATTATCCGCAAGCTATCTATCCCGTCTTTTCAAAAAGGAAACCGGGGTTTCCGTAAGCGACTACATTCGTGAAAAGAAGATTGAGAAGGCGCAGCACCTCCTGAAATTTTGCAATTTCAGCCTTATTGAAATTGCCAACTACCTCTCTTTCTCATCTCAAAGCCATTTTATACAGATTTTTAAAGACTTTACCGGCATGACGCCTAAAAAATACCGGGATATCCATGCCTCTTCTGCCTGGAATATCACAGGCTCAAAACTGTAGGCTTCTGCCCTTATAGCTTCTGATGCCAAAAAGGCCCCTATAGCCTCCTCTTTTATTTCAAAAAGATCCGCACTACAGAAGCCTTTTATAAAAAATTTTTTTATCCTTTCACGCCGTCCGGCGTTACCCCTTCTTAGGAGATATCCAAAACAATTTCCGTATTTTCCTTAAGCAATTCCATAGGAACAAAATTCCCTTCCATTTCCTTTCCATCCACCACAAGCTTTTTACAGCCCGACTGCGCATGCCCGTGGTTATTGATTATGATATGTAAATGTCTCCCCCTAAAATCCTTTTCAATTTCAAGGGATTCCCACTCCTCCGGAATGGAAGGGGCAATCTTAAGCCCATAAAAATCCGGCCTCATACCCAATATTCCTTCCACACATCCCACCATAACGGTGGATGCCGTTCCCGTAAGCCAATGCACATGAGAACGCCCGAAATAGGGGCTGTCCTTCCCTTCCGTAAACTGCCCATAGCAATACGGCTCCAGTCTGCGGATTTCCGCCTGATCGTTTTGCGCTGCCGGTGCATTTTCCATAAAATAAGTAAAAGCTCGGTTTCCATGCCCCAGCAAAGCCTCTGCCAGAATAATCCAGCCTTGTGACTGGGAAAAAATCCCCGCATTTTCTTTTGTTCCGGCATTGTATATTACGGCGAATGCGCCCTCAAACGCATGCTCATGGTAAGGCGGGTCCATTAGCACCGCCCCGTATTCCGTGTTCAGCCGCCTATATACCGTTTCCAAAGCCGTATCCGCCTGCTCCTTTTTGGCCAGCCCGCTGATTACTGCCCAGCTTTGCGGATTCAACCACATATTTGCCTCGGGGGCTGTACGTTCTCCAATCACTTCCCCATTTTCCGTAAATCCACGTACAAATCTGTCCTCATTCCAGCAAAGTTCCTGCATGGTCCTCTCCAACTTTTTTTGATTTTCATTCAAATATTCGATATATTCCGTCTCTTCCTTATATTCAGCAAACTTCCTTAGAATCGACATCGCCAAATAGAACTGAAAAGCCACAAAGGTGGATTCCCCATCCTTGCCAAGCCGCAAACAATCATTCCAGTCCGCATACAGCCCGGCAGGCATTCCATGGCTTCCCAAATGATTCATGGAAAAATCAATAGCACGTTTCAAATGCTCATATACCGTACCCTCCCCTTTATTGGCAAACGGAATGACTTCGTCCATAAATGCAAGGTTTCCCGACTCGGAAATATATTTATCCACTGTGGGGAACAGCCATAATGCATCGTCTGCCCGGTATGCAGGATGGCCGGTTTCTTTCACATATGACGCATCGTCCGGCGTGTCCTCATGGCCCGCATTATGATTAAATTTTACCAACGGCAGCCCTCCGCCATTATCCACTTGGGCAGAAAGCATAAAGCGAATCTTCTCCGCGGCCATTTCCGGGGCAAGGTGGATGATGCCCTGAATATCCTGCACCGTATCACGGTATCCATAACCGTTGCGCAAGCCGCAGTAAGTAAATGACGCTGCCCGCGACCAGATGAAAGTCATAAAGCAATTATAGGCATTCCATGTATTAATCATCGTATTGAACTCCGGGCTCGGCGTTTTTACCTGAAAATGCGAAAGCTTCTCATGCCAGTAGGAAATCAGCTGCTCCAGCTCTCTGCTGCAGACTTCCTGCGGATTCCCATACTGTTCCAATATCCGCTCCGCCTCCAAGTCGCTTTTCATCCCTAAAATAAATGCCAGATTCTTCGTTTCTCCCGGAGCGAGAGTCACCCGGGCGGCCAACGCACCGCACCCATTCCCGTTATAGCAAAGTCCTCCCCCAAGATCACCCTGAATGATTGCTTCCGGATTCCCATATCCGTGGTAAGGGCCAAGGAATTTTTCCCTATCCCCGCAATAAGATGAAACATCAGCCCCGGCCAGGCCGAAAAAGCGCTCTTCTACAATCTTGTCATCCACATCCTTCCCTTCTTCCAGCCCATCCAGATTGCCGTGAATCAATTGGCAAATCCTGTTTCCCTTAAAAAGCGTCCTTGTTATAAACTGGGAATATTGCAGATTTACCTGATCCTGTTCGTAATTACTGTTATTAGTAAATTCTGCGTACCCTGTAATGCTCAAATACCTGGTATAGCCAGAGCAGTTGGTTACGCTTATATTCCATACTTCATATGTTTTATTAAGCGGAACATAATAAAGCGCTTCCGAATAAATACCGCTGTAGTCTGCCGCTATTTTTGTATACGCCGTTCCATGACGGCACTCGCTTTTATAGGCCTCCAGATCCTTCCCCACCGGCTGCCACGAAGCGGACCAATAATCTTTCCTTTTATTATCTCGAATATAGATATATCTTCCCGGCTGGTCAAACCCATTAAAAACGTATCTTAAAATCCTGCCGTTTGCCCCGGATTTTGCAAAGCTGTACCCGCCCGCATTATTGGAAATAACTGCGCCGTACTCAGGTGAGCCGAGGTAATTCGCCCATGGCGCCGGCGTATCCGGCCTGTCAATTACATATTCCCTTTTTTCATCATCAAAATACCCAAATTTCATACCGTTTTCTCCTTTATTCTTCTTTATTTTTTCCCCAGTTCCACCTGAATTTCATGCCTTATATCCGATAAGGACGTGATGGTTTGCCTGCTAAGGAACGCCGAAGTTTTGTCAATCATAAGTTCCGTCCCCCCATCACAAATCGCCTTTTTTATCACATATTCCCCGTAAGTCAAAAGCAGCGGGTTAACAAATAATATCCGGAACTCTTTTCCCGCAAACCAAAGATGCAGCCTGGCGTTACCCTTTTCATCAAACTGCTCTTTTATCAGCTTAGGGCGGATTACCATGTCGCCGCCCTCCCCATGAACCCCAAATACTTCTGTGACCATGGTGAGCATGTACCAGCTTGCCGCTCCCGTTAAATAATGGTACATCCCCCTTCCCGAGCCGTTAAAATATTCGGGAATGCCCGGGTAGATTTTACTTACATCAAACTGCAAAGCAGTATCCGCTAACGTCTGCAAAGCTTTATACCCCTCTTTTACAAAGCCCCTGCGATACAGCGCATTTGCATACATTACCGTCATATGGGAGAAAACAGCCCCGTTCTCCTTTTCTCCATATGCAAACCCGAACATTCTTCCCAGGTTAAACTTCAGTTCACCAAAATCCGTATTCAGACGGTAGCCGCCAATCTCTTTTTTATATAAATACTTATCCGCGCTTTTACAAATTTTTTCTATCTGGTTGTTATTGGCGATTTTTCCCATAATTGCAAACACCTGGCCGGTAAGCATCATACGGACTCCTTGCCCGAAGTATCCCTCTGCTGCCTCTCCGTCATTATCATAATAGCTGTTGAACCACCCTTCTTCATCCCCCTCTATCCATTCCGTCCGGCGGATATGATTACCTATCCATTCCGCCTTATGCCGCAGATTATCCGCCAGTTCCCCGATGCTCATCCGTATCTTTTCCCCACTGATATTATGAGAGCAAAGCTGCAGATAATTGTTCAAAAGTTCCTGTTTCCCATCCACACTATCATAAAGCCCGGTATCATCCTCCAGAAGAATCTGTATTTCCTTAAGCAGTTCAATCTGCTCCCAGCCAAATTTCTTTTCAAGAGTTAAAAGCAGTTCTGACAGCTGCATAAAATTTCCCGCATAGGCGCAGGTAAATGCCACACTCTCCCCTCGCTCAGCTGCCATGTCCAGCGCATCATTCCAATCCGCTCCCCGAAGGCGGATATGATTGTGGCTTCCCACCTCATAAAACGCACATAAATGCTCCAACAACAAATGCTCCAAAATGCTTCCTTCATATATCTCACCATTTTCGCATTTTTGCCTCAGTCCATATGTAACATCCCATTGTTCATCCAGCCCGCCCCCGCGTTTCATCTGCCCGTCTTTAAAATAAGATATCTTTTCCTTTAATATTTCCGCATCGCCCGTCTGGTCAATATAAAGTTTTGTAGTCATGAAGGGCCATACCCCATGATCCATCCAAACCCGCGCAATGCCGTTCCTGTCCGCAATAAATTCCCCTTGCCCTTCCCCTATAATCGTAGCATTGGTTCCGTCAATCCTTACGCCGCCATAATTATCAAGTATCATCCTCCGCACACCGCCGGGGTCCATAATCAAAAGGGAAAGGCAGTCCTGCCATAAATCGCGCCATCCCCTTCCTCCCCTTCCGTAATCATGATGCGGCAGAAAAGAGCATCCATAAATCCGCCGCAGAATGGGCTGGAAGCTGACCCACCTCATCCAATTGTCAAACCTTCCATCCCCGGTTTCATATATGACATTTACCTTACTTTGCCAGTAAACATTCATCTCCTTCAGGGCCTGTTGCACTTTTTCCTTGGTTTCATAAGCAGAGATGAGTTTCCCTATCTCTTCTTCTTTTTCCGTTATTCCCATAATGACGGTATATGACTTTCCTCCGTTTGGACTTAGGGAAATTGCCGGGAAACGGATACCCCCCAGCGCTTCTTTTCCTTCATAGATGCTTCCAGCGGGTACGCCGTCTTCATTTTTTATAACCTTTTGGGGCTGTATATAGCTTCCCCCTTCGCCTATGTACTCTTCCGTAATCGGATAAAAATCCACGGGCTTTTCCCCATCCCCGGTCATCCCGCATACAAAATAAGTCAAATCATTTTTCCTGTGCCCTCTCTCGTCAAAAGATAATGCCGGCTTTACATACACTCCGTTATCCGTTGTCTTGATACGGTGCAGAAGGGAAGTAACATGCCTGTGGTCTCTGATATTATCCGCACTTCTGCCAAAAATAGGAATCGCTGCAACAGGAGTAATTTTCTTGACTTTATTATCCATGTTGCAAAGCTCCACATGCATAATTTCCACGTTGTGCCCTAATGGCACAAAAGATGTTATCTTTGCTTTCAACTGGTATTTTTCAGATTTTCGCACGATTGACTGCCACATAAAACCTGCCGTCATTTCACTTTCATCCTGGCTTCCCGTAAATTTTTTGCATTCTTCCTCCGCCGATGCCCCTGTGGCAGACCATGCCCCCAGCCCTTCCACATAACACCAGAAATTTCTTCCCGAGCGGTTATTGTGCAAGTTCTCCGCACTGACAGGCTCCATTAAAAAAGCATTTTGATTATTCTTTATATCACCGCCTAAATTGGGCGACAGGGAACTTTTTATCCCACTCTCCCCTGCAATCGGAAAGTACAGATAACTGTAGTTTTCCGGCCGGACGATAGAAAATGTTCCTTTGTTGTCTAAAAACCGTATTGTTTCCATCCAAATAAACCTCCTGCTCTGCTTTTGCACTTCCTGCTTTCTAATTATTCTAATTTTCTCCGTCCGAAACATATATCAAATTAATTAAAAAAATATCAGATATATGATACGATTATCATCGCCCGAAAAAAAAACGCGGAAATCAGCCTTCAAGGGAACAGAATACTCCATACCTGCTCCTTACGTTGATTTCCGCAGCGGAAAAAATTATTAAGTTTTATTTTTTTCTATTTCTCTATTTTCCAAGTTTGTTGTATAGATGCCAATTATAAAAAAACCAGATTCCCTTCTTATCTCCCATATCTCAACAATGCATCCCGAATTCCCTCCAAAGCATCCACCACTTTCCGGTTATCCTTATACACACCCAAGACAATCCGGATATGTCCTTCGCCGCCAATGCCATAATTCACGCCGTCATTCACTGATACGCGTGCCTCCTTAAGCAGATATTCTACGATTTCTGCGGAACTTCCCAGCCGGGATACATCCACCCAGCATAAAAACCCCGACTCCGGCATCTGCATTGACACGCCGGGAATAGAATTCAATATCCTATAAGCCTCCTTACGACGGAAATCAAAAGCCTTCTCAAACTCATCCATAAATTCGGTATTTTCAAGGGCCGCTGTCATCGCTATCTGGGAAACCGTATTGGTTGCCCCTAAAACCGAGACTGCATTGGCAAACATACCGTCCATAATCAAATCGTCACAGACAAGATACCCAACCCTATATCCGCTAAGCCCCATTCCCTTGGAAAAAGAAAATACCGTTATCGTCCGCTCAAACATCCCCGGCAGCGCCGCCGGCGTAATCATCTCATTTTCATAGCAGAAGTCTTCAAACGCCTGATCACAGACCAGAATCAAATTATGACGATTAACAAATTCTGCCAGCATTTCCAAAGATTTCCTGTTATATACCGTAGTAGTAGGGTTATTGGGATGGGTCAGAACTATCATTTTGGTATGTTCTGACACCAGCCGTTCCATTTCCTCTACCTCCAGTTGATACCCCATATCCTGTCTCAGTGGAACTGGTACAACTTTGCCTCCCATGATTTCCACATTCAGCATATTGTTTGGATAGCTGGGGGAGGGAACCAAAACCTCATCCCCTTCTTCAATAAAAGGAAGCATGGCAAAATAAAGGCCTGAATCGGAACCCGGGGTAATCAAAATATTTCGTTCCGGGTTCACTTTTAAGTTATTTTTCTCCCATAGCTTCTTTGCAATCGCTTGTTTTAACGCCAATCCTCCAATGGGCGCCGTATAATGGGGCGCAGCCTCCATACGGACAGCCTCTATGGTTGCTTTTTCGATATGTTCCGGAAGGGAAAAGTCCGGCATAAACGGATCCGCCCACCCCATAAGGGCAATCCCCTGTTTTTCCAGCTCCTGGTAAGAACTTCCCACATCCGCTTTCTCTACAGAGGAAAATAAACCGCCGTTCGCTTCCCGGAAAGCTTTTATCATTTTTTCTTTCACGCTCATATATCCAACATACCTTCCTGTGCGGGCCTTCATCATCCGGACTTGCATCTACACCACTCCGGATGCAGCAGTTTGGATTTGCCCGAACCGTTCCAATTATTCTTCTTCAATTCCCCAAATATAAGTTATTGCCGCAGCAACAACAAACGCTAAAGCAAAGCATGCCATAACCAGCCATACATTACTGGGTTCCTCCCCTATGAACATCGCGAAGTTCAGGAAAGACGGCCCGCCCATCGCATAAGCCTTTAATCCCAGGAAAGATGCTACTCCGCCCCCTGCTGCACCACCGATAGCTGCTGCCATGAATGGCCTTTTATACTTAAAGTTCACACCATAAATAGCAGGTTCCGTTACTCCGGTTACAGCAGCAATCGTTGCCGAAGCCGCAATTGTTTTTGTTTTTTGATTTTTAGCTTTAAGCCATGTGCCAAAAGCCGCTCCCGCCTGCCCCATATTAGCAGCACCGCTGGTAGGTGAAATATAATTGAAGCCCTGAGCAGTAATACCCTGCACCAATACGGGAACCATTCCATGATGAATACCAAGAACCACCATAGACGAATATATGCCGCCATAAATCAGTCCGGCAAACAAGCCGCCCTTTTCAAATAATACCGTCACTCCATTTGCCAGCAAATTGCCGACCCATGTAGCCAACGGCCCAATTGTCATAAGGGATATAGGGGTTGCCACCAAAATAGTCAGACATGGAACCACGATAATTTTTAATGCCCCTGGAATTATCTTCCGAAGCCCCTTTTCCACCCAGGATGCAAACCAGACAGCAAACACAATCGGCAGCACCGAAGATGAATAGTTTACCAGCGTAAACGGAATTTTAAGAAAAGAAAATGCAGATACGCCTTCCCCAATCAGAGTAGCCCATGTAGAAGACATCATGCCTGCACAGATAGTCATGGCTACGAATGTATCCATTTTAAATTGCTTTGCAGCGGAGGCCGCCAACAGGAACGGGAGAAACGTAAAAATACCGTTTGCAATTGTATTGATGACCATATACGTATTACCGGTATTATCCAGCCCGCATACCACTGCAATGGTTAATATAGCACGTACCAAACCGGCCCCTGCCAATGCCGGCACGATAGGGTTAAAGATTCCGGCTACCGTCTCAAAAAATACCGTCAAAAGATTCCCTTTGCGATTTTTCAAATCCTGCTTCAACTCATCCAGATTCTCTTCTACCGGAGCTTCCTCTTTCATTCCTGTATATTCAATAAACTCCGTATAAACCTCATTCACTGACGCCCCAATAATAATTTGCGTCTGCTGGCCCTTGTTCACTACCCCCATAACACCGTCCAGCTTTTTCAAGGCATCCTCTTCCACCTTCGAACTATCTTTTAAATTCAGGCGCAGCCTTGTCATACAATGGGTTGCCACAGAAATATTATCCTTCCCCCCTACATGTTCCACGATAGCTTTTACCACCTCTGTGTATTTCATGCTTCTTCTCCTTTTTCTTTATTTTCAATATAGTATTTTGCCGCTGGCAGCACTTTCTATTTATATGCTGTAATTTCTACCTCACATAATACATCTTTGGGTATCTGTCTGACCGCCACGCAGGAGCGGGCCGGATGGCTGGTAAAATATTCCCCATAAACCTTATTAAAGCCTTCAAAATCCTTCATATCTTTTAAATAACAGGTAACCTTTACCACATCTTCAAAAGTATAGCCTGCTGCTGCCAGAATAGATTTTATATTTTCCATTACCTGCCTGGCCTGTGTTTCAATCCTTTCTTCCACTAATTCCCCCGTTTCCGGATTTACCGGTATCTGCCCCGAAGCAAAGAGAAACCTATCTGCCAAAATCGCCTGCGAATATGGTCCAATTGCCTGCGGAGCTTTTTCAGTTGAAATTTTTTTCACTCCTTCTTCCTCCTTAAATGAAATTTATTTTATTTAAATCCACTATATCACTAAAATTTATTTTAGTCAATGCGATTTTTATAATTATTTTAGTTGATTTTTTATTTTTTCTGTGCTATTTTGTACTTATCCAATGAAATATTTTTTATTCACCTACACAAAACAAAGGAGTGGCTACGATGAAAAACAAACAATTTCCCCCACATTTCTTTTGGGGCGGCGCAACTGCTGCCAATCAATGCGAAGGCGCATGGAATATTGATGGAAAAGGAGTCAGCATTTCAGATGTGATGACAAACGGCACACATACACAGCCAAGGCAAATCACGCCTGTTATCGACGAAAATGCCTACTATTATCCTTCGCACACGGCAGTTGACTTTTATCATCATTACAAAGAAGACATTGCCCTATGTGCCGAAATGGGATTTAATATTTTTCGTATGTCAATTAACTGGACCAGGATTTTCCCCAATGGAGATGAAACAGCACCGAATGAAAAGGGGCTGGAATTTTATGACAAAGTATTTGCAGAACTGAAAAAATATAATATCGAACCTTTAGTTACTATTTACCATAATGAAAATCCATTTGCCCTTACTGATAAATGCAACGGATGGGCAAGCAGGGATTGCATTAATTATTACCTCCGCTTTTGCGAAGTATTATTTCACCGCTATAAAGATATGGTAAAATATTGGATTCCCTTTAATGAAATCAACTGTCTAACCACCAAATTGGGCAATTGGAACCATGCGGGCATCCTGCACGAAGGAACCAAATATTTCACAGATCAGATAGATGATCCTAATGCACGGTTTGCAGCCTTGCACCACCAGTTTGTTGCCAGTGCGCGCGCCGTGAAAATGGGCAAATCCATCAATCCCGACTTCCGCTTCGGCACAATGATCTGCCACATTACTGTCTATCCTCTGACACCCAATCCGGATGATATTATCCTGACACAGCAGGAAGACCTGATGCGTAATTGCTTCAGCGGCGATGTCCAGGTCAAGGGTATTTATCCCTACTATATAAAGAGTTATTTTGAAAAAAATAATATACATTTCGAAATAACGGAGCAAGATTTAAAAGATATCAAAGAAGGCTGTGTTGATTTTTACTCTTTCAGCTATTATATGTCCAACTGCATCAGTTCGGATGCCAACAGCGCCAAAGTTTCCGGCAATGTCATGGGCGGCGCCAAGAACCCTTATCTGAAAGCAACTGAATGGAACTGGCAGATTGACCCTAAGGGTTTACGTTACACTCTGAACCATGTTTATGACCGCTATGGCATTCCCATTATGATTACAGAAAATGGGCTTGGGGCAAAGGATGTTCTGGAAGAAGACGGCCGCATCCATGATGATTATCGGATTCAATATATAAAAGAGCATATTGAGCAAATGAAAGAAGCCATTGGAGACGGCGTGGATTTAATTGGATATACCCCGTGGGCCAGCATTGATTTAGTCAGCGTGTCTACCGGCGAAATGGAAAAGCGTTACGGTTTTATTTATGTGGATAAAGATAATGAAGGGCGTGGAACTTTAAAACGTTATAAAAAAGATAGTTTCTATTGGTACCAAAAAGTGATACAATCAAATGGAGAAATTTTATAACGGAGCGTTAATGAACGATGCCTAACAAAGAAATTATTTTAACAAAAGCTGATAGACTAATTCTCCAGGCCATGCAGACTGTTGTGCAGGGTCTGGGGCTTTATCTCGGGGAAGGATGCGAGGTTATCCTTCACAGCCTGGAAAACCTGGAATCTTCTGCCATCGAAGTAATACACGGCCACCACTCCGGCCGCAAAACCGGGGCTGCCATCACCAATCTTGCATTGGAAATGTTAGAGGATATGGAACGGAGCGGGGAGAAGAAAACTTTGGCATATTTCAACCATAACCGGGATGGAATTACGATTAAATCTGCCACAATCCCAATTATTGGCGAATACGAACGCATCATTGGTTTGCTTTGCCTAAATTTTTATACCGATATCACCCTTTACAATTTCATAAATACTTTCCTCCCTATTGCACATCCCAGCCAGGATACTCCTCATATGATTGAAAGTTTTTCCCAGGATGTGGATGAGATGATTGCGGAAGCTGTATCCCAGACTTTAGATGAGGTCAACGAATCTCCAGAGATTACTGCTATTAATAAAAATAAAGAAATTATTATACGTCTGGAAGAAAAAGGCATTTTCAATATTAAAGACGCCGTAGTCAAAGTGGCTAAACAACTGGAAATTTCAAAAAATACAGTGTATATGCATTTAAGGAATTTAAAGAAATGAGTTCGGATGCGTGAATCCATACTTCCAGACTTTATGCCATTTATGCAAGCCACAAAATTAACAATTTTGGTGCAAACAGCAAAAAGTCACTAATGGAGCGCATATTAAATCCGCCCCATCAGTGATTTTATGTTTTTCAAAATCGCATGTAAATTATAGTAAATTACTCCAACTCGCAAAGGGCTGGGGTAATTTTATATTTGACCACATCATTATTTGGCGGTTACATAAATTTCACATTAAAGTTCTTCCTCCCTCCGTTTCTCTGTTGAGAAACTCCAATGCACTCAACAGGGTCTATCCGACCCATAATTAAAAAGGGGCGGATGCCCCTTTTTGTTGGATTTATTTCTGTCAATGATGAATTTCCTCACCAAATATTCTGTTATATACTAACACGTCATTTCAAATACTGTACAATATCTTCATTTATCCTGTCATAGGAATACCAATCCTCTTTTTTCACATTAATTCCAGACTTTTCTATCAAATATTTTAATATGCGAAATATTTCCCTCGCATTTTTTCCAGTCCTTGCCCGAAACCATTCATCCGTCACAGATACGATTTCATGCGCCGCAATGTTTCGCACCTTTCCCTCTATCTCCGTTATCTCATTCACCTTCTGTATTAAATCCGCATCTTGACATTTATAACTTATTATTTTAGCAATTTGCCCCGAATATACTGGCCCTCCTTTAAAACCGCCCATATTTCTGTATTCGTTATCCAAATGCCATATTAAGCCGGCATCTTCCAATTTCTTTCTGTCCCATCTCATAATTCCATATTTATTACTATTACAACAATTTTCCAATAAAATTCCGCACTTATTCTTCAATATATCTTCCAGCAAATCCACTACCAATGGAGTAATTCCCCGAATAAAATCAGCATACTCCTGCTTTGCTATCTTCATTTGAAGAACAAGGGCATATTCGAAAATCTTCTGTTTATTACCTTCTCTAACCGGATAAATATTATATGACTTTCCTGCTGCCAGTTTGCTGACCAATTGCCTGTTCAACTTCACTCTCGCGCTCATAATCTGCAATAAAATATATGCATCTTCCGAAATAGTTTCTTCCACTTCATGAGCAACAGCTAACGCGGCTTCATAAGCATATGCCATGATATGCTTTTTGACAGTATCTATCTGTATCATCTGCATTAAATTCAAACTCTTTACTTCTTCGCATCGGTTGGGTGCATCGCTTTTGTTATCTTCATTCAATTCCCAGTTTATTTCGCCATCGTATTCTTCCCTATCCTCATATTCTGCATTCATTCCTTTTTTGGGAGTTGACACTTGAATTGGTTTAAAACGATATTCAGCAAATGTTGCAATTACCAATAAAGCGCTTTTCATTGCCGGTGTTCCTGATGAGGTATTCAATAAAAGTTCATCTTCATTCCCCATTTCATTCTCAATTTTAATAATTTCCTTCCTAAAATCCTGGTAAAAAATATCATATTGCTGTACATTGACCAAATCAAATCTTTCTATAATATGTATTTCAAAAGAATGGCCTAAATAAATACCCATCCTTTCAATGGCATCGACATAGCGATTATCTCTTTTGTGAAATTCCAGCATTTCATGAGACAAATATAAATATATAATATCCGGTTTATAGTGCCTGCATATATGTAGCATAGAGCCATCCCTCCAATACTTAATTGGGTCTGTTCCCCCAATTGGGCTGAATAAAATTTTCTTTCCCATTCAAATAACCATACCTTTCTCTCCGTCAATACAGTTCAAACAACAATTATATCGTCTATTTCATGTTCCGTTTCCTTCCCAAAGGACACCACCTGCCCTTTGCCAATAATCTTATAAACTCGTATACTGTCTTCTGACGATGTATAGGCAGGAAGGCGCTCTAACAATTCTTTATATTTTTTCTTTGTAATAACAGCCTCAAAAGCAGATTTTTGTATCCGAAATCCATATCCTAATAGTAATTTAGAAAGCCTTAATCGCTTTTTATTGTCTACAATATCATAAATTATCAATACGAATACTTTATCACTTTCTATTTTCTCATCTATTTCGAAGAAATAATTGTCCTCCCACATACCATTCCTTTCTTTTTTTCCTTACCAATTAATCTTATACGCAATGTTGAAACGTGCTCTGTACACTTCTATGAGTTATCTGATTTCTATTGGCTTATATATAGATGCATCGCCATTCTCTATCGCTTTTACCAGCATGTCCAATTGTAACGCTATTCCTCTCCTAAAACTCACGGCATAATCAATATATGATAAATATCTAACCTCTGTCTGAAACTTTTTTTCAAGCTTTGATAAATATCTTTTAATTCCATCTCTCGTCAAAAAGCATCCTGGTTTATCTGCATTTGTCATAAAATCTTCCTTGTGGATTTCATGCCCATTTATCATACCCATTACTGTTGAATCCACAATAACAGCCCGCCATTCCTCCATCATATCGCTTGCCAATGTAGGGTGATTTTCTTTATCCCTGTGCATAAATCCAAAATAAGGATTCAACCCTTTGGCTTCAATCTTACTATACAGTTCATTCATAAGTACAGAATAGCCAAGGCTTATCATTGAATTGAATTCATCCTTGGGCGGCCGTCTGCTCCTTCCACTAAATCGGAAATCATCATCAATCAGCATGGACAGTCCTTCAAAATACGCTTTTGCCCCCTGTCCTTCATACCCTATTACTTCAGGAATGGTTTTACACGATGGCACTTTATCCCTACAAATACGCATCATTTTTAAAGCCTCTCCTACGGAAATCTCCCCACTTTTTTCATATCGTCTAAGAACTACTATTTGATTTTTTAATTTTGCACTTATAATATTTTTGGTAATCCCCAACGCAAAATCCGTTTCATACAACGTACTTTGTTTTCTCTGCCTTTCGGCATTTATATGCCCTGTGGATTGCAATCTCCCAAAATAGCTTCCCCCCTTAGAGAAGTACGAAACCGCAATTCCGCGTTTCAAACATTCCTGCACACATTGGGTTGTCATTTGCGCATGGCCCATAATAGTAATATTCTCTAGTGTTTCAATAGGCACCATCTTTTTCATCCCATCGGCATACTTTACGCAGCACCTATTTCCTTCTACTGTAATTGTTGCCTTGTCCTCATTTACAAACAGTAAACTCATTTGATACCCCCTTTCTGTACTGTCAAATTTTCCGTCCCCTTTCGGGGTTCTTATATTCCTAATCAAACCAGTGGGAGAGATTACAGAATCCGACTTGGCGTTTCCGTCCCCTTCCGGGGTTCTTATATTCCTAATTCATGATAAGGTTTATACAAAAGAACCCAATTTGTTTCCGTCCCCTTCCGGGGTTCTTATATTCCTAATATGCTTATACATTTTTCAACGAAA
>OFFF01001094.1_pt1 | contig 18083 bp, 10 predicted proteins | sample 1521301 | NCBI WGS metagenome assembly OFFF01 (sample SAMEA3504101, study PRJEB24116) | mouse gut metagenome | biome: mouse gut; feature: mouse-associated habitat; material: faeces | place: Denmark | collected 2011
ACGCCATACTTGGACCGAGTGGCTGCGGAAAGACAACGCTGCTTTCCCTGCTTGGCGGGTTAGACAGTCCCCTTGAGGGTCAAATCCTTTTTGATGGACAAGACATTGAAATCACAGGTCTTGCGGCACATCGTAAAAATAATGCAGCCTTTATCTTTCAGAGCTACAATCTCATTGACTATCTAACACCAAAAGAGAATGTAGCTCTCACTTCTAAACTGCCGCCACAGCCTATTTTAGAGCGTGTGGGACTGACCGAAGAAGAAAGCAAACGGAATGTTCTGAAACTCTCTGGCGGTCAGCAGCAGCGTGTAGCGATTGCCCGTGCATTAGCTTCTGATGCAAAGGTCATCCTTGCCGACGAGCCCACAGGCAACCTTGATGAAGATACTGCGGCAGAAATCACAAAGATTTTAAAAGAATGCGCTCACCAGATGAATAAATGCGTGGTTATCGTTACGCACTCCAATGAGCTTGCAAAGCAAGCTGATGTGATTTTGAAATTGCGAAAGGGAGAACTGCAAATTGTAGATACTCCTGATACAGATACGAGAAAAGGACGGAAAAACAGCGTTTGCGACGGATTTTCAATCGTTTAGGAAAAAAACAGGGATGGGGATGGAAACTGTTTATAATGGGGAGGAAAGAGAAAGGAGAGTCAAAAACATGAAGAAGACAATAAGCATTACATTCCTGGAATTGGAAAAGTTATTGAAAAAGCGAGAATTTCTGTTGGGCCTGCTGATGTCGCTGGTCATGGGAGGCGGCATGGCATACGGCGCGTATGCGTTCCCGGAGAGCTTCGGGGTGCACAATGTGATTGCGTTCTTTGGGAACTTTTCCAGCATCCTGATCATGTTCCTGGCGGCAAAGAGCCTGGGGGAGGAGTTCGACCTGAAGACGGCCACGTTCGTCTTTACGTCAAGGAGCAGTAGGATTCAGATTGCCACCGCGAAAATCGTGAGCATAGCCCTTGCGGATATGCTGATTGGTTTGTGCGGCGGCATACTGTACGACGTAGCAATAGTCATCTGTGCACAGCCCTGGACAGTGTCTGGGTTGCTGGCGGTCATCGGAAAGGAAATCCTGATCTATATGATCTATGGGTTTGCCATAGGCGCCACCGCGGTGATGATCGCCTGTGTGTGCAATAGCACCATTATGCCTTTTATCTATCTGATCGTGCTGTTCTGGGTGATGCCCAGCATCCTCCAGATGATGGGGCAGAAGATAGCGGGGCTGGATAAAGTCATGGATTATGTGCTGTTCTGCCAGTCCGACCAGTTCCTGCTGTACCAGGACTGGAGCGCCAGGAATATCGCCGTGTTCCTGGTCACAGGCATTGCGTTTTCGATTGTCGGCATGGGCATTTTGCAGAAAAAGGATTTATAGTGTAACGGTTCGGCGCCTGTAGGATAGAAGAGGGACGGCAATTTACTTAGGGATCGTCGGAAAATAACGGATACGATTTCTCGCTTCCTTGCCTCTTTCTGATTTAGCCAATATGTTTTGTCCTACCGGTACAACGGAAAAAGTGGTGAAACAAGGATAAAATTGCTATTTTCAGCCATTCTTTCATATCTGCGACTTTGTTGCTGCACTTTAAGTTTATATAGGGCGGGGGAATGCATAATTGACAAATGTGCAGAAATAGCGCATAATAAGCACGAATATTTTCCGTGAAGCCTCCATAGGGGCTGATGGCTCGGCTTATAATGTCTGGAGGTTGCATTATGGAAAAGGAGTTACCGGAAATTGCCAGCAGTGCTTTCGTTTCTTGGGTTAGATGAAAACTGTCGGCAATCGTAAAGCGTCTCATGGAAAGTGCATCGCTATTATGGAAATCAAAAGATTACGTCTGGGCGGCATTTTGCTGCCCTCCAATGTTTTTATGGCGCCCCTTGCGGGATATACCTGCTACCCCTTCCGGATGCTGGCCTATGAACTGGGCGCAGGCTTGTGCTTCACGGAAATGTCCAGCGCCAACGGTTTGAAATATGCAGACCGTGCCACCAGGCGCCTCCTCCACACCACGGCGGAAGAGCCTTTCAGGGCAGTGCAGCTTTTGGGCGGGGACCCTGCCGTGATGACGCGGATGGCCTGCTCCGAACTCCTGAAAGACTTTGACATCATCGACATCAATATGGGCTGCCCCGTGCCCAATGTGTTCAAGAGCGGCGAGGGCAGCGCCCTGATGGCGGACCAGAAAAGAGCGGCTGCCATCATCCGCGGATGCAGAAAAAGCGGGAAAATCATCACAGTCAAATGTCGCACAGGCATCCGGGAAGAACACATGTTTGCAGCGGAATTTGTCCGCATGTGCGAGGACGCCGGGGCGGATTTGGTCACAGTCCATGGGCGCAGCCGCAGCATGATGTATGACGGGGCCTGCTGCTATGAGGAGATTGCCCAGGCCAAAGCGGCGGTTTCCATTCCGGTCATCGCCAACGGCGGAATCTTTTCCGCGAAAGCGGCGGAGGAGATGATGGAGCGCACCGGGGCAGACGGGGTGATGATTGCCCGGTATGCGCTGGAGAATCCCTTTATCTTCAGCGAACTGACGCGGAAACCCATCAGGAAGACCACCCTGCAGATTCTTTTGGAGCAGATGGAACTGACGGCTGCCGATTACGATGAGACCTTCACCATCCGCTATATCCAGAAGCTGGCCTCCTACGGGATGAAGAAGCGCAAGGGCACGAAGCGGTATAAAGAGCAGATGTTCCAGTGCGGGAGCCTGGAGGAACTGCGGGAGATTGTGGTACAGATATTTTCCGGGGAGGCGGAAGGGGAGTATGGAACATGATTTTACGATAGAAAACGGCGTCTTGAAATCCTATGCCGGCAGAGAGGAGCGCATCGTGGTCCCCGGCCAGGTCCACACCATCGGGGAGGAAGCCTTCAAGGGATGCGTATCCCTGCAAAAGGTAATCCTGCCGTCCGGCCTGGAGCGGATTCTGGCGGGGGCTTTCAAAGGGTGCCGCAGGCTAAAGGAAATCCAGATTCCCGGCAGCGTCGCCTATGTGGGAGAGTACGCGTTCCACCGCTGCCACAGCCTGGAAGCCGTGGCCCTTCCCCCTTCTGTGAAAGAGCTGGGGGACTGCGTGTTCCTCTACTGCGACAGCCTGACCCAGGCGCGCATCCCCGGTGTGGAACGGCTGGGAAGACAGGTGTTCGTCAATGACGTGCTGCTGCAGAGACTGGAGATTTCCCCGAATCTGCAGGAAGAGTGCCTCTGCGATGTCTTCACGGGCTGCAGCCGGATTTCGGAGATCTCCTTTCCGGACGGCCAGCGGTTCGCCTTTCCTAACGCGGTGGAGGTGGTGGCCGGGGAGATGGACGTCCCTTTGCCGGTGCGCGCCATTGCGGTGGACGTTCTGCGGATGATGGAGCTGGACGGCCGGTGCCTGGTGAGATTCCTCACCAACCTGAAGCATGTGGAGATTCCGGAGGGGATTGAGAAAATCGGCAAAAGCGCCTTTTTCGACAAACGGGGCATCCTTTCCGTCCGGTTCCCTTCCAGTCTGCGGGAGATTGAAAGCCGCGCCTTCCGCAACTGCATCGGCCTGGAATGCGTAAAGTTCGGCAGCGGCCAGACGGCAATCCATGAAGAGGCCTTCAAGAACTGCAGCGCCTTAAAGGAAGTCCGCACCCCGGACGGGGCCTCCTATAAGATGGAGGGAATCGGCAGCCTTTCGGGGGAGGAGACGCCGCTTCTGGCCAGGGCTGTGCAGCGGCAGGTTCTGGGAAATTTCCGCCTCAGCGGCACCGTCCTGCTGAAATACCTGGGCAGCGAGTCCAGGGTGGTGGTCCCGGAGGGCGTAGTCCGCATCGCGGAGGAGGCTTTTGCCGGAAATGAGGCAGTGGACAGGGTGATTCTGCCGGATTCCGTGGAGATGATCGGGGCGGGGGCGTTCCGGGACTGCCTGATTCTGCAGGCGGTGAATTTCCCGCCCCGCTTAAGGCGTATCGGCGCGGGCGCTTTTGAAAACTGCGTGAAGCTTCTCCGGGCCCTGCTGCCGGAGGGGCTTGAGGAAGTGGAGGACAAGGTGTTCAAGCGCTGCAGCCGCCTGAAGGAGCTCGCTTTCGGGAAATATGTCCGGGCCATTGGTGAGCAGGCTTTCTATGGCTGTTTTTCGTTAAAAGAGGTATGCTTTCCTGATAAACTGGCTTCTGTGGGCAGCATGGCCTTCTATCGTTGTAAGGCTTTGAAAGAGGTTCGCCTGCTGCCCGGAATCGAGTCTGTGGGAAACCTGGCCTTTGCCCAGAGCGGCGTAAGAAAATTCCGGATGGAGGGAAGCGGCAGAAAGTACGGGGAAGCGATTCTGTTCCAATGCGCCGGCCTGCGCACGGTGATATTGGAGCCGGGTGTCAGCCATATCCCTGACAAGCTGGCTTACGGCTGCACTGCCCTGAAGCAGGTGATCCTGCCGGATACCCTGGAATCTGTGGGGCGGAACGTGTGGGAGCATACGCCTTTTCTGGATAGCTGGATAGAAGGACAGACGGCGCACTGGCCGGGAGACCAAATCCGGGCAGGGCAGCAGCCAGAGAACCGGAGGGAAAAAAGCGGAGAAGGAAGGTGCGCAATCTTCTGGGACGGACGAAAGCTGGCGGGAGCCGTCTCCCTTCCGCAGGAGACCCGAATCGTGGCCGGAGGCGCATTTTATGGAAACCATTTCCTTACGGAAGTCCGCTTCCCCAACCATGTCGCATGGGTAGGAGGGGCAGCGCTGAAAGGGTGTGCGCAGCTGCGCCATGTTGTATGGCCGGAGTCGGTGACAACAGCGGAACCGGAAGTTTTTTCCGGCTGCGTGAACCTGGAGACCGTCATTTCCGGCTGTGAAAGCCCGGAGCCCGCCAATCTCCAGTCGGCAGCACCTGTTCCCTGGAAAGAGGTGAAAGACCGCGCCTTCTACAATTGCCGAAAGCTTTCCACAGTCACCTGGAAGGACATCCATACAGTGGGAAAAGAAGCATTCTTCGGCTGCGCATCCCTGACGCTTGGGCGGGCGGTTTCCCTGCAGCAGGCCGGAGAGGCGGCCTTCCAGGGCGTGGGCGGCATCAAAGAGGCATCCGGCCTGAGCGTGGCGGGCAGCATCCTTGTCTCCGGCGGGCCCTGCGAAGGGGAAGTCCGCATACCGGAAGGAATCACGGAAATCGCGCCTTTTGCCTTTTCCGGGAACCGCCGAATCACAGAGCTGATTCTCCCGGAGACTCTCCGCCACATCGGAGAGGGCGCTTTCTGGGGCTGCAGCGGGCTTGGACATATCCGCTTCCCGGCGTCAGCCTGCGCCGTCGATGCCCGAGCCTTCGAAAAATGCACCGGAATCCATGCGCTCAACCTCCATGCCAGCCATGCGGGAGAGGCCGCCTTTGCCTACTGCCTGTCCCTGGAAACGGCAGAGATTCACGGACTGACCCTTTTGGACCAAAGGCTTTTCGAAGGCTGCGAAAATCTGGAATTCTGCGCAGTCGACCGTGTTTCGGCAGTAAAAAATCAGTGCTTCTGCGGCTGCCGAAAGCTTAGAAGCTTTGATTTCCGCTGTCTGAAAGAAATCGGCAGCTATGCCTTCCAGGACTGCGACATGCTGAAGGAGATTGCCCTCGGCGACAATGTTTTGATACATCCCCACGGATTTGAGGATTGCGGCCGCCTGGAACGAATCGTCCTGACGGGAAGCCAGGGCTGCCTGGACCTGGGCGAATATGCCCTTTCCGGCTGCACCGCCCTGCGCCAGGTGGAACAGCAGGGACAGCTGTGGGAGCTGCATACCTACGCGGATATCCTGTCAGAGAAGCTGCCGGAGGCCGTGCGGCTGATTTTTGGCAGCGCCTTCAGCTGTTTTGACATAGACAGGGAGGAAGACCTCCGCGGCTACCGGGGGCTTGGGCGCATGGTAAAGATTCCGGAGGGAATCCGGCGGATTGAGGCGGAAGTCTTCCGGGACCGTCTGATGCTGGAGCAGGTGACCATTCCGGAAACGGTGGAATACATCGGCGCAAGAGCCTTCCACAAGACCGCCTGGATGGAGCGCCAGCGGGAGCTCTCGCCCATGGTAGTGGTGAACCACATGCTCCTGGACGGTTCCGGATGCGTGGGGGAGGCGGTGGTCCCCGAAGATATCCGCCTGGTCTGCGGCTGGGCCTTCGCGGGAGGGATGGGAATCGAGAAAATCCGTTTCCTGTCCCGGCGGGTGAAAGCGGAAGCCTACGCGTTCCGGAACTGTATCTATCTGAGAGAACTGGTGCTGGGGGACGGCACGGAGATTGCGTTTCACGGAATCTCCGACCGGAAGAGGGAACTGCCCGCCCTGGCGCAGCAGGCCGTCTGGGACAGGCTGAACTGCTTCAAGACAGATGGAAAGGACGTCCTGGTGGAATGTACCGGCAATATCTCCCGGCTTCTGGTGGCTGACGGGATCACGGCCATCGGGGACAATGTCTTTCAGGAGGGGAACCTGCTGACGGAGATCGTCCTGCCGGAGAGCGTGGCCGCCATCGGCAGGAATGCCTTCGCCGGCTGCAAATGGCTGCGCGGCGTCTACGGGGCCCGGAGCGTAAAATCCATCGGCAGCAGGGCCTTTTCCGGGTGCGGGAACCTGGAGGAGATTGCACTGTCAGAGGCCCTTTCCCAGATTGGCCCCAGAGCCTTTGAGAACTGCACTTCGCTTCGGGAGATTCTGCTGCCGGAGGGGATAGAAGAGATACCGGACAGGGCGTTTTTCCGATGCCACAGCCTGCGGAAGGTATGCCTGCCCTCCACGCTGAAACGGATTGGGAAAGAGGCGTTCGCGTTCTGCAGAAGCCTGGAGAAGTCTGAGATACCAGACAGCGTCCTGATGGAGGAACGCGCGTTCGAATGTGCTGGGACAGGGGAAGTTCCGGAGCGGAAGGCGTAATCGGGCACCAGAGGGAAGAGAAGAAAGCGGAACAGAACCGGTCCCGGGCCGGGAGACGCAATACGGCAATGACACAGAGAGGTGAGTGAATCATGCGATACCGCAAACTGGGAGACACCGGCCTGATGGTCTCCGAGGTCAGCTTTGGCACCATCCCTGTCCTGCAGGGCAGCGTTCCGGTCCTTCCGGATTACTACAACCTCAGCGAAGAACAGGCCCTGGCCGTAATGGAACACGCCTTCCGCCTGGGCTGCAATCTGTACGATACGGCCATTGTCCCGGAATATGGGGACGCGGAGCCGAAGCTGGGGAAATTCGCGTCAGGCGGGCGGCGGGAGAAGATAATCATCTCAGACAAGGCCCGCTTCTTCGACGGCAACGAGATGTACATGGCGGTCCTGGAATCCTGCGAGAACCTTGGGACCTGCCCGGACCTTTACTTTGTCCACCAGGCGGACTGGGACCATGAGGAGGAAATCTTCCGAAAGGGCGGGGCCCTGGACGCCCTTGGCCAGCTAAAGGCGGAGGGGCGGATCCGGTTTGCCGGATTGGCCTCCCACTACTATGACATTCTGCTCCGCGGCGCAGGGGACGCCCGGGTGGATGTGCTCCAGGGCAGCGGCAATCTCCTGGAGCGGGGAATGCTGGACAGGATTCGTGAGGAGCCAGCCTTCCGCCGGAAAGGGCTCCTGATCAATAAGGTATACGCGGCGGGAATCCTGCCGGCCTTTTTCGCCCCGGAGCTCCTGATCAAGAGCGTGCTGTCCTATCCTATATCCAGCGCCCTGATCGGCATCGGCTCCGCGGAACAGGCGGACGAGGCCTTCGGCCAGGAGATGGGGACGGAAATCCCGCTGCCCGACTTTGACCAGGTGCTGTCCGTCCTGGAGAAAGAGTTCCTCCCCATCCCCTGCTGCCGCTGCCAGAGATGCCGCTGCCCATACGGGACGGAGATTCATACGGCTTTCCGACAATACAATTACTTTTTCCTGGGAAAAGACCATTGGTCCCTGCGCAAACTGGACATGGGAATCCGGGAGAGCGCCGGACGGTGCCGGAAATGCGCGGACATGCCCTGCCTCACCGACTGCCCGTCCAGGATCCGGATTCCGGACGAGATACAGAAAATAGCCGAACTGGTGGAGAGCAGAAAGCCACAGCATTTCGCCCCAAGCTGATAGAGCATATCGGCCGGGGCGTTTTTTGCGCAAATTCATCAAATCTGATATTCAAAAAAATTCCACCGGTGCAGTTGCAAAAATTTAAATTTCATTTAAATTTCTTTGTCCCCATTTCTGTTATTCGTGCGAAGTAACTTATATACGCTAAAATCGTCCGCTTGCGCAGCGAAAGGAGAGATGAGAAAGCCTGGCCTATTTTGCGGGAAGGGGGCTTTTTTCCCCCGGATGTGAGAGCCTGTCAGGCATCACCATTCCTGTCGGCGCGAGCTATCTTGGAGAAAGCGTTTTTGAAGGCTGTCCGGCGCTGACGGGTATCTGCTATGGCAGCGGCGAGCCGGGTTGGGGCGGGATACTGGAAATGCCGCGCAGGATCCGGAAGACAGGGTTGCAACACATTTCACAACTGATTTTCCCGGATGACATGGGGAAATGGTTATAAAAACAGAGAAGGAGGACAGAAATGAAAGCATTCAAAAGTATTTTCCGATTGATTCTGGCGGGGGGCCTCTGCCTGGGGCTCCCCGCCTGCGGGACAGAGGACACAGGCGGCGGCCGGGGAAGCGAATCGGGCCAGATGGAGGAAGGACAGGAGGACGGGCAGAAGGAAAGGGAAAGCGCTCCGGAGAATCCGGCGGAGGGAGCGGAAGCGCCCGTGCCGTCAGAGCCCTATGTGCTGGTGCGGGAAGTGCATGACGACAATATGCCGCAGATTCTGTACGACTACAATGAGCGGGGCGACCTGACTCTGATTCAGGAGTTCTACGAGCGGGGAGAAGGACTGGTGCTGGAATATATCCAGGAATATGAGAACGAATATACGGATGCCGGAGGACGGATTACCGTCAGAAACCAGAAAATGGTAGTGGATGGCGTCCCGGGGAGCCCTATGTGGGAGTATGAGGAGGAATATGACGCTCAAAACAGGCTGATCCGCAAGACCACGATAAAAGACGGCCAGTTCACGGAGGGAGAAGTGTTCTATGAATATGACGCGGAGGGCCGCCTGATCCGCAAAAGCGGGCAGGACACCGAGACGTTGGGAACGGAGCTGCCGGAAACCTACGAATATGACGCCGCGGGCAATATGATAAAGCAGACAGTCTGGAATGAGGACGGCACCATGGAAGGCTGGCGGGAATTCACCTATGACGAGGAAGGCAGACAGACCCAGCAGAAGAACTTCAGGCCGGACGGCACCCTGGACACGGAGATGTCGCAGTTCACCTGGGAATACGAGTACGATGCCCAGGGCCGTATCGCCGACGAAAAGCAGAAAGCGCCCAGCGGAGGCACTACAGCGCATAACACCTACGAGTATGACGCCCAGGGAGGCCTGCGGAAGAAGACGGACGAAACCTACCATATCACATATGAATATCTTCCGCTGTCGGAGTACCTTCAGGGGCGATGAGGCAGGACACGGCGCGGTTGGAACGGTGTTGCCGTTCTGACAAAATTTCCCTCTTTACAAACAAATGTTCGAAATGCTATTATGGAGGTACAGGCAAGGACAGAGAGGGGGATTGAGGGTTGGAAAGCATGCTGTGCGTAGATATCCCGGTGCAGATGATTTCCTGTACGGATACGAATGGGAAGATTACGCCCATGAGATTCCGGTTCCGCGACAAGACCGGAGAGCTCATTACCGTTACGATAGATAAAGTGCTGTCGGAAGAACAGTACAAAAATAAAGTGGGAGCAAGCTTCTCCTGCACCGCCGTGGTCTGCGGCGCCAGAAAGACATTTACCCTTTGGTACAACTATTACGCCCATGAGTGGCACCTTTCCCGTCTGCGGGTCTGACGGCTGCGAAACTGTTGGTTGATAAAAAGGAATGTTTATCCTTTGACGCTGGAAAGGGCGTAGGATAAACTATACCTATGAAGTACACATTCGGTTTCAGGCGCCCGGGAAGACTCCCGCCGCGCCGGAAAGGGGGTCATATGGATTCGGTACAGTATCAACAGGTTGCAATCGGGAAGAGGATTTCTTCTCTGCGCATGGCGAAGGGAATGACACAGGAGCAGCTGGCATCAGTGCTGAACGTCAGTACGGCGGCGGTCTCCAAATGGGAGAGGGAGCTGGCCACTCCCAGCATCGAGCTGCTGTGGGCGCTGGCGGATTTTTTCGACTGCAGCATCGATGAGCTGGTGGGGAGAAAGTCTGCACAGATAGAAGCCATGGGCGTGTACGACTCGGAAAAGCTCCGTCTGGCCGAGATAGGGGAGGACCTGCTCAAATGCAGCGAAATCAGCAGAAAGGAAGGTTTGATCGCCATGGAGGCCGCAGTCCCCGGGCTGAAAGGAAAGAGCGCTTTTCTGGCATTCGCGGTTCCCTATATCATGTATTGCTTCATGAAACAGGAGGGAGTGGAGCAGGCTTTCAGCTTTTTGGAAAACTATGTGGGGACCCTGCCCAAGGAGGAGCAAAGAGAAGGGCATATGATAGCGGCAGCACTGAAAATGATTTTTGAGGGAGAGAATCCGGTTATTCTGCAGGAACTGATTGCGTCCTACATTGGTCTGGAGTATTGGAAGAAGAAAGGACATATGGCACAGATTTTGAGAAATACCAGACAGGAGATAATCGACAGCCACAAAGATAAGGAACTCTATTCGGAAGCCACCGGGCTGATAGAGGCGATGGCAGACCTGGGGGATTTCGAGATACAGACAATGCTGCGGAATATGGACAATGACACCCTGACCGCCGCGCTGGCGGGCGCGTCCGGCAAAGTAGCGGTGCGCTTCCTGTCGAACCTGGCCGACAGGATCCTATGCTGTATCCATGAGGATATAGAACACTGGAGCGGTACAGAAGAGGAAATCCTGGCCGCCCAGCGGAAGGTGCTGGAGATTGGCGCTTTCCTTTTGCCTTAGGAATTGTCGGAAAATAACTGCTGCAATTGCTTCAGGCAAAAGCCCGGAAATACAATAAAAATTGCCATAAACTTGCAGCAGTTATTTGTAGACACTTCCTTAATAAATGCTATGGCGGACAGTGGGGCAGGGGAGCCAGTAATCAAGGGTTTTTCCATAAAATGTAAAAAGCGGCTTGCTAGTATGGAAGAAAAATGTTAGCATATGAGGTAGAAGAAAGAAATGACGATGGAAAGGAATTGGCAGAATGAAGACAGTAGTGCATATTATTTCCCATTCTCACTGGGACAGAGAATGGTATATGGCGTTTGAACAGCATAGGATGAAACTGGTGGATTTGATTGACCAGTCAATGGACTTGTTCGAAAAGGATGCTTCGTATAAAAGCTTCCACCTGGACGGGCAGACCATCGTCATGGACGACTACCTGGAGATTAAGCCCCAGAACCGGGAAAGGCTGAAAAAGCATGTTAGAGAGGGAAGGTTTTCCGCAGGTCCCTGGTATATCTTGCAGGATGAATTCCTGACCAGCGGCGAGGCGAATGTGCGCAACCTCCTGGTGGGCAGGGCGGAGGCGCTGGAATACGGCGGCTACTGCCCGGTGGGCTATTTCCCTGATGCCTTCGGCAACGCGGGACAGATGCCCCAGCTGCTGAAGCAGGCGGGGATGAAGGCAATCGTGTTCGGACGGGGCGTCAAGCCCATAGGGTTCAACAACGAGGTCCAGGGCGGCGAGTACGAGTCCGTGTATTCGGAAATGATGTGGGAGTCCCCGGACGGCAGCGCTCTCCCCGGCATCCTCTTCGCCAACTGGTACAGCAACGGCATGGAAATCCCGGTGGAGGAGGAAGCGGCGAAGGCCTTCTGGGATCAAAAGCTGGCCAGCGCCCGGCAGTTCGCCGGAACCCGCCACCTGCTGTTCATGAACGGCTGCGACCACCAGCCGGTGCAGAAAGACCTGGGGGCGGCGCTGGAGACGGCCAGGAGGCTCTATCCCGAGATAGAGTTCGTCCACTCTGATTTCGACACCTATGTGGAGGCGGTCAGCGCGGAGCTGAAAGACGTGTCCACGGTCCGGGGCGAGCTGACCAGCCAGGAGACGGACGGCCGCTACACTTTGGTCAACACCACCTCCTCCCACATCCCGCTGAAGCAGATGAACCGGGTCTGCGAGACGGCGCTGGAGAAAGAGGCGGAGCCCATGTCGGCGCTGGCGTACCTCTGCGGGAAGGAGTACCCGGAAGACCTTCTGCGCTACAGCTGGAAGACGCTGATGCAGAACCATCCCCATGACAGCATCTGCGGCTGCAGCGTGGACGCCGTGAACGCGGAGATCAAGATTCGCTTTGACAAGAGCCGCCAGGTGGCGAAGGAGCTGTTCGCGGACGCCTGCGGCTGGGTGGCGGACCGGATTGACACAAAGGCCATGACCTGGCCCCTTGTGGTGTTCAATATGACCGGCTGGAACCGCAGCGGCGTGGTGGAGGCAGTGGTGGATTTCCAGAGAGCCTACGGCGGATTCCTGGTCGGGCGCTATGGCGAGATGGAGCGGCTGGAGCTTCCGGAACTGGTGCTGAAGGATGCGGCTGGACAGGCCCTGGCCGCCAGGATAGAGGACCTGGGCGTGGGCTTCGGCTACGAGCTCCCGGACGACAGATTCCGCCAGCCCTATATGGCGAGACAGCTGAAAGTGACCTTTGAGGCCCAGGATGTCCCGGCCTTCGGGTATTGCGCCTATTCTCTGGAAAAAGCGGAGACAGCCGCGGAAAAAAACCGGTCCCTGACTCCGGCCCAGGGGGTGATGGAGAACGGCTTCCTCCGGGTGGAGATCCACCAGGACGGCAGCTATTCCGTGACAGAGAAGGAAAGCGGGAAATGCTATTCCCACATCGGATACTACCAGGAGTGCGGAGATGTCGGAAACGAGTACATTTTCGTACAGGATTCCGCCAAGAAGGAATTCACCACCCGGGGAATGGCGGCGCAGATTGAACTGACGGAGGATGAGGCGTACCGCTGCACCTATCGGATCACCCATAAGCTCATGGTGCCTGTCGGCGCGGACGAACTGCTGGAGCGGGAGCAGCGCCAGTGCGTGGATCTCTACCACAGGAAAGCGGGGCGGAGCGGGGAGCTTGTGGAGCTTACCCTCATCACGCTTCTGAAGCTGGAGCGGGGCGCAAAGGGGCTGAAAGTGGAGACCACCATCCACAATACGGCCAGGGACCACCGGATTCGGGTGATGGTTCCCACCGGATTGCGCACGGACACCCATTTCGCGGATTCCACCTTTGAGGTGGTGGAGCGCCCCAACCGCCACAGTGAGACATGGCAGAACCCCAGCGGCTGCGAGCACCAGCAGAATTTCGTGGCCATGCACGAGGAGAAGGACGGTATCCTGGTGGCCAACTTCGGCCTGTACGAATACGAAGTGCTGCCCGACAGGGACAACACCATAGCCGTGACGCTGCTGCGCTGCACAGGAGAGATGGGCGACTGGGGTGATTTCCCCACGCCTGCGGCCCAGCTTCCCGGCGTCCATACGGTGGCGTACGAGATTCTTCCTTATAAGAAAGAAGAGGCAGCGGACGCCTTTGCGGAGGGCCATCTCTTCCAGACAGAACTGGCGGCGGTGAGCCTGGCGTCCAGGCGCGGCTACCTGAAGAATCCGGCGGCATACGTGGGAGAAAAGACGCTGCCGACCAGGGCAGGCTTCTTCACCTGGAGCGGCAAAGGCCTGAACCTGACAGGATTCAAGAAAAAGGACGGCGACAGCCATATCATCGTCCGCTTCGTGAATGAGACCGGGGAGCCGACGAAGCTGACGATAGACCGTCAGGAATGGTTCGGCGAAATGTACCATAGCAATGTGGTCGAGGAGAACCTGGGGACAGTGGCCCTGGGAGAGGATTCCCGCTACCGCGTGACCGTGAAGCCCTTCGAAATCTACACGGTAGGCATCGTGCCCCGCTTGCAGGGCGGAGCCGGAGACGTGTGACGAATGACGAGACCGATGGATGCCGCCTTGGCGCCCATCGGTTTTTCGCTTGTTTCCCAAGCGAATTTGTGATAGAATAGGGCTAAGGATTGATAGGATACATTGCGGAAACCTTGGGAGGCTAATTGGGAACGGCGATGAGAGAGAAACAGAGCACAAGAAAGATAGATAAAGGGGGTTCCCTGCTGCTTTCTATTATTTTGGTGTTTTGCGTTTTGGGGGCGGTGGTGTTTTCCGTGTCCAGGAAAATTTCCGTGGAGATGTCCGACGCGGCGATTCAGAATCTCACGGAGAGCCTGAACCTGATTAAGAGCACGATAGAGGCGATTCAGAACAAAGACGCGGAATTCCAGAAGCTGATGGCCCAGGAGATCGCGCTGGCGGAAGACCCGGAGGAGGATTTGCGCGCCTATGGCGGCAGCCAGACGATGGTCAAGATTTCTCTGATATCTGCGGGAGAGACGGAAGGAATCTCTGATGACGGCGAGGCGTTCACGGAAGAGGGACTGGATTTCACAGGCCGGGAAAGGGAGAACGGCGTGACGGTCTCCCAGTCTTACGTGAACTATATGGGCACATGGGCATATACTATGAAGTGTCCGGTGGAAAGGGACGGGGAGAAGATGGCCACGCTCTATGTGGAATATACGTATGATTCCCTGGACAGATTCCTCCCGGACGGATTCTACAATAAGAAAGCCAAGCTGTACATCATGGACGCGAAGACCGAGCGCCTTGTGCTGAAGCCCAAGGGAATGGGAGAGCGGGACGCCGGGCATCTGAACCTGAAGGATTTCTACCGGGCGAACCAGATCCAGGAGGAGAGCCTGCTGGCAGAGGTGGACACATGCCTGGCAGAGGGCCGGAACATCATGTTCTACCATGACATCCGGGGCGAAAGGGCGCTGAACTATATGTGGTCCGTGAACGGCGGGACCATTTACCTGATCGGCTATGTGCCCATCGAGGCAATCCAGCAGGAAGGGGCTACCGTCAACCAGAATATTCTGATTGTGGTTGCCGTGATGCTGATTGCCTTTTTCCTGTGCTGCATCCTTTATTATTTCAACCAGAGGCAGCAGATTAAAATCCGAAAAGAGCGGGAGGCAGAGCGGGAGGTCCACAACCGGCAGCTGGCGGAGGCGCTCCAGGCCGCCCAGGCCGCCAGCAATTCCAAGACTACGTTCCTGTCGAACATGTCCCATGACATCCGGACCCCGATGAACGCGGTGCTGGGATTTGCCACCCTGCTGGAGCGGGACGCGGAGAACCCGGACAAGGTGCGGGAGTACACGAAGAAGATCATGGCTTCCGGGCATCATCTGCTGAGCCTGATCAACGATATCCTGGACGTCTCCAAGATTGAGAGCGGCAAAGTGGTGCTCTCGGTGGAGGAGTTCACCCTGAACGACCTGGTGTCATCCGTGGATGCGATCATCCGCCCCATGGCGAAAGCCAGGGAACAGAAGTTCAGCGTGACAGTGACCGGCGTGAAGCATGAATACCTTATGGGGGACGAGACGCGGGTGAACCAGATTCTGATCAACCTCCTGTCCAACGCGGTGAAATATACACAGACCGGCGGGAACATCTGGTTCCGGATCATCGGCCTGGGACAGCGCTCCAGCCAGTTCGAGCATATCAGGATGGAAGTGGAAGACAATGGATACGGCATGACGCCGGAATACCTGAAGACGATCTTCGATGCCTTCACCAGAGCGGAGAATAGTACTACCAACAAAGTCCAGGGAACCGGCTTAGGGATGGCAATCACGAAAAACATCGTGGAGCTCATGGGGGGCACCATAGAGGTCTCCAGCGAAGTGGACAGGGGAAGCCTTTTCCGGGTGGAACTGGAATTCCGGATACCTGAGAGGCAGGCGGACAGACAGTTCTGGAAAGAGAGCGGGATCTCCGGAATGCTGGTGGTGGACAGCGGGCCAAGCGGCGAGAACATACAGGCCCTGATGCGGGATATGGAAGTGGCCGCTGACAGGGCCCGGAGCGTCCGGGAGGCAATGGAGCTGGTGCGCTCCGGGGCGGAAGGCCAGAGATATCAGCTGGTCTTGCTGGACTGGGAGATACCGGATTTGGATGCCGACCGGGCCGCAGAGGGCATCCGGACGCTTTTGCCCCAGGCCCTGATTGTGTTCCTGACGGAATCTGAGGAAGAGGACATCCAGATACCCCGGACGGAAAAGACGGGCATGATTCCGAAGCCCTTTTTCGTCTCCGCCCTGAAAGAAAAGGTGGCGCAGATGCAGGGCGGAGGGAAGGCGCAGGACAGCGCCGAAGAGGAGGAGAGCGGTCTGGAAGGCCTGAACTTCCTGGCGGCGGAGGACAACGAGATCAACGCGGAGATCCTGCGGGAGATCCTGGCCATGGAAGGCGCCTCCTACGAGCTGGTGGAAAACGGGCAGCAGGCTGTGGAGCGTTTCCTGGCCTCCGCCGAGGGCGAGTTCAACGCGATTCTGATGGACGTGCAGATGCCGGTGATGAACGGCTACGATGCCACAAGGGCGATTCGGGCGCTGGAGCGCGGGGATGCAGGACAGATACCGATTATAGCCATGACGGCCAACGCGTTCGTCGAGGACGAGAAGGAGGCGCTGAACGCCGGCATGAACGTCCATCTGGCGAAGCCTGTGGACGTGGAATTGTTAAGGCAGATCCTCAAGGAATATGTGAAAAAAGAAAGTCGTACCGGGAAATAGAGGAGGACGGGAGAATGAGCGGGAACAGAAAAAGGGGCAGGGCAAAAGCGAAGGCAGCCTGTCTTATTTGTGCCGCGGCGCTGGCCGCCGCTGCCTGCGGGCAGAAGGACGGCAGCATCAACCTGATCACGGAAGAGGAAGAGAACACAAGGGCGGTGAACATGTTCAGCCCCATGGAGAAGACGGAGGCGGATACGGTCAACACTGCCAGGAGCGCCACGGACAAGACAGTCATCATGGCGGAGGAGCAGCTGGGAGTCAGGGTCAGCTATGTGACCTATACCGCCGAGGATTATCAGGATAAGACCTATGACGACGTGGCCCTGGAAAGGGCCCGCAGCAATATGGACGACCTGTACCTGCTCAATCCGGACACCATCCAAATCCTGGCGGAGGAGGGAAGGCTGATGGACCTTTCCGGCCTGGCCAGCGCGGAGAACCTGAGGGACGTGGTGAAGACGGCCAACGTGGTGGACGGGAAGCTGGTGGCGATTCCCCAGGAGGTAGCGGCCTACGGCCTGTTCATCAATAAGGAGATGTTCGACCGGTATGAGCTGGAGCTGCCGAATACACCGGAAGAGTTCCTGGAGTGCTGCCGGGTGTTCAAGGAGAACGGCATCGAGACGCCCGTGGGGGCCAACAGATGGTGGCTGGAGACATTTGTCCTGGCCCAGGCCTACGCGGACCTGTATAACGGTGGGAACACAGAGGCGGAGATCGAGGCCCTGAACAGCGGGGAGAGTAAGTACAGCGATTATATGCGCCCGGGCTTCGAGTTCCTCCAGGAGATGATAGACAAGGGATACATCGATGCCGAGAAGGCCTATGTCAGCGAGGCGATTGAAGGGGAAGGGGCGGACTTTCTGGCCCAGAAGACCCCCATCGTGATGGCCTATTGGGGCGCTGCCAACACAGACACCGCCTACGGCAACCCGGATTTTGAGATGCTGGTCATCGGATTCCCCAGCAGCAGAGGGCAGATGCCTGTGATGCCCATGACAGGCCTGGGCGTGGGCGCAGAGGCCGAGCACGCCCAGGACGCCATGCGCACGCTGGAGGTGATGACCTCCGATGAGGCGCTCCGGGTGTACGCGGAGACCAATAAGGTGATCTCCCCCTCAAAGAATGTGGAGGTGGAGTGCATTCCGGCCCTGAAGCCGCTGAACGACAGGATTCAGGAGAACGTCTATGTCCTGGGGGCCAACGCGGGCATGAAGATGGAGCAGTGGGGCAATACCTGCCTGGTGGTGCGCCAGCTGCTGAACGGGGCCACGGTGGACGAGTGCATGGCGGAATTTGACAGGCTGCAGAAGGAGAGCATGGGCTCCGGCGAATAGGCTAAGAAAAAACCTAAGGTTACTGTTCACTCCCCCCATTAAGCCATTGTGAAAAGTGCTGAAATTTATTTT
>OFFF01001098.1_pt1 | contig 18020 bp, 17 predicted proteins | sample 1521301 | NCBI WGS metagenome assembly OFFF01 (sample SAMEA3504101, study PRJEB24116) | mouse gut metagenome | biome: mouse gut; feature: mouse-associated habitat; material: faeces | place: Denmark | collected 2011
GAGCCGGTGGCTGGGCCGGAATAATTGCAAGGGTTGGGTTATATATAGTCGGTGATTGAAAATCGCCGACTGCGCCGAGCACGATTGCGAAGCAATCACTTCATCTCGTGCGAGTGCGCATCCCCCGGAGGGCTATATATCTGACAATTATTTAATGCCAGATATATAGATGCATAGAGAAAGGAAGTTTGTGATAGCAATGAGAAAGAAAAGGGGCAAACATGCGATGCTGTTGGCGGCTGGGTTTTGCTTGGCCATTTTGACAGCAGGCGGGTGTGGAAATACAGAAGAAACGGTTCGAAATACGGATAGTTCCAGGGAGGAGTCCGGTGAAGAAAAAGGCGGGCTTGCCCATGAGACGGCAGCGGATGGGCATGTGAATTTTGAAGCCTTGCAGCAGGAGAACCCGGATATTTTTGCGTGGCTGTATGTACCGGGAACAGATATTGATACACCAGTGCTGCAAAGTGCCATATCCGATGATTTTTACCAAAATCATACATCGAATGGCGAAGAAGGGCAGGATGGCGCTTTATATACGGAAATGCCCAATATGATGAATATGTGTGATTTTAATACCATTATACATGGAAAGGACAGTAAGGAAAGAGATTTGTTCGCCAGTTTACATAGATTTGAAGAGCCGGAGTTTTTTCAGGAAAACGAAAAGTTTTATCTTTATTTGCCGGACAATGTACTGACTTATGAAGTGTTCGCCGCTTATTACGATGAGGGGAGCGATATTTTAAGAAGGTTTGATTACACTACCTATGCCGGATGTGAGGCATATTTACGCCAGGTGTATGGCTCCCGGGAAATGGGGAAGCAGCAGCGGGAAGGATGGGATGATTTGACTCCCTATCACTTTATTGTGACCCTCAACGGAGAGGTGCGCGGCGGGGAAGACAAGCAGTATGTAGTGCTGGGCGCACTCGTAGGGGATGCAGCGGGCAAGATAGACAGAGTAATACTGGACTGATGTCTGATGGTGAACAGCCAAAAATGATAAAGGTATTAGCATCTAAGATGTTAATATAAACCACACTTAGGAATGGGGAAAGGAGGTATGTGACCCATGAAAAAATTAATTGCATTATTATCGGCAGCGACATTGTTGGCTTCTATGACAGTGTCCGCAGCACCCAGCCCATCGGCAGCAGCAGTGACGGCTACCAATGCAGCTGTAGAGGCAGGCTTTGCCAACGCATCACAGCAGGAAATGGCAGCTGCACGCGGCATGACGGCAACTGAGTATTATAACAATGCCATCACATCCACACCGGGTGTGACAAATGCAATGCCGGTTGGCCAGGGCGGCAAGATCGTCATCAATGGTGTTACCACCAATATGACAGCACAGCTTGCAAAGGTCGACAAGGCAACGGCTGCAGGCGCAAATGAGCAGGCAGCGGCACTGGGCGGAACTTTACTGAACGTAGTGAAAGTAAGCTTCCCCGGTGCAAACTTTAAGACAGCAACCATCAATTTCTACCTGAAAGGGCTTCCGAACGGCGCGAAAGTAGCTGTAAAGCAGCTCGTAAACGGAGTTTGGGTTGATGTGGATGTTGTAGAAGTAAGGGCTGATCATGTGGTACTGAACCTGAATTATGCAGGCGCAGTAGCATTTGTACAGATTCCTTAATAGTTCCAAAGATTGTTAAGAGTTGTAAGATAAACATGTTTTTCTGCTAACAGCCAAGTGTGGGAACGGTGCGGCAGCAGGAATGCGGCCGCACCGAAAAAAGAAAGTATAAAGTTAATAATAAAATACCAGAATTTTTCGGGGGGGGGGGGGAATAGATTGAGGAAGAAAATGTTGCATCTACCGCCCTTTTATAATAAACGTGAAGACTATAGAACAGGAAATACAGAAACGGATTTTACGGAATCAAAAATGAAAAGTCACGAAATGTATGCAACAGAAATAGAAAATGAAGAAATTGATGAGTTAGAAAGGGAAGTATGGAGGATATTTCATCAGGAATCGGATGAGAAAGAAAAAGATGGGGATGATGAAAGGTTCATTTGGCAGGGAAAGATGAGATACCTGGCTGATATAGTACTGAATATGCTTATTATGCTTTTGCCGGTATTGCTGTCAATAATGGTAACAGGCTTTTTGATACAGGGGGGGAAAGTTTTTTGGTGCAGATTGGCGGATTTATGGAGAGGGAAAGAAAATAAGAGAAATTTCTGAAAGCACACATATAAAACAAACAGTGAGGAGATGGGTATTATGGAAAATACTGCCGGAAAAAGGATTAACGTAACTCGCTCATCTATGCCGGGTTTGGAAGAATTTGTAGAGGAATTGAAGCCGGTATGGGATAGCAGATGGCTTTCTAACAGGGGAGCGGCATCTAAAAAATTTGAAAGTATGCTGAAAAAATATTTGGAAGTGGAACATGTGTATTGTTTTGCCAATGGGCATTTGGCTTTGGAGGTGGCAATCGGTTCCTTGTTTACAGAAGGAGAGGTCATCACTACTCCGTATACCCATGTATCGACAACCCATTCAATTGTGAGAAATGGGCTTACTCCGGTTTTTGTGGATGTGGAGGAGGAAACTTATACAATAAATCATGAATTGATTGAGTCGGCAATTACAGATAAAACGGTTGCCATAGTAGCTACTCATGTTTATGGATTCCCTTGTGCCATAGAGGCTATTGAAAAAATTGCACGCCGTAATGGCTTGTATGTAATCTATGATGCTGCCCATGCATTTGGTGTGACATATAAAGGGAAAGGAATTGGAAACTTTGGAGATATGGCCATGTTCAGTACCCATGCAACCAAAGTGTTTCATACGATAGAAGGCGGGCTTATGACATATGGCGAAAAGGATAATGATAAACTGCGCCCGATGAGAAAGATGGTTAATTTTGGCTTTTCTTCGGAAGAAGATATTGATTATATTGGCACGAACGCCCGTATGAATGAATTTGAGGCGGTAATGGGCATTGTGAATTTAAAGCATATTGATGGAGAAATAGAAAAAAGGAGAAAAGCGGCAGAACGTTACTGGGAGCATCTGGAGGGAGTCAAGGGTATCAAGGTGATGAAACCTGGCAGGGATGTGGAATGGAACTATTCTTACTTTCCAGTTATTTTTGATGGATACCGGCTAAACCGCAATCAGGTGAAAGAGAAGCTGGCGGGGGAGAATATTTATGCCAGAAAATATTTTTACCCGATTACAAGCCGGGCGGCCTGCTACCAAAGCCTGTATGGAAAACTCCACATGCCGGTCGCTGCCCATGCGGCGGATTGTGTGCTTACGTTACCTATGTATGCGGATCTGTCAGTGGAAGATGTGGATAGAATCTGTGACTGCATTTTAGATAGGGGATGTACGGTCAGAGTGGAATTGGGAGAAGTGGATACGGGTAAGGTGGCAGTGAAGTCAAAAGCCTCTCTGCAGGCAACCGAACATTAAATATGCTCTGGGCGATATGGAAAGGATGGCATAACAGTGGGAGTGGATAAGATACGGCCAATGCCGGAAATAAGGAAGACCTACAATAAATCATATAATGCAATTCGTGGATTCGCGGCAGTAGGAATCTTTCTTTCCCATATGTCATATTTAAAAGGTTCGGATGTTCCTTTTTGGAGAGCGTTGTATAATCTTTTTTTTAGACACGGTTCATCCTGTTCATCACTTTTTTACATAATGTCCGGTTTTCTTGCAGTATATACATGGAGAAATATCGGTTTTAGGGAATACATATCAGGGAAAATAAAAAAGATATATCCGCTTGTTTTAGGGGTACTGTTTTTGGCCATAGCAGTGGATGTTGTAATGGGAGGAAGTGAAACGATCAGCGGTAATGTCTCTGTGTGTAGCCAGAAATGGTGGTTCAATGTTTTTATGGGCATTACGATGCTGAAAGCATTTATACCCTGGGAATCAACTTTCTATTCTTTTCATGGCCCCTCTTGGTATATATCGGCATTAGTTGTATTTTATGTACTGTTTTGGGTTATTGCCCGGATAATGGCTGATTCAGGATATAAAACACGAAAGAAGATTTGGATGGGGATAATATTGACATGTATTATCGCCTATGTATTGCAGGTTGCAGTTTGCTTGACAGTGGATGTAAAAGAGTTAAAAAGAATAGTGGCATTGAAAAATGGTGTCTGGCAGTGGCATTTTTATCTATATTAATAATATTGTCATTAAAAAATATAATACATACTTCCTTATTAAGCGCATGGGTATTGGCAGTCCCCAGTGCCAGTCTGCTGGTAGGATTTTACCATGATGAAGGAAAAGCAGCGGAAATATTGCATGCAAAACCTTTTCAAGTGATAGGCAATATCTCATTTGAACTATATATGACCCACGCTTTTGTGTATGAGGGTCTACCTATCGCAGTCGGTATGATAAATAACAACATGAAGAAGTGGCTGGTTAGCCACGCAGGAACAAGATTTATAATTACAGCAACGCTTTCCTTTTTGGTGGCATGGATAGTTAACATGATTTTGAAGGCAGTAAACAGAAAAATAGTTTTGATATAGGATTAAGGATGCAATGCATTTTTTCAGTAAAGGAGGGAGAAATGAGATGCCATGTAAGCTAGACGCGAAGGTGGATAAGAAAATCAATTCAAATGAGAAAAAGCAGAAAAGGATTATGCTGCTGGGGGCTAATCGTTACCAGTTACCAGTTATTCAGGCAGCCCATGAATTGGGATATTATGTAATTACATGTGACTATCTGCCAGATAATTATGCCCATAAATTTTCAGATGAATACTGTAATGTGAGCATCATAGATAAAGAAGCAGTGCTGAAAGCTGCAAAAAGATTAAAGATAGATGGAATACTCTCATTTGCTTGTGACCCGGGCGTAGTTACAGCAGCATATGTAGCAGAGCAACTGGGGCTGCCTTCTGTAGGTTCTTATGAAGCGGTGTCAATTTTGCAGAACAAAGGCCGATTCAGGAGGTTTTTGGCAGAGAATGGCTTTAATGTGCCAATGGCAAAGGAGTATACGGATGCGGAAGAAGCGTTGAAAGATGTGGAAATATTCCATTGGCCGGTAATTGTCAAACCTACCGATTCAGCAGGGAGTAAAGGTGTGACGCGTGTAGATGGCCCTGAAAAACTGTATGAAGCGATAATGTATGCGTTGGAGCATTCATTCAACAAAGAATTCATTATTGAAGAATTTTTGGATAAAGTGGGATGTTCTTCGGATACGGATAGTTTTTCCGTGAATGGCAAATTAAAGTTCGTTTCTTTTAATGCCCAGCATTTTGATAAAAATGCAGTAAACCCTTTTGTACCGGCAGCGTTTAGTTGGCCATCAACAATGAAACCAGAACATGAAAAAGAATTAACGGAAGAATTACAGAGACTAATAGAATTGTTGGAACTCAAATCTTCCATATACAATATCGAAACAAGAGAAAGTACAGATGGAAAAGCGTATATCATGGAATGCACTCCCCGGGGAGGAGGAAACCGTCTTGCGGAAATTCTTCGATATGCCACGGGGGTGGATTTGATTAAGGCGGCTGTGCTGGCAGCCGTGGGGGAACCAATTACGGAAGTTTCACAGAAAGAATACAATGGATACTGGGCAGAGGTGGTGCTTCATAGTAACAAACAGGGGATTTTTAAGGAACTTCGAGTTTCACAGGAGATTAAAGAGAATATTGTTGAAAAGAATCTTTGGATTGAACAAGGAGACCTTGTAGATGAGTTTGAGGCAGCTAATAACTCTATTGGAACGTTAGTTCTTAAGTTTAATAGTGAAAATGAAACAATGCAGATACTTAATAATATTGAAAAATATGTGGAGATACGGTTGATGTGAGAAATGGATAATCTATAGAAGGCAAAGAAAAAGAAGGAAAACCATGATGAGGACGGGAACGAATTTGAAGGGGAAAAAGCTGTTGGTACTGGGCGGAAGAACTATTGGAACGAAAGAGATTGTGCTGAATGCCAAACAAAAGGGAATTTATGTTATTGTGACCGATTATCTGCCAGAAGAAAAGTCTCCGGCAAAACTAATTGCAGATGAAGCGTGGAATATAAGCACAGGGGATGTAGATACATTGATACATAAAGTAAAAGAACATCATGTAGATGGTGTGCTTGCAGGAGTGAGCGAATTCAATATATCCAGAATGATTACAATATGCAATGCAACCGGTCTCCCATGTTACTGTAATAAGGAGCAATGGAATATATTACAGAATAAATCGAATTTCAAAGATTTGTGCCGTGAAAACGGAATACCTGTTACAAAAGAGTATAAGGGACAGAATACCTGTAAAATCACAGACAATACAGGGATAGAATATCCTGTTGTTGTCAAGCCGGCAGACAGCAGTAGCAGCTGTGGATTTTCGATTTGCTATAGTGAAGAAGAACTGGAAGGCGGTTTGGCCTATGCAAAAAGCTTTTCGGATACCGGAAGTGTATTGGTTGAACAATATATGGACTACAGATATAGCGTAATTATTAATTATACTGTGGTGAATGGTGTTGTTTATTACAGTGGTATGTCAGATAAGTATTCGGAAAGGATATCGAATAGTAGTGGCCCGATTATGGCTGTCCAGTATTATTCATCAAATGATGAAGAGGCTTATCTTTGTAAACTGGATACAAAAGTGCGGAAGATGATTTCTTCGCTGGGGTTTACGATGGGTGTTTTTTGGATTGAGGCCTTTAATAATAAGGGTGAATTTGTCTTTAATGAAATGGGAAGCCGTTTTGGCGGTTCGTTGACATATTTACCTATACAATACTTGTACGGTTTTAATCAGTTGGATTTGATGGTGGAATATGCCCTTACCGGAAAAAATGAAGTGATGGACTGCCAGAAGGAGAATATAGATAATTCTTCTACATACTGTATTTTTCCTGTTCATGTCAGGAAGGGAAAAATTAATAAAATCAATGGGTTTGATAGGCTGGAAGAAAGAAAAGAGATAATTGGAATAGTACCTGTCCATTATATAGGAGACCAGATTGAAGACTGGGGATCTGCGCAGCAAGTCTTTGCGTATATTCATTTTGTAGTGGATTCCAGGGAAGAAGCGGACAGGTTTGCAAAATGGATTATGGAAACGCTTCATATATATGATGACAGAGAAAATCAGATTCTTTTTAACCTTCATATCTGATAGGGATACAAGAGGAGATACAAATGGATGACAGAATTTCTGTAAAGCTTATTTCGGCAGAAGATATATTAGCGGCTAATTGTATCAACATTGAGGAAATAATCGCAGTGATTGAGAAAGTTCTGCTTCAGTATAAATCTGGAAATATTCTTCTGCCGGATAAGATTTCGCAAACATTTGATGAGGAAAGTCAAAGCCGGATTAATTGTATGCCCTCTGCCATTTATACATTAGGAACAAATGGCATCTGCGGTGTGAAATGGGTGTCCGTGTTTCCCCAAAATCCATTGCTGTATAACAGGCCTAACGTATCAGGGGTTGTTGTTTTGTCGGAAATGAAATATGGCTTGCCGCTTGCTATTATGGATGGAACACTTATTACAACGCTTAGAACGGCGTGTATGGGGGCAATAGGAGCAAAATATCTTGCAAGAAGGAATAGCAACGCGTATTGTGCCATTGGCGCAGGAGAACAAGGGAAAATGCATTTTGCGGCGATAAAAACATTGTTTCCTCAAATTGATACATGTTATGTTGCCTCCCGCACGGCAAAGAGTGAAACGGATTTTTGTATGGAGATGGGAGAGAAATATCCAACAGTTCGTTTTATTGCCTGCGCCAGTAATTATCAAAGGGCAGCTGAAAATGCAGATATTATTGTAACGGCTGTAAGCTCACAGCTTCCGTTGCTGAAGGCAGATGCTATTAAAAAGGGGGCTTTTTATTGTCATGTGGGCGGCATAGAAGATGAAGATGAGGTGTCATTAAAGGCAGACAAAATCGTCTGTGACAATTGGAATAGCCTAAAACATAGAAGCACGCCAACACTTAGCCGCCTATACGCAGAGGGGCGGATTAAGGATGAAGATATCTATTGCGATATTGCGGACATTATTGATGGAACAAAGCCCGGAAGGGAAAATGATATGGAATTTAATTATTTCAATTCGATTGGGCTGAGTTTTGTGGATGTTGCTGTAGCTTTTTCATTTTATAAAAAAATAGTAGAAAAGGGAATGGGGATAGATTGGATTATCCGTGATAGCAGCATTTGGGAATGCATAAAAAGAGTAATGTAAAAGGTAAATGAAATCAATGGATGATAAAGGAAAATTAGTTTCTATTCAAAAAGAAGTAAATCTTAATGAGGTGGATAATCCGTATTCGCGAATTGGATTATTTCGGGCAGTGGCAAAAGTGATTCGGGAAGATACAATGGAAAGCGTTAATATACATAGCAAGAAAGTATATCCAAGGACTTCTTTTTATACAAAATACGGAAAAAGAATACTCGATATAATTATTTCATCTATAGCTATACTGGCTGCATTTCCCGTGAATTTGCTAATAGGAATTATTACGTTTTTTGATGTAGGATACCCTATTTTTTTTCGGCAGGAGCGGCTGGGGAAAGATGGGAAAGTATTTACTATTACAAAATTTAGAAATATGACTAATGAGAAAGATAAAAACGGGGATCTTCTTCCGGCAGAACAAAGGGTAACAAAGTTTGGATATTATGTAAGAAAAACATCATTGGATGAACTGTTAAATTTTTGGTCCATTTTAAAAGGGGATATGAGCGTAATTGGACCAAGGCCTTTAGAACCGGTTTATAATGACCGTTACAGTGAACGGCATAAAATGCGAATGGCGGTCCGCCCGGGTTTAGAGTGTCCGATACTTTATGAAACTAAACAAAAAATTACATGGTACAGGCAGTTTGAAAATGATATTTATTATGTGGAAAATGTGAGCTTGATATTGGATTTGAAGATGGCGGTTTCTTTGGTAAAGATGGTTTTTAATAAGGAAAGAAATTCCATAAGGGGGGCTTCTGCGAGAGGCGGATTTGTTGGTTATACGCTGGGGGGAGACACGATTAGTTCCCATAGAGTGCCGGCAAAATATGTTGAAAAAGCTTTGGAACTGCTGGCGGATAGCGAAACATGTAATTGATAAACATATGAAAATGGAGTGCTTAGTCTCGCTTGGCATTATTTGGGCAATGGACAAATAATGAAAGAAAGATGCAAGCATATATGTGGAGGATTCAGATAATGAATAAAGGTATGTTGGTATCGGAATTGAGAAGCCGTTATCCTAAGGCATTGGGCATAAGGAAGCGCCTTGCAAAAGGAAGGGTTATGCTTATTCAAAAACATATCATTCCGGCGGAAGAAGCAAAATGGGCGGAAGAAAATAAACAACAGGCAGAAATAGTAAAAAAATACCGGAAGAAGTGGAAACAATACTTTGCCCCCATGGAGAAAAAGATAGAAATGCTTTTGCAGCAGGCATCGTGTTATAAGGAACGCAAAGACAAAGAATTTTTGCAAACAGATATGTTGTTTTGTTGGATAGCATATGGATTTCAGCCTGATGAATACTTATGTTTTGAATTGGAAGGTAAGTCTTTTGCAGAAAGAAAGGAGTATATCTCCGATACGGATAGATATAGCTATGTGTACAGTATTTGCGACATATCTGATATGCAGATGTTTCTTAACAAGATAAAAACATATCAAATGTTCCATGATTTTTATAAAAGGGACGCGGTTCAAATCCGTAAAAAGTCTGATTATGGGAGGTTCGAGGCATTCGTTAATAAGCATAAGGAGTTTGTAAAAAAGAAGGCGTGTGCCTCCCGGGGCAGCGGCGTTGAACTTGTCAGGTTTGAGGAACTTGGAATGTCCGTGAAGGAGTATTTTGAGAAATTATTGAGAAGTGGAAGATATCTGTTGGAGGAGAGGATTGAACAAGGGATAGAGACAGCATGCTTGAATAGATCTAGCGTAAATACGGTTAGGTGCGTTACGTTTTATTCCAGGCAGGAAATTATGATTCCATATTGCTTTATAAAGGTTGGGAAGAATGGCTCTTTTATTGATAATGGGGGGGCTGGCGGCATTTTGGTTGGTATTGATAATGGGACAGGGGTTTTAAATACGGATGGTTATGATGAACTTAACAGAAAGTATGAGGTTCATCCAAATTCAAAAGTTCAGTTTAAAGGGTTTCAGCTTCCGGAATGGGAAAAGATGAAAAGTATCTGTGTTAAATTGGCCCAAAGGATGCCGTCTGTAAAGTATATCGGATGGGATATGGCGTATTCTACAAAAGGATGGGTTGTAGTGGAAGGGAACATGGGGCAGTTTATTGGGCAGCAAATCGTGTGGAAGAAAGGGATTAAGAAAGAGGTAGATCATATCATGGAATCCATAGATAAAGCTATTTAAGAGGGGTCAATTGTACAAATGTGTAAAATCAGTGTTATCGTAACTGTATACAATAAGGAAAAGTATCTTGAGCAATTTCTTGAAAGCATAAAAAAACAACAGTTACAAGATATAGAAGTCATTATTGTAGATGATGGAAGTTCGGATGCATGTCCGCAAATTTTGGATGAGTTTGCTGGAAAGGATGAACGTTATAGGGTAATACATCAGCCAAATAGAGGAGTATGTGATGCCAGAAATAACGCGCTATCTTATGCGGAGGGAAAATATATCTATATTATAGATTCAGATGACCGGCTTGTAGATGATGCATTAGAAAATATGTGGAAAGCAGCGGAGAAGACGGATGCTGATGTAATATATGGACAGATTACTTATGAAAATACATCTATGCCTATAAAAAATACATTTTCAAATGCTTTTTGTACAGAGAACCGGGAATCTATACAGGCTATACAATGTGCATTAAATAATAAAAATTATATTTATGTTTCAACCCCCGATTTTGTTACTATTGACCGTCTTGGAGGAGCGCCATGGAATGGCATGTTTAAACGTAAAATTGTTTGTGAGCACAACATAAGGTATGATACGTCATTAAAGAGTTTGGGGGAAGATGTTTTTTTCTGGCAGCATATTTATGAATACGTCAAAAGGGTTGCCTATATAGAAACTCCTATTTATAGTTATCGGATGCTGGATGATTCTTTATCCCATGGTTACAAAGAAAACTTGCTGGAAACTTATAGAACAATATTTGATAAAGAAGAAGAATTTCTTTATGCATATAAGAAAGGCCAGGAACAATGGGATGCGTACTATTTTCGGGTGATTCTTTATATACACCGTGCTATGCCGCTCTATTTTCAAAATGAAAATAACCCAAGAAAAGAAAAAGAACGGTTTGCAGAAATGAAGGCATTATTAAGAAAAGAACCGTTTCGTACTGCAATTAAAACAGTGCCGCTTGGAATGTTAGTGAGCAGAAGAAGCAGAATTGCAATTGTCATGCTGAGATGGAATCTATTCTGGCTATATTGGCTGTTAAAGCGGATGGATGTTTAGAAAATTAGACGGCAATTGCCTGGCTGAGAGCATATGGGGAGGCAGTTAATTGAAGAAAGTAGCTATTATTACGATTCAATCTATTAATTTAGGGAACAGGCTTCAGAACTATGCTTTACAGGAAGCAATAAAAGAACTGGGCTATGATGTTTATACCCTTCAAAGAGTACATAAAACTTTTTCGGTAAAAACGTTAGTGGAAGATATAAAAGATTTGGGAAGAACTCTTTTGGGAACAAGGAAAGGCCGGTACATCCGATTTGACAGAGCCAGGATACGTTTTGGTAAAGAGTATGTGTTGGCGAATGAAGCGGATTCTGATCTCGCAGATAAATATGATTTTTTTGTGGCGGGGAGCGACCAAGTATGGAATCCATATTACGGGCATCTGGCAGGAATAAGCGATTTGCTTTTTTTTGCAAGGAACGGTCAAAAAATATCCTATGCTGCCAGCTTTGGGGTGGATGCTGTACCGGATGAAAAGCAGGAAATTTTTTCAAACCAATTACAGGGTTTTAAAGACATATCCGTTCGTGAAGAGGCTGGCGCAAAAATAGTTAAAGAGTTAACAGGAAGGGAAGCGGTTACCGTACTTGACCCAACATTGCTTTTGGATATTTCTCAATATAAAAAAATTCAAAAAAAACCAGCAAGTGTTCCTAATGGAAAATATGTACTGGTCTATTTACTTGGAGGTAGAACAGAAATATTTACAGAATATGTACAAAGTAGTATGGAATATAAAGAAGATGAACTATATGATATTTTGCAATGGAAAGCGTCCGGCCGTCAGCTTCCGATTGGACCGGCCGAATTTATTTATTTGGTAAATCATTCTGAAATGGTTCTGACAGATTCATTTCATGCAACTGTTTTCGCCACGATATTCCATAAGCCGGTGAGGACATTTCCAAGGGGAGGGATTGATATAAGTTCCCGGATTGTATCTTTAGCATCATCGTTTGGGCTAGGAACAAATTTTACGGAAGATGGAGTCTTTTATATCAATAAAGATGCAGATTATGGACAGATAGAGGAACATTTAAACGAGGAAAAAGAGAAGTCAATAAGATTTCTCAAAATGGCTCTCGGATAATTGGAATTTTTGTATATAAAATAGTACCTTAAGGGGATGGAGAAACGGTGAAACTGAAGATAAGCTTAAATATTTTTGACATATTGATAAACATAATAAGTGTACTAATATTCGCCTCCTCATATTTTGACGTTATGGGCAGACGTACAACAGGGAATTCTGTTTGGGCATATCTATTTAGCTATTCCTTATATACTATTACGGTTCTTTGTGTCATTACTATCTGGCTTTTTTTGCATAAGGAAAAAAGAGTCTATCTGTCAGTCGTTATCATGCTGCTTGTTTTTGTTTATGAGGTTATCCTTTCAGGAACATTCGGCATACTGAAAGTTCAAGAGATTATAAGGGATAATTTGGCATGGATATTGACATTCTGTAGTTTCTATTGCTATGCGTCTATGGGAAGAATATCTGGAAATACGTTATTTGTTCAAATAGTGAATACGGGAACAGCAGTATACTGTCTGTTGGTTATTCCCAATATTTATATGCATATGATGGGAATGGATTCACAAGGAAACATCATAGCCCCGTTATACTATAGTTTTGGGTTTCTTGGATTAGTTCTGATGTATTCCGGAAGGAGTACCAAGATGTTTTTTTCCATAGTAATCAGTGTAATGATATTACTGTCAGAAAAAAGGACAGGCTTTTTAATTATTATTATTGGCTTATTGCTTTTGGGAATTGTAAAAACCAATATGGGAGGTACGCGAGGGCAAAGGATAAGAAAATATATGAGGCTGGTTATTGTGGCTGCACTTGCCGCATGGGCAGGCTACTGGCTTATTGGTATATATAATATTAATGTCATTGATCGAATGAGATTACTGTTTAGGGAAGGGGATACCGGTTCGGGGAGGCTGATTATCTGGAGGCTGATTATAAATTACTTTAGAAAATCTTCTTTTACACACAAAGTTTTTGGCTATGGGTTTCATGCGGTTCCGGTATTGGTTCACCCATTGGGGAGGGCAATATTTGCCCATAATTGTTTTTTGGAGATTTTATTTGATTTTGGTTATGTGGGGCTTGCATTTATTTTGGCGGCAATTACATGGTGCTCTGTTACTACATTAAAAATGTTTTGGTGGCAGCATAAATGGACACCTATTATGGCCTATGCACTTGTGGTGATACTTCTTCTTTCGATGTTTGGATACTTTTTCGAGGAATCGAGATTTATCATGCCAATTATGATGATATGTGGGATATGTCTGGGAACATGGCACGAAGACAGAATGGAATGTGCTAAAAGCAGTACGGGAATGAGGTAAAAGTTTGTTCCTGTAATGCATCCATTAACTTAAGATGTGTAAAGCCCGGCCAATAGCGGGGCATAAAAACAACGCAGAAATGGGGGTAAATATGACAGTAATTTACAAAATTATTTCTATACTATTTCGCATGAAGTATAAGAGACATTTAAAGGGTGAGGGAAAGGTGTTCATTGACCCAAGGTTGTGTCATTTTGTGTTTGGCGAAAAATCTAGCATCAATCTGAATGGGAATTTGAAAATGGGGGCAAATGCCTATGGGAATAACGGAAGAAGCAATTTGCTTCGAATGGACGATGGTGCGGTTTTGGATGTAAACGGGAATTTTAAGTTTATGTATGGGGCTGATGTTGTCATATTTCCAAATGGACATCTGGTGTTAGGGAATAATAGCTTTATCAATAGTGACTGTAAAATTAGATGCCATAAGAACATTGTAATTGGAGATGACTGTGCCATCTCACATGATTGTATAATTATGGATTCCGATGCCCATTATTTGGAAGGCGACAATCATACAAAGGATGTTGTCATCGAAGATAAGGTATGGATTGGTTCCAGAGTAACCGTTTTAAGTGGAAGCAGAATCGGAACAGGCAGTGTTATTGCGGCCGGTTCGGTGGTAAATGGGGATATTCCGGAGTATTCTCTTGCTGCCGGTATTCCGGCAAGAGTCATTCGGATGGATGTGAAGTGGGAAAGATAGGGTGGGAGATAAAATTATGCCAGTGGATGTTTTAGATAAAAAACTATGCAGCGGTTGTGGTGCTTGTTTTAATATATGCCCTAAGAAATGTATTCAAATGCAGCCGGATATGTGCGGTTTCTTATATCCGGTTATAGATAAAACCAGATGTATTGGATGTGGACTATGCGACAAGGTCTGTCCAATTGTTAACTCGTCAAGATGGGTGGAGTTGAATCCAGTTTCGGTGAATGCGGCATGGTCGAAAGATGATGATGTAAGATATAGCAGTACGTCCGGTGGGATTTTTTCCGAATTGGCTAATCAGGTCATCATGGAAGGCGGAAGTGTTGCCGGGGCAGCATATGGGGAGGATGGCGGTGTTGAACACCAAGTTGTACAAGACGTAAAGGGGATAGAGCGCCTGAGACAATCTAAGTATTTGCAAAGTGATATGAAAGATATTTATAGGCAGATAAGAACTCTATTGGATAAACAAACTGTGTTGTTTTGCGGAACACCGTGTCAGGTTGTGGCGCTTAAACAATTTTTAGGAGAAGATACTCTTAATTTGTTGACAATAGATTTTATTTGCAGAGGCGTTAATTCTCCAAAGGCGTATCGAAGCTGGATTGGGGAACTAGAGCAGAACTACTCAGCTAAAGTGAGGCGTGTGTGGTTTAAATATAAAGAAAATGGTTGGAAAGAATCTCCCAGATGTACCAGGATTGATTTTGATAATGGAGTTAAAATTGTTCAAAATGGGAAAGAAAATGTTTTTATGTGTGGTTATCTTGGTCCTAATCTTTATATACGCCCTAGTTGCAGTACATGCAAATTTAAAGGGAATAAGAGAGGTTCCGATATTACGGTAGGGGACTTCTGGGGAATCAAAGAATCTATGGATGATAACAAAGGCACTTCTTTTGTGCAGGTTAATACAGGGAAGGGGTTACAGCTAATAAACAGTATCCGTAAGAGGATATATATTTATGAGTGTTCTTCTGATGATGTCAGGGCAGGAAATAGATGTATGCATGAGTCAGTGGTGATTCATCCGAAAAGCGAGGAATTTTTCTGTAAACTCTCGGGGGGGGGGTATTCCGTTCAGTAAACTGGTATACAAATACAGTAAAAAGTCGTTAACCCAAAGAATTAGGGCAGTAGTTGGAAGGGCGGTAAGGAAAATAAAGAAGAGAATAAAATATAAATAGAGAAGTAGATAAGAGAAAGGGTTTGCGGCAGATATGAAAGTTTTACTGATAGGCGGTACAGGCACATTAAGCAGTGATACAACTCAATTGTGTATTAACAGAGGTTTTGATGTCTACTTAATAAATAGAGGACACAAAAATACATATAAAGGGAGTAATGTACATTATTTGATAGGGGATATCAATCAGTTTGATAGTGCTTGGAAAACGTTGAAAGATGAGAGTTTTGATGTGGTGGTTGACTATTTAGTATATACATTGGAAACGCTAAAGAAACATTTGGCTATTTTGAAAAATAGGGCGAGACAATATATTTTTATTTCCTCAGCTACTGTTTATCCAATTCAGGACGGAGTGGTTAAGGAAGGGGATACAATTGGAAATGATGGATGGGTTTATGCAAAGAATAAACGGTTTTGTGAGGAATATTTAAGAAAAAATGCGAAGGATCTGACTTTTCAATATACAATTGTCAGGCCTTATATTACTTATGATCGCAAAAGAATACCATTTCCTATAATATCGAAAAAAAGCTGTTGGAATCTGCTGTATAGGATTTCTAATGGGTATCCGATTCTTATGCCGGGAGACGGAAACCAGAAAGTAACATTGACATCCACAATAGATTTTGCAGTGGGGATTGTAGGGTTGTTTATGAATCAGGATGCTTATGGTGAAGATTTTAATATTGTGGGAGACTCCGTAGCAACTTGGAATGAAGTAGTGGGTGTTATAGAAAAGAAACTTGGCAAAAAAGCTAATATAGTATATGTGGAGACGGAAAAACTAGCGGATAAGCTTCCTGTATTGGCAGGAGAAATTATATATGACAAGGCCAATTCCCATTTTTTTAATAATGAGAAAATAAAAAGAATAGTGCCGGAGTTTAGAACAACTTTGGATGTTGAGACAGGTATTGGAAGAACAGTAGATTATTTGATGAGCAGCAAAGAAATACAAATAGTAGATGAGTATTGGAATGCATTTGAGAATGTTCTTTGTAATAAGTACGGAGAAATAGGATGCAAGGTGAGCCTAAAACAAAGATGGCAATATTTTAAGGCTCAGAGCAAATTGGCTATTAGGGTGAAGAAAGCGCTAAAGATTGATAATTGAAAATTTTCAATCCCGGGTTTGTGTCTGCGCGGCATTCACGAACCTGGCATGCACAAAAAGCCGCGCAGAAATGAGGAGAAAAATGGCAATTTTAGTAACAGGTGGAGCGGGGTATATAGGAAGCCATACGGTGGTGGAATTACAGAATGCAGGTTATGATGTGGTGGTTCTGGATAATCTGAGCAATTCCAGCGAGAAGTCATTGGAACGGGTGGAGAAAATTACCGGAAAGGCGGTTCCATTCTATAAGGCAGATATTCTGGACAGGGAAGCTCTGGAAAGTGTTTTTGAAAAAGAGAAAATTGATTCCTGTATCCATTTTGCAGGGCTTAAAGCAGTGGGGGAATCGGTTGCTAAGCCTTGGGAATACTATGAGAATAATATAGCAGGAACGCTGACGCTGGTGGATGTGATGAGGAAACACGGGGTAAAGAACATCATTTTCTCTTCCTCGGCAACGGTATATGGAGATCCGGCAATGATTCCGATTACAGAGGAATGCCCCAAAGGTCAGTGTACAAATCCATACGGCTGGACAAAATCCATGTTAGAGCAGATTTTGATGGATATTCAGAAAGCGGATCCGGAATGGAACATAATTCTTCTGCGTTACTTTAACCCTATCGGAGCGCATAAGAGCGGTACCATTGGGGAGAACCCGAACGGTATTCCTAATAACCTGATGCCTTACATCACCCAGGTGGCAGTAGGTAAGCTGAAGGAACTGGGCGTTTTTGGGGATGATTATGACACGCCGGACGGAACAGGAGTAAGGGATTACATCCATGTGGTAGATTTGGCCAAAGGCCATGTTAAGGCGCTGAAGAAGATTGAAGAAAAAGCGGGGCTTTGCATTTATAACCTTGGTACAGGCACAGGATACAGTGTCCTGGATATTGTGAAAAACTTTGAAGCGGCTACTGGGGTTAAAATCCCTTATACGATTAAGCCCAGAAGGCCAGGGGATATTGCAACCTGCTATTCCGATGCAGCTAAGGCAGAGGAAGAGTTAGGCTGGGTGGCTGAGAACGGGATTAAAGAGATGTGCGAAGATTCCTGGAGATGGCAGAGCAATAATCCTAATGGATATGAGGAATAATTTACTCAAACTTCGCACTCGCATAAGTGCCTATGCACCTTGAAAATTCAATAAAAACTGGCAATAAAATAGCAT